>Ga0302283_1001822_pt1 | contig 17575 bp, 13 predicted proteins | sample III_Fen_E1_4_FD_198770 | JGI IMG/M metagenome (GOLD analysis project Ga0302283, IMG submission 198770) | Peat permafrost microbial communities from Stordalen Mire near Abisko, Sweden - III_Fen_E1_4 | ecosystem: Environmental > Terrestrial > Soil > Wetlands > Permafrost | place: Sweden: Abisko... | reverse complement strand
GCGAAGGGGCGGGCGTGATCGCGGAGGATCGCGATCGACTCGTCGAGGTCCTTGCGCCCGCTCTCCTTGCGGCTCTGCGCGCCAGCGCTCATTTCCATCGAGGTGGAGGCCATGAGCGCCACGCTAGCACGGCCTCACTTGCCGGGGACGGGCACCGCCGCGTACACCGTGGCCTTGCCGCGGCGCACCTTGAGCAGCGCCGTCGCGCCGGCCTTGAGCTTCCCGGCGCCGAGGCGCAGCGCGGCCGCGTCCTTCACCGGCGCCCCGTTGATCTCGACGATGACGTCGCCGGGGGCCAGATCGCGGACGCCGTCGTTGTCGATGTCCTCGACCTGAGCGCCGCCGCCCGGCGCGTCGGAGACCTGCACGCCGAGCTTGCCGGTGGACTGCAGCTTCTCCGGCGCGTTGCCGCCCATGCCGGGGTGGGCCGCGACGGGCGTGGGATCGTCGGGGATGGTGTCGAGGGTGGCCTTGACCTCCTGCCGCTGCTTGTCGCGCACGATGGTCAGATCGATGATCGACCCCGGCTGGTTCCGCGCGACCCGCCGCGGCAGCTCCTCGGCGTGGGTGATGGGGGTGCCGTTGACGGCCACGATCAGGTCGCCGGACTTGATCCCCGCGCGGGCGGCGGCGCCCCCGGGCTCGATCTGGGAGACCAGCGCGCCGTGGGTGCCGTCGAGGCCCATGGCGTCGGCGATGTCGGCCGTCACCGGCTGGAAGCCGAGCCCGAGCCGCCCGCGCTCCACGTGGCCCTTCTCGCGGAGCTGGGGGAGCACGTCCTTGATCTCGTCGACGGGGATGGCGAAGCCGATGCCGTTGGCGCCGGCGCGGATGGCGGTGTTGATGCCGACCACCTCGCCGCGCCAGTTGAAGAGCGGGCCGCCGCTGTTGCCGGGGTTGATGGAGGCGTCGGTCTGGATGAAGTCGTCGTAGGGGCCGGCGCCGATGGTGCGGGCCTTGGCGCTGACGATCCCCAGCGTGACGGTGTGGCCGAGGCCGAAGGGGTTGCCCACCGCCAGCACCGACTCGCCGACGCGCAGCGTCTCGCTGATGCCGAGCGGCGCCGCGGGGAGGCCGCTGGCGTTCCGGATCTTGAGCAGGGCGATGTCGAGCTTGGGATCCCGGCCGACCACGTCGGCGCGGAGCTCGCGATCGTCGGCGAGGTGGACCCGGACCTCGTCGGCGTCGTGGATCACGTGCTCGTTGGTGACCACGTACCCGCTCGGGTCGATGATCACGCCGGTGCCGAGGGCCTGCCTCTTCATCGAGCGCTCGCGCGGGGGCGGCTGTCCCTGCCCCTGTCCCTGCTGGCCGGGGCCGCGCTGCTGGCCGAAGAAGAACTCGAAGGGGTCCATGCCGCCGTCGGGCCCCCCGCGCATCGCCACCTTCTGGGTGGTGGTGATGTTGACGACCATGGGCCGCACCTGATCGGCGAGCGCGGCGACGTCGAAGCTGGCCGGCACGGGCGCCGGCGGCAGCGAGGTGGTGGCGATGGGGGGCAGGTTCGCGTGCTGCTGGGGCGCGCCGGTCGCGCTCGTCTGCTCGACCGTCGGTTGGATGTTCGGCGGGGCCGACTGGGCCTTGTTGCAGCCCGCGGTGAGCGCGAGCGCGAGGAACAGGGCGGGGGTGAGGCGGGACCAGTTGCGTTTCATGGGCATACTCCAGCCGAGAAAGAGCGAGGTTCCGGTGGGCTCGACCCGGAGAACCGGGGAGGTTGGGGGTTCATTCCGTGAAGTAATTCGCCTTCGGCGGCGCGCAAGCCACCCGACAGGCGGGACGAACGTCCTGGCATCCTGTGCACGAGCGGGGGCCGGCGCACGCACCCGGGATCCGACGGGCGTTTTTTCCGGAGGGGGCCGCCCGCGAGGGTTACCTTCGCGCCCGGTGCGCCTCCTTCACGTCTCGGACCTCCACCTCGGCCGCGGCCTCGGCGATCTCTCGCGCGAGCCGGAGCAGCGCGCCGTCGTGGCCGAGATCGTCGCCGCCGCCACCGAGCACGACGTCGCCCTCACCCTCGTCTCGGGCGACGTCTTCGAGGCGTTCACCCCGCCGGCGTGGGCGGAGGACCTCTTCTTCGAGCTGCTCGACGGGCTCGCCGCCGGCGGCCGCCGCGCCGTCGCGGTCATCGCCGGCAACCACGACTCGGGCCTGCGCCTCGCCGCGGCCGAGCCGCTGGCCCGCCGCCTGGGCATCCTCCTCGCCGGCGACGTGGGCGAGCCGCTCCGGGGCTACGACGTGGGCGGCGGCGCGGTGCGGGTGGTCCTGCTCGCCCCCCAGGTGGCCCGGCTCGAGGTGCCCGGCGCGGGCGCACCGATCGTGGTGGGGCTGCTGCCGTTCCTCTCCGAGGCCAAGGTCACCCGGGAAGCCTCCGGGGTGCTCGCCCCCAGCGGCGGCGACGCCGAGCGCTATGCCGAGCGCCTGGTGCGGGAGCTGCGGGCGCGGGCGGCGCACCGCGATCCGGCCGCGGTCAACGTGCTGGCGCTGCACCAGTTCGTCACCGGGGGTGCCCCCAGCGACAGCGAGCGAAGGCTCCGCCTCGGCGCCCTCGGCGATCTCGACGCCGCGGCGATCCCTGCCGGGCTCGACTACGTAGCCCTCGGTCACCTCCATCGCCCTCAGGCGATCGCCGGCGCCGGCTCGCTCGCGGTCTACGCCGGCTCGCCCATCGCGTACTCCTTCTCCGAGGCGGGCCAGGACAAGCGCGCCGTGCTCGTCGACGTCACGCCGGGCGGCCCGGTGACGCTCACCGACGTCCCGCTCCGCGGCGGGCGTCCGCTGGAGATCTGGGCCGTCCGCTCCCTCGCAGAGGCGCAGGCTCGCGCCGCGGCCCCCCGCGACCGGTCGCCCATCGTCGAGGTGCGCGCCGACCTGGGGCGCGTCCTGGGCGCGGCCGACGGCGACGCCCTCTTCGCGCTGCCCGGCGCCACCGTGCTCGCGGTCCGCGATCTCTTCGATCCCCACCCCAGCGAGCTCGCGGCGCGCTCCGGCGACGAGCTGCCGGAGGTGCGCGTGGAGGAGCTCTTCCGCGAGCTGTGGACGCGCAAGCACAGCGCGGCCCCGGACGACGAGACGCTGGAGGAGCTGCGCTCCGCGCTGATGGCGCTGGGCCGCGACGAGGCCCTCGCGGGAGGCCCCGGTTGAAGCTGGATCGCCTGCGCGTCCGGGGCCTCCGGTCCTTCACGCGGGAGACCGAGGTGGACCTGGCGCGCCTCGGCGAGCAGGGGCTCTTCGCCGTCTCCGGGCCCACCGGCGCGGGCAAGTCCACCATCCTCGACGGCATCTTCCTCGCGCTCTTCGGGCGGTGTCCCCGCGGAGAGGCCAGCGAGTGCGTCTCTGCCGGCGCGCTCGAGCTGGTGGTGCGGCTGGAGCTCACCGAGGGCCGCGGCGAGGGCGCCCGCGAGCTGGCGGTGGAGCGGCGCTTCCGCTGGAGCAAGCGGCGCGACGCCGGCGCCGGGGCGGTCGGCGACAAGCTGCGGGGGGCGCCCAAGCACCCGCCGCTGCGCGTCGAGGAGAAGAGCGGCGGCGCCTGGGTGGCCGTCGACCTGGGGGGCCGCAAGCCGGACGAGTACCTCGCCGAGCAGATCGTGCGCGTCTCGATGAACGATTTCCAGCAGGCGGTGGTGCTGCCCCAGGGAGAGTTCGACGCGCTCCTCCGCGCGCGGCCCGCCGAGCGGCGCACCCTGGTGGCCAGCCTCTTCCGCACCGAGCACCTCGGGCAGCCCCTCCTCGAGGTGCTGCGCGGCCGCGAGATCGCGGTGCGCGGCGAGATCGGCCGGCTCGAGGAGGTCGAGCGCGAGGTGGCGGTGAGCGAGGAAGACGCGCAGGCCGCCGCCTCGCTGGGGGAGGCGACCGCGGCCTCGGCGGTGGCAGCGGCGGGCGCGCTTCTGTCCGCTTCGCTGCGGGCGGCGGCGCTACGGGAGGGCCGGCAGCGGTGCGCGGCACGCGATGCCGCGGCCATCGCGCTCTCTGGCGTGGAGGGAGAGCTCGCGGCGCGCGCGCCGGATCGCCTCCGGGTCACCCGAGGGCGCAAGGCGGCCGGCGCGCAGGCGGCGGTGCAGGAGCTGTCCAGCTCCGAGGTCGCGTCGGCGACCGCGGAGACCCGCGCCGCAGGCGCCGCGGGGGACGCGCGCGCCGCGGAGGTGAAGTGCCGCGCGGCGACCGTCGCCCTGGTCGAGGCGAGCGCGGCGCGGGCGGCGTCCCATCCGCGGGCGCTGGAGCAGCTCGGTCGGGCCCGCCAGGCGCTGGAGCGCGGACGCGATCTCGCCGCGCTCGATCAGCGCCGGGAGGCCGAGGCCCGCGGGCTCGCCGCCGCCGAGGCCGCGCGCCACCGCGCGGAGGCGGCCCACGCCGCGGCGCAGGTGCGGCGCGAGGCCGGCGAGGCCGAGGAGCGCGAAGCGGCGGCGCAGCTCGAGCGCTCCAGGGTGGGGGAGGACGAGCGCGCGGCGGCCGCGGCGGCCGCGGCGGTGGCCGAGCTCCTGGAAGCCGAGGAGCGGCTCGCCAGCGTGATCGCCGCCGAGCGCGCCGCGGCCGAAGCGACCGTGACCGCCTTCGCGGCAGCCCTCGGCGCTCGCGAGGAGGAGGCGCGCGCCGCCGTCGCCGACGCCGAGCGGCGCCACGCGGCGCGGCGCCTGCTCGAGATCGACGCGCAGCGCGCCGCCGACGAGGCCGCGGTGACCGAGGGGGCCCTCACCGACGCGCGCCGGGCCGCTGCCGCGGCGGAGCTGGCGACCGCGCTCGTGGCCGGCGCCGCGTGCCCGGTGTGCGGCTCCCGCGAGCACCCCGGGGGGGATCACCGCTTCGCGGCCGCCGCGATCGCCATGGCGGAGCGCGCGCTGGTGAGCGCGCGGAGGATCCTCAAGACCGCGGAGAGGGATCTCGCCGAGGGCTCCCGGGAGGCGTCCGCCGGCGACGAGGAGGCGCGCGCCGCGTCGGCGCGGGTGGAGGCCGTCGTCGCCGACCTCGGGGCGGCGCGCGGAGCGCTGGTCCGGCAGGTCTCCGGCGCGGAGGAGCCGCGCGCGGTGGGTGAGGCTCGCGCGACCGTGACGCGGCTGTCGGCGCGCGCCGAGGTGATGCTGTCGGCCCTCTCCCCCGAGCGCCGCGCCGAGGTCCGCGAGGCGGCCCGGCGCGAGCCGCCCGGCGTCGCCGAGGCGCGGATGGCGGCGCTGGCGCGGCGGGCCCGGCAAGCCGAGGAGCTCGAGCGCGTCCTCGCCGCTGCGAGGGACCGGGCCGAGCGCGCCCGCGTCGACGCCGCCGCGAAGCTCGCCGCCGAGGGCCAGGCCGAGAGCGCGCGCGTCGCCGCCGAGGGCCGCGCCTCCGCGGCCGCGTCGCTCGCCAGCGCCCGCCGTGAGGAGATCGGTGCCCTCCTCGCCGACCTCGCGGACCGTGGCCAGCGCGGCCTCTTCGACCCTTCGCTGGGGGCGCGCACCGCCGCCGAGTGGGTGGCCGAGCTGGAGGCGAGGACCGCCGGCCTCTTGCAGCGCGAGGAGGACGCGCGGGCCGCGCTCGAGGAGCTGCGCGCCGAGCTCGATCGCCTCGCCCTCGAGGCGCGGGAGGCGAGCGTGCGGCGGCGCGAGGCGGGGGCGAGGCTCTCGCGCGCCCGGGAGACGGTCGACGCGGAGATCGCCCGCGCCGGCTTCCCGAGCCTGTCGGCCCTGCGCGAGGCGATCCTCGACCCCGCCGCGCTCGACGCGCTCGACGCCGAGCTCCAGCGCCTCGGCGAGGCGCGCGAGCAGCTCGCGGCGGTGCTCGCCGAGCGGCGACGCGACGCCGACGTCGAGGTCTCGGAGGACGAGGCGCGCGCCGCCGAGGTCGCCCACGACGACGCCCGCCGCGCCGAAGGCGCCGCCCGCGAGCGCGCCGCGCAGGTCGCCGCGCGCGGCGAGGAGATCGCCCGCCGCCGGGGCCGCTCGCTGGAGCTGCGCGCCCAGATCGCCGCCCTCGAGCCACGCGCCCGGCGCCTCGGCCAGATCCGGCAAGTGATCGCCTCCAACCAGCTCTCCGAGCTGGCCGCCGAGCGCCACCTCGAGGCGGTGACCCGCGGCGCCGCCGCCCTCCTCAAGACGCTCTCCTCGGACCGCTACGCCCTGGTGCGCACCGCCGACGGCGCCTTCGCGGTCGCCGACGCGGCGCACGGCAGCCTGGTGCGGCCCCCCTCGACGCTCTCCGGCGGCGAGACCTTCCTGGTCTCCCTGGCGCTCGCGCTCTCGCTCTCCGAGCGCATCCAGCTCGCCGGGCGCACCCGCTTCGATTTCTTCTTCCTCGACGAGGGGTTCGGCTCCCTCGACGCCGGCACGCTGGAGGTGGCCCTCGGCGCGCTCGAGCAGCTCCGCGGCCCGCACCGCGTGATCGGGATGATCTCGCACGTGCCCGCCATCGAGGAGCGGATGCCGCGGCGGCTGCGGGTCGCCACCGAGCGCCTCGGCGGGGCGACCACCGTCGCTCACGAGCCGTGAGCGCCGGCCGAGCTCCCGCGCGCCGTGGTGAGGCGCCCCGCTCCATTCTCGCTCGGAGTGCCCGAGCGGCGGCGCGCTCGCACGTTTCCTGCTGACGTTGGCGGGAATTTCGACGACACCTTCCGGGGCAAGAACGGGAGTGTGACCGATGAGCAAGGACCGCCTCTTCTCCGTGGCCATGGGCACGCTGATCGCCGGAGCGGCCTGGGCTGGCTGCTCCAGCAGCGGTAGGGGCAGCGGATCGACGGCCTCCGTCGCGACGACGGGCACCGGCGGCAGCGGCGGCACTGGCGGCGCCGGCGGCGTGACCACGATCACCTCGTCGGGAGCCGGCGGGAGCGCGCCCGACGGAGGGGCAGGCCCGTTCTCGTGCAACGTGCCACCGGCGACGCCACCCTCCGTCGGGAGCTGCGTCACGGTGGTCGCGGACAGCGACGCGGGGACCGGCATCGAGTGCAATCCGGTCACCAACGTTCCCTGCGCGCCGGGGGAGGGCTGCGACATCGAAACGGACAGCAGCAACGCCGTCATCGGGTTCATCTGTTACCCGGGGCCGAACACCGCGACGGTCTGTCAGGCGTGCGACGACTCCAAGGGCCCGACCTGCATCGGCGGCACCACCTGCTTCGGCACGGGCGCGGGCACGTTCGCGTGCGCGCAGTACTGCTGCGGCGACTCCGACTGCGGCGCCATGGGCAAGTGCACGACCGCGCAGAGCGGCACGAGCTTCTTCGGCCCCCTGGCGCCCAGCCTCGGCGTGTGCGCGGCGATGTGACCGTCGTCAGTCTTCGCTCGCCGCCATCATCTCGTAGAGCTCGCCCTCCGAGGCGCGGCCGCCGTCTCGCGCCTCGCGCGCCAGCCGCAGCAGGGTCGCGCGACGGAGCGGAGCGACCTCGCGGCGCTCGTCGTCGTCGCCCTCGTCGAGGCGCGCGGAGAGCAGCGCCAGCAGATCCATGTCGCGCCCGAGCCGCTCCAGCGCGCCGGCCAGCGTCATCGCCGTGGCATGATCGCGCGGGTTGCCGCGGAGCCGGTCGGTGAGCTCCTGCGCGAGCCGCTCGTCGTTGGGCTCGTCGGGCTCGTCCGCCTCGTCGGGCTCTGCCTCGCCCTCTTCTTCTTCTTCCTCGTAGGCCTCCGCCGACTCCACCGAGGGCGGCGGCGCGAGCTCCACGGGCGGCGGGGGCGGCGGCTCCGGTGGGGCGACCGCGCGGGGGGAGGGCGCGGTCGCGACCACCAGGGCGGCGACGCGGCGGAAGTGGGCGGCGATGGCGGGGTCGCGCGGGCGGAGGCGGAGAGCCAGGCCCAGGCTGCGCTGCGCCGCGTGGACGTCGGCGCGCTCGCGCTCCTCGAGGGTGGCCGCCTCGACCAGCATGGCCGCCAGGGATGCGGCGCCGTCCGCGTCGGCGGGGGTGACCAGCTCCACCGCGTCGCGGAGGCGTCCGAAGGCGATGGCCGAGCCGGCCAGATCCCCGAGCTCCGCGCGCCACCGCCCCTCCAGGAAGCGCGCTTCGGCGCTCTCGGCCAGCCCGGGAGGGATCGCGCGCACCCGCGCCACGGCGGCGGGCCGATCGCCGGCGACCTCGGCCAGGGCGCGCGCCAGCTCGATCTCGGCGTCGTGGGCCGGCGTTCCGGCCCGCGTCGCCAGCGCCACCGCCCGCGCGAAGAGATCGACCGCGCGCCGATCCTGCCCGGCGGCGCGGAGGGCTCGGGCCAGGCCGACGACCGCCTCGGGGCTCTGGGGGGCATAGCGCAGCGCGCGCTCGAAGAGCACGCCGGCCTCGGCCACCTGTCCGCGGGCCAGGAACGCCTCGGCGGCGCGCCGCCACACGGCGTGCCGCGCCTCGGCGCCGCGCGCGGCCGCCTCGAGGTGCTCGGCGTCGGCGCGCGCGCCGCGGACGTCGGCGACGTCGAGCCGTGCTTCCAGTCGGGCCCAGCGGGCGAGATCGAGCGAAGGCGCGCGCGCGACGGCGTGATCGAGGGCCTCGAGGCGGAGGTCGAGCGCGGTCGCGAGCCTCGCGGATTCGAGCCAGGTGAGGGCGGCGAGGGGGCCGTGGACCTCGGCGTGGGCGGCGCGGGTGAACGCCACCCGGGCGCCGTCGGCGTCGCCGACCGCGGCGAGGAGCCCGCCGCCGAGGATGCCCGCGGAGGCGGCGGGCATCGCGTCGATGATGGTCGAGAGCGCGCCCTCCGGCCGGTCTCCCGCGAGAAAATCGATCCAGGCGAGGCGCTGGGAGATCTCGGGGTGCCGGGGCGCCCGCTCGAGCGCCGCCAGGTAGAGGCGGCGCGCGGCCTCGAGATCTCCGGCGTACGCGGCCTCGTCGGCGTCACCGGCGAGATCGGCCAGCTCCAGCGCGCGGAGGATGCGGTCGGCGAGCGCGGGCGGCGCCGCGCCGGTGCGCCCTTCCAGGGTGAGCCGGAGCAGCCCATCCTTCACGGAGGTGGCCCCCAGGCCGGGGGGCTCCCAGCACAGCCCCTCCGCGCTCGGGGCGCGCGCGCCCGCCTCGGGGAGCACGCGGCGGGCGAGGTGCGCAGCAGCGGCCGGGATGACCACCGCCCCGCGCACGACGCGCCCGAACGGCGCGGTGACCGCCGCGAGCGCCCTCAGGGCGAGCGCCTGCGGAGGCGCGCCCAGGCCCACGCCGCGGGCGTGCCCGGGGAGGAGGCGCAGATCGCCGTCGATCGGCGCGACCAGCAGGTCGAACGCCAGCGCCGCGGAGCCGGATCGCAGGCCGGCGAAGAGCCCGTCCTCCGTGGGCGCCAGGACCAGCTCGGGCGAGCTCTCGGTGAAGAGCCCCCGCAGACGCGGCGCCGCCCAGCTCGCCAGGGTGGTGGCGCTGGCCTCGACGGCGATGTGCGTCAACGCGCCGCGGCGGTGGCGGAACCGGGCGACGCCGCCCGACAGGTCGACCGGAAAGCGGACCCCCGGCAGCCCCAGCGTCAGCGCGACGACCTGGAGCGGTCCGAGGGCGAAGGGGGCGTCGAGCTCGATGCCGAGCAGCCCGCGGCTCACCGCCAGCCGCAGCGCGGGCCGGGTGCCGAGCAGTGGGGGCGGCGGGGCCTCCCGCCCCTGGGGCGCGAGCGGAATCCGCAGCGACGTCCTCGCTGCGCCTACCCGACTCCCGCGATCCGGCCCCAGCGCCATGAGGGCCCAGCGTATCAACGCCGAGCGCCGGCCGCGAATTCGCGGCAACCGAAACCGGGCCGGTGCCCTCGCGGCGCCGGTTACCGCCTGCTAAGGGTCGGCCGTGCGCCCCCTCGTCCCCCTCCTCGTCGCCGCCGCCTCCTCCGGAATGCTCGCCGTCGCATGCGGGCCCGAGGGACCGGAGCCCGTCGTCGCCCATGCCCAGCCGAGCCCGTCGTCGAGCTCCGTCGCCCTGCCCGCTGGCCCGCCGGCCCGCCCGGTGACCCTCCAGTCGACCGGCCTCAGCCCGGAGTGGCTCGACCGGAGCGTGGACGCTTGCCAGGACTTCTACCAGCTCGCCTGCGGCGGCCTGCTCAAGAACGTGGAGATCCCCGCCGACAAGTCCGCGTGGGGCCCCTCCCAGCAGCTCCAGCTCCGCACCGAGGAGCTGCTCCGCACCATGCTCGAGAAGGCGGCCCACCAGCCCGGCGACGAGCCGATCCAGAAGAAGCTGGGCGCCTGGTACGGCGCCTGTATGGACGAGCCCGCCATCGAGAAGGCCGGCGTCACGCCGCTCAAGCCGCTCTTCGCCGTGGTGGCCAGGGTCAAGGACGCGGCGACGCTCGATGCGGCGGTGATCGAGCTCCACAAGCGCGGCATCTTCCCCCTCTTCGACATCGGCTCCCAGCAGGACTTCAAGGACGCCACCCTGGTCATCGCCGGCCTCGATCAGGACGGCCTCGGCCTCCCCGATCGCGACTACTACCTGGACGACGACGCCAAGACGAAGGACGTCCGCGAGGCCTACCGCACCCACGTGCAGCGCATGTTCGCCCTCGCCGGCGAGAGGGCCGCTGCGAGCAAGCAGGCGGCGGAGGACGTGCTCCGCATCGAGACCGCGCTCGCCGGGCTCGCCCAGGACAAGGTCAGCCGCCGCGATCCGTACAAGATTTACCACAAGATCGATCGCCAGGGCCTCGACGAGGCGGCCAAGGGCTTCCCCTGGAGCGACTACTTCAAGGGGCTGGGCTTCCCGGAGATCAAGGACGTCTCCGTCAACAGCGTCCCCTACTTCGCCGGCATCGAGGCGCTCCTCCGCGGCGAGAAGCCGGCCACCTGGCGCAGCTACCTGCGGTGGAACGTGCTGGCCTCGCAGGCGGGGCGGCTGGGCAAGGCCTTCGTCGACGAGCGCTTCTCGCTGCGCCAGAAGCTCACCGGGCAGAAGGAGATCGAGCCCCGGTGGAAACGCTGCGTGCAGTCCACCGATCGCGCCCTCGGCGAGCTGCTCGCCCAGGAGTACGTGAAGGCCCGGTTCGACGCCGCGAGCAAGCGCGGCGCCGAGGATCTGATCAAGACGATCCGCAGCGCCATGGGCGCCGAGCTCGGCTCGCTGCCCTGGATGGACCCGGCCACCCGCGCCGCCGCCCAGGAGAAGCTCGCCAGGATGAACGACAAGATCGGCTACCCGGTCCGCTGGAAGAGCTACGACTTCGAGGTCCGCCCCGGCGCCTATGCTGCCAACGCGCTCGCCTCCGACACCTTCGAGCTGGCCCGCAGCCTGCGCAAGGTGGGCAAGCCTGTCGACCGCGACGACTGGCAGATGACGCCTCCCACGGTGAACGCCTACTACGACTCGTCGCTCAACGAGATGGTGTTCCCGGCCGGCATCCTCCAGCCTCCCTTCTTCGACAAGGCCTTCGCCCCCGCGGTCAACTACGGCGCCACCGGCGCGGTCATGGGCCACGAGCTGACCCACGGCTTCGACGACGAGGGCAGCCAGTTCGACGGCGCGGGCAACCTGCGCAACTGGTGGAGCGACGCCACGGGCAAGCTCTTCAAGGAGCAGACCCGCTGCGTCGTGGATCAGTACGCAGGCTACGAGGCCGTCCCCGGGGTCAAGCTCAACGGCGACCTGACGGCCGGCGAGAACATCGCCGACATCGGCGGGCTCAAGCTCGCCCTCACCGCCTTCCGCGAGGCGCGCAAGGGCGCCGCCGAGCGCTTCGTCGCCGACGGCTACACCGAGGAGCAGGTCTTCTTCCTCGCCTACGGGCAGTCCTGGTGCGAGAAGGAGCGGCCCGAGTACCTGGAGCTGCTGGCCAAGACCAACCCCCACTCGCCGCCGCGCTACCGCGTCGACGGCGTCGTCTCCGACCTGCCTGCCTTCGGCGAAGCGTTCTCCTGCAAAGAGGGCGCGCCGATGCGCCCCGCCAAGGTCTGCGCTGTGTGGTGACGACCGCTAGGGCGGCGGAGGCAGGTCCGAGTACGGCCTGGTGACGAAGGGCAAGCGCGGCGGCCGCGGGAGCCCCTGGCTGTCGATCGCCGCGCGCCGCATCACGGCGGTGAGCAGATCGTAGGTCTCCCGCCACGCGGTGAGCGCGCCGGGGATCCCGGCCACCACCTGGGCGACCGTCCACGCCAGCGCCTCGCCGGCGACGCCGTAGTCCGCGTCGGTCACGCCGCGCCCGTGGAGGCGGCGGGCGTACGCGGCGAGCGCGGGCAGGAGCACGTCGAGCCGGTCGAGCCCCTGCACCACGCCGTCGACGGTGTCGAGGAACGCGGTGTCCCAGCTCGCCCAGTCGTCGCCCAGCGCGGGCTCGAGCTCGGGGGCGAGCAGAAGCAGGCGGCGGCGAAAGAGATCCGCGAAGAGCGCCCGCACCCTGCGGATGCGCTCGTACGACGATCGAACCAGCTCGAACTGACGATGGTTCACGTTCCCTCCAGGGAGCAAGGCGCTCGGCGGGGGTGGTGTGCGCTGCGTCAGCAGCGTCGCACCGACCGCCCGATCCTTGCAAGAGGGTCCCTGGGGTGGGGGCGTGGCCCCTCGTGATCAGCCCTTCTTGCGGGGCGCCTTGAGCGCGAGCTTGAGCACGACCTCGTCGCGGATCAGATCGTCGGGCTTGCCCGGGTAGACGATCTTGAAGTCCTTGCGGTTGATGGAGAACTCCGCGGTTCCGCTCACGCTGTCGGCGCCGACGGTGATGGTGGCGGGGAACGAGATGGTCTTCTTCTCGCCGTGCAGGGTCAGATCCCCGGTGATCGTGTGGGTGGCGCCCTTCTCGCCGCCGAGCTTGATGTCGGTCGAGGTGAAGGTCGCCTTGGGGAACTTGGCGACGTCGAAGAAGTCGGGCGACTTGAGGTGGCCGTCGAGCTTCTCCTGGTCGCTCTTGAGCGAGGCCACGTCGACGTCGATCTCCAGCTTGCCGCCCTCGGCCTTGCCGCCGGCCAGGGAGATCGAGCCCGAGACCTTCTCGAACTTGCCCTCGTGCTTGCCGGTGACCTTGGAGCCGACGAAGCCGACCGTCGACGCCGGGTCGAGGGTGAGCGCCTCGGCGCCGCCGGCAGGCGCGGCCTGCATCGCGGCCCCGGTCGCCATCGGGGCGGTGGTCGCCTTCGCGGTCGGGGCGGCGGTCATGACGGTGGCCTTGGGCGCGTCCTTGGCCGGGTCCTCGCAGGCGGACAGGGTGAGCAGGGCGGGGAGGGCGAGGATGGCGAAACGCAGGTTGGACATGGAAAACAGGCTCCTTTTTCCGTGAGCTTCAGGGATGGGCCCCGGTCTACGGGCTACCCCGAGCGGCGTCCAGCGCCAGGATCGCACCGCGGCGTTGCGCGGACGCACCGATCGGGAGGCCGATCTCGTAGCCCGCGGGGGCGCGCACGAGGTAAACATCGACGCACCATGCGCCTCATCCTCGCCACTCGCAGGTCTGCGCTCGCCCTGGCCCAGTCGCGTGCGTTCGCGCGCGCGCTCGAGGGCGCCGTGCCGGGGCTCACCGTGGACGAGCTGCAGATCGTCACCTCGGGCGATCGCACCCAGGACAAGCCGCTCCAGGACATCGGCGGCAAGGGCCTGTTCATCAAGGAGCTGGAGGAGGCGCTGCTCGACGGGCGGGCTCACTTCGCGGTGCACTCGATCAAGGACGTCCCTGCGGAGCTCGCCCCCGGCCTGGCGCTGGCGTGTGTCCCCGCGCGGGAGGATCCGCGTGACGCGCTGGTGACGCGCACCGGGCAGAAGCTCGCCGAGCTGCCGCCGGGGGCGCTGGTGGGCACCTCGAGCCTGCGGCGCGTGGTCGCCATCCTCGCGGCGCGGCCCGATCTGCGGGCCGAGCCGGTGCGCGGCAACGTCGACACCCGCCTGCGCAAGGTCCAGGAGGGGCAGTTCGACGCCATCGTGCTCGCCTTCGCCGGGCTGAAGCGGCTCGGCTGGGCCGATCGGGCCACCGAGATCCTCTCGCCCGAGGTCTCGCTCCCCGCCATCGGTCAGGGCGCGCTCGGCATCGAGTGCCGCGACGGCGACGAGGAGACCCGCGCCACGCTGGCGCGGCTCGCCGATCCCGAGGCTTCCATCTGCGTCGCCGCCGAGCGCGCGGTGATGGCCGCCGTCGACGGGAGCTGCCGCCTCCCCGTCGCCGCCCACGCCGTGCGGGAGGGGGACACGATCTTCCTCCGCGGCCTGCTCGCCGATCCCGACGGATCCAACGTCCGCCACGGCCAGCGCCGCGCCGCCTTCCCCGCCGCCGCGCCCGAGGCCGAGCGCCTCGGCCGCGATCTCGGCGCCGAGTTGAAGCGTAGCCCGTCCGTCAGGGCCTGAGCCGTGCTCGGCCACGTCGCCTTCGTGCTCCACGCGCACCTGCCCTGGGTGCGCCACCCCGAGCACGAGCGGCCCCTCGAGGAGCGCTGGCTCCACGAGGCGCTCTGGGAGTGCTACCTGCCGCTCCTCGACGTGCTCGACCGCCTCGCCCGCGACGGCGTCGGCGCGGGGCTCACGATCTCCGTGTCCCCGCCCCTCGCCGCGATGCTCGCCGACGATCTGCTGCGCTCCCGCTTCTCGCTCCACCTCGCCGGTCTGGAGCGCCTCGCCGCGGCTCTCGCAACCGGAGGCGGCGGCTCCTCGCTCGAGCCGCGGGCGCGCGCGGTGATGCCCTTCTACCAGCGCCGCCTCGGCGAGGCGCACGCCACCTGGGACCGCATCCGCGGTGACGTGCTCGGCGCCCTCCTCGCCCACGAGCGCGCGGGCAGCATCGAGCTGATGACCAGCACCGCCACCCACGCCTACCTGCCCGGCCTGCTGGCGGCGCCCGCGTCCATCCGCGCCCAGCTCCGCCTCGGGCTGCGCGGCTTCGCCGCCCTCACGTCGAGCGCGCCCCCGCGCGGGCTGTGGCTGCCCGAGTGCGCCTACGATCCGCGCCTCGGCCCCGATCTCGCCGCGTCCGGCGTCCGCTACACCATCCTCGACGCGCACGGCATCGATCTGGCCCAGCCGCGCCCGCCCTCGGGGGTGCTCACGCCCGTGCTCGCCTCGTCCGGCGTGGCCTTCTTCGCGCGGGATCCCGCCGCCGCGCGCGACGTGTGGTCGCGCGAGGTGGGCTACCCCGGGGACCCCTGGTACCGCGAGTTCTACCGCGACGTCGGCTTCGATCTCCCCGAGCGCGAGCTCGAAGGCGAGCTCGGCCCCAACGGCACCCGCCTGATGACCGGCCTCAAGCCCTGCCGGATCACCGGCCCCGGCTCGAACAAGGAGCCCTACGATCCCGACGCCGCCCTCGCCCGCGCCCGCGAGCACGCCCGCGACTTCGTCGCCAAGCGCGAGGAGGTCGCCCGGCGCGTCCAGGGGCACGTCGCGGCGCCCGTCCTGGTGGCGCCCTTCGACGCGGAGCTCTTCGGTCACTGGTGGTTCGAGGGCCCGGCGTTCCTGGAGCACACCCTGCGCGCGCTCGACGCTTCGGCCCGCGCCGGCGGGATCGCCTCCACCACGCTGGGCGGCTACCTGGAGCGCTTCCCCGAGCTCCCGGTGGCCGAGCCGGCGCCCTCGTCGTGGGGCGAGGGGGGCTTCGGCCAGGTGTGGGCGGGGCCGGAGGCGGCGCGCCTGTGGCGCCACGTCCACCACGTCGAGCGCACGGTGCGCGCTGCGGTGGAGCGGCGGCGGTACGCCGGCGGGCTCGCGGGGCGCGCGCTGGATCAGTCCATCCGGGAGCTGCTCCTGCTCGAGTCGAGCGACTGGGCCTTCATGATGCGGCGCGGCGAGATGACCACCTATGCCGAAGCGCGGGTGCGCGCCCACGCCCACCGCGCCACGCGCCTCGCGGCGATCGCCGTCGCCGACGGCCCGAGCCCGGACGACGCCGCGTTCGTGGAGGCGGTCGGCGATCGCGACTGCTTTCTCGAAGCCCTCCAGGGCGAGGCGATCCGGGACGCCTTCGACCCCTGGGGGTGACGGCGGCGAGCGCGCTCTCGCCTCGCGGGGGGCGACGTCGGCAGCAACGGCGGGTTGAACCGCGTCGAGAGAGCACCTCTCCTCAGCAGAACACGTCTGCTGCGGTCTTCGCCCCGAGGACGTTCTCGATCCACCGGTCCAGGGTCGCGGCGTCCGTGCACGCCTGGATACGCGTATGGTCGTCTTCGGTCAGCCGGATGCCGGCGCGCCCAAGGAGCCGGAGCAAGGCGTCGCGGAGGCCATCGAGCTTGCCTGGGGTCTTGCCTTCGGTTTGTCGCTCCATGACCAGCTTCTCCAGAGCCCGCCGCATGGGCTCGCGTGACCCGTTCCAGAGGATGTGAAAGTACACTCCCGCATGCTCTCGGTCGAGCCGGCCGAGGGCGATGAGCGCCGCCTCCACGACACGCCGGCGCGGCAGAGGCGCGACTCACTCGCACGGCGCGAACGCGTACCCCAGGAGGCCGCGGGCGCACGCGCGGAGCGCCTCGGCGCGCTGGGCCTCGTCGGCGCTCGCGACCGCGCGGCGCAGCCGCTCGAGGACCTGCTCCGCGCGCGCCCGGGCGGCCTCGTCGCCCGTGATGGACGCGACGCACGCGCGTGCCTTCTCGACGTACACCTCGCACGCGTCGCGCGGCGCCGCAGGCGCAGCCTCCACGACCTGCGTGACGTACACGTTGGTCGTGTAGTGGAGGTGCTGCACGGTGGGGGGCTGCGCGGGCTCCCAGGAGTCGCAGGCGCCGAGCGCGGCGCAGAGCGCCGCGAGCGCGAGGTCATCACCGCGCTTCATCGCCGAGCCCCGCGTCCTTGAGCCGCCCGCAGAAATCTGCCCCGTGATCGCCGATGTCGGTCGCGTGCTCGCAGAGCTTGCGGAGGGCCAGCACGTGCTCGCGCCCAGCGCGCGGGCCGCCGTGGCCGACGAGCGCCTGACACGCCATCCACTCGTTCGCCTCGCACGACGCGGCGAGCGTCTCGTGGCTCGACGGGTCGACCTCCGCGAGCATCTCGCAGGCGGTCCCATCGAACCACTCACACTCGCCCCTTGCCGCCGGATCGACCCACGCCGTGCGGCAGATCGCGTGAACCCCGATGCTCGCGGCGCCTTTGTACCGGTACGTCCGGGGTGCGTTGGTGTCGTCGAGCTCGGCCTTGCCCTTCCCTGGGAGCGCCCGGAGCGACGCGAGGCGTCCCTCGCAGGCGGCGCGATACAGCTCGACGGCGTGCGTCTTGGCGGTCGAATACCCCACCCGCTGCGCGGCGCCGAACGCGGTGGCGACGGAGTAGTACCGATCCGCGGCGACCTCGCAGTCCCTGAGGACGCCGAGCGCGCAGGCGCGCGCGAGCAGGTCGAGCCGGCGCTCCTCGTCCTGTTCGACGCGTCTGCCGTCCAGGTAAAGGGATGCCAGGCTGCTGCACGCGGCGCCGTTGCCGCCGTCGCAGGCGGCCCGGCACTCGAGGACGCTGCCCTCCTGACAGATCCGCGCGCCGAATGCCTTGCAGCCCTCGGCGTCGCCGGCCTCGCACCGCTGGCGGCACGCCGCGAGGGTGCCGCTCCGGCAGATCGAGGCGGTGCTCGGGGGATCCGGGGCCCGGACGCGCAACCGCGCGGTGCGCTCGAGGGCGCGGGCGGCGCGCGCCGGGGGCCTGGCCGGCGCGCACCCGAGCACCGAGGCGCCGGCCACGACGAGGAGGACGAGGGTCGTGCGCATGGCGGGTCCTCGAGCAACCCCTGTGCCATGGCCGGAGACCCGCAACGGCGCGGTCCGAGCTCCCCCGCGCTCGCGCGCGCATGCA
>Ga0302283_1001821_pt1 | contig 17576 bp, 15 predicted proteins | sample III_Fen_E1_4_FD_198770 | JGI IMG/M metagenome (GOLD analysis project Ga0302283, IMG submission 198770) | Peat permafrost microbial communities from Stordalen Mire near Abisko, Sweden - III_Fen_E1_4 | ecosystem: Environmental > Terrestrial > Soil > Wetlands > Permafrost | place: Sweden: Abisko... | reverse complement strand
GCCAGCACCTCGTGCGCCTCGACCCCGACGGTCTGCGCGAGCTCCGGGAGCACGCTGCAGACCTTCACCTCCTGCACTGGCACGGGGACGTGCGGCAGCACCACCGCGGCCTGCAGCGGCGGCTTCAACTGTGCGGCCGACGGGATCAACTGCAAGACGACCTGCACCAACTCCGCCACCGACTGCGCCGGGTCGGGGGCGAGCTGCAACGCCGGTGGCACCGCGTGCGTAGCGGCGCCCGGCAACGGCACGGCGCTCGCCAACGGCGCGGCCTGCACCAGCAACGCCTCGTGCGCGTCGGGCACCTGCGACATCAGCGGGGCGGGCAACTGCTGCACGGCGACGTGCATCAGCGGCATCTGCGGCGGGACGAGCTGCGATAGCACGGGCGCCTGCGTCTACCCGGGCAACACGGTGGCACCGCCGTCCTTCCAGGTGCCGGGCACGTGCCAGGAGGTCGTGTGCAATGGCAAGGGCAGCGTCACGTTCATCGGCGATGACAACAACCTCCCGACCCCCAGCACGGTCTGCGAGACCGTGCCTGCCTGCGTCGCCGGCACTCCCAGCTTTACCCCCGCGGCGACGGGCACGATCTGCACCGCCGACGACAATCCCCCTAACCGGGTGTGCGGCGACACGACCAATCCGAACCTCGCAGGCACGTGCGTGCAGTGCAGCGTCGACTCCGACTGCCTGGCGATCAACGACGGGGGTATCCTCACCTGCAAGACCTCCACCGGGATCTGCCAGTGACGCGGTAGCGATCGAATCCCCCGGTCTGGCGCCGACACGTGAGCACGCGCTCGCGAGCTCAGGGGCGTTCGGCCTCGAAGACCATGATGAAGTTGTGGAGGGCCGGCGTGACGTGCGCTCGATAGCGAAGGCCCGCCTCCTCGCCCAGCTTGCGCATCGCGCTCGTGCTGTAGAGGCGCGCGGCCAGGCTGTGCTTGCGCTTCTGGTACTGGTAGACCCACCCGCCCGGTCCGGTGCGGGGCACCAGGAGGACCAGCCTGCCCCCCGGCGCGAGGTGGGCAGCCAGGCGCTTCACCGCCGTCTGGGGGCAGCGTACCCACTCCAGCACCCCCAGGCAGAGCACCCGGTCGAAGGTGCGGCCCAGCGCGAGCTCCTCGACGTCCGCCTGCTGGCTGTGGGAGACATGGGCGCTCACCCGCTCGACCATCTCCGGAGCAAAGTCGACGGCCCAGACCTCGTGCCCCTGTAGGTGCATCCGTCTGGCGTAGAGTCCGGGCCCGCACCCCGCGTCGAGCACCGTCGCTCCGCCGTCGAGCTCGAGCATCCGGTAGACGAGCCGCGCCTCCCGCGCGCGCACCCAGGCGAACCAGCCATCGTCCGCGGCATCTCCGTAGGTCGCAGCCCACTGTCCATAGTGCAGCTTGACCAGATCTTTATGGTCGTCCATGGCCCCTCGGGTCGCCGTGCTCGCAGCTCCTCGTACGATGAGCTGTGGTTCTCAGCGAGGGCAGCCAACCTTCATCACATTCGTCTCTCGCGCGGGAATGCCGCGCGAGACCGTCACACCGGGATCCGTTCCGGGTCTCTACGCCTCATGCCTGAGCCATCCGTCGCGGCATCATGTCGCCCGCGGCCGTATGCCCCACGCGGGCGCTCGGGTAGGCTCTGGAGCATGACTTCACCCTCCCTCCTTCACCTGTGCCTGGCAACGTCGCTGGCGACCGTGGCCGCCATCGGCGCCTGTAGCGGCACCGTGGCGACCGAGGGCTCCTCCACCAGCGCCACCGGCACCACCTCCTCCTCGGGCGCCGGCGGCGCTCATGTCACCGGTTCCACGAGCACCACCAGCACGAGCACCGGTGGCGCCGGCGGCGCTCCCTCGACCAGCTCCACCGGACCGGGGGGCGGCGGCACCGGCGGCGCCATCTGCCATCCGCTCACCTGCGCCGAGCAGAGCTTCGACTGCGGTGCGGCGAGCGACGGCTGCGGCAACGTCCTTCAGTGCGGCGTGTGCCCGGCGAGCGAGACCTGCGCGGCCAACACGTGTAGCGAAGGCGGCGGCTGCGGCGGCTGCTGCCCCTCGACCTGCGCGAAGCTGGGCTTCGACTGTGGGCTGGCGGGCGACGGCTGCGGCAACATCATCACTTGCGGTAGCTGCCCGGCGGGCCAGATCTGCGGCGCCACCGGTCCCAACGCCTGCGGCGTCGCCTCTTCCTCCTCCTCCAGCTCGACGGGCAGCGGCGGCGCGGACGGCGGGTGTATCCCGCTGACCTGCGCCCAGCAAGGCGCCGAGTGCGGGATGATGCCGGACGGCTGCGACGGTATCCTCCCGTGCGGGGCCTGCCCGCCCGGCACACTCTGCGGCGGTTTCGGCAATGGTCATCTCTGCAGCAGTCTCTGTGAAGGGACGCCGAAGACGTGCGGTCAGCTGGCGGTCGACTGCGGCGCCGTGAACGACGGCCTCGGCAACATCATCAATTGCGGCGCCTGCCCGGCGGGCCAGACCTGCGGCGGCGGCGCCCCCAACGTCTGCGGGAGCGGCGCCTGCTCCCCGAAGCTCTGTGCTCAGCAGGGGACCGACTGCGGCCTCGTGGGCGACGGCTGTGGCAACATCCTGTCGTGTGGCACCTGCCCGGCGGGTCAGACCTGTGGCTGCAGCACCAACGTCTGCTCCGGACCCTGCGTGCCGAGGACGTGCGCCGATCAGGGGTACGACTGCGATCTGGCGGGCGACGGCTGCGGCAACGTCATCGACTGCGGGACGTGCCCGGCAGGGAAGACGTGTGGAGGTGGGGGGAAGGTGGATGTCTGCGGGTAGGGAGGGCAGGGTAAGAGAGCTCTGTGACTGCCCGGACACCGCGCCCGCCGCATGCACCCAGGGCCACGGTGCGGTCGTGGCGCAGGCGGTCCCGCAGGAACGCGAGCCCGGAGCGGGCGCTCGGAGGATCCGCACCACCCCCCGGTCGGCTTCCTCGCCGGGCGCGCAAGAATCAGCGCCGTTGCGGCCCGGTCTGAGGCATGCTCCCCGCATGAACGGACGCCTCGGCACCCTTGCCTCGTCTCTGCTGCTCTTCGCGGTCGCCTGCACCCCTGAGCCGGTGGTGGTCGCGCCCCAACCCCGGGTCGCGCTCACGCCGACGCCGGCACCAGCCGATGCCTCCGGGATTGACGCCGCGGGCATGGACCGGGCGGTGAAGCCGGGGGACGACTTCTTCCGGTACGCGAACGGCGGCTGGATCAAGTCCACCGAGATCCCGGCGGATCGCAGCGGATGGGGCACCGGCGCCATCGTCGCCGAGCGGACCGCCAGGCGCGTCGCCGACCTGATCGCCGAGGCGGCCAGGAGCGACGCGCCGCCCGGATCGGACGCGCGCAAGGTCGGCGACTACTACGCGACCTTCATGGACGAGGTGGGCATCGAGGCGAAGGGCCTCTCGCCGGTCAAGGACGCGCTCGCGGCCATCGCGGCCATTCGCGACGCAGCGGGGCTCGCGCGCGCGCTCGGCGCCACGCTGCGCGCCGACGTCGACGTGCTCAACCGCGGCAACGTCGTCACCGAGAACCTGTTCGGGCTGTGGATTGCCCAGGATCTGAACGACCCGTCCCACTACTCGCCCTTCCTGCTGCAGGGCGGCCTGGGGATGGATGACCGCGAGTACTACCTCGACGCGTCGCCGCGCATGGCGGACATCCGCACCAGGTACCAGGCGCACCTCGCCACGTTGCTGCGGCTGGCGGGCCTGCCGGACGTCGAGGTCCGCGCGGCGCGGGTCTTCGCGCTGGAGAAGCTGATCGCCGAGGTGCACGCGAGCCTCGTCGACACGAACGACGTGCAGAAGGGCAACAATCACTGGACGCGCCAGGAGCTCGAAGAGCGCGCACCCGGCCTCGACTGGACCGCGTTCCTCGAGGTCGCGCGGCTCGGGAAGCAGCCCGAGTTCGTGGTCTGGCAGCCGGCGGCCATCACCGGCATCGCCAGGCTGGTGAAGAGCGAGCCGCTCGCGGTGTGGAGGGATTACCTCACCGTCCACCGGCTCAACGTCCTCGCCCCGTTCCTGCCCAGGGCCTTCGGGGACGCGTCGTTCGCGTTCTATTCTCAGGTGCTCCAGGGCACGCCGCAGCAACGCGAGCGCTGGAAGCGCGCTGTCGCCGTGACCGACGGCGCCCTCGGCGAGGTGGTCGGCAAGCTCTACGTGGCCAGGTATTTCCCCCCCGCCGAGAAGGCCCGCGCCGAGGCGATGGTGCGGAACGTGGTCGCCGCGTTCGCGCGGCGGATCGACGCGCTCGACTGGATGGCGCCCAGCACCAAGGCGCAGGCCAAGGCCAAGCTCGCCGTGCTCAAGGTCGGAGTCGGCTATCCGGACCGGTGGCGCGACTACTCCGGCCTGTCCGTGGTGCGCGGCGACGCGGTCGGCAACGTCACGCGATCATCGGTGTTCGATTACGAGGGCGCCCTCGGCCGGCTCGGTCAGCCCGTGGATCGCGGCGAGTGGGTGATGAACCCGCAGCTCGTCAACGCCTGCAACCTGCCCGCCATGAACGCGCTCAACTTTCCCGCGGCCATCCTCCAGCCGCCGGACTTCGATCCGGCCCGCCCGGAGGCGATGGACTACGGCGCGACGGGCGCGATCATCGGCCACGAGATCTGTCACAGCTTCGACGACCAGGGCGCGCTCTTCGACGCCAAGGGCAAGCTCTCTGACTGGTGGACCAAGGACGACTACGCACATTTTCGCGCGTCCTCCGAGCGCCTCGTCAAGCAGTTCGACGGCTACCAGCCGTTCGCCGACCTGCACGTCAACGGCAAGCAGACTTCGGGCGAGAACATCGCCGACGTCGCGGGGCTCTCCGCGGCCTACGACGCCTACCGCCTCTCGCAAGGTGGCCGGGAGGCGCCCAGCGTCGGCGGGCTCAGCGGCGATCAGCAGTTCTTCCTGAGCTTCGCCCAGGCGTGGCGCTACAAGTATCGGGAGCAGGCGCTGCGCCAGCGCGTCCTGACCGACGCGCACGCGCCTGCCGAGTACCGGAGCGACACGGCGCGCAACCTGGACGCCTGGTACGGAGCCTTCGACGTGAAGCCCGGTCAGGCGCTGTACCTCGCGCCGGCGGACCGGGTCCGCATCTACTGACGCGCGCCTCGGGACCCGAGCAGCCACCGCCGGAGGACGTGGAGCCGCCCGAGCTGGTGGTGCAGAGTGTTCGCCACCGCGCGCTCGGGGCGCAACCCTTGCGCGGTCGCCGCCGGCGTGCCACGTCCGCGCTGCCCGGGCGCCGCGAATACCGCCCGCGCCGTGATTATGGGAGGACGGAACGCGGCTTGCTCTAACCGAGATCCACCGACGGGGACCGCTCCCCGCGACGCGCTCGTCACGAGCTCCTCTGGAGGCCACGATGGCTCGAAAAATCACCGACGATTGCATCAACTGCGCCGCCTGCGAGGGGGAGTGTCCCCACGAGGCGATCACGGAGGGCGATGACACCTACGTCATCGACGCGGCCAAGTGCGACGAGTGCAAGGACAAGGAGGAGCCGGGGTGCGTGTCGGTCTGTCCCGTCGCCGAGACCGCGATCGTGACGGCCTGAGGGAGGATCCGTCAGGTCGTCTGCGTGACGCACCCCAGCAGGATCTGCACCTTCGCCGAGCCCAGCGCCTTGAGCGCGGTGCAGCTCTTCGGGCACAGGTTGATCTGGGTGGGTTTCGTGGGGTTGTCGTAGCTCCACCCGGCGGTGGCGCAGGTCGGGTCTTGCGGCAGGATCGAGGTGGCTCCGCCGGCGGGGGTCACCTCGACGTTGACGAGCCCCGGGTCGACCTGGCCCCCGGCCACCTGGGCGGGGATGGTGTACGTGCAAGGCAACGCTTGCCCGCGGACCGTGGCGAGCGCGCTCTGGAACTCGGTCTGCACGTTGGTGACGGTCACCAGGATGGCCGAGCCGGTGCCGCCGGCGGCCGCGATCTGGTTGGCGATGGTCTGGTTCACGCCCGGCAGGCCGATCATGAACGTCTTCACGGAGGGGTTGTAGGCCAGGCCCGTGGCGGCGAGGGCAGCGACGGCGGCCGGATCGTCGGGGTTGACGCTGCCGCAGGTGGTGGCTGGGCCGTCGGGCTGGCCGTCGGTGACGAGGAGCACGGCGGCGGCGTCTCCGGGGTTGTTCTGCGCCTCCTGGATGGAAGCGAGGATGGCGCCCCCCAGCGCGGGGTAGATGGGCGAGCTGAAGCCGTCCGGCATCGCGGCGTCGATGGCGGCGCCCACCGCGGCGGCGTTGCCCGGCAACAGGCCGTAGGGAGCGGCCGGAGTCTCGTAGGCGAACTGGTCGCAGGTGGGGTTGTTGGCGAGCGGGAAGAAGTTGATGGCGACGCGGACGCCGGCCGAGGCCGGATCGGCGAGGAACGCTTTCAGCCCCGCGGTGGCGCCGTTCCACTTGGTGCCGAACATCGACGACGAGGTGTCGACCGTGATGTAGAGATCGAGCGGCGTGGTCTGCGCGTCGACGGTGATCAGACCGCACGCGGCGTCGGGATCGGGGGGAGCATCCGGGGTGCTCGCGTCGAAGAGGCTGCCGCCGGACCCGCTGTTGCCCGAGCCGCTGCCGCCGGAGCCAGCGCCGCCGCTGCCGGTCGAGCCGCCGCCGGTCGAGCCGCCGCCGGTCGAGCCGCCGCCGGTCGAGCCCATGGAGGTCGAGCCGCTCGCGCTTGCGTGGGTCGTGGCGCTGGCGGAGCACGTCGCCATGGCACCGAGCGACAGCAGCAGCGCTGGGACGAGAGACAGGCGACGCAGAGCGACGGGTGACATGGGGGCCTCCGGAGTGGGTCGAGCGCCTCGGGGCGGCGGCGCGACGCGGCGTGTCGCCTGGCCGAGGGTCGCAGGACGCTGTCAGGCGCGCCCCAGCCAGGGTGCGCGGAGGCACGCTGGGCGTCAACGCAATCGCTCTCCGAGCCGCGAAGTTTGTTGCTTCGACGCGCGCCGCGCCCCCATCATTCTCCCATGCGCGACACGCTTCGCTTCGGTGCCTCCATCCTGGTCTCCCTCCTCGGCGCGGTGGGCGCGGTCGGCGGTTGCGCTGCCGGCAGCAACACCAACGTCACCGGGGGCACGACCGGGGCGGGCGGCGCAGGCGGAAGCCCCGCGACGACGTCGAGCACGTCGACGACGTCGAGCGCGAGCTCGGGCTCGGGGGGCGCGTCGAGCTCCTCGTCGAGCGGCAGCACCACCAGCACATCGTCGAGCAGCAGCTCCGGGACGGGCGGCGCGGGGACGGGCGGCGCGGGGACCGGCGGCACGGGGACCGGCGGCGCGAACCCCTGTGCCAACGGCTGCCCGACCAACTACTGGGACATCGACGGCAACCCGCTCACCGGCGTGTGCGGCTGCGAGTACTACTGCGTGCAGACGTCGACGACCACCGATCCCATCGACCCCAACTACACCGACGACAACTGCGACGGCTCGGACGGTGTCGTCGAGCAGTGCGTCTACGTGTCGACCAGCACGGGCAACGACGCGACCGGCGCCGGCTCGCGGCAGAGCCCGATGCAGACCATCGCCGCCGCCATCCAGAAGGCCAAGAGCAACGGGGTGCCCGCCGTCTGCCTCTCGGGCGAGGTCTACAACGAGGCCGTGACGGTGGTGAGCGGCATCAGCATCTATGGCGGCTTCAATCAGAACGATCCGGACTTCGCGTTCCGCCGTGAGGCCTCGGTGACCACCACCGTCACCGCGGCCGGCGTGGTCTTCGACGCGCCGCAGATCGATCAGGACACCTACATCGAGGGCCTCACCATCGACGCCACCGCCAATCCCACGCCTGGCGGGAGCACCTACGGCGTGCGCCTGGGCGCCGGGGTCGGGCAGCTCTACGTGCGCTACGACGTCATCCAGGTGGCCGACGGCCAGGACGGGGTCGCCGGCCAGGACGGGGCGCCCAGCGGGTCGGCGTTCGCGCCGAACGGCAACACCGGCGGCAACGGGCAGAGCTCGAGCAGCGCCGGCGGCGGCGGAGCGGCGGCGCCGGCGTGCAGCGCGCCCGGCGGCGTGGGCGGCAACGGCGGGTACGACAACAACAACGGCGCCCCGGGTGGGCCGGGCAGCGGCAACGCGTCCGGGGGCACGGCCGGCATCGCATCGGGGATGTGCTCGACCTTCGGCGCTCCCAAGAGCGGCCCCGGCGGCGGCGGCTCGGCGGGCTCGCCGGGGATCGCGGGGACGCCTGGTATCGGCGGCTCCAACCTCGGCACCGCGACCGGCGGGCTCTACACGCCCGCGGGCGGCACGACCGGCACGCCCGGCACGGGCGGCCAGGGGGGCGGCGGGGGCGGCGGGGGCGGTGGCGGCTCGGCCAACCTCTGCCAGTTCGGCATCTGCGCCAACAGCTGCAATGCCGACCGCGCGGGCGGCGGTGGAAGCGGAGGCTGCGGCGGTCTCGGTGGCGGTGCCGGGCAGGGCGGCGGCGGCGGCGGCGCGAGCTTCGGGGTCTTCGCGGCAGGCGGCAACGTCACCGTGACGGGCAACACGATCACCGCTGGCAAGGGTGGCAACGCCGGCAAGGGCGGTAACGGCGCGGCCGGTCAGAACGGCGGGTCGGGTGGCAACGGCGGCGCCGCAGCCGATGACGGCGGCGGCGGCGGCGCGGGGAGCCTCGGCGGCTCCGGCGGCGCGGGCGGCCCTGGTGGCGGCGGCGGCGGCGGCCCGAGCGCTTGCCTGGCGCGCTCGTCGAGCGCGACCTACACGTTCAACACCAACAGCTGCACCACGGGCGTCCCCGGCTTCGGCGGCGCCGGCGGCACCAACCCCGGCGGCGGCGCGGCGAGCCCTGGGCAGACCGGTACAGCTGCCGCCAATCTCCAGATCAACTGATCGCGATGGGGGGTCGACGGCCCCCCAAATCCCCTGATCGCGCAGAGCTTCGTGACCGCAGTACAGACCGGCAGCTTCTGATCGTCACCGCCGCACGAGCCCTGGGGGGTGAGCTCGTCGCGCTCAGCGCAGCCGGTACACCACCCCCACCTTCTCTGCGCTCGCCTCCACGCCGTCCAGCGTCGGCACCCGGTACCGCGCCATCTCCTCGAGCCCCTCGGTCGGCAGGTAGGCTCGTCCAGGGTCCCCCAGCAGCACCAGCGCTCCGGCGCCGGCCTGGGCGCGCAGCCAGCCCATCACGGCGAGCGCCATCTCCCGGTCGTAGCAAACGTCACCGGCGAGCACCACCTCGGCCGTGGCGCAGTTGCCGGCCTCCGCGCAGCGTGCCTCGATCGCCACCCCGTTGAGCTCGGCGTTGAGCTCGATCGCGGCCACCGCCAGCGGATCCCGGTCCACGGCCACCACCCGCGCCGCGCCCGCCCGCGCCGCGGCGATCGCCACCAGCCCCGAGCCCGAGGCCACGTCGAGCACGTGCCGGCCACGCACCACCGCGGGCGCATCGAGCACGAACCGCGCGAGCGCCTGCCCACCCGCCCAGGCGAAGGCCCAGAACGGTGGCTCCAGCCCGTCGGCGGCGAGCTGCTGCTCGGTCGCATGCCACAGCGGCGTCAGCTCGACGGCGAGGTGGAGCCGCAGCTCGGGCAGCAGAGGCGCCGCGCCGACCGCGCTGTTCGCCTCGATGAACGCGCGCAGCCGTCGGGGGTCGTGGTCCATGCCGGCGTCGAAATCCCCTCGCGTAGCCTATAGCCGGGACCCATCGAAAGCGCACCCTCCGGCTCACGGAGGCCGGGCGCGCCCACGCAGACGCCCACCGCCGGTTCTCCGAGGACCCGATCAGCGCCGGCCGATCTTCGGAGGAGGCAGCGCGAAGGGGGCGTAGCGCTGCCGGTCCTTGGACTGGAGCTCGAGGCTGGCCATGAGCGCGCTCGGGGCGATGGTGGAGACGGGGATCATGCCCGATTCGGCGCCGCAGTAGGCGTTGTCGACGGTGACGTCGTCGCCCAGGGCCACGAGTGAGTCGAGCGCGGAGAGGGGCGTCCCCACGAAGTCGACGCCGCGGCAGAGCTCGCGCTTGCCGTCGGGCGAGACCCGCTCGGCGTGCATGATCTCCCCCTTGAAGGCCTGGAAATCGTAGCTCCGCGTCTCGGTCTCACCGCCCAGGGTCTCGCGCACGAAGATCCCGTAGGGCGCCTTCTTGCGGCGGATCTCCGCGAGGAAGCGATCCCAGAGCGCCTCTTGGGAGAGGGGCTCCCTGCTGGTGACGAAGAGGTTGCCCATGCGGGAGATGGGGCGCTCGTGGCGGGCGCTGCGGGCGTGGCCGTTCAGGTCCTTCTGGCCGGGGACGGGCGCGGCGCTGGTGAGGAAGCTCTTCAGCACGCCCCCCGCGACCAGCTCGGCCCGCATCGCCCGGCGGCCCTCGTCGTCGTAGCGGAAGCCCCCGATGAGGCTCTTGCCCAGGAAGCGGTCCACGGTGGGATCGTCGGCGATGTCCACGAAGCGCGGCGCGATGGGCTTGCCCCGCAGGTTGGCGAAGGTGGCGCCCTCGTCGGAGGAGAGCAGGCGCGAGCCCTCCAGCCGGTGCCCCACGACCTCGTGGAAGAACAGCCCCGCGGGCACGGGCGCGAGCAGCACCGGCCCGGAGAACGAGGGGAGATGCGGCGCCTTGGCCAGCGCGCGGAGGAGATCGATGCGGCCGCGGACGAGGCGCGCGATGCCCTCCTCGTCGGGCAGCTCCGCGAGGTCGCTCGTGGCCAGGGTCACCTCCTGCTCGATGCGGTGGCCGCCGGGGGCGAGCATCCAGAACTTGGCGTAGAGGTGGAAGATGGCGCGCTGCTCGGCGATGTCCGCGCCCTCGGACGAGACGAAGCGCTGCTGGCGGTGTGACGCGGACAGCTCGATCTCGGAGACCTGGATCTCGGGGCTCTTCTTGAGCAAGGCCGAGGCCCGGCGGAGCGTGTGGGTGAAGCGGTCGACGTCGAAATCGGGGAACCGCGAGAGCTTGCCGGCCTTCTCGCCCCGCGCCTTGACGCGGGAGGGGAGGCGGCGCGCCTCGTCGACGTAGTGCAGCTCGTCGCTCTTGCGCTCGTAGAACTGCTCCGCGGCCTCCCGGTACCGCGCTTCGGTGAGCCTCCAGAGGGCGACCTTGTAGGCGTCCTCCGAGGCCTCGGCCGGCATGTCGATGTAGCGCACCGACTCGGCCTCGACGTCGTTGTCGTCGAGGCCGCCCTGCGCCACTTGATCGTAGCGGTAGCTGCCCACGCGCACGTCGGCGAAGACGTGGCTGCGCGCGTCGACGCGGTGGTCGACGATGGCCCCGAGGCGGGCGCGCACGCTCTCGCGCCGCTCGTTGCGGAAGAGGTACGAGAGGAAGTAGAGGCGCGGGTGGCCGGGGCGCCGGAGGAGGCGCATCGATCGGGACAGCTCGTCCTTGAGGAAGCCGCCGATGACCGTCGCCTCCGCGGGCGTGTGGAGGCCGCGGAACGACGTGTAGAGGTGGTGATCGGGACGGGCAGCGCTACGCGAGGGCATTGGCTGGGGAACGTAGCACCGGCGCCCGGTTCAGCCGCCCCTCAGAAACAGGGCACCCGCCGAGCTTCACCCGCGCGGGGCGGCGAGCGCGATCTTCGCGAGCTGCCGGACGTTCGCCGGCGCCTCGCCCCACGGCCCCTCCGCGAGGGTGACCCACTGCCAGCGGGTGAACTCGTGGTTGGGGCGGACCTCGTCGGTGTCGACATCGCAGACGAAGACGAAGTTCAGGTGCTGGCCCTTCGACCCGGCCAGGTGCTCCTCGTAGCCGATGAGCCCAGGGGGGGCGCCGACGAGGTCGCTGGTCCGCGGGAAGTGCCCGGTGAGCCCGGTCTCCTCGAAGCACTCGCGCGTCGCGGCTTCGAGCGGGGTCTCGTCCGGGTGCAGCTCGCCGCCGGGCGGGAGCCAGACGCCGAGGCGCGTGTGGTGGATGAGGAGCACCCTGTCGCCCAGGCGCGGGTAGATGGCCACGGAGAAGGCACGGCGGACAGGAGGCATCGGCGCCGACCGTACCATGCGCCGCGCCCATGGCCGTGGCGCCCGGCGTCGCCGCCCGGGCGCGATCCTGGTCGCCTCCGGAACGGGTCGCCCTCCAGAGCATCGAAGAGAGGCTGAGCCCGCTGACGATCGACGCCATGGAACAGCGCACTGTCCTCATCTCCGGCGCGAGCATCGCCGGGCCCGCGCTCGCCTTCTGGCTCGCGCGCCGTCGCCTTCGACCGGTCGTCGTCGAGCGCGCCGGCGCGCTCCGGCGAGGCGGGCAGAACGTCGACATCCGCGGCGCCGCGCGGACGGTGGTGCGGCGCATGGGGATCGAGGAGGCCATCCGCGCCGCCACGACGGGAGAGAAGGGAGTCCGCTTCGTCGACGCTCGCGACGTGACGAGGGCCGAGTTCCCCGCGGGGACCTCGGAGTCCGGCGGTATGACCGCGGAGGTCGAGATCCTCCGCGGCGAGCTCGCTGGCATCCTCTACGAGCGCACTCGCGACGACGTCGAGTACATCTTCGGCGACACCATCGCGGGGCTCCGCGACGCCGGAGACCGGATCACCGTCTCCTTCGACCGGGGCGGCGAGCGCGACTTCGACCTCGTCATCGCGGCCGACGGCATGTGGTCACGAACCCGCTCCCTCGTGGTGGGCGACGATTTCGAGATCCGTGAGCTCGGCGTCTGCATCGCCTACCTCACCATCCCCCGCGGCGCCTCGGACGGCGCCTGGGCCCGCTGGCACAACGCGCCGGGGGGGCGGGTCGTCGCCTTGCGCCCCGACAACGTGGGTACGACGCGAGCGTTGCTGTCGTTCCTGTCGCCGCCGCGAGGTCACGAGGGGCGGTGCGCCGACGAGCAGAAGGCGCTCCTCCGCCGCACCTTCGCGGACGTCGAATGGGAAGCGCCGCGGGTGCTCGCCGCGCTGGGCGAGTCGGCGGACCTGTATTTCGAGTCGATAGGCCAGGTCCGCTCCCCGCGCTGGTCGCGCGGCCGGTGCGCGCTCGTCGGTGACGCGGGCTACTGCGCCTCGCCGATCAGCGGGATGGGCACCAGCCTCGCGCTCGTCGGCGCCTACGTGCTGGCGGGTGAGCTCGCGACGCGCGCCCACCATGGTGATGCCTTCGCGTCGTACGAGCGGATCATGCGACCCTACGTGGACCTGGCCCAGAAGCTCCCGCTTGGCGTCCCCCGTCTCATGTACCCGAAGACCAAGCTCGGCATCGCGCTCTTCCGCGCGGGTCTGCGTCTCGCGTCGAGCCCGCCGTTCCGCCGCGGGCTCGTCTCCCCGCCGGCCGACGCGATCGACCTCCCCGACTACGGGAAAGCCGGCGCAGGTTAGCTTGCCTCCAGCGCGCCCCCCGTCGTGACCAGCTTCGCCTCGGCCGCCGCGAGGTGGCTCGCCAGCTCCCGGTTGAGCGCGTCCGCGCACTGGAACGTGACGCCGTGACCGGCGTCGTCGAAGCGCGCCACCCGCGCCCCCGGGATGGCGCGCGCCAGCCGATCGCCGTTGTCCGGCGAGACCAGCAGGTCGCGCCCCGGCCGCACCACCAGCGTCGGCGTCCGGATGCGACCGAGGCGCCCTTCCGTCCGGTGGCAGCGGATGGCGTGGAGCTGCCCGCGCAGCGTCTCCCACGGGGCCCGCCGGCTGGCCGCGTCGGCGAGGCGGCGATCGAGCGCCTCCATGTCGGTGGAGGCGAGGAACTCGGGCGTGTAGAGCAGGCGCTTCAACGCCTCGATGCGCTGAGCGGGTGCGCCGACGTTGGCCTGGGCGAAACGGAGCATCCCCTCGGCGCTGGGGAGGGACGCCAGCACCCCGCCCGCGTGGGTGGCGATCAGGGTCAGGCTGCGCACCCGCGCCGGCACCAGGAGCGCCAGCTCCTGCGCGATCATGCCACCCATGGACACGCCGACCACGTGCGCGCTGGGCCAGCCCAGCGCGTCGAGGACGCGGGTCGTGTCCTTCGCCATGGTGAGCATGGTGGGGCGCGGCGGCGCCGGATCGCTCTCCCCGAGCCCGAGGTGATCGTAGGCCGCCACGCGGTACGCGTCGCGCAGCGCCTCGAGCTGCGGGCGCCACGCCAGGCCCACCATGCCGAAGCCCATGATCAGGAGGACGCACGGCCCGGCAGTGCCCTCGGTGCGGTACGCGAGGCGCGGGTGGGTATTGGTGAAGGGCATGGCGGACCGACCTCGTAGCGCATCCCGGGCACCGCCGCATGAGCTGCCGGTCCGGTCCCGCTCATCGCGGGGGCTTGAGCTTGAGGGCACAGGTGCGGCCGTCGAGCCGGCGGAACCCGTCCTGGTGGCCGGTCGCCACGACATCCCAGACCGTGCCGCCGGAGGCCTCGTCGTGGTGGTAGTTCTGCAGCAGCGGCGCGCCGTGGGGGAGGCCGCTCGCCACCGCGGCGTGCGCCGCGGCTCGGGGGGTGCAGCCGGGGAGGGGGCCGGGGTGCTGGCTGGGGCCCTCGACCGCGACGAGGCGCCCGGGCGTCACGGCGACGTCGACGCTGCGCGCGCCCTTGCCGGCGAAGCGGATCAAGCCCATCGACGCCTGCGAGGAGCTGTGGGCCTCGACCAGCGCGAGCGTGCCGTCGACAGCGCCGGTCAGCGTCATCTCGCTGAACGACGCGCTCTTGTCGAGGGAGTGGGCGAGCTGCGTCGCCGCCGACACCACGTCCATCAGGTCGACGTGCGCGGGGTCGGTGGCCGTGTACGCCACGCACCGGGCGCTCGGGCCACAAGGGAGGAACCCGCCCCCGGACGCGTTGGGCCCGACGTTCACGCTCGCCGACAGGTAGGCGAGCGCCACGAGGACGACGGCGACCAGCGCGACGACGGTCATCAGCAGCGCCCCGACGAGCGCCCGTGACGCCCACCGCGACCGCGGCGCTGCGGAGGCCGGGGAGCGCTGCGGCGGGTCCGCCGGCAAGAAGTCTCGTACCGAGAGGGCGGCGGTCTCCGCGGCGACGGGTCGAGGTGGAGGGAGCCGAGCGGTGGGTGGCGCGGGGCCCACGCGCGGGACGGCGGGCCCAGCGAGCGCCGCCAGCTCGGCCGAGACGGCGGAGGCGTCGCGGGGGCGAGAGGCAGGGAGCTTGGCGAGCATCCGTTGCAGCAGGCCCTCGAGGGCGGGCGGGACGTCGGCCCGCCGCGACGAGGCGAGCGGCGCCGGGTCCGTGACCGTCTTCATGAGCACGTCGAGCAACGACCCGGTGAAGGGCGGCTCCCCGGTCAGGCACTTGAAGAGCACGCAGGCCAGCGAGAAGACGTCGGCGGTCGGCTCGATGTCGCGCTCGCCGCGCGCCTGCTCCGGCGACAGGTAGCCGGGCGAGCCCAGCGTCGCGCCGGTGCGGGTCAGCGCCGGCGCGCCCTCGACGACCCGGGCGATGCCGAAGTCGAGGATCGTGACCCGCGCCAGGTCGCCGGCGACGAGGAACAGGTTGCCCGGCTTGAGATCGCGATGGACGACGCCGCGGGCATGAGCGACCGCGAGCGCCTCGGCGACCCGCTGGCCGAGCGCGACGGTCTCCGCGACCTCCAGCGTGCCGCGCGCCAGCCGGTCGTGGAGGCTCTCGCCCTCGAGCCAGTCCATGACGAGGTAGGCCTCCCCCTCGGGCGTGGTGCCGCTGGCGACGAAGCCGACGATCCCGGGGTGCCGCAGCTCGGCGAGGACCGCCCCCTCGCGAACGAAGCGCTCCAGCAGGTCGCGTGAGTTGCCGAGGATGACCTTGATGGCCACCGGCGCGCCCGAGCGGCGGTCGCGCGCGTGGAAGACCGTCCCCATCCCGCCCGATCCGGCGATGCGGTTGATCTCGAAGCGGCCGTTGACCAGATCGTGCGGCTGCATGGAATCGACGCCACGTTACAACGGTTCGACCCGGCCCGGTGGACGAGCCGACGCCCTCAGCCGCCGAGGATCACCCGGGGCGGCGCGCCCGCGCTCGTGTAGGCGCCCCCGAAGCAGGCGACCCTCCCCGACGCGAGGCGAGCGCAGGCGTGTCGGTCGCCGACGGTGATCTCGACCGCGGGCTCCGGCAGGCCGCCGACGGGGCCGGGGACGTCGTGCCGACCGATGGCGCCCTCCCAGCACTGGACCGAGCCGTCGTCGAGGAGGGCGCAGGCGTGGTGCATGCCCGCGGCGAGCTGCACGGCCGGGCGGGGGAGCGCGATCGGTCGGCCCACTCCACGGGCGAGGTCCCATCGCCCGTCGTAGCAGCGCACCGCGGCGGCGGCGTCGAGGACGCAGAGCTCGATGGCGCCATCCCCGTGGACACCCCAGCCCATCAGGGCGAGGCCGGTGTGCGCGCCGGGGAGGGAGACGCGTCCGAAGCCCTTTTCGTCGTTCTCCCCGGGGCCGATCGCGCAGGTGAGCGCGCCCCCGACGCGAAGCGAGCAGTCGAAGGAGCCGCCCTGCGTCCCGGCCAGCGCGTCCGGCGCACTGACCCAGCTCGCGCTGTCCTCCGATGCGCAGCGCAGCGCACCGCGGCGGCGGCGCGCGCAGAGCTGTTGGCCGCCGGCGGACAGGGCGTCGACGTCGTCGCCGAGGCCGCGGACCCGACCGGGGCGAACGTCGGTGGTGGCCGCATCGAAGAGGCCGAGCCGGGGCCGCTCGTCGCGGAACGGGTCTCTTCCCCAGCATTGCACGACGCCGGCCTTGGTCCGCGCGCAGGTGAAGTGGGCCGTGGCGACGAGGGAGTCCGCACCGTTCAGGCCCGCGATCGCGACGAGCGGTGCGGTCGGCGACCAGCAATGGACGGCTCCGGTCGGGTCGAGGGCGCAGTCGCCGCGGGCCGTGTCGTCGAGATCGAAGGTGCGCGAGGCCAGGGTGGCGCGCGTGGGGGCCGAGGTCGGAGGCCGGGGGGAGGGCGTGGGCGTGGAAGGGGGAAGAGGCTCCGAGGCGGAGGCGGTAGGGAGGGGGCCCGACCGAGCGCCGGCGACGGGCGGCGCCGGCTCGTCGGTGCCGGGGCGACATCCGGCGAGCAGGACGCCGACAGCGGCAGAGAGGGCGAAGGCAGGCCGCATCGACGCAGCGTAGTCGATCGCCGCGGGTCGGGAGTCCGCGTGCCAGGGGTTGCGATCGCCTCGACCGCCACACGGGGGCCGAGGCTCACCCTCCGGCAGCGAGAGCCGGTACGCGGAGCGTCAGTCGGTAGGAGACGGACGCTCCCCCCGCCGGGTCGAGCACTACCAGGAGCCGCCCCACCCGAGGCCGCCGCCCCAGCAGCCGGAAGCGTAGATGCTGATCCAGGGGTTCACGTAGAAGCCGCCGGCGCCGATGGGGCCCCAGCCGCCGCCGCAGCCGCACGCCTCCTGGGCGTCGCCCGTCCGCTCCGCCCCCGTCGCCGCCCGGTCGTGAGCCTGCTCGCCCGCGTGATCGTCGGCCACCTCGTCGTCGTGGCCCTGCGCGAGACACCCCGTCCCCGCGAGCGCCGCTGCGCCCGAGAGCACCATCATCGACACGATGTTCTTCCAGTGGTTCATCATTGATTCGTTCTCCTCCATGCGGCGGCGCAGCTCGTGGAGCGGCGCATTCCATCGCGCGGGAGCGTGAGCTGGCGTCTCGCCCCTGCGCGGCTTCGCGCGGAGCCCTTCACGTTCCGGGCCGCGAGGCCACGTTGGAGGCGGATGATGGAAGCGGGTGAGAACCGGGATGCCTCGTCGTTGCGCGCGCCATGATC
>Ga0302283_1001820_pt1 | contig 17585 bp, 15 predicted proteins | sample III_Fen_E1_4_FD_198770 | JGI IMG/M metagenome (GOLD analysis project Ga0302283, IMG submission 198770) | Peat permafrost microbial communities from Stordalen Mire near Abisko, Sweden - III_Fen_E1_4 | ecosystem: Environmental > Terrestrial > Soil > Wetlands > Permafrost | place: Sweden: Abisko... | reverse complement strand
TGTTGTTGGAGTAGGAGACCGTGGCCGTGCCCGTCGGGCTCACGCCGCCCTGGACCGCGGCGGTGCACGGCATGATGGCCGAACCGGTGTAGGTCTGGGCTGTGGCCGGGCAGGTGATGACCGTGGTCGTCGTGGCCTTGGCCACCGTCAGCGTGGTGGTGCCCGACGACGTGGCGAAGGTGCCGTCACCGCCGTAGCTGGCGGTGATGGTGTCCGTGCCCACGGGTGCGGTCGAGGCCGTGCACGATGCCGTGGCATGGGTTCCCGTCGAGGGGACGAGGTTCCCCGTCGTGCACAGCGTCGTCGCACCGTCGGAGAAGGTCACCGTTCCGGTCGGGGGCCCGCCGGTGCCGGACACGTCGGTCGAGTAGTTCACCGAGCTACCGAAGGTGGTGGACGTCGGGTTGACCGAGGCGGTCGTGACGGACGGGGTCGGAGGTGCCGGATAGATCACAGACCACGTGGACCCGGTGATCTGGATATCGGCGGAGTCATAGGTGGTGTTGTTCCCACCGCCGGCCGTCTTCAGGCGCAGCTGGTAGAGGTTGGCGTACGGACCGGTGGTATTCGGGAGCGCGGTCGCAATTCCCGCCACCGTGGTGTCGGACGAGTGGCCCGTGACCAACGGCAGATCGCTCGTGCCCAGTGCACCCGGTGCCGACGCGTTCGGGTATGCCGTCGACGTCGAGACCTGGATGGCCGTCCACGCCGTCGGCAGCTGGCCGGACTGGGGAAGGGCGGCGTACAGCGTCGCATGGGTGTTCACGGCGTTGATGACCGTCGCGCCCTGCACGTACGCGGCCAGGGGCTGATCGGTGACGTTGCCCCCGAAGATCTCCGTTCCCGAGCCGTCGAAGAACAGCAGGCCACCGACGGAGTTGGCATCGGGCTCCCACCCCGGGGCGGCGGCTCCTGCATTTGTGGCCAGGACCACACCTCCAGCGAGCGCGGTGCTCGCGGCCAGTACTGCCCCGAGCAGGGCGACGATGACCGCTCGGGCCGCGTTGCGACGACTGGGATTCCTCATGGGACTTGGCCTTTCACTGTTCTGACGTTGACGAACTGCTGGACGAACTGACGGACTCATCCGGATGCCGATCGGTGAAATCGGGATCCACGGCGCCGGGGCCGTTCGGATCCGCTCCCGGAACGGCAGGATCGGCGGAACCAGGATCTGCTTTCGGCCGACGCCTGCTCACCAGGAACCACGCCGCCGCCGCGATCAGGAGCACGATGAGCACCACGATGAGGACCGAACCGGTTGACGATCCGGACTGGGCGGCCGTGAGGGGCGCCGCCGTCGGTGCGGAGCCACCCGACGAGGTCCCCCCGGGCGTCGAACCCGACACCGCACCGGTCGATCCCGGCGTTGTCCCGGCACCGGCCCTGGCTGTGGTCCCCCCGGTGGCGGTCGGGCCACCGGACCCACCCGTGGTCGACGGCGAACCGGTCGTCGGGGTGGTGATGGTGATCAGGCTCTCATCGGACGTGGCGGTCCCGGACCGGCAGTTCACCGGGGCACCGCCCACCGCGTGCCAGGTGTCCCCGACGACCTGGATGTCGAGCGTCGGGTAGTTGGCGGTGAAGGCGGGCTGGTCAGGGGCCCCCAGATACATCCTCAACTGGAGGAACCCGTCCCAACGCGGCGCGAAGTCGGCCATGAAATCAGCCAGTGAGCCGTCCCGGGCGGTGCCCGCAGCCATCGGGGTGCTGGGATTCGAGTACCGGGTCGACGAGGTCAGCTGGGCCCCGCTCCACTCCCCCGGCGGCAGTTCACTCTGCGGCTGGTACGCGAGGAGGACGGCCGTGCGGTCCGGTACGTCGTACGGGGCGGTGGCCGGTGTGGTCGACACGGCGAGCGGCACGAACGGCACCGATGTCGTGCTGCCGCTGGTGATCTGCTGTCCGGACGGGTCGCACAGACCGATGGAGCCGACCGCCCTCGGGTCGGTGTACGGCGCCGTCGTCGCCGCACCGGCCGGAGGCCCGACGCTCGCCACGGCCACCAACGCGGTCCCGACGGCCAGCGCCAGCCGCACCGTCACCCGGCTCGGCGTGCGGCGGCTCATGCCGACACCTCCGACGGCTCGGGATCGACGGTGTCGATGTCCGGCGTCCCGTCGTCCATCGGTCCGGACGGCGGCGCGGCGCGTCGGGCGCGTCGGCGGCGGACCCACACCACGATGCCGACGATGATCACCAGGATGATGACCAGGAGCAGCCACGGCACCACCCACAGGGTGCTGCTGGCGCTGACCGCCGACAGGTCGGGCTGTGCGCCCGCGTACGCGACCGGGAGCACCGACGCCGTCTGCCGCAGCCGGAACTGGGGCCAGACCCCCGCAATCACGGCCTTCTGGGTGACGGCTGAGCCGGGCAGGAGCAGCGGGATGTTTCCGAGCCGGGCGCCGTGGGTGTCGTCGATCAGACCGGACACGGACACCTGCTGGTCGTGGACGGCCAGATTGACGTTGCCGGAATTGCTGACCGTGTAGGTGACCGCCACCTTGCCGGTGCCGAACGGATTCGCCGTCCCCTGGTAGGAGGCGTGCAGACCGGACAGGGTCAACTGCGGCGACAGCTGACCGGCGACCCGGATGAATACCCGGGTACCGATCCGCTGGTTGAGGACGACCGTCTGACCCGTCTGGTTGCTGCCGACCGTTCGCAGCGAGGCGATGACTCCGCCGACGTGGTCGCCCGGAGTGGCCGACGCCGGCACGTGCACGGTCATCGGGACCACGACGTCACCGGGGCCCGTGGCCGTCTGGGCCGGGACCACGACGGTGGAGGAGGTGGGCGGCAGGCTGATCCACGCGCCGACCCCGGTGGGCGTGACCGTCCCCGGGAGCAGGCCGAAGCCCCCGGACGACGTCTCGAGGGCGTCGGTGGCATACAGCTGGAGGCTCAGCGCGGTGGCCGAGTAGTTGACCACGGCGACATGGTCGAACAGGACCGCCCCCGGGGTCATCTCGAACGAGAAGTTGGGGCGGGCGTCCGGACCGGTGGCCGTCGCCGGCTCGATCCCGAAGGTCACCCGCCCGGCCGGCGGGGTGGTTGCCGCGGACGCGGCCGGAGCAGCACCCACCAGCGCCACCAGGAGCGCGGCGACCGCCGTCACCAGGGAGAGCACCGCCCGCCGACCGGCGGGGGGCCGGGCGCTGGAAGGGGGCGGAGTGCCGACGTCGGCGAGGGAGATCTTCATGAGGAGAGTAAATCTATCGTATTACTAGGAGATTGGCTAGACGGGTACGCCGTTTCCGGACGGTCCATACCCTGAACTGGTCGAATTCCCGCAGAAAGGACCGGTAGGAGTGGTCTCGGCGGCCGACAAGTGGTGCCCCGGACGACCGAAGGAGCGGGCAGCGGCCTCGACGGCCGCCGCCCGCTCCCCGGGTCACCGAGCGGGACCCGGCACCCTCACGGGTGCCGGGTCCCTCCCGGTACGCCTACTAGGCGATGGTGAAGGTCAGGGTTGCCGTGTACTGGCCGGCCGGCGTGGACGTCGGGGCGGTCAGGGTCAGCACCCCGTTGATGTAGACCGATCCGTCACTGCCTCCTGCGGGGGCAGTGGCGAACGGGTGTACTCCACCCAGGCCGTCCGTTCCGGTGGCGGCCGGACCGTAGATGGCGGTGTTGCCGATCGGGCTCGTGACCACGCCGCTCTGCAGCGCATTGCCGGTGATGTACTGGGCCTGCACGCCGGTGAACGTCAGGTCCTGGGCATTGATCACGTCGTTTGCGGCATCGGTGAAGTTGCCCGACACGGCGGACGCCGTCCAACCCGGCTGGCCGGCCCGGGTGTCGGTGACGGTGACGCCACCGGCATTTGTGCCGTCCGTCGCCGAACTGCCGAAGGCGGCAGTGGCGGTGAACTTCGAGTCAGCCGGGTCCAGCACGGCCGTACCCAGGTTGAACGGGTTGGCCGGGTTGTACGGGGTGGTGATGGTCAGCGTTCCGGAGGGAATGCTCACGTTCACCGTCTGGGGGTCCGGTGCGTACGTCGGGGCAGTCGCCACGAACGGCAGCGACAGCGACAGCGACGCCTGGTAGACCGCCGAGTTCGTGGGCGCGAAGCTGGCCACGATGTCGTGCGTACCGGTGGCGAACGAGCTGTAGTTCAGCGTCGCGATGCCACCGCTTCCCAGTGCCACCGTCCCGAGCAGCGCGCCCGTGGCGGTGTCGGTGGTGCTGGTCCCGTTGTCGTAGAACGACACCTGGCCGGCGCCCGACGCCAGCGCAGAGCCACCGCTGGTCAGCGAGGCGGTCAGCGCCACCGAGGTGTCCGCTGCTGCCGTGGTCGGGTTGACGGACAGTGCCGTCACGGTGGCGGCCGCCGGCGGCGGGGTCACCGTGAGCGACGCCGTCCCGGTCGAGCCGCTGTAGGCCGAGAACGCCGCTGGCGTGAAGACCGCGCTGAGCGAGTCGGATCCGACGGGCAGGGTGGTGGTGGTGGTCGAGGCCGTTCCACCGCTCACCGTGACCGGGGAGCCGAGGGCGGTGCCACCGTTCTCGAACTGCACGCTGCCGGGGGCGGACGGGCTGACCGTAGCGGTCAGGGTCTCCGACGTGCCCTGCACCACCGAACCCGGGGTGCCCACCACCAGCGAGGTGGTCGTCGTGGCCAGCGTCGGTGCCGGGTAGATGACCGACCAGGTGGTCCCGGTGACCAGGATGTCGGCCGAGTCATAGGTGGTGTTGTTCCCACCGCCACTCGACTTCAGGCGCAGCTGGTACTCGTTGGCGTAGGCGCCCGTGGTGTTCGGGAGCGCAGCCTCGATACCGGCCACCGTGGTGTCACTGGCGCCGCCGGTGACCACCGGCAGGTTGGTCGTGCCCAGTGCGGCCGTGACCCCGGCCGGCTCGGGCGAGTACACCGTGGTGTGCGACACCTGGCTCGTGGTCCACGTGGCCGGATTGGGCGTGGCGGCGGGAACCGGGAGGGCGGCAAACAGTGTCGCCGAGGTGTTCGCGGCGTTGATGACCGTGGTGCCCTCGATGTACGCGGCCAGGGGCTGGTCGGTGACGTTGCCCCCGGTGATCTGCTGTCCTGCCGAGTTGAAGAACAGGAGGCCGCCGACCGAGTTGGCGTCGGGCTCCCAGTTCGGGGCCGCGGCGCCGGCGGTACCGCCGAACCCTGCAGCCAGCGAGCCGAGTGCGACGGTGGCCGTGGCCACCAGCGCAATCGATCGGGTGAACTTTCTCATGATGCTTCCTTCTTTCGTGTCAGGCGACCTCGGTCGCCCGTCGGAGGTGGTGGCGGATGGATGAGGTGGTTGCGTGTGGATGGGGTGGTTGTGCACTGCGGGGTTGCGTACGTCGTTGCTCGTCGTCCTTCCGGCGGGACCGCGCTGTGTCGACGCCGGGTCCCGACCGGGTGAGGGATCATGACGATCTCCCACCCGGCCAGGGCGACGACGGCACGGTCGGTCCCGCGGGCGGGACTAGCCGATCGAGAACGCCGTGGTGTGGTCCAGGTAGGACGGCGTGAATCCCGCTGCGGCGATGTCCGCTGCACCGAAGTTCTGGAAGTACGGCTGCACCGACGGATTGCTGGGGTTGGAGAACAGTGCCTCCGCCCAGTTCAACGAGCTTCCCGGCTCGAACGGCGAGGTGCTCGCCAGGTCGGTCTGCCGGAAGATGATGTAGGCGTTGATCGCTCCCGTCCAGGCCGCCGTACCATTGCCGTCAGCCGTGGCCGTCAGCAGGTTGACACCGGGAGTCAGCACCGCTCCAGCCGAGACCGATGAGGTCGGAGCATGGAAGTAGCTGCTGTTCCACAGGGCCAGCCGGGCCGCCGAGAACGGCACGATGGCATTCACCGACTGCGCAGCTGGCAGGCTGGTGATCGCCGTGGGATCGTTCTGCTCCACCTGGGTGGTGCCCGCGAAGGCGAACGTGTTGGGCAGGTCCGCGGCGGTCAGTGCCTTGAGCAACGTCGAGGTGAGCGTCGAGCTGCTCGGGGGGAGCAGCGGGACGATCGTGGCGGTGTTCTGAGCCGACGTGTGGGTGGCGCTGTAGCCAGGAATCTGGCCCCAGGTCGTCCACGTGCCGTCGTAGATGTTGACCAGGTCGGTCACCGACAGACCGGCCGGTGCGTTGGTCAGGGTCGAGTCGGCGGCGATGTCGATGCTGTCCGTTCCGACCTGGGTGACGTGCAGGAAGCCCCAGTTGTGCGTCGAGTTGCCGGCGGTGGTCTGCTGGGCGGACGTCGGAGCAGTGGTACTGAAGACGTAGTTCACCTGCTTCGACGTGTCGGCCAGCAGTGCCGTGATGGAGTTACCGCTGCTCGTGTTGCGCAGTACCGGAGCAGTACCGGCGCGGAGCGTCACGGTCGGGTTCCCGGCGATCGGGGCCGCAAGGGTGCTGCCCACCGCGTAGGCGGCGTGGCCGTTGCCGTCAGCGGTGGCGTCGAACGCCACCAGCTTGTTGTACGACCCGCTCGTGTTCCACCCGGCGTCGCCGGCGAGGTCCCCGTCCGCGGCGAACTCTGCCAGGTACTGGGGCGTGTCACCGCCGATACCGACGACGTCACCGGGCCCCGGGGCGTAGTCGGCCATCGCCCGACCGGCGCCGATCAGCGGGAGCAGCAGCGTGGCCACCCCCACCATCCCGACCTTGAGTGCTGTGTGCTTGCGCTTCATGAGTGATCCCCTTCGTGCCCGATGGCGATTGCCGTCTTGCTCATTACCTGTCTCCTCCTGTGGCGGGGGATCCGGCGGCCTGCCCCGAACCCTTGTATTCCTATATAGCCGACCCACTTGGTCAGGTTTAGAACCGTACAGAGTGCGGTAGGGGGTGTCAACTGTTTCCGGCAGAAGATCGCGGAGGGCGGGCAATTCACCACCGTGTGCGCCGTATGCCACCGCTTCCGGCGCCCCTCCGGCCCATCCGCCGGAGATCCGGACCGACCCCGGGGAGATCCGGACGGACCCCGGGGAGGTACGAGCGGATCCGGGGAGGTACGAGCGGATCCGGGGAGGTACGAGCGGATCCGGAGAAGTCGGCGCCCGGCGTCCGGGCGGTCGTCGGGCGGGTCGTCGATCAGCAGCCCTCGTCCGGGTGGCGCCGTCCGACGGGGCTGATCAGCAGGGGTCCCGGCCGATCAACTGTGGGTCCACGACGCACAGCCGGCCAGGACATCGACACGGAGTGCGGCGTCCGCGGGCGTGGCCCGGCGGGTCCCGAGGACCCAGAAGCCGTCCTGGGGCTGCGGCGGGACACCGGTGTTGGTGGTGATCCACAGATGACGGGAACCCGAGTGGCCGACCTCGCGGATCAGGACGACCGGCGGGATCGTGACCTCGAGGTCCCCCGACGGTGGAGTGGGCGCCTGGGCTACCGGTGACGTTCCCGACGACTCCCCCACCCTTTCGACCTTGCCCACCGGCGTTCCCGTCCCGGGCAGCGGAAGCAGGCAGTGGTTCCGGTGCCGTCCGTGTGCCGCACCCCCGGCGGGCGTGGCGGCTCCGGCGGGGGTGTCCGTGCCTACGGGCACGCCGGCCGCGGCCGCCACCAGGGCGACGAGGGCGGCCGCTGCGACCAGGCGTCGGATGCGCATACCCGGTGCATCGGCACCCCCGGGTGCGTACTTGACGGCGGCACGCCGCGGCGACCGCACCCTCGAGGTCGTCCGTCACACCCGGCGGGTGCTCGCACCGGCGGACCGGCACCGCTCCCGCGATAGCGTCCCGTGCGGTCCACCGACACACGGGAGCATCCATGGGACGCCGCACGCCTCGACGTTGGACGACGGTCGCCGCGTGGTCGGCGGCGTCCCTGGCCGTGGCCATGGGATTCGCCGGCTGCTCGGCGTCGAGCGCGTCCACCCCGTCGACCACGGCCGCTGCCACCGGGACCTCCTTCTACACGCCGCCGAAGCCGCTGGCCGCCGCCGCTCCCGGCACCCTGATCCGGTCCGTCGAGGTCCGCGGCGTGCCCGGGGTGCCACCCGGTGCCACGGTCTGGCGGATCCTCTTCCACTCCACCAGCATCTACGGCGCCGACGTGGCCGAGTCGGGCTACGTCATCGCTCCGTCGAATCCGGCGCCCCGGGGTGGCTTCCCGGTCATCGCCTGGGCCCACGGGACGTCCGGCTTCGCCGCCCAGTGCGCCCCCTCGCTGTTCACCGACACCGGCTTCGGGACCGGCCCGTACCTCATCCCCGGGCTCGACCGGTACCTGGCGGCCGGGTACGTCGTGTCGGCAGCCGACTACGAGGGCCTGGGCGTAGCTGCCGGCGTCCACCCCTACCTGCTCGGCTCGAGCGAGGGTCGGGCCGTGCTGGACGCCACCCGGGCCACCCGTCAGCTCGCCGGCCTGCACACCGCCGACACCGTCGTCATCTACGGCCACTCCCAGGGCGGCCACGCCGCCCTGTTCGCCGGGGAGATGGCGCCGTCCTACGCACCGGACCTCCGGGTGGTCGGCGTGGTGGCCGCGGCCCCGGCGACTGGCCTCAGCACCCTGATCTCCATCCTCGGGACCTCCGCCGGTGCCGGCTTCCTGCCGTTCAGCATCCCTACGGCGTGGTCGTGGTCACAGACCTATCGCGACCTGCCCGCCGATACGCTGTTCACGGCGTCCGGCGCGCAGTTCGCCTCGTCCGAGGTGACCCGTGGATGCTCCGACCAGCTGGCCGTGGCCATCGTCACCCACCACCTCACGCCCCAGGGGGTCTTCCTCGCCGGCGCGGAGACCGACCCGAACGTGTTGGCCCACGCCCGGGCCAACGACCCCGGCGGTGTCCGGACCCGGGTGCCGATGCTCATCGTCCAGGGCACGGCCGACCAGACCGTCCCTCCATCGCTGACCGACGCCTTCGTGACCGGAGCGGCCTGCACCATCGGCGACACCGTCCAGTACCTCCATGTGCCCGGTGCGACCCACGGGACCGTGGTGATCGTGGCGGCGCCGACCATCGTCACCTGGATGGATGCCCGGGTCGCCGGCACCCCGGCCACCTCCACGTGCGGGCTGCCGGGCGACGTCGCCACCCTCAACCCGTAGGGCGTCCGGCGATCGGGTTCAGTCGCCCCCGAGGATCCGCCGGGGGTTGTCCACCAGCATGGTGGTGATCTGCTCCTCGGTCACACCGTGGTCGCGCAGGTAGGGAAGGACGTCCTGGCCGATGTGCAGGTAGTGCCACTGGGGCATGAACGCCAGCACGTCCGGGTCGACCCAGTCGATGTAGCAGGCGGCGTCGTGGGCCAGCACCATGCGGTCGGCGTAGCCCCTGCGGCACAGCTCCACCACGATGTCGGCCCGGTCCTCGAACGCGGTCTGGAGGTTGAGGCCGAACCGGTCCATCCCCAGCCAGAACCCGGCCTCGGCCAGTGCGGACAGGTGGTCGGCATCGGTCGAGTCGCCGCTGTGGCCGAGCACCACCCGGCCGGGGTGGACGCCCTCCTCGGCCATCACCCGCTGGACGGTGAGGCCCTGCCGGGTCCCGGGGTGGGTGTGGACGGTGATCGGGCAGCCGGTGGCCAGGTGGGTCCTCGCCACCGCCCGCATCACCCGCTCCACGCCGGGGGTCAGCCCGGGCTCGTCGATGGCGCACTTGAGCATCCCGGCCTTCACCCCGGTTCCGGCGATGCCTTCGGTGATGTCCCCCACGAACAGGGGCACCATGGCCTCCGGCTCGTCCTTGCCGAGCAGTGTCCGGACGGCGGGGGTGCGATGGTGGAAGAAGAACGGCACGTCGTGGTACGTGTAGCAGCCGGTGGCGACCACGATGTGCAGATCGGGGACGCGCGCCGCCACCTGCTGGACGCGGGGGATATAGCGGCCCAGCCCGATGACGGTCGGATCGACGATGGTGCGCACCCCCGATGCGGCCAGCGCCGTCAGCTTGTCCACCGCGTCATCCACCCGGGCACCCTCGTCACCCCACTCGTCCGGGTAGTTCTGCTGGACCTCGGTCGACAGCACGAAGATGTGCTCGTGCATGTAGGTCGGGCCGAGATCGGCACGCTCCACAGGGCCTCGGACGGTCTCGACGGTGGACATGGGGCCTCCCTCTGCTCGCTGCACCCGGTTCCGGGCGCAGGCGACCCGGCGATCGTACCGGGGGCGTTCAGGCGCGGATGAAACCGTCCAGGATGCGCACGAGCTCGTCGGGGGCGTCCTCCTGGATGAAATGGTTGGGCCCTTCCAGCACCACATGGGGCTGGCCCGCCGCACCGGGGATCCGTCGCTGGAACTGCAGATGGGCCCCGGGGGCGAACGCCACCGGGTCCTGGTCGCCGAAGACGGTGAGGAAGGGCTTCTCCCAGGTCTCGAGATAGGCCCAGGTGTCCCGCACCATGGGCACCCCGGGGTTGTCGGGCTGGACGGGGATCAGCATCGGGAACCGCTTGGGCGACGCCTGGTAGCTGCCGTCGGGGAAGGGGGCGCCGTAGGCCGCCACCTCGGCGTCCGACAGGTGGCGGGTGGTGCCGCCCTGGAGCAACGCCCCGATGGGCAGCTCGTCCACCGACTGACTGAAGGCCAGCCAGTCCTCCATGAACTTGTTCATCCCCCGGCCCTCGGGCAGTCCCGTGTTGGACGCCACCACCCGGTCGAACCGCTCGCCGTGCCGCGGCAGCAGGTTGAGTCCGGCCGTGCCGCCCCAGTCCTGGCAGAACAGGGTGATGTGGTCGAGGTCCTCCCCCACCAGCCACTGGCTGAGCCAGTCCACGTGGGCGGCCAGGGTGTAGTCGGCCTGGTCGACCGGCTTGTCGGAGCGGCCCATGCCCATCAGGTCCGGGGCCAGCACCCGGTGTCCCCGGGCCACCAGGCCCGGGATCATCAGCCGGTAGATGAAGCTCCAGGACGGATTGCCGTGGAGCAGGAGGACGGGGTCGCCGTCGCGGGGGCCCTCGTCGAGGTGGTGCATCCTCAGGGACGTGCCGTCGGCCGCCGTCACCTCCCGGTAGCGGGGGGCGAAGGTGAAGTCGGGCAGGCCGTCGAACCGTTCGTCCGGGGTGCGCAGGACGTCCATGGCCGGCTCAGGCCCCGGCCGTCGCGACGGACCCGATGAGGTCCTCGATCAGCGGGTCCACGACCACGACCACCTGCTCGGCGACACCGTCGGTGGTGGCCAGCAGCGGCAGGGTGGCCTCGTCGACCCGGTCGAAGCGGACGTCGTCCCACACCCGCCCGTCGCCCAGGATCACACCGTCGACGGCGAAGTGGGCCACCGCGACGACGCCGTCGGGGTCGGCCGCCGGGGTGGCCCCGTCGGCGAACCGGCGCACCCGCATGACGACCGGCCCGCTACCGGCGTCGTCGGGGTCGGCCACGCCGACCGGGACGCAGCCCATGACGATGGTGGTCTCCATGCCCGCCTCCTTGTGCACGTACTGCTTCTGGAAGTCGTCGCGGTTCTGCATGGCGAAGAACGAGGCCCGGCTGGGGTAGCGGACGATGCCGATCCGCTCCCAGGCCACGTCGTCGGTCACCTGGTGGGTGACGTCACCGAAGAGCGGGACGGTGGCCCCCAGGTCGGCCAGCACGGCGGTGGGCGCGTAGATGTCGTCTGCCTCCTTGCCCGAGATGGCGGGCCCGCCGGCGTCGCCGTAGTCGGCCACCGGCTTGTACTTCATCAGGTTCAGCATCCAGACCTCGCCGTCCTCCTCGGGCGTCAGGTGGAGCCAGCGGCCGGCCGTGCCGGTGTTGACCGTGCCGAACGGGTACTCGAGCGGGTTCGCCATCAGGGTGCATCCTTTCGTGGGGCCCCTCGGGGCCGGTGGTGGTTCAGGGTCGGAGGAGGGTGTCGAGGGCGTCGGTCAGGAGCGGGCGCACCTCGCCGGTCGACAGCCGTCGGTGGACGAGGTAGTGGTCGAGCGACTCGAAGGTGAAGAGTGCGTCGACCGCAGCCAGCCGGGCCCGGTCACGCACTGCGTCGCCGGTCGACAGCTCCGGGGCGAAGTGCCGCCCGACCTGCTCGCGCAGGAAGACCCGCGCGCCGTCCACGTCCTCGGCCACCAGCGGGTCGAACGTCGCCCGGATCCTGGCCGCCCGGACGGTGGATCCGACCTCGGCCTGCAGGCGCAGGCGTGCGGCCACGAACCGGGCGACCCGGTCCTCCCGGTCGCCCTCGCCGATGCCGGGGATGAGGAACAGGGGCGTGACCCGTTCGATGTTCCGGGCGATGGCGGCCCGGGTCAGGCTGTCGTGGTCGTCGAAGTACCGGTAGACCGAACGCACCGACAGCCCGACCCGCAGAGCGACCTCCTCGGGCCCGGGACTCAGGTTGTCCTCCGAGAAGAGATCGAGCACGGCATCGAGCACGGCGTTGCGGTTGCGGTCGCGGATGGCCGAGCGCCCGTCAGGCACCGGGGTCGCCGTCCTCACGGGAACCGGCACCGGATGCACGGCCATGTCGGTCAGGCCCCCGGCCCGAACTTCGGGTTCTTGCCCTGCTCGAGCCGGGCGTTGCGGGCGTGCACCCGGGCCCGGGTGCTCTGGTGGGTGAGGATCCAGAATTGGTCGGCCCGGACGGCGTAGACGACGTCGGCGGCCAGGTCGGCCGCCGGCATGACGACGGTGCCCATGGCCGCGGCGATCTGGTCCATGGGGATCGGTGTGGGCGCCGGCAGCCCGAGCGCGGCCGGCGCGTTGCGGGTCGCCTCGAAGATCCGGGTCCCCACCAGCTCGGGGCACAGGCACGACACGCCCACCGGCGTCCCGTCGAGCTCCATGGCCAGCGACTCCGACAGCCCGACCACTGCGTACTTGGTGGCATGGTACGACCCGAGCATCGGCGACGAGGTCAGTCCGGCCTCGGACGCCGTGTTGACCACGTGGCCCTCACCCTGTTCCAGCATGAGGGGCACGAACGTGCTGACGCCGTACGCCGGGCCGAGCAGGTTGACGCCGACGACCCAGTCCCACACGGCCGGCTTGGTCTTGTGGTTCGGGCGCCCCGACGCCACACCGGCGTTGTTGCAGAGCAGCTGGACCGACCCGTAGGCGGCGAGGGCGGCGTCGCGCAGTACCGTCACCTGGTCGGCGTCGGACACGTCGCACACCACCGGGATCACCGCACCGCCCGCACCGGCGATGCGGGCCGCCTCGCGCTCGAGTGCCGGCTGCTCGATGTCGGCCATCACCACCTGCATCCCCTCGTCGAGGAAGCGCTCGGTCAGGGCCAGGCCGATGCCCGACGCCGCTCCGGTCACCACTGCCGTACGTCCGTCCAACTCCATCGCTGCCTCCTCCGTGTCGTGTCGTGTCGTGTCGGGTCTGTCGGCTGCACGCCGCGGCCGTCCGGCGGGGTGCGGTTCACACCCGGGCGATGACCTCGTCGCCGTAGCGGGCCAGCGCGTCGGCGGTGTCCCGGTAGAAGAGGAAGGCCGGGACCACGATGCGGTCGACCCCCAGCTCGGCCAGCGCACCGGCCTCCTCCAGGGCACCGGGCCCGAAGACCCCGTTGCCGCCACAGGTGAACTCGATGGCCGACGGGTCCCGCCCGGCGTCGGTCGCCGTGGACCGGACGATCCCGGCGAGCTCACCGAGCCTCCGGTGGCTGCCCTTGGCCGGGAAGAACCCGTCTCCGAGTCGACCGGCCCGTCGGGCGGCGACCTCGCTGTGGCCACCGATGTGCACGGGCACCGAGCCGGCCACCGGATGGGGTCGGCTGATGCAGTCCGTGAACGTGGTGAACTCGCCGGCGTAGCTCGCCCGGTCCTCGCCCCACAGGGCCCGCATGGCGGCGATACCGTCGTCGGTCCGGCGGCCCCGCTCCTCGAAGGGCACCCCGATGGCGTCGAACTCCTCCTTGAGCCAGCCCACGCCGACCCCCAGCTCCACCCGTCCGCCGGAGAGGTGGTCGAGTGTGGCGACCTCCTTGGCCAGGACCACCGGATTGCGCTGCGGCTGGATCAGTATCCCCGTGCCGAGCCGGATGATCGAGGTGGCCGACGCCAGGTAGGTCAGCCAGATGAGCGGGTCGGGGATCGGCGCGTCGTCCTCGCCGGGCATGCGGCCCGACTTGTCGTAGGGGTACTCCGACTCGTAGCCGTAGGGCACGACGGTGTGCTCGACGGTCCACAGCGACTCGAACCCGGCCGCCTCGGCGGCCACGGCGAGGTCGACGGCGGCCGCCGGGTCGCAGAACGGGCCGGTGTTGGCGAAGACGATACCGAACTTCATGCGGTGACCTCCTCGGTCTGGAGCGTGTGCCGGGAACCGACCCGGGGTGGGACACCGGAGCGTCGTCGGTGCCCGCGGTGCCTGCTCTTCTCACCCAGGTGATGTCAACCGGGCTGACATCTGTCAAGGTAGCTGACAGAAGATAGTGTGGCAACCGACCGTCGCGCGCCCCGAACAGGAGACTTTCCGATGGACCCCTACACGCTGTACGCCATGCCCGGTTCGCTCTACTCGGGCAAGGCCCGGTCCTACCTGCGCACGCACCGCATCGACTTCGTCGAGCGGACCCCCGGGGACCCCCGGTACAACGAGCAGGTCGTCCCCGCCATCGGCCGGTGGATCATCCCCGTGCTCGAGACCCCCGACGGCACCCTCGTCCAGGACACCGTCGACATCATCGACCGGCTCGACGGGCAGGTGGCCCCGGACCGGTCGGCGTACCCGGCCACGCCCGTCCACCGGGCCGTCGCCCACCTGCTCGAGCTGTTCGGTGGCGAGGGCCTGCTGCGGCCGGCCATGCACTACCGGTGGGACTTCGACGACACCAATGTGGCGTTCCTGTCCAAGGACTTCTCGGCCAGCCTCGTCCTGGGTGGTGACGACGAGACCCGCGCCGGGGTGTTCGCCTTCTCGAGCGACCGGATGCGCTCCGCCACCACGGCCTTCGGGGTCAGTGAGGAGCTGGTGCCCGAGATCGAGCGGTCCTACGAGCGATTCCTGGACCTGTTCGACGCCCACCTGGCCGGCTCGCCCTACCTGCTGGGAGGCCGCCCGACCATCGGCGACTACGGGTTCATGGGCCCGCTCTACGCCCACCTGGCCCGGGACCCCTATCCATCGGTGCTGATGAAGCAGCGGGCCCAGCGGGTGTGGCGCTGGGTCGAGCGGATGAACTCGCCGGTGCTCGACGCCGGCGAGTACGGCGACGTGTCGGAAGGGCTCTTCGAGGACGACGGCGTGCCCGACACCCTGCGGGCGCTGCTGGCCTACATCGGCGAGGAGTACCTCGACGAGGCCGTCGCCCAGGTCGCCGCCGTCGACGGCTGGCTGGCCGAGCACCCCGACGCCGCCGAGGGCGAGGTCGTGCTGGGCAAGCCCAACCGCCGGTTCAGTGGGACCACCACGTTCGACTGGCGGGGTCGCCCCATGACCGTCGCCGTCGTACCGTACCGGCTGTTCCTCATCAAGCGCCTGCAGGACGCGGTGGCGGAGGCGGGTCCCGACGCCCGGTCCGTCATCCGGGCCGTCTTCGCCGATGCCAGCCTGGAACCCCTGCTCGACGTCCGCCCGCGCCGGTGGGTGCTGCGGGCCGACAACCACGAGGTGTGGGGGCCGCTCCAGGAGACGGCACTCCCCTCCTGAGGCAGGCACCGCCGACGGGGGGATCGACCGACCGCCGCGGCGGCACGTTCGCCGGGGCGGTGGACGTCAGCCGAGGTCGCCGCGGACGATCGCCCGGTGGTGCTCGGTTCGGCCCACCAGCTCGTCGGTCTGGGCGTCACTCCACGCCACGTGGGCCCAGCCCTCGAGATCCCGGCACCGGTCGACGTGGGTGGCCACCCGCTCGTCCAGCCGCCCGGTGAACCCCAGACGGGCCAGCGCCTCGAGCCGCACCCACACGGGCACCGCCGCCGCCTCGGCCAGGGTGGGTGTCTCCCCGGCCAGCCACGGACCGGCGTCGAGCCAGTCCCCCATCTCCCCCAGCGCCGCCTCGAGCGCGTCGGACGCCCGGGCGATCCGATCGGTACGGGTCCCGTAGTAGATGCCGATCATCGGCCCGAACACGTGTGCGTCGATCCATGCGACGCGCTCGCGCACCCGGGCCCGCCGGTCGTCGTCCGCCGGCAGCAGGGGCCGGCCGGACACGCAGGTCTCCAGCCACTCGAGGATGGGCAGCGAGTCGGCCCGGTAGGTGTCGCCCACCCGTACCATCGGAATCTCCCCCTTCGGCGAGTGGTCGACGAACTGTCGCGGCACCACGAAGCCCTTCGGGCGCACCGCGGTCGGCGGGACCTCGACCACGTCGTGGGCGATGCGGCGCTCGGCCAACGCGAAGGAGACCCGCACGGAGTACGGGCAGATCCAGTGCCCGAACAGGGTGACCCGGGGCGGGGTCGCGGTCACGTCCATTCGGACGACCGCGCACCACCCGTACCGGAGCGGACGGTCATCCGCCCGGTGCCACCGGTCATCCGGTCGTCTCCCGGGAGTAGCTGTTCGAGAGGTTGTCCTGCAGCACCTGGGCCGGGTGGTCGGCCGTGGCCACCACCAGCGGCGCGTTCAGGGTCCGCACCCGGTAGGTCCAGCCGGCCGGCAGGATCAGCTGAGACCGCAGCCCGGGCAGGTCGGCCGCGGTCAGGGTCGGGTCCTTGATCTGGCTGTAGGTCTGCATCACCCAGGCCGACCCGGACGGATCGACGAGCTCGTAGACCTGCCGCCCCCTGTCGAACGTGAAGGATGCCTGGCGGCTCACCGTGTGCGGGGTGAACGGCACCTGGGCGGCGGTCACGCTCGTGCCGACCACGACCGTGGCCTCCTCGATCATGGCGATGCCCCCGAACCGCCTGACCACCTCGGCCCCCGTGCGCCGCTTGGCGATCGAATCCATCAGCCAGAATCGCGGCCCGTTGAGCTCTGCATAGGGAACGCCATTGGCCGTGGCGATGGTCCCGGCGTCCAGGGTCGCCCAACGGGCGGGTGGGCAGTCGTTGAGCGGGTAGGTGTTGTACACGGTCGCCGTCAGCCCGGTCGGCACCACATGGACCAGCAGGACTTCGCAGTACCGCTGGCCGACGAGCGCGGTGGCCACGACGGTGCGGGTCGACGTGGGCGTGCTCGACGCCGACGAGCTCCCGCAGGCGGCCCCGGCCAGCGCCAGCAGCGCCACGCCCACGACGGCGAACCGGCTCGCCCATGTTCTGTCAGTACTGCTGTCACCAACCATGGCGCCACCGTAGCGCCACCGGAACGGCGGTGCCCACCGGCGACAGCGCCGGCTGGACCGGGTCCCGGCGGTACGCAGTACAGTCCGGCACGGCCCCACACGGCACCCGTCCCGCCGCACCCGACCGCCCCTCCCCTGGCCCCCACCACCGAACGAGGACGTCATGACCCCGACACCGCAGCTGACGGCTCTCGAGATCGCCCGGGCGGCCACCCTGCGCCCCATCGTGGACGTGGCCGCCGGAATGGGGATCGGCGAGGACCTGCTCCTCCCCTACGGGCGGCACGTGGCCAAGGTGTCGCTCGACGCCGTCGGTGCGCTGGCCGACCGGCCCCGGGCCAAGTACGTCGTGGTGACCGCCGTAACCCCCACTCCCCTGGGGGAGGGCAAGACGACCACGACCATCGGGCTCGCCCAGGGGATGTCCCACATCGGCCGGCGGGCCACGGCGGCCATCCGCCAGTCGTCGATGGGCCCGACGTTCGGCATCAAGGGCGGAGCGGCG
>Ga0302283_1001817_pt1 | contig 17601 bp, 16 predicted proteins | sample III_Fen_E1_4_FD_198770 | JGI IMG/M metagenome (GOLD analysis project Ga0302283, IMG submission 198770) | Peat permafrost microbial communities from Stordalen Mire near Abisko, Sweden - III_Fen_E1_4 | ecosystem: Environmental > Terrestrial > Soil > Wetlands > Permafrost | place: Sweden: Abisko... | reverse complement strand
ACTGCCGGCGCGGCACCCACCACCACGGTGCCCCACACCACCACCACGACGGCGCCCAAGGTGAAGCCCAGCAGCGTCCCGGTCCTGGTGGCGAACGCCTCGGGCAAGCCGGGGGCCGCCGCCGCCATCACCAGCGAGCTCCAGCTGGCGGGCTGGAACGTCCAGGCGCCGATCAACGCCACGGCCAACGTGTCGACGTCGAGCGTCTACTACGTGGCCGGCCAGAAGGCTGCGGCGACCGGGGTCGCCGCCACGCTCCACCTGCCGCCCTCGGTGGTGCTGCCGTACACCACGGCGGCGCCGGTGAGCACGATCGGCACCGCCGAGGTGCTTGTCGTGGTCGCCCCCGATCTGGCCGCCGGGGTCGGCACGACGACGACCACGGGCACCTGACGGCGTCCATCGGACCGACGTCCGACGCCCGGCGTCGTCTGGCTCCGCTCGTGGCCGACCCGGCACGCACGGCGCTGCTGACCGACTTCGACGGCACCCTGTCCCCGATCGTCGAGGTGCCTTCCGCCGCCCGCCCGCTCGACGGCGTGCCCGAGGTCCTCGGCCGCCTGGCTCGTCACTTCCACTCGGTGACCGTCGTCTCCGGCCGGCCGGCCTCATTCCTGTGGACCCTTCTGGGACCGGTGGCGTCCGATCCGGTGGCGCCGGTCCGGCTGGTCGGCCTCTACGGCGTGGAGTCCGCCGCCGTCGACGGGACCATCGTGCTCGACGAGGCGGCCGCGGCATGGATGCCGGCGGTCGCCGGTGTCGCCGACCGGCTGCGGGCGACCGCTCCGGACGGCGTCCTCGTCGAGGTCACGGGCCCTTCGGTCACGGTCCACTACCGGCGGGCACCGGACGCAGCCGACTGGGTCACCGAGCACGCCGCGGCCGAGGCCGAGGTGGCCGGACTGGTGACCCACCCGGGCCGGAGGTCGGTCGAACTCCGTCCGGCCCTCCACGTCGACAAGGGCGTGGTGGTGCGCCACGCAGCGGCCGGGTGCCGGGCGGTGGGCTTCTTCGGTGACGACCTCGGGGACGTGCCGGCCTTCGCCGAGCTGGCCCGCCTACGCGCCGAGGACGGCGTGGACGCCGTCGGCGTGGCCGTCATCGACGAGGAGACGGCACCGGAGGTGGCGGCACGGGCCGACCTGTCCGTGGTCGGACCCCAGGGGGCCCTCGAAGTCCTGGAGTTCCTGGCCGCGGCGGCGGCCGGTGGGCCGGGCTGAGGGTCCGCCCGGGCTCAGGGTCAGCGGGCGGCGGCCCGCTGGTCGGCCAGCCAGTCCGCCGGCCGGCGGGACAGGATCGCCCGGCGAAGCGCCTCGGCCCGCGCCGCCCGCTCGGCGGGGTCCATGGCCAGTGCCCGGGCGAGGACGCCGGCGGTGCCCGTCACGTCGAACGGGTTGACCTCGAGTGCGGCGACGTCCAGCTGGTCGAAGGCGCCGGCCTCGCGGGACAGCGCCAGCACCCCGTCGTGCCGGTTGACGAGGGGTCCCTCCATCGCCACCAGGTTGAGCCCGTCGCGCACCGGGTTGACCAGGAGGACGTCGTAGCGGGTGAGCGCGGCCAACGACCGCGGGTAGTCGTCGTCGACCTCGAGCACGATGGGCGTCCACCCCGGTGTGGACCACCGCTCGTTGATGCGGTCCACCGTGGTCTCCACCTCCTCCTGGTAGGCGAGGTACTCGGGGAGTCCCTGCCGGGTGGGGTAGGCGAGCGCGACGAACACGACGCGCTGGCGGTGGGAGGGCTCCTGCTCCAGCAGCTCGTCGAAGGCCCAGAATCCCCGCAGCAGGTTCTTCGACAGCTCCATCCGGTCGACCCGCACGATGACCCGGCGGTCGCCGGCGCCCACGGACTCCTCGATCCGGGCCCGGGCGGCCGACACCTCCGCCGAGTCCGCCGCGGCGAGCAGCCGGTCGGCGTCGCTCGACAGCGGCGCCACGTAGGTGGGCGCCCCGCCGGCGATCCCGGCGGTGGCCAGGCCGGCCCGGAACGACGCGGCCCAGCGTTCGGAGTGGAACCCGCAGGCGCCGAACGAGGAGAGCGCGGCCAGCAGTTCGTCGCCCACCGCGGAGGGCAGCATGCGCAGGACCGACGGGTCGGCGAACGGGGTGTGGGTGAAGTGGGCGGTGCGGAGGTCGGGGCGGAGCGACCGGAGCGTGGGGGCCATGAGGGCCAGGTGGTAGTCCTGGACGAGGACCCGTCCGCCTTCGGGGGCGACCTCGGCGACCCGGGCGGCCATCACGTCGTTGAACGTGCGGTAGGCGTCCCACGCCTCCATCCACCGGCGGTCCGTGCGCGGGCGGCGGGCGGCGTCGAAGAGGTGGTGGTGGCAGAACCACAGGGTGGCGTTGGAGACCACGTTGTAGGCCATGTTGTAGATGTGGCTGTCGGGCTGGACGAGCTCGACCCGGAGCCCGGGCGCGGTCATCAGGCCAAGCGCGGCCGCCTCCCGGTCGCCCTCACTGAGGCTCGAGGCCACCCAGGTCGCCCCGGTGCCCTCGACCAGGGGGTGGAGCGAGCCGGCCAGGCCCCCGCCGCTGGCCGCCCGCGCAGGCCGGCCGTCGACCATCCGGAAGGACAGCGGACCCCGGTTCGAGACCAGCACCGTGTCGGCCAACGACCCGTCGCCGGCGGCCGTCGGGCGGACCCCGGGTGCGTCGGACGGGTCGGAGGGCATGCGGGGACGCTACCCCGTGGCCCCGTCACCACCCGTCCATCCGCCGTGGCCCGGGCCTCGCGTCGTGAGCCCGACGAAGAACCACTTGACAAGGTAGTGAGTGAGCACTCACAATAGCCGAATGATGGTTTCGTCCCGCATGACCGCCTCCGAGCGACGCACCGCCGTGCTTGCCGCCGCCATCACCGAGTTCGCCCGTTCCGGCTACGCCGGCACGTCGACCGACGCCATCGCCACCCGGGCCGGCATCTCCCAGCCGTACCTGTTCCGGCTGTTCGGGACCAAGAAGGACCTGTTCATCGCCACCTACGAGCTGGTGTCCGACCGGATCATCGCCGCCATGACCCGGGCCGGTACCGGCCTCGACGGCGAGGAGGCCGTCGTGGCCATGAGCGGGGCCTACTCGGAGCTGCTCCAGGATCCCGAGCTGCTCCAGGTCCAGCTGCACGGGTTCGCGGCGGCCCCGGGGGACGCCGACATCGCCGCCACCTGCCGCCGGACCTTCGAGGTGCTGTGGCACCTGGTCCGCGAGCGCACCGACATGTCCGACGACGAGATCCGCCAGTTCTTCTCGATGGGGATGATGATGAACGTCATGTCCGCCATCGACCTGCTCACCGTCAACGAACACTGGGCGCAGAGCTTCTGCCCGACGCCCGACAAGCTCACCGCCATCCGTGCCGCCAGCCAAGCCATCAAGGACCAGCGCCTCGTGGAGCTGGCCCCGTCCCAGGAGGTTCCCGCATGAACCAGCCCGTCATCCCCCTTTTTTTGCCCCGCCGAGTTAGTGACCACTCACAACTGAGGGAGTGGCCGGAGGTGCCGTTCCGCCGGCCCACGCTCCGCCCCGTGCGGTCCCGGACGGCCAAGGCCGACCGCAGGGTGGACGTGCCGGGACCGGCCCCGACCGGGGTGTCGCCGACCCCCACGGCGGCCCCCCCGGTCGGTCCGCCGACCGTGCCCGCCGCGGCAGCGGGGCCAGACACCCCGGACGGCCCGTCCCCGGCGTCGCGGTCGCGTGCCGTCTGGGCCGTGGTCATCACCGGTCTGGCCCTGTTCATGGCCTCCCTCGACAACCTGGTGGTCTCGACGGCGCTCCCGGTGATCCGCGTCCACCTCCATGCCGGGCTGTCGGGCCTGGAGTGGACGGTGAACGCCTACACGCTGACCTTCGCCGTGCTGCTGCTGACGGCGGCCGCCCTCGGCGAGCGGTTCGGGAGGCGCCGGGTCTTCGTGGCCGGGATCGCGCTCTTCACCGCGTCGTCGGCCGCCGCGGCGCTGGCCCCGACCATCGGCGTCCTCATCGCCGCCCGGGCCCTGCAGGGAGCGGGAGGCGCCATGATCATGCCGCTGTCGCTCACCCTGCTGAGCGCGGCCGTGCGGCCCGAGCGCCGCAACGCCGCCCTGGGGATCTGGGGCGCCATCGGCGGGACGGCCATCGCCATCGGCCCGCTGGTGGGCGGCGCCGTGACCAGCGGGTGGTCCTGGCAGTACATCTTCTGGCTCAACGTCCCGGTCGGCGTGGTGCTGGTCCCCCTGGCGCGGTGGCGCCTGGCCGAGTCACGCGGGTCGGCGGCGCCGCTCGACCTCGCCGGTGTCGGCCTGGTGAGTGTCGGCCTGTTCGGCGTGGTGTTCGGCCTGGTCCGGGGCAACGCCCACGGGTGGACCTCGCCGTCGGTCCTCGCCTCGTTCCTGGTCGGGACGGTCACCCTGGTCGCCTTCGTGGCCTGGGAGCTCCGCTCCGACCATCCGATGCTCGACATCCGCCTGTTCGCCCGCCGGGGATTCGCCTCGGTCAACCTCACGGCGATGCTGTTCAGCTTCGGGATGTTCGGCGCCATCTTCTTCCTGACCCAGTTCCTCCAGACGGTGCAGGGCTACTCGCCGCTGTCCGCCGGGGTGCGGATCCTACCGTGGACCGCCGTCACCATGGTGCTGGCCCCGTTCATCGGCCAGCTGGCCGAGCGGTGGGGCGGCAAGCCGTTGGTGGTCACCGGGCTCGGCCTCCAGGCCGTCGGCCTGGCCTGGCTGGCGGTGATCCTCGCACCGGGCACGCCGTACGCGGCCATGATCGCCCCGTTCGTCCTGTGCGGCGTGGGCATGACCCTCTTCTTCGTGCCACTGGCCTCGGTCGTGCTCGGAACGGTGCCCAGGTCGCTCGAGGGCGTGGCCTCGGGGACCAACGCCGCCTTCCGCGAACTCGGCGGCGTCCTCGGGATCGCCGCCCTCGGTGCCGTGTTCAGCGCACGGGGCGGGTACGCCTCGCCCCAGGACTACGTCTCGGGCCTCGTCCCGGCGGTGTCCGTCGGCGCCGCGGTGGTGGCCGTCGGAGCCCTCTGCGCACTGGCCCTGCCGTCACGCCGGCGGTTGCGGCTGGGGATCGACCCGGCCCGGGTCCCGGACCTGTCGCCGGCGCTGGAGCCGGTCACCCCCTGACGGGATCGCCCCCTGAGCTGGCCGCCGGTCGGGGGCACCGTCGCCCAGGCCGGTGGAGGTTGCCAAGGGCGGGTGGTGCGGCGATCCGGGTCGCTCGGCGGTCCGGGTCGTGCAGCGGTGCGGGCTCAGTCCCCGGGGACGAGCGGCGACCGGGCCAGGGCTGCGGCCAGGATGTCCGTCGCCTGCACCCGCAGTTCCGCCAGGGGACGGTTCCGGTGGACCCGGACGCCCAGGTCGACCTGGGCGACCGTTTCGACGCCGAAGTGGGAGACGACGTCGATCAGCAGGGCGAGCTCCACCGCGTAGCCGTCGGCCAGGGTGCACTTCTCGAAGACCCAGCGGGGGCCGGCCGTCTCACCGGCGAGCGGCTGGCGGACCACCGACAGTGCCGGGAAGAGCAGGTCGATCACAGGCCTCGCCATCAATTCGGTGACCCGTCCGCCGCCGTCGGGCTCCCCGTGGAGCGGACGCTGGTAGTACCCCTTGACGACGGTGATGCCGTCGTCGGTCAGGAGGGGCCCCAGCAGCCCGGTCACGAAGTGCGACCCGAAGTTGGTGACGTCGCCGTCCACGAAGGCGATCAGGTCGCCCTCGGCCTCGCGCAGGGCGACCCGCATGGCCTGACCCTTGCCGCCGGCCGTCGAGTCGCCGGTGACGACCCGGGCGCCGGACCGGGCGGCGACGGTCCCGGTGCCGTCGGTCGAGCCGTCGTCGACGACGACGACCTCGTCGACCAGGGGGACGCCTCCGCCGGCAGCGGTCAGCTCGGTGACGATCGTCCGGACGATGGGCCCGATCGTGGCCGCCTCGTTGCGGGCGGGAATGCACACCGACACCGTGCGCCCGGCCTTCGAGGCGGCGAGGGCGGCCGCGTCGAACCGGGAGGAGACGTAGGAGGTCCCGTCGTCCCCGTCCATCGCTGGCATGCCACCATCATTCCTCACCCCCGGGAGGATAGTGACGGGCGCCGGTCGGCCATGCCGGTGCGGGCGGGTCGTACCCGGGCGCTGTCCGGGCCCACGTCCGGGCCCACCCGTGGGCGACCGGCGGACGAGCGCGTTGACGGGTCACGGGGGATTGGGCCTACAATGGAGGCCATCATCCAGAGCAGCTGAGGGACCGGGCCCGACGACGCTGCGGCAACCAGAGCGCATCCGACCAGGGCAACCGGTCGGCCAGCGTGCCAGGTGCCAATGCCCGAGCGATGAGGAGACTGCTGTGGACTTCGTATCTGGCTTGCGCTGTCGTGAATGTGGACGCACCTATCCGGCGGAGGCGCTGCACGTGTGCGACTTCTGCTTCGGTCCCCTGGAGGTCACCTACGACTACGAGCGCGTGGCCGCCACCATCACCCGTGAACGGATCGAGGCCGGCCCGCGGTCGATCTGGCGCTACGCCGACCTGCTCCCCGTGGCCGACGCCCACCCGGTCGACCTCGGCGCAGGGTTCACGCCGCTGGTCCGGGCCGACCGGCTCGCCGCCGAGCTCGGGCTGGGCGAGCTGTGGATCAAGGACGACACCGCCAACCCGACCGGCTCGTTCAAGGACCGGGTCGTCTCGGTCGCGCTGACCAAGGCCCGTCAGCTGGGCTTCAAGGTCGCCGCCTGCGCCTCGACGGGCAACCTGGCGAACTCGGTCGCCGCCCACGCTGCCCGGGCCGGGATGGACTCGGTGGTGCTCATCCCCCACGACCTCGAGCGGGCCAAGGTCACCATGACCTCGGTCTACGGAGGTCGGGTCTTCGCCGTCCAGGGGAGCTACGACGACGTCAACCGCCTGTGCGCCGAGCTGACGAGCGAGCAGCCGGAGTGGGCCTTCGTGAACGTCAACGTGCGCACCTACTACGCCGAGGGGTCGAAGACCCTGGCGTTCGAGGTGGCCGAGCAGCTCGGCTGGAAGGCCCCGGACCACGTGGTCGTCCCGATCGGGTCGGGCAGCCAGCTGACCAAGGTGGCCAAGGGCTTCCAGGAGCTGTGGAAGGTGGGCCTCCTCGACGAGGAGCCGTCCGTGCGGGTCTCCGGCGCCCAGGCCGACGGCTGTTCCCCGGTGGCGACCGCCTTCGCCGAGGGGACCGACGCCATCCGCCCGGTCAAGCCGAAGACGATCGCCAAGTCCCTCGCCATCGGCAATCCGGCGGACGGCTGGTACGCACTCGACGCCATCCGCACCTCCGGGGGCTCCTGCGCCTCGGTGACGGACGCCGAGATCCTGGACGGCATCCGCCTGCTGGCCCGCACCGAGGGGATCTTCGCCGAGACAGCGGGGGGAGTCACCATCGCCACGCTGGCCAAGCTCGCCGCCCAGGGGGCCATCCGCTCGGACGAGCGGGTGGTCGCCATGGTCACCGGCCACGGCCTGAAGACGGTCGAGGCGCTGGCCGACGTGGTGGGGCCCACCGCGACGATCGCCCCGACCCTCGAGTCCTTCGACGAGGCGATGGCCGCAGACACCGAACACGCACCAACCCAGAGGAGCTCCCGATGAGCAAGGTCCGCATCCCCGCGCAGCTGCGCACCCTGACCGGAGGGGCCGGCGAGCTGGTCATCGACGGCACCACCGTCGGCGAGGTCCTGAAGGGCCTGGACGCGGCCCACGCCGGGTTCGCCGAGCGGATCTTCGACGACGAGGGCGGCCTCCGCCGATTCGTCAACGTGTTCCTCGACGAGGAGGACGTCCGCTTCCTCGACGGGCTGGCCACGCCGGTCACCGACGGGCAGACGATCTCCATCGTGCCCGCCGTCGCCGGAGGCTGACCACCCCCACCCCGGCCGCCCGTCGGTGACGGTCGGCGACGGGTCGTGAGGTCGCGCACCGCCGGTGCGACCGCGGCCGGCCGCGGCGGTGGTCCGGTACCGCACCGGTACACTGGACTCCGAGATCGGACCACCAGAGGAGCACCGATGACATCGACGCAGGGACCCAACCCCGGCACGCCCCAGGGCGGTGCCTCCACCGGTGGGACGGTCACGAAGACCCGCACAGGTGCCTCGTTCGGCACCGCGTCGAACTACAGCCGGATGCTTACCACCTTTGCCGGTGCGCCGGCCACCGCCCCGACCAACTGGAAGCAGCAGCCCGACGGCAACTGGTGGTTCTGGGACGGCACCACCTGGCACCTCCAGCCGCAGGGCCCACCGCCGGCACCGCCCGTGGCCGGCGACACCACCCGCTTCACCGCGGACGGCGCCCTGAACAAGGCCGGCCTCCTGGGCCTGGTGGCGCTGGTCGTCGGCGCAGGCGCGTACCTGGCCAACGTGCCGCTGGGCGTGGCGTGGGTCGGCATCTTCGTGGGACTGGGCGTCGGGCTCTGGTGCTCGTTCCAGCCCCGACGGGCTCCGCTGCTGGCCCCGGTCTACGCGGTGACCGAGGGCCTCGTGCTCGGGGTGATCTCGCGCTACTACTCCGACCAGGGCACCCACGCGGTCACCCTGGCGGTGTTCGGCACCGTCGCCGTGGTGGCCGGGGTGTGGGCCATCTACCGGACGGGCCTGGTCAAGGTGGGGCACCGGTTCCTCATGACCACCCTGGTGGCCGGGCTGGGCATGATCGTGGTGATGATGACGGCCATCCTGACCGGCTGGGGCCTGAGTGGCACGGGCGGCCTGCTGATCTTCGGCGTCCTGTACCTGATCCTCGCCGTGATGAACCTGTTCGTCGACTTCAGCTTCGTGGACCGCGCCCAGGCGGCCGGCATCGACAAGGACGCCGAGTGGTTCTCCGCCTTCACCATCCTGGTGTCGTCGGTGATGGTCTACCTCGCGCTGCTGCGCATCTTCGGCGGCTCGCGCTAGGACCACCCCCGACGCACGGACGGACGGACCGTCGGACGGACGGACGGTCGGACGGATGGTCGGACCACCGCAGGGTGGCTCAGGCGGCCAGCCCGTGGAGGATGAACTGCACCGTATCCGTCGCGGCCTCGTCCCGGGGACGCGGGACCGGCTCGCCGGCCCGCACCACCATCGCCCCGTAGATCTGCTGGCCGACGAGGCTGATGGCCAGGTCCGGGTCGAGTGGGCGGAACTCGCCGCGGGCCACTCCGTCCACCACCAGTTCGTGGAGCAGCCGGGCGATGTCGAGCCCGATCAGGGCCAGCTCGGCCATCACCACCTCCCCGTCCCGGGCCGGCGTGCCCTGGGCCACCAGGGCCAGACGGAAGAAGGCGGGGTTGTCGTCCACCACCGCCAGCATCTCCTCGATCAGGGACTCGAGTCGACGGGCGGGCTCCTCCACCTGTGCCCAGGTGGAGGAGATCGCCTCGAGCAGCTGGGCGTACATGCCCTGGAGGCACGCCTGCAACAGTTCGCCCCGGTTGGCGAAGTACACGTAGACGGTCGACCGGGCCACCCCGGCCTCCGAGGCGATCTCGTCCATCGACACGTCGGTCGTCCCGCGCTCGCCGAAGAGCCGGCGGGCCACGTCGATGACCTGGTCGCGGCGGAAGTCACGGATGACCTCCTTCAGACCGTCGGAGGTCCGGCGCCCCGACATCTAGCCGGCGCTGACGCGTGGTCCGGTGGGGAAGGTGATCGGGATGTGCTTGACCCCGCTGATGAACGCCGACTGCAGGCGCTCGACCTTCCCGGACAGCTCTATGTCCGGCATGCGGTCCAGCAGGTGCTCGAACATGACCCGGATCTCCATGCGGGCGAGGTTGGCGCCCAGACAGAAGTGGGGTCCTCCGGCACCGAACGCCATGTGCGGGTTCGGGTTCCGGGTGATGTCGAACGTCTGCGGACTGGCGAAGACGTTCTCGTCGCGGTTGGCTGAGATGTGGAAGAACACGACCTTGGAGTCGGCCTCGATCGTCTGACCACCCAGCTCGAACGCCGACGTGGACTGGCGCCGGAAGTTCATGACCGGGGTGACGAAGCGGAGCATCTCCTCCACGGCGTCGGGCAGGAGTGACCGGTCCGCACGGAGCATGTCCCACTGGTCGGGGTGTTCGAAGAACGTGGCCATCGCACCCGAGATCAGATTCCGGGTGGTCTCGTTGCCGGCCACGGTCAGCAGCAGGAAGAAGAGCTCGAGCTCGAACGAGGAGAGCTGCTCACCGTCGATGTCGACCTGGGTGAGGACGCTCATCAGGTCGTCGTGGGGATCGACCCGCTTGGCGGCGAACAGTTCCGAGGCGTAGGCGTACAGCTCCATCGAGGCCATCTGGGCCATCTCGCCGGCCGACTGGTACTCGGGGTCCTCGTTGCCGATCATCCGGTTGGACCAGTCGAACATCCGGTGCCGGTCCTCGTTGGGCACGCCGAGGAGCTCGGCGATCACCACGAGCGGGAGCTCGGCGGCAATGTCGGTCACGAAGTCGGCCGAGCCGCGCTCGATCACCTGGTCGATGATGTTGTCGGTCGCCACGTGGATCCGCTCGTGGAGCTGGTTGACCATGCGGGGCGTGAACCCCTTGTTGACCAGCCGGCGGTAGCGGGTGTGCAGCGGCGGGTCCATGTTGAGCATGACCAGCTGCTGCTGGGCCAGGTCGTCCTCGGCCAGCTCCCACAGGTACGTGGCCTTGCGGGCCGAGGAGAAGTGCTCGTAGTCCCGGTTGACCTGGGTGGCCTCGGGCAGCGAGGTCACGGCCCAGAACCCGGGGCCGTCCTCCTCCTCGTGCCACCATACCGGGGCGTTCTTGCGGAGGAAGGCGAACCACTCGTGCGGGACGCGCTCGGCGAACACCGTCGAGTCCAGCAGGTTGATGTCGCTGAAGTCGACTCCGCTGATGTCCAGTTCCGTATCGACCGCGTCGCTCATTCCGGACGCCCCTTCCCATGAATCGGACACGGTGTCCGAAAGATGAGATCCTACGTCCGGCAACGGGTGTTGTCAATGAGCCGGCCGCAGTGGGCGGGCCTGCGGGTGGTCAGTGGGCGGGCCCGGGAGTGGTCAGCGGGACCAGTCGACCTCGCCGTCGATGATGATCCTGGGCTCCTCGGTCAGGACGACCTCGAGGTGGTCGGTGTCGAGGAATTTGGCGATGTCCTCCATCATGGCCGGGAAATCGTCCTCGCCCATGTGGGCGTAGTACGCGTCCATCGACTCGAACCACTGGACGGTGACCCCGTCATAGCCGGAGCGGTCGTCGTCGTCCCGGTAGTCGTCGAGCGGACGCGGGTTCTGCTCGTAGCGGATGACGTACTTGGCGGCGCTCGAGTTGGCGATGAGTGGGCCGTGGTGGTCACGCCAGTAGGCGTGGAACTCGGCAGGGGTCATCCCCTCCTTGCGCCTGAGCAGACAGGTGAGCTTGATCATCGTCGGTACCTTCCCCCGGTGCCGGGTCCGTGGGCCCACCGACGCGTGGCGGGGCCGACCCTCGGAGAGAGGCTGCACCGGCGGACCGGTCGGTGGCAAGCCGGGGCACCTACGCCGGCCCGGCCCGGAGCCGCGCCGGACCCGCGGTGGGGAGGCTCAGCGGACCCGCGCGCAGAACAGGTCGACGAGATAGGGCAGCCCGATGGGCTCCGCCAGGGTGTCGGCCAGAGCGGCCACCGAGTCGAGGATCGCCCGTCGGCGGTCCTCGGGCAGCACCACGATGTAGCTGCGCGAGGCCACCTGCTCGACGAAGGCGTTCCGGTCAAGCAGTTGGGTGAACCGGAACCGGCTGCGGGTGACGGGCCCGAATCCGCCGGTCCCATCGACCACCACCCCGAAGTCCCGGCCGACGGGATACGGCTGGTGGACGTCCCACTTGCTGATCCGGGTGAGCTCGGCGACCAGCGGGTCGGACTCGTCGCGCTCGTTCCAGATCAGGGCGAGGCCACCGCCGGGCCGCAGCACCCGGGCGAACTCCGACACCGCCTCGGCGCCGGCGAACCAGTGGAACGCCTGGGCGACCGTGACAGCGTCGAACGACCCGTCGGCGAAGGGCAGCCGCACGGCGTCGGCACCCACCTGGGCCACGCCGGGCACGGCCCGGGCGAACGAGGCCCGCATGGACGCCGAGGGCTCGGCCGCCACGCACGTCGCCCCGACGGCAACGAGTGAACGGGTGAGCTTGCCGGTCCCGGACGCCACGTCGAGGACTCGGGATGACGGTCCGATGCCGAGGGAGCCCACCAGGTGCGCAACCGACTCCTCGCTGTAGCCGGGACGGGCCCGTTCGTACACGTCGGAGCCCGAGGAGAACCCGGACCTCCCGAGGAGCGCCTTGTCGGCAAGGACGCGGTCGACGTCCTCGGCGGGGGGCTGCTCGGTGCGGGCATCATCGGGCACGGCACCATCGTAGGGAGGGCGCGGAGCCCGGTCGACGGATCGTCGGCGGGCACCGGCACGGGCACGGGATCGCCCGTGCGCAGGGGGTCGGATACCGTCGCGGGGTGAGCGCAGCCAGCCCCGACCCCGTACGCGGGACCGATCCCGCCGTTCCGGCCGCCCCGTCCGCCGGAGGCATCGGGCCGGTGCCTGCCGGCCGGCCGCCCATACCCGCAGCGGCCCCGTCCCGTGACCTGCGCCGCCTCCGTCACCGGATCCTGCACGCCGCCGTCCACGCGGGATGGGACTGGATGGTCCGCCACGGTGCCACCGGGCCCGGCGATCGGTTGGCCGACCGGTTCGGCGCCTTCGGCCGCGGGAGCTGCCTGGCCTTCCCCACCGGGGCGATCTTCGGCGAACGGTGGATCCGCATCGGCGACGACACGCTGGTCGGGCCCTACGTCAGCCTCTCGGCGGGCATGGTGCCGGGACAGGCGATGGTGACCGACCCGGTCGTGCGCATCGGTGACCGGAGCATGATCGGCCGGGGCAGCCACATCGTCGGTCACTTCAACATCGACATCGGAAGTGACGTCCAGACCGGACCGTACGTGTACATCACCGACCAGAACCACGGCTACGAGAACCCCGACGAGGTCGTCCACGTCCAGTGGCCCCACGACGTCCCGGTGATCATCGGGGACGGCAGCTGGCTCGGCACCGGCGTGGTCATCCTGCCCGGAACCGAACTGGGGAAGAACGTGGTGGTGGCGGCCGGCGCGGTGGTGCGCGGCGTGTTCCCCGACCACTGCGTGATCGCCGGGGTGCCGGCCAAGGTGGTGCGCCGCTACGTACCAGGGTCGGGCTGGGTAACCGGCCCGGCCGCCGCGGCCGCGTCGGAGGGTGACGGTCCCGCGGCCTGATCCCGGACGGCGGCCGTCGTGTCTCCCGAGGAGGCCGCCGGGGGTTCGTACCCGACGGGGCCGATGTCCGGGACGGGCTCCGGTGGCAGCGGATAGGCGATGGTCCCCAGTCCGTAGCGCCGGACCACCTCGGAGGCCTCGGCCCTGCCGAGGGCGATGAGGTGCTCGGTCGTGGAGAAGTCGTCGAAGTCCCTCGTGGTGCCCTCGGGCCCCGCGCACAGGATCACCTCGACACCCTCGGGCAGGCGGGCCATGTCCCGGACGAATCGGGCGTGGATGGCGATGAACAGCGCATTGACCATGCCCTCGACGGGACGCTTGGAGACCGGCGGCTCGAACACGGGGGGCGAGCACAGCAGCACCACGATCCGGGTGGCCCCGGCGTCGAGGGCGCGTTGGATGGGGACGTTGTCGACCACGCCGCCGTCGATGTACTTCTCGCCGTCGATCTCGACGGGCGGGAAGATGGCCGGCATGGCCGCCGAGGCCAGCACCGCATCGAGGGCCGGGCCGAAGGTGAACCACCGCTCGCCCCCGTCGGTCAGCGACGTGGCCACGACTTCGACGGGCACCACGGCGTCCTCGAGGCGCTCGTGGGGGAACCCCTCCTCGATGATGGCCCGCAGGCCCGAGTTCGAATAGACCGAGTCGCGCTGCTGGAGGTAGAGCCACGGGCCGTGGAGCCGACCCTGGGGGTAGACGTCCTCCCGGCGGATCCGCGTCCACACCTGGGTCATGCGCTCGACACCCTCACGGGTCGGGTCGGCGGCGAAGCCCACCCCGTTGATGGCGCCGACCGACGACCCGAAGATGCGGTCGGGGACGAATCCGTGCTCGGCGAGGACCTGGAGCATCCCGATCTGGATGGCCCCGCGGGTGCTCCCACCGGCGAGGACCAGGGCGGTCATCTCGTCCGGCTCCTCCTCGAGGTCGTCCTCCTCGTCCGCGTCGTCGACGGTCCCGAGCTCCGCCTGCCGGAGGGGCTCCTGCTGGGCCAGCCACCGGGTCTTGGAGGCGGACGCCTGCCGTACGAGGAACCGGATGGTCACCACGAGCAGGACCAGCGCGGCGATCACGAAGACCGTGAACACGACGGTGAAGCTGGTCGAGGCCGCACTGGTCATCAGGGCAAGAGGCTACCGGCCGACCCGCGGCCGGCCGGGTCTGTGACACCCCCACGCCACACTGTCGCCATGACGACGACGGAGTCCCCGAGGGGGGAGTGGCCCCGGGGGGCGCGGAACGCTGGCGACGGTTCGGGGCCGGCGTGGGCGTCTGACTGGCAGCCGCTGGCCGGTGCCGCCCTGCTGGACCGCCTGCGGGTGACCGGACGGGCCCGGCCGACGGCCGACCCCGAGCTCGGCGCCGATCTCCGGTCCCACATCGAGGACGGCTGCGGTGTCGAGGACGGCCGCGGTGTCGAGGACGGCCGCGGTCCGTCCGGCACGGCCGGTGGGCCGCTGGTGGTCACCCCGGGCAGACTGACCGGCGCGCTGTGGTGTCCGGCCCACGCCCTCGACCGGACCGCCGCCACGGAGTTCTCGCTCCCCTTGGCCTGCGGTGCCCTCGTCGGTGTCCTCTTCCGCCAGCTGGTGGTCACCGGCACCATCGGCGATGCGCTGGCCGACGGAGTGGATGCACTGGCCGTCGACGAGCGCCGCGCTCCCCTGGTGGAGTGGATCGGACAGCTGGCACCGGCCGAGCGGTCGGAGCTGCGCGCCGAGGTGGACCGGCAGGCCGAGGGGCTGCGGCGGCGCTGGCCCGCCTTCGACCCGGCGTGGTTGCCGCGGACCCAGGAGTGCCTGCGGGTACCGCTGGCCGGCGGGGGGATCGAGCTGGTGACGCGGGTGGATCTGGCCGTCGGCCGTCCGGCCGGCGCCGAGGCGTCGGTGGCCCTGGTCGACGTGACCTCGGGATGCCGCCGTGCCGCGCACCGGGACGACCGCCACCTCCACGCGCTGGCCGAGACGTTGCGGAGCGGGACGCCCCCATTCGCCGTGGCCACCTACTTCACGCGTACAGGTGAACTCGATGTGGACCCGGTGACGCCTGCGCTCCTGGTCGGCGCGGCCCGGCGGTGCCGCGCCGGGATCGAGGCGATCGTCTCGGGGCGCGACCTCGGTGCGACGCCCGTCGTGGCCCCGGCCGGTGACGGCTACCGGTGGTGCGCCGGATGCGCCGAGGCGCCGCTCGGGCGCGTGGCCACCGTGGCGACGATCGAACCACGACTGGCACCGGATGGCCCGTCGGATGTCACGACCCGGCCCGTCACCGTCGACGGGGTGCTCCCGGTACCCGAGGACCGGGCGGCGTGAACCGCCGGACCGTGGACCACGGGCCCACCGCCGCACCGGCTGCATACCCGTCGGTCGTTGACGGCGCCCTGGACCGGGTGCGTGACGGGCTGGTCGAGGGGATCTCGTCGGTGGTGGGGGCGCAGGTCGCCGGCGACATGGTCGAGGTGACGCTGCCCCTGCTGCGGCGGGCCCGTACCTGCCCCGGGTCGGTGGGGCGGCCGGACGCCCCGTTCGCCTGGAAGCCGGTGTTCGCCCGGCGTTCCCTCGGGCTCGCCGCCGTGCGGGCCTGTGCCGACGGCCGGTTCCGTGGCCCGGCCGAGGCCGTCGGTCCGCTGGCCTCGGCGTCCGTCGACGAGTGGCGTCGCACCGGTCGGCGCACATTCCACTGGGAACCGTGGTTCGAGGGTCTGGGGGACGGGGCCCGTGCCGTCGTCCTGGCCGAGGCCACCACGTGGGCCGGACCGTTGTGGGCCGCGGCCGACTGGGCCGCGCTCGGTGGCCGGGCCGTCCTCGGCGGTCCCGACGACCTGTGGACGTGCCCAGGACCGAGGACCGTCCGCCTGAAGGGCCGTTGGGAGGCACGGGTGGCCCCGTCCCGGCCGACCGGAGGAGCCGAGGGGCCACCGGCTGCCGGTCCGGTGCTCGTGTCGGTGTCGGGTGGGATCCCGGACGGGGGATGGGCGGACGAGCTCGCCTTCCTCGCCCTGGTCGCCGCCCTCCGGTCGACGGACCAACCCGTGCCCGCCCGCGTCGTCGGGCTGTGGCCCGAAGCGGGGGAGCGCCGGACCGTGGAGGTCGACGAGGCATCGCTGACCGATGCCGCCGAGCGGGTGGTGGCGGTGGTGGCGTCGGTGGTCGACGCCCGGGCCCCCGGTTCGGTCGCCGCCTGACCGGTACCGGTCGCCCGGCGGGCGAACTCAGAAGAGCGCCCTGGCCGCCTTGCCGTCGGGCTTGCCCGCCGCGGTGAGCGGGATCTCATCGACCACCAGGAGCTGGCGGGGCACCTTGTACCCGGCGATCTGGGTCCGGCAGTGGCCCTGCAGTGCCTCGAGCGAGAGCGGGGCCGACCCGTCTCGTACGCGGACCACGGCGGCCACCCGCTCGCCGAAGCGCTCGTCGGGCAGGCCCACGACGATGGCGTCGTAGACGTCGGGGTGGGCCTTGACGGCCGCTTCGACCTCCTCGGGGAAGATCTTCTCGCCGCCCGAATTGATCGAGGCGGACCCGCGGCCGTGCACGGTGATGACCCCGTCCGCGGCGATCGAGGCCAGGTCACCGGGGACCGACCAGCGGACGCCGTCCGGGTCGGTCGGGAACGTGGCCGCGGTCTTGGCCTCGTCCTTGTAGTAGCCGAGCGGGATCCGCCCGGACCGGGCCAGGAGTCCGATGCGACCGTCGCCGGGGGACAGCGGACGGAGGTCGTCGTCGAGGACAGCCGTGTCCTCGCTCATGACGAACTTCGGGCCGCTGTCACCGACCTCGACCGCTCCCTGCGCTCCGGACTCGCTCGCCCCGAAGCGGTCCATGATCATCGCCCCCGGCAGCTGGACGGCCAGGTCCGCCTTGACCGCGGCGGACAGCATCGCCCCACCCGAGCCGATCACCATCAGGGTCGACATGTCATAGGTGCCCGGAGGCGCCCCAGCCAGGGTCTCACACAGCGGGCGGACCATGGCGTCCCCCACCAGCGCGGTGGACACCACGCGCTCCTCGCCGACCATGCGCAGCAGGCGGTCGGGGTCGAAGTGGTGGAGGGTGTAGAGGACGGTGGTCCCCCCCATCATGAAGGCGTTCCACATGGACCACTGGGCGTTGCCGTGCATGAGCGGGCCCACCACCAGCATCGGGATCCGCGCCCCCTCGTCGGGGTTGATCCTGCCGGCGAGCTCGTGGGCGGTCGTGATGGGCTCGGCCCCCCAGCCGCCACCGCCCATGGCGGCGAAGAAGATGTCCTCCTGCCGCCACATGACCCCCTTGGGCATGCCGGTGGTGCCGCCGGTGTAGAGGACGTAGAGGTCGTCGGGTGACCGGGGGGCGTCGTCGCGCCGGCCGGAGGCGGCGGCCATGGCGTCCTCGT
>Ga0302283_1001814_pt1 | contig 17609 bp, 14 predicted proteins | sample III_Fen_E1_4_FD_198770 | JGI IMG/M metagenome (GOLD analysis project Ga0302283, IMG submission 198770) | Peat permafrost microbial communities from Stordalen Mire near Abisko, Sweden - III_Fen_E1_4 | ecosystem: Environmental > Terrestrial > Soil > Wetlands > Permafrost | place: Sweden: Abisko... | reverse complement strand
CCGAGGTGAAGAGCCAGACCGCGATGTCGTCACGCTTGGTCGGCCACCGGCGAGGCCCGGCGCGGTCGCCAGAGACGGCGTCGCGCAGCGAGGTGGGGGAGAGGGCGGCGAGCGCGGAGAGATCGAGACCGGCCTCGACGTCGCCGCCGGTGGCGACCTCGGGGGACAGGATCAAGGCCTTGAGGGCTCCAGCCTGACGAGCCTCCGCGAGCGCCGTCTGGATGGCGGCGGCGACGCGAGGGATGGTGATCACCACCGTGGCCCGGGTGTACTGGACCAGGTAGGCGAGGTCGGCCGCAGGCGCCTCGGGGTTGCCCATGGCGACGACCGCGCCGTGATGGAGCGTGGCGAAGAAGGCCCAGGCGAACGCCGGCGTGTCGTGGAGGACGATGAGGACGCGCTCCTCCCGGCCGACCCCGGCCGCAGCGAAGGAGGCGGCCAGCGCGCGCACCCGCGCGGCCACCGTCGCGTAGGTGTAGCGCCGCTCTCCGAAGAGGATCGCGTCCTTGTCGCCGAGGCCCTCTGCGAGGCGATCGAAGAGGAAGTAATCGGCCAGGTTGAAGTCGTCCGGGAACGTCGGCGGCGCGAACATGGCGCCCCGGGCCTACCACGTCCCGCCCCCCGCGGTGTACCCAATCGGGGCCCATGAGAGGCCTGAAAAACAGGGGATTGAGGAGCGTCGTGCGCTGCGTTGCGTCACCCTGTGGAGGCGTCGCCGCCACAAATCGCGGCGAGCGACCTCGCGATCGGCGAGGATCGTCGCCGTCGGGGCACAAACCATGGTCGCCGCGGGTTGGACTGACAGCATGAACAGGCGATTGTGGCTCGCGCTGACGTTTGCAGGCGCCGCCGCGCTCGCCTACCTGCTCGTCCTCCGTCCCAGCGACGAGGAGCGGGTGCGCCGACAGGTCACGGCGCTGTCCGTCGCCGTCGGCATCGACGCCGCCGAGCGCGACCCGCGGGCGCGGCCGCTCCGCATCCAGCAGGCCTTCCGGCGGGTCTTCACCCGCTCGGTGCGGGTCGACATCGCCGATCTCGTCGAGGACATGCATGGCCGCGACGAGCTCGCGGGCATGGCCGTCTCCGCCGCGGAGACGTTCCGCGCGGTCACGCTCGACTTCACCGGCGTGCGCGTGGAGATCGACGGCGCGGCCCAGGCCGGGCGCGTCGACGCGGTCGCCACGCTCCAGGGCACCGATCACGACGGGCAACCCCAGCGCGAGGTGCGCGACGTGACCATGCTCTTCACGGAGGCCGACGGCGAGTGGCGCATCGCCTCCATCGCCACCCGCTGAAGGGCTCGCGCCGCCGCGTCAGCGCGTGAAGCGGTACCGGAACGCCGGCGTGTCCTGCTCGACGGGCTTGCCGGTCCTGTCGAGCGCGGGCTGGTAGCGCGCCTCGAGCGCACAGATCACGGCGACGCGACCGAAGCCGTGCCCGGAGTCGTCGAGGAGCTTGACGCGAGGTGCGCGGCCGTCGGCCGCCACGGTCACGATCAGCATCGCCCACCCGTGGTCGACGCGAGCGGCGTCGGCCTCGGAGGGAAAGTCGCAGTCGGGGTTGTAACCCATGCGGACCGAGGGGCCGCGCGAGCGATCCGGCCCGAGCTCGCCGGGGCCGGAGCCGCCGCCGCGGCCCCCGCCCACGGCCGCGCGGGGATCGAAGGTCGCCGTGGTGCCCTCGCCGTTGCCAGCGACCCTGCCGTGCGCCGCCTCGGCGTTGCCGGTCGCCATCGGCGGCCCGCGGCCGTCCGGGGTCGTGAGGATCCGAGAGGCCTCGGCGGCGAGGGCCGCCACCACCTTGCCGAGCCGCTCCCGCAGGTCGTCCCCGGTCGCGGGGGTGGGCGCCCGGTGCAGCGACGGCGCCAGGACGCCGACGAGCGGTTGGCCTCGAACCGGCGCGAGGCGCGGCGGCGGAGGCGGCGGCGGGGGCGCCTTCGCGATCGCGGCGGTGAGCGGCGCGGCGATGTCGAGCGCCACCGTCGGCCCTCGACCGGGCTCGTCCAGGGGGAGCGTCTCCCTCGGCCGCCTGGCGGAGCCCGCGAGACCCGCGAGGTGGAGCGCCGCGGCGACCGCGACCCAGAGGGGCAGACGCCCCTCCGCGACCGGAGGCCGGGATCCCCTTGCGCCCATCGGCGGATTGAACCCGAGCGGCGCCGGCATGTCCACGGACCCGTCACCTCGGCCACCGCATCGAGGCCATGCCCGCCCGGGACACCGCGCCTGCGCTCAGCGCGCCGGACCACGACACGAACGCCGGTCCCACGTTGCGAGCCCCGAAGGGACCCTGGTAGGCGAGGGCCTCCTCGGCGCTGGAGATGCAGACGTAGGCGAGCCGTTGCCAGCCCACGAATCCCTCCCCGTCGGCGCGGAACACGCCCGGGCGATAGGTGCCGGTGTTGAGATAGACATCCTGGGTTCGCCCGCCGCCGTACAGCGGGACCTGCTCGGGCGCGTGGGTGTGGCCGTAGACCACGAAGCGCATCTCGGCGCGGCCGACGCGGCCGAGATCCTCGCAGAGGGCCCCCTTGCGGGTGACGGTGCGCGGGTTGCGGCTCACCAGGATGCGCTCGATCCCCTCCGCGATCCACTCCACGGGGAACCAGGCGGGCGCCGAGAGCCCGCAGAGGATGATCCGCAGCAGCACCGCCGCGTCGAGGTGAAAGGCACGGTGATGGCGCTCGAGCCACGCCTCGCAGAAATCGAGGCGGCGGAAATCCCGGGCGAGCCTCCGCACGGTGTCGCCGAGCGCGGCGTCGAGGATCCGGGCCCGCCTCGGGTCCAGCTCGGCGGCGATGCGCCCCATCTCGTGATAGGCCCAGTGGAACGAGGCGAAGAGGGGGCGCACGTCCTCGATCCGCTTGAAGCGGTGGTGGATGCGATTCGCCAGGCGCTCCGGGAAGGCCCCCGAGTCCAGGAGTCGAATCCGCATCTCGAAGGGGAGCCTCGCGGCCATCTCGGTGGTGACCGGGTCGCCGATGGGCGCGGCGAGATAGTCGGCATCGGTGTACTCCGAGGCGACCGCGTCGGGGCGGTATCCGGGGAAATTCCACACGTCCCACTCGTGGCCGTGCCGCGCCACGAGGCCGTACTCCGGCATCTCCAGGCGGTGCAGGAAGACTCCTTCGCTCCCCAGCCCCTCGCCGTCTACGGCCCCGAGCCCGCCCAGGATGCCGGCGCGCAGGCCGGCGTCGTGGAGATAGAGCCGATCGTGGTTTCCCGGGACATAGAGGCGCCGCACCTCGACGCCCGGGGGAGGCGCCTCGCGCTCGCCGCGCAGCGTCGCCAGCGCCGCGGCGTTGCGCTCGAGGATCTCCGCGAGGATCCCCCGCGCCCGGGCGGCCACCGCCGGGGTCACCCCCTGGCCGGAGACGGCGTCCGCAGAGCCCCACGGCCTCTCCGACAGGGGCACGGACCCGCCCTCTCGGTCCACGAACCAGCGCTCGGTGCGCAGCAGATCGAAGATGTCGCCGAGGAAGACCAGGTCCACGCGGGTGGGCCGGTCGCGGGCGCGGGCCACGTGACTGGCGATCTCGTAGATCTCGCGGAGCGCGAGCGCGAAGACCTCGGGAGCGACGTTCCCCGCGGTCGCGGTGCCGTCGCAGAAGTGCAGATCGGAGATGAGCGCGAGCATCGTTTCCCCCCCGGGCGAGCCTGCTGGAGGGTACCATTCGAGCGAGGGGACGCTGGCGGCGGGGAGGTTCCATCCGATCTCCCATGCTCCGGAGATTCCCACCGAGAGCCTCCGGCCCCGCTCTCCGCGGGTTCTCGCCGGGCCCTCCCGATCTGCGCACCCCGCAGAAGCGAGAACTCGGGCGGGGACGAGTCTGGGGTAGCATCCCCCTGCCCATGGGCCTCTCCCTCCTGCGCGCTCGGATGCCGGTGACCGTCGCGGTCGCGAGCCTGACCTGGCTGGCGCCGCTCGCGGCCTCGGCGCGCTGCCCCGACCGCGATCCCGGCAGCCCCGCGTGCGAGCCCATCGTCTCGTTCCTGATGCCGAGCGTGGCGGGCGCGGCGTTCTTCCCCCGCAACGCCGGCGGCCCCTACCTCGGTGGCGGCGTGGAGCTGGGGCTGGTCTCCTGGTCCAGCAACAACGACGCCTTCGGGCCCTCCCAGGGCCGCGTGCGCGCTTCGTTCAGCTACCTCGCCGGCCCGATGCACCGCGAGGTGGCGCTGTACCGCTTCGGAGGCCTGGTGTCCTTCGAGGGGAACGCCGGCCGGCGCTTCCTGATCCCCTATTTCTCGGCCGCCCTCGGCGGCATCTACGACACGGTCCTCGGCGGTCACCCGGCCGCCGACGCGTCGCTGGGGCTGTACCTCGTCTATCTGCGCCACTTCGTCCTCGACGCCGAGGGTGGCGCCGTCCTGCCGTTCACCCACCTCGACACCCTCCTGGGCGCGCGCGCCCAGTTGACCGCCAGCTTCGCGCTCTGGTGACGCATGAGGACCACCGCACCATGATCTCGCTCGTCGTGAACGGTGAAGCGCGCCACGTCGACGTCCCCGAGGACGTCCCCCTGCTCTGGGTGCTGCGCGAGGAGCTCGGCCTCACCGGCACCAAGTTCGGCTGCGGCATGGCGCTGTGCGGAGCGTGCACCGTCCACCTGGAGGGCAGCCCGGTCCGCTCCTGCGTGGTCCCGGTGGGCGAGGTCCGCGGCAAGAAGGTGCTCACCATCGAGGGGCTGGGGGCGGAGGCGCTCTCGGCCATCCAGCGCGCCTGGATCGCCGAGAACGTCCCCCAGTGCGGCTACTGCCAGTCGGGGCAGGTGATGAGCGCGACGGCGCTGCTGCGGGCGAGGCCGGCGCCGACCGACGAGGACATCGATGCGGTGCTGAGCGCCAACCTCTGCCGCTGCGGGACCTACGTGCGGATCCGCCGCGCGGTGAAGCGCGCCGCCGCCGAGCTCGCCGGAGAGCCGCCTCCCAAGGACCGGCCGTGACGGGCAGCGCCACCCGTCGAGATCTGCTCCGCATCGGCGCGGCGGTCGGTGGCGCGCTGGTGCTGGAGCTGGTGCTCCCCGGCTGCTCGGCCGCGATCCGCCCGATCCCGCCGGGGGCGGGGCCCGGCGACTTCGTGCCCAACGCCTGGATCCGGGTCACCCCGGAGGATCGGGTGGTGTTCACGCTCGACCGGGTGGAGATGGGGCAGGGGACGATGACCTCGCACGCCCAGCTCGTCGCCGAGGAGCTGGCGGTGAAGCCGGAGGCCCTCGTCATCGTGCTCGCCGACGCCGACCGCGCCTACGACAACCCCGCGCTGGGGCTGCAGATGACCGGCGGCAGCTCCAGCGTGAAAGCCTCGTTCTTGCCCCTGCGCCGCGCGGCGGCGACGGCGCGGGAGATGCTGCGCGCGGCGGCGGCGCGGCGCTGGGCGGTCCCGATCGACGGGTGCGCGGCCGAGGACGGTGCCATCGTCCACGCGGCGACGGGCCGCCGGGCCCGCTACGGTGAGCTCTGCGCTCAGGCCGCCCACGAGGCGGTCCCCGCGGACGTGACGCTGCGCCCGGCGGCGGAGCTCCGGGTGATCGGCACGTCGGTCGCGCGCCTCGACGCTCGGAGCAAGGTCGACGGCTCCGCGATCTACGGCATCGACGTGAAGGTGCCCGGGCTCTGCACCGCCGTGGTGCTGCGACCGCCGGTGCTGGGCGCGACCCTGGTCCGCTTCGACGGTGGGCTGGCCCGGACGCAGCCGGGGGTGGTGGACATCGTCGCCATCCCCCAGGGCGTGGCTGTGGTCGCCGAGCGGTACTGGCAAGCGAGGCGAGCCGCGGCCAGCGTGCAGGTCGTGTGGTCCGAGGGCGAGGCGTGGATCGACAGCGACGCGCTGCGGGCGAGCTACCTGGCCCGGGCGGCGCGCCCGGCGACCGCGGCGCGCTCGGACGGCGACGCCGAGGGCGCCGAGCGCAAGGCGGCGCGCGTGCTCACCGCGACCTACGAGCTGCCCTACCTCGCCCACGCGCCGCTCGAGCCGCAGAACGCCACCGCGAGCGTGACCGAGCACCGCTGCGAGGTGTGGGCGCCGACCCAGTCGCCGGGCCTGGCGAAGGAGGTGGCGCACCGGGTCACGGGGCTCCCCTACGAGGCCATCGTGATCCACCAGACGCTCCTCGGGGGAGGCTTCGGACGCCGCCTCGCCCAGGACTACGTCGAGGAGGCGGTGGAGGTGTCGAGGCGGGTGCGCCGCCCCGTGAAGGTGCTCTTCTCGCGCGAGGACGAGATGCGCCACAGCCAGTACCGGCCGATGGCAGTGAGCGTCCTGCGCGGCGGGCTCGACGCGGGCGGCGCGATCGTGAGCTGGCACCACCGCGTGGTCACGCAGTCGATCCTCGCGCAGAGCACGCCGGACTACGGCGCCTTGCTCCCGGACGGCACCCCGATGGCGGTGAAGCTCGCCACCGTGCGCGCCGTCGCGGCGGTGGTGGGCGGCAACGGCGTCCCGGATCCCTCCAGCGTCGAGGGGGCCGCGACGGTGGCGTACGCCATCCCCAACCTCCGCGTCGAGCTCGCGTCGGTGGCCCACGCCGTGCCGGTCGGGCCCTGGCGCTCGGTGGGGTACTCGCACACCGTGTTCGCGGTCGAGAGCTTCTTCGACGAGCTGGCGCTGGCGGCGGGCAAGGATCCCTTCCTCCTCCGGCGCGAGCTGCTGGCGCGGGCCCCGCGCGAGCGGGCGGTGCTCGAGCTCTGCGCGGCCAGGGCGGGCTGGGGCGGCCCTTTGCCGGCGGGCCGCGGCCGCGGCATCGCGCAGGCGAAGGCGTTCGGCACCGCGTGCGCGCACGTCGCCGAGGTGAGCGTCGAGCGCGGCCAGATCAAGATCCACCGCTTCGTGTCGGCCATCGACTGCGGCACGGTCGTCAACCCCGGCCTGGTGCGCGCCCAGGTCGAGAGCGCCATCGCCTTCGGCCTGAGCGCGGCGCTCAAGCAGGAGATCACCCTGCGCGGCGGCCGCGTCGTGCAGGGCAACTTCCACGAGTTCGAGCCGCTCCGCCTCCACGAGATGCCCGAGGTCGAGGTCCACCTCGTCCCCAGCGACGCCCCCCCCAGCGGCGTCGGCGAGCCGGGCGTGCCGGCCGTCGCCCCCGCGGTGGCCAACGCGGTGTTCGCGGCCGTCGGCCGGCGGCTGCGCGTCCTCCCGCTCGCCCGCGCCCTCGCCCTCCCGCAGGTGCCGGGGTGAGGCGCTTGCTGACGATCCTCGTCGCGCTGACCGCCGCAGCGATGCTGGGCGCCGCGGCCCCCGAGGCGCCCGGCGCCGCCGACTTCGTCGCCATCGCGAGCGTGCTGACCTCGCCCCGCTGCAAGAACTGCCACCCTGCCGACGGCGTCCCCCGTGTCGGAGACGACGATCGCCTCCACCGGATGAACATCTCGCGGCGCAGCGTGAGCGCGGGTCTGCCCTGCTCCACCTGCCACCGCTCCAGCAACGCGCCCTTCGCCCACGGACCGCCCGGAGTCCCCGGCTGGCGCATGCCGGGCGACGAGAGGCCGATGCCGTTCGCGGGGAAGACGGTGGGCCAGCTCTGCGTGGATCTCAAGGATCCAGGGAAGAACGGGGGCAAGGCCCTCGGCGCGCTCCGCGAGCACTTCGAGGGCGATCCGCTGGTCGCCTGGGCGTGGAGCCCGGGGCCGGGGCGCACGGTGCCGCCGCTCGCCCACGCCGAGCTGATGAAGCACGTCGACGCGTGGATCGGCGCGGGGGCGCCCTGTCCCCTCTGACCGTCGCGCGCGGCTAGCCGATCTCCCAGGCGACCGGGGTTCCCCCTTCGAGCAGCACCGCCAGGCTGGCGACCGCCGTCGCGTAGTAGCCATCCGGCGCCGGCACCAGGTCGCCGCCCGAGACCTGCTCGTCCACGAACCACGCCCGGTTGCCCTCGCGGACCAGCCGTCGCCCCGTCGCCTCCTGGCCCTCGCCCAGCACTCGCCGCGCGTCCGCGAAGGGGAGCGCGAGGATCGACTCCAGCTCGGCCGGGCACGGCACCAGCGCCGCGAGGGGCGCGGGGGCCCCCCGGGCGAAGATCTCCTGGAGCTCGTTGTCGATCACCCCCGGCCTTCGATCCGGCCGGCGGCGCAGCCCCAGGCGTGTCAGCTCGGCCGGCAGGACGACGAGCCCGATCTCCTCTTCGGCCTCGCGCAGCGTGGCCTCGATCGACTCCCCGGCGCGCACGTGTCCGGCCACCGCGACGTCGAGCGCGCGGGGCCAGGTGTCCTTGCCCGCCGAGCGTCGCTGCAGGACCAGGTGCGGCGCGCCGTCGAGCATCCCCCAGATCCAGAGGTGGAGGCTGCGGTGCCAGTCGCCGTCGCGGTGGACCTGCCCGCGCGGCTTGCGCTGACCGAGGGGCGCGCCCTCGCGCGTGTAGAGATCGAAGAGCTCGCCCGGATCCTGCGCGTCCACGCCGGTGAGCCTAGCGCCGCCTCCGCCTCCGCGCGATCCATGCGGCGAGCGCCAGCCCGGCGGCGCCCGAGCCCTCGGTGGGCGCTCCGGGCACCGCGCACCCGCAGGCGGACCGGGGAGGGGTGGTTCCCAGGGTGGTGTCGCCCCGGGCGGCGTCGGGGGAGGGGCCCGCGTCGCCGGCTCTCGGCGTCGCCGCGGCGTCGCAGTCCCACGATCCGGTGCCCTGGTAGCCGCAGGCCTCGAGGACGTCACCGCTCGGGCGTCGGGCCGTGGTGCGCACGCGATCGCCGTCGACCGCGACCTCGATGAAGTGGTGCGCCGCCTCGAAGTGGAGGGTCTCGGGGGCGTGCTTGTTCTCGGCATAGAGGGGCGCGCCCGCGCCGCCGGTGATCAGGTACTTCAGCCCGCTGCCGGCGCCGCGCTCGTAGATGTGATCGTGGCCGGCGAGGATCAGGTCCACCTTGCGGTCGCGCATGATCCCGATGACGTCGCCGCTCGCCAGCGCCGGGTTGTTGCCGTGGGCCCCGCTGGAGAACGGGCCCCAGTGCATCACCGCGATGCGGTGCGCGACGCCCGGCTCGGCGAGGGCGAGGTCGAGCTCGGCGCGGAGCCAGTCGCGCTCGGCGCCGGTCCAGCGGTCCATGGCGTTGAGGATGAAGAAGCGGGTGTTGGACCAGCGGAAGCTCCCGTAGAGCCGCTCGAGCTCGCGCCCCTCGTCGGCGCCGGCGAAGTAGTGGAGGAAGGCGACCTCGCCGGCGTGGTCGCCGCGGGCCAGCTCGTGGTTGCCGACCGCGGCGAAGACGCAGCGATCGCGGAGCAGGCGGCCCTCGATGGAGAAGAGCTCGGCCCAGTCGACCGGGTTGTTGCCCATCGAGACCATGTCGCCGGTGTTGACGAGGAAGTCGGAGGGGACGGCCGTCATGGCGCGGATGACGGCCGCGTGCGCCTCCGGGTCGGAGCGGCTGTCGCCGTAGGCGAGGAAGCGGAAGGGGCGCGCGTCGGCGGGCGCGCTGGTGAAGTGGCCCGGCTCGACCGCGGCGGCGCCCGCCGTGACGCGGTACTCGTAGGCGGTGGCCGGCGCGAGGCCGTCGACGCGGAGGGCGTGGAAGACCCGCGCGTCCGCGCTGTCCCGGCGGGCGACGGCCGCGCCGCCCGCGGCGGGGAACACCTCGACCCGGGCGAGGCCGGGCGCGCTCAGCTCCAGCTTGATGGTCACCCCGCCGGCGCCGAGCGCCTGCAGGTAGGGGCCCTTGAGGAGCACGGCCGTGGCCCCCGTGGCCAGTCCGCCGTCCGGTGCGCCTCCGCTCGCGGGCCGCGCCCGGGCGGCTCGGGCGCCGGCCACGGCGACCGCCGCGGCGAGCGTGGCGGCCGCCATCAGAGTGAAAGCCCGCTTCCGTAGAGCCGCCATCGCGGGCAACCTTAACCCGCCTCGGCCGGCGCGCGAGCGTCACGTTGACCGCAGCCCCTGCGCCGCATACGTTGCGGAGCAGGCGGGTGTCGTCGAAATGAGCTCGTTCTTCCACCCCCACGCGCCTCAACCAGCAGGGATCTCGCGATGGTAGGACCGGCGGACGCGCCGCAGAACGAGGGGAAGCGAGAGGCGCCGCCGGCCGAGCCCCTGCCGAGGCAGTTCGGCAAGTACACGCTGCTCCGTCGCCTCGCCGCCGGCGGGATGGCCGAGATCTTCCTGGCCCTCCACCGCTCGGTGGCGGGGTTCGAGAAGCTCATCGTCATCAAGCGCATCCTCCCGTCGATGAACACCAACCAGGGGTTCATCGACATGCTGCTCCACGAGGCGCGCGTGGCGGCGACGCTGTCGCACCCCAACATCGTCCAGACCTTCGACGTCGGGCAGGTGGAGGGCACCTATTTCATAGCGATGGAGCACATCCATGGCGAGGACATCCAGGGGATCGTCCGCGCCATGAAGAAGAAGGAGCTCAGCGAGTTCCCCCTCGAGCACACGCTGGGGATCGCGCTCGGCCTCTGCGCGGGCCTCGCCTACGCCCACGACAAGCGCGACCTCGACAACCGGCCCCTCTCCATCGTCCACCGCGACATCTCCCCGCGGAACATCGTGGTCAGCTTCACCGGCGACGTGAAGATCGTCGACTTCGGCATCGCCAAGAGCGGCGTCGCGGAGGGCGAGGACACCGACGCCGGGCAGCTCAAGGGCAAGGCCCCCTACATGTCGCCGGAGCAGGCCAGGGGCCAGCCGATCGACTGGCGCAGCGACATCTTCGCCGCCGGCGTGGTGCTCTTCGAGCTCACCACCGGCAAGCGCCTCTTCAAGGGGGCCAGCGAGTTCGAGACCCTCAAGCTCATCGTGGACCGGGACTACCCGCGCCCGAGCGAGGTCCGGCCCGGCTATCCGCCCGCCCTCGAGGAGATCGTGATGCGCGCCCTCGCCAAGGACCGCGTCGATCGCTACCAGTCCGCGCGCGACATGCAGGCCGACATCGAGGCCTTCGTGCGCCAGGAGCGCATCGCCGTCTCCGCGGTGAGCCTCACCACGTGGATGGAGTTCCTCTTCCAGGACAAGCTCGCCCAGCAGAAAGAGGCGCTCCAGGACATCAAGCAGCTCGCCGACGTGATCGCGGCGCAGCAAGGCGCCCTCTACGAGGGGCCCTCGTCGACCGCCACCGGCACCGTGGGCGCCGGCACCGCGCTGCCGACCCTGGCCCCCGCGCGCCGCGGCAACGCGGTGCCCATGGCCGCCGTCGCCATGACCGTGGCCCTGGTCGCCGGCGGCGTCTTCTACCTCAAGCACGAGGACGGCGTCCGCGAGCGCGCCGACGCTCGCGCCCACGACAGCGCGCCCGCCGCCGCCGCGATCGCGGCCGTCCAGGTCAAGGGCGCCATCGACGTCAGCAGCCGGCCCGATGGCTGCGCCATCTGGGTCGACGGCGACCTCCGGCCCGAGGTGACGCCCGCTCGCGTCGAGGGCTTGCCGCTGGGCAAGGAGATCAAGCTCAAGCTCACCAAGGAGGGCTTCGAGGCCTTCCGCGCCGACCTCACCCTCACCGACGCCGAGCCCAGCAAGAAGCTCGACGCCGAGATGAAGACCGGCTCGGTCACGGTGCTCCTCAAGGTCGACCCGCCCCCCACCGTCTGGCTCGACGGCCGCCCGTGGAAGGGCGATCGCGGCAAGATCGAGGGCCTCTCCGCCGGCGAGGAGCACAAGATCGTGGTGTCCGCGAGCGGCTACCAGGCCCGGACCTACGTGATCACCGCGCAGCAGGGCGAGACCAAGACCATCGCCGACTCGCTGCAGAAAGCGGAGGGCAACGCGGCGAGCAGCCCGCAGGGCGGCGGGGCCGGCGCCAGGGACGACAAGCCCGACAAGCCCGCCGGCGCACCGGCCAAGGTGCGCGTCGGCGCCAAGGGCGGGTTCTGCACCGTGAGCGTCAACGGGACCTCGTACGGCCCCACCCCCGTCGAGGCGGTGGTCCCGGCCGGCACCGTGCGCGTCTCGTGCAAGCCCGCGAGCGGGCCGTCGCAGCAGCAGACGGTGACCGTGGGGGCGGGCGACACGGCCCGGGTCTCGTTCAAGATCGACGAGTAAAGCAGTCCATCGGCGGGCTCGTGATAGCATCGGCGCCCCATGTCTGCGGCGATCCAGCTCCTCCTCGAGCCCGAGCCCTTCCGCCACGCCTGTGACGAGGCGCGCGCGCGCGGCCTCCGCGTCGGCCTGGTGCCCACCATGGGCGCGCTCCACGCGGGGCACGCCGCGCTCATCGCGGAGGCGCGGCGCCACGCGTCGTTCGTGGTCGTGTCCATCTTCGTCAACCCCACCCAGTTCGGACCGGGCGAGGACTTCGAGCGCTACCCCCGCACGCTCGAGGCCGACGCCGCCACCTGCGAGCGCGCCGGGGCCGCCGCGGTGTTCGCGCCCGCCGCCGCCGCCATGTACCCCCCCGGCGACGAGACCCGCGTCCGCGTCGGCGCCACCGCGGAGCCCCTCTGCGGCGCGCACCGCCCCGGCCACTTCGAGGGCGTCGCCACCGTCGTCGCCAAGCTGTTCGCGCTGACCGGCCCCTCCGTCGCCGTCTTCGGCCGCAAGGACTACCAGCAGCTCCAGGTGATCACCCGGATGGCCACCGATCTCTTCCTCCCCGTCGAGCTGGTCGGCCTGCGCACCGTCCGCGAGCCCGACGGCCTCGCGCTCTCCTCCCGCAACGCCTACCTCTCGGCCGAGCAGCGGGCCGCGGCGCTCGCCATCCCCCGCGGCCTCTCGGCGGCGGCGGCGGCGTTCGCGCGCGGCGAGCGCGACGCCGCGGCCCTCGCCGCCCTGGCGCGCGAGAGCGTGGCCCGCGTCGCCACCTCCATCGACTACGTCGACGTGGCCGACCCCCGCAGCCTCCGGGTCTTCCCCCCCGGCGAACGCACCGGCGACCGGGCGCTCCTCGCGCTGGCGATCCGCCTCGGCGGCGCCCGGCTCATCGACAACGTGGTCCTCGGCGAGGATCCTGCCCCCATCCCCGGGATGGCGGGGGTCGCGTGATGCGCCGCGACGACAACGACGGCGTGTTCGTCGTGCTCGAGGGCGTGGACGGCGCGGGGACGACCACCCAGGCCGAGCGCTGGGCGGCTCACCTGCGCGCGCAGCGGCGCCTGGTGCACGTCACGCGCGAGCCCTCGGCCGGGCCGGTGGGCTCGCAGATCCGGCTGATGCTCACCCACCGGGTCGCCCTGCCCACCACCCACCAGGCCGAGGTGATGGCCCTGCTCTTCGCCGCCGACCGCCTCGATCACGTGGCCTCCGACATCGAGCCCCACCTCCGCGACGGCTACGTGGTGATCTCCGACCGCTACGACATGTCGAGCCTCGCCTACCAGACCATCACCGCCGGCGAGCGCGATCCGGCCGCCGTCACCGCCTGGATCCGCGAGCTCAACCGCTTCGCCCGCCGGCCCGACGTCACCGTCGTGCTCGACGTCTCCCCCATGGTGGCCGCCGCCCGCCGCCGGGCCCGCGGCGGCGTCGCCGAGCTCTTCGACGACGCCGACCTCCAGACCCGCCTCGCCGCCGCCTACCGCCGCGGGGAGGAGCTGGTGCCCGGCGACCGCGTCCTCCACATCGACGGCGACGCCGACCCCGACACCGTCGCCCGAAACATTGCCGAAGCACTGGCGCCCTTCATTTCGTCCCCCACCGGCCGCGAGGGGGGAAAGTCTGGTCCCCCCGCGTCCGCCATGGATTAGCGTCGGCCGGTCATTCCGTGGGGCGCCTCCGGGCGCTCCCCGACCGGTCACGATGGGGGGCATCCCCCACCAGAAGGAGGCACCGCGTGTTCGTCGACCCCCACCTGCCCCGGCACATCTTCGGCTGGTACTCCCCCCGCCTCGGGCTCGAGATGCCCATCGTCTCCTACGGCGACCGCGGCCACCCGCTCCTCGTCTACCCCACCGCCCAGGCCGACTTCCTCGAGAACGAGCGCTTCTACCTGATCAAGTCGATCGAGCACCTCATCTTCGCCGGCAAGGTGCGGGTCTTCTCCATCGACAGCATCAACCGCTACGCCTGGATGAACCGCAGCGTCTCCGCCCCCGAGGCCGCGCGGCGACAGGCCCTCTACTCGTCCTATGTCGAGGACGAGGTGGTCCCCCACATCCGCCGCGTGATGAACAACCCGCGCGCCCGCATCGGCGTCACCGGCGCCAGCTTCGGCGCCTTCCACGCGGCCAACCAGTTCTTCCGCCGGCCGGATCTCTTCGACACCCTCATCGCGATGAGCGGGTTCTACGATCTCGAGCCCGACTACACCCACGGGTACAAGGCCGACGACGTCTACTTCAACAACCCGGTCGCCTACCTCGCCAACAGCGGCGACGACACGCTGCGCCGCTATCGGGACGAGTGCGACATCCACATCGTCAGCGGCCAGGGCGCCTACGAGGCGCCGGAGTGCTCGAAGCAGCTCTCGGACCTGCTCTGGACCAAGGGCGTCGGCCACAACCTGGACCTGTGGGGCCACGACGTGAACCACGACTGGCCCTGGTGGCGGAAGATGCTGCCGCACTACCTGAGCAACAAGGTGCGCTGGTAGCTCACCCGCGCGGACGGCTCGTTCGGGTAGGGCGACGCGCCGTTCGGGTCGGGCGACGCGTCGTTCGGGTCGGGCGACGGCTCGTTTACCCACGCTGACGGCTCGTTCGGATAGGGCGACGCGTCGTTCGGGTGGAGCGACCGCTCGTTCGGGCAGGGCGACTGCTCGTTCGGACAGGGCGACCGCTCGTTCGGGCAGGTCGACCGCTCGCTCGGGCAGGTCGACCGCTCGTTCGGGCAGGTCGACCGCTCGCTCGGGCAGGTCGACCGCTCGTTCGGGGTAGGGCGACGCGCCGTTCACGTAGGGCGAAGGCCACCTCTCCTTCTATAGAGGAGGGACCGACCGAGAACCGAGAAGCTGTCGCCGCGGTTGAGCGGCAGACCGAACTCGCGACGCGGAGGGCGACCTAAGCCGTCGACCAACCGTCCCGACTGTCGCCCTCCACCCGCTTTCACCGCGAAAACGCGCTCGAATCACCATTGAAGCGCTCGGTGGCGTCGAGGTAGGACAATGGGCGCGCGGACAAAAAAGAATTAATCTCTGTCGGAGCCCCAACTTTTTCTTGCGCGTCCCGTCGAAGAGCCGTAGAACAACCAGCACTGAGGAACTGATGTATCTCCCCTGCGTCCAGAACCCGATCGCTACCACGGCGCCCCAAGCGCCAGTGTGGTCCTGTGCGATGGCTCTGGAAGGCAAGATCGGGAGCGATCTGGAAACCGTCAGGCTCGTCAGCAAGCAGTTTGCCCATCGCGGTAGCTTCTCCCTCCTGTGCACGCGCTCGTTCGGCAGCTTGAATGCGCGTCGCGGGAACCCGGAGGATACCAACTAGGGCGGCGTAAGCACTCGTCATCACGACGTATGCGAAGGCCGCCCGGGGACACCCAGGCGGCCTTCGTCGCTTTCAGGGTCCTGGATCGCGATCGGGCCGAGTCGATACCACTGGCGGAGGGTCGGTGGGAGTCTGAGAGATCCGCGACGCGTGTGCCATCCGGGCGCGCCGCGGCTGGGGGGACGTGTGTCCGGAGGGCGAGGGTTGGAGTCATGAGGCGGTATCGGAGCGCGGGCACATCCGTGGCGCCCATTGCGGTCGCAATGGTGACGTGGCGCCATCGGTGCGCCTTTCAATCGAAGCCGACCCCAGCGCCTCGGGCCACGCGGGATCTCGGTACCAGGGATAATCAGGCCTGAGAGCTCGTTCACCCGCCGTCGCGAGCGGTCCGGTACCTCGGACCGGGTAGGGGGCTGTTGAACGAGCTCCGGGGACCACCGCGCCCGGTGGGCGCGCAGGGACACGTGTACGCAGGTGCTGGGCAGTGGCGGCCCCGACGGCTGTAAACCGTTTGCCTCGATAGGCCATGGAGGTTCGATTCCTCCCACCTGCACTGCTCGCGACGGCGCGAGCCGGGCGAAGATCCGCCCGCGGAGCTAGCGGCAACTCGACGGACTGGTAGCTCAATGGCAGAGCGGCCGCCTTTTAAGCGGCTTTGTTGGGGGTTCGACTCCCCTCCGGTCCTCTCTCGTCTCATGGACTCGTCGCTCAACGGTCGAGCAGCCGCCTCTTAAGCGGCACCAAGGGGGTTCGACTCCCCCCGGGTCCACCACGTACCGGAGTCGGCCAATCGGCAGGCCAGCGGCCTCTGACCCCGCAAACGCAGGTTCGAACCCTGCCTCCGGTGCCGGGCGCGACGCTCCAAGCGCCGCGCGCTCGGCCGTCCCTCGCCTTCCAGGTGGGGGCCGGCGCCGGCGATCCCTCGCCGCCTGCTCTCCTCTCCGAGGAGGGGCGGCGCGGGGGCCGCCGGCAGACACGCCCGTCCGCAGCTCCGCCAGGGGCCGTGGACGGGCAGGACGGCGCCCCTGCGCCCTCGGCTCGCCTCCCCGAGGCGCGAGGGCGCAGGGCGCCGTCTCCCGCCCCGCGAGGGGCCCTCAGCTCTGTGACAACCGAGATTGCGATATGGAGGGGGCGCACCAGCGCCCCCCAGTTTGTCGGTGTAGCTCAACGGTAGAGCACGCGGCCGTTAACCGCGTGACGGTGGTTCGATTCCACCCGCCGACGCCCGTACGCCCCCATAGCTCAGCGGTAGAGCGCCTGTCTCGTACTCAGGAAACTCCGGTTCGATTCCGGGTGGGGGCTCCGTGGCCCGTTCGTCCAGCGGTCAGGATCCCGGTCTTTCATCCCGGGGGCGGGGGTTCGACTCCCCCACGGGTCACCACGTTCGTAGCACCTGCATGGCACCTGGGTCGTGAGCAAGTCTGGTGATTGCGCGGGCTTGAAGTCCCCGAGAACTCGGTTCGATCCCGAGGCGACCCACCCGGTAACAGAGAGAATTTTCGAGACGGAGCCCGAATGGAAGGGCGCCTCATTTGGGATGAGGAGGGTGCCGGTTCGAGTCCGGTCGTCTCGACCGCGCGCACGGGCGCGCTGTCATGTGGACGTTGCTCGTCTGGGAAGAGGGCAGGTTGTGACCCTGCGAAGGCGGGTTCGATTCCCGTACGTCCACCCCGGGATGGGTCGGAGGAGCTCCGCTCTTCATCCATCCCCTTTGCCCACCGGCGGAAGGCGCTCGAGGGCCGAAAGGAGGAAGAACATGACCGTTTATGGTAAGCACGTCTCTGCCCTCGCGACGCCGCAGCGCGAGAGGGCTCGCGCCGATCAGCGGCAGAACGCCGCCGGCGGGTGGACCTTCGTCCTCGACCTGTGGGCGCGGCTCGACCGCTGGCTCGTCCTCGGCTGCGAGGGCGGCTCGTACTACGCCTCCGAGCAGGCGATGACCCGGGACAACGCCCGCACCGTCGAGGAGTGCCTCGCGGCGGACGGCGCCCGCACCGTGGCGCGCCTCGTCGAGATCAGCCGGTCCGGCCGCGCGCCCAAGAACGCGCCTGCCGTCTTCGCCCTGGCGATGGCGGCCGGCCACGCCGACGCCACCACCCGGCGCGCCGCCCTCGCGGCGTTGCCCGAGGTCTGCCGCACCGGCACCGAGCTCTTCCACTTCGCTCGCGACGTGGAGGGCTTCCGGCGCTGGGGCCGCGGCCTCCGGGGCGCGGTGTCTGCCTGGTACAACGACAAGCCCGCCTCCCGGGTTGCCTACCAGGCCATCAAGTACCGCGAGCGCGACGGCTGGAGCCACCGGGACCTGCTGCGCCTCGCCCACCCCCGCGCGCCCACCCCGGAGCACG
>Ga0302283_1001811_pt1 | contig 17618 bp, 11 predicted proteins | sample III_Fen_E1_4_FD_198770 | JGI IMG/M metagenome (GOLD analysis project Ga0302283, IMG submission 198770) | Peat permafrost microbial communities from Stordalen Mire near Abisko, Sweden - III_Fen_E1_4 | ecosystem: Environmental > Terrestrial > Soil > Wetlands > Permafrost | place: Sweden: Abisko... | reverse complement strand
ATCGCTCACCACCAGCCGCTCCAGCACCACCCCGGAGTCCACCATGGCAAAGTGCAGCGTATGCACTCCCGGCCCCGCAACCGTCAGCGTCGTCTCCACCCGCCGCACACTGTCGCTCACCACCCGCGCCCAGTCCCTGTCGGAGTTGTGCTCCAGCGCATCCACAATCACCGGCACTCCATCGTCGAACCACACCGCGTAGCGCAACCCCCGGCCCGGCACAAATCCCAGCGTCGGCCCCAGCGTAGCCTCCACCTGCATCGCTCCGCTGCCGGTCAGGTACATCGCATAGTCCAGCCGTGCACCGGTTCCTATCACGCTCGCGGCCGTCGACGGCGTCACCGTGAGGCCCGACACCGTCGCCCCATAATCCGGAATCCGCTCCCAACTCACATCCCCGGCCGCGATGTGCTTCGTGAAGTGCTCCGCCTCCATCGACAAAAAGCCGTCACCCTCCACAAAGCCTGCAAATCCCGCCGGCAGCGCCACCCGCTCCGCCGTCACCGCAACCGTCACCTCCTGCCCGCCTGCCTGCGTCAGCGTAATCGTTCCCTGCCCGCTGCTCACCGGAGCCTTGTTCCAGTCCACGCTCACCATCAGCCGCACATCCTTGTCCACGCTAGCCTTCTCGGTGCTCAGCATAATCCACGGCTCCGAAGCCTTCGCGGTAAAGTCGAACGGCGCAACCCCGCGGTTGAAAACCTCCACGCTCCTGCTCTGCCGATTCACATTGTCAAAGCGCAGCGCCTCCACTCCTTCTGAACCTTCCACCGCAACGCCCATCCGATTCTCAGCCCCTTCGGCCAGCGGTTGCACCTCGCTCACCGCCGGCATCACATTCAGCGGAGGCTCTTGCCAATACGTGTACCCCAGGTGCGTCTGGTCCATCATGTGGTTCCACTTGCCCCCAGCGAGCTGATGGTTGTACCGGTCAGTAATTGCCGCATCCTGCCGGAACAGCGCTCGCGCCTCCTCCGCCAGCTCATTCGCGCTCGCCCGTCCTTCCTTGGCAAACAGCCGGTTCCGCCCCGCCGTGATGTACAGCTCAGTCACCGTCGCCGACGCTTCAATTGGATGCAGCACCAGCTCGAAGTAGGCATCCTGCTCGTCGGCCGGCAACAGCTTCCCAATCGATTCCGCCTCCTCCGTCAAGCTCTTCCACTCGGCAAACACCCGGTCCGCCTCGCCATAATTCGTCAGGCTGAAGGTCTCCGCATCGATCAGCTCCGGCTTGCGCCTCCCGTTGTAGCGCGTATACGTCGTGACAAGATTCGCAATCTCCGCCGCGTGTTCCGCGCCAAACTCACGCTCCGCCCACTGACGCGTAAACTCCTCCGTCGCATCCTTGCCCCACCGCTCCGGATCCCGCGCAAACGACAGAAAGTACTCGATCGGAAACTCCATCGGCTTCAAGTCCCCAACATTCACAATCCAGATCCGGTCCGCGCCATAATCCAGCGCCAGGTGCATCTGCTCCCACACCTTCGCAATCGGATTCGTATTCAGCCACTTGTAGTTCCTCGGGTCGCCCACGTAGTCAAAATGGTAATAAATCCCCGCTCCACCCGCTCGCTTGCGCTCCTCCGCCGTCGGCAGTCTGCGAATGTTGCCCCAGTTGTCGTCGCACCACAGAAGCGTCACATCGTCCGCAACCCGCATCCCCTTCTCGTAATACGCCTGCACCTCCTTGTACAGCGCCCACACTTTCGGGTCCGCATTCAACGTCGGCGTCGCGTGCTCGGCCAATATTGCGCGCTGGTCCGCAACAATCTTCTCCAACAGTGCAATGTTCGCACCCTCCGTCATCGGCATATCGCCATCGCCGCGCATGCCCAGCGTGAGCGTGCTTTCAAAGTTCTTGTTGCGCTCAATCCCCTCCCCCCAGAACTTCTTCAGCACCTCCGCATTGGTTGCGTAATCCCAGATACCGTTCCCGTGCCGCTTCCACTCCTGCTGCGCGCGCAGCATCGGCTCATGGTGGCTCGTCCCCATCACAATTCCGTATTCATCCGCCAGCCGAGCATTTTCCGGGTCATCTTCGTTAAACGCGCTGGCCCACATCGCCGGCCACAGATAGTTGGCTCGCAGCCGCAGCAGCAGCTCAAAGACCTTCTCGTAGAACAGGTGGTTGTACCCGCCAAACTTCTCCTTCGTCCAGCCGCTCAGTGCCGGCGCTTCATCATTCAAAAAGATTCCGCGATACTTCACCGCTGGCTCGCCATGCACCACCTTGCCTGGCATCACATACAACGCATCATGGTGCCGCACCGGAACATCCGCCCACCAGTACCAAGGAGACACACCAATCTGCTCCGACACGTCGTACACGCCAAAAATCGTGCCGCGTTTGTCGCTGCCCACAATCACCAGCGCCCGCGGAACTCCCGCAAACGGATGCTCTACCACCGCAATCAGCGTGGCTTCCCACTTGCCGGCGATCGCCGAAACATCCAGCTTTCCACTACGCACCAGGGCGTCAATGCGTGCGTTGTGTCCCAGCGTACCCACAATCATAAGGCTTCCCTTGAGCCGCTTATCATCGAGCTCAACCGCTGTCCCCGCACCCGCCGCACGCGCAATATCCTCTTGAAGATCATGCGCCGCACGCACCACCCCTGGATACTCGCTCGCATCTACCACCAGTGGCGCGCGCAGCTTGCCTTCCGCCAGCACAAATCCGCCCGGAACCGGCTCGAAACTCACCAGCTTGTGCTCTCCAAGCGCATGCGCCTTGCGCCCTGACAACCCCGCTCCGGCGCAGAGCAAAATACACGGCAGAAGACCGGAAAGACCGATCTTCCTGCACCAGAACGAAGCCAGCCGAAGGGTACTCATCGCGCAACCTTTATAACTACTAAATCGATTCATGGCAAGTTTCTCCCGGTTTTCCACGCACCCCTCCAGAGCGTACAATCCATAAGGACCGACCTGCGCGCATGAGGCTGCTCATCGCCAGCCAACGAGGTAATCGAGTGAGTACCAGGAATGCACTCAAGCTGGACCCCCGCGACAACGTGATGGTCGCCCTCGCCGATCTGCCCGCCGGCGAAATCGTCACGCTTCACGATGAATCCCAAGACTCCAGCGAGTCCTGGACGCTCGCCGAGCCAATCCCGGCGAAACACAAGTTTGCCTGCGTCGACTTCGCCCCCGGCGATGCCATCTACATGTACGGCGTCATTGTCGCACGTGCCCGGCTGCCCATTCCACGCGCGACCTTGCTGACCACCGCCAACGTCATTCACGATGCCGCGGAGTTTTCCCGCAGTGAAGTCCAATCCCATTGGAACGCTCCAGACACCAAGCCGTGGCAACACAAGACCTTTGCTGGCTTTCATCGCCCCGATGGTCAGGTGGGGACGCGCAACTACTGGCTCATCATTCCCCTGGTCTTCTGCGAAAACCGCAACGTCGATGCTCTTCGCGAAGCCTTTGAGGAAGAACTAGGCTACGCCCGTCCAAAGCAATATCGCGCCCAGGTTCACTCCCTGGTAGCAGGTCTCAGGAGCAGCGCCCCGGCATCATCAAGTCTGACGGACGAACCGACTCAAACACGCGTCTTTCCCAACATCGACGGCATTCGCTTCCTCGTGCACCAGATGGGCTGCGGGGGCACGCGCGATGATGCACGCGCCCTCTGCGGGTTGCTCGCCGGCTACATCCACCATCCCAATGTCGCCGGCGCAACCGTGCTCAGTCTCGGCTGCCAGAACGCCCAGCCATCGCTATTGATCGAAGAACTCGCCGCGCGCGACCACTTCCTCGCCAAGCCGGTGCTCATCTTCTCCCAGCAGGAGATTGGGCTCGAATCTGAAATGATGGGCCGCGCCATCTCAGCTACCTTCGCGCAACTCACTGAGGCCAACAAGGCGGAGCGCAAGCCAGCTCCTCTCTCCAAACTCGTCGTCGGCCTCAAGTGCGGCGGGTCCGACGGCTTCTCAGGCCTCAGCGCGAACCCGGCCATAGGCCATCTCAGCGACATACTCACCACTATCGGCGGGCGCACCATTCTTTCCGAGTTTCCCGAGCTCTGCGGCTCTGAGCAGAGCCTTATCGACCGCTGCGCTTCCGACGAGGATGCCAACCGATTCATGGAGCTGATGCGCACCTACAACGCGCGCGCCAAAGCTGTGAACTCCGGCTTCGAGATGAATCCTTCGCCCGGCAATATTCGCGACGGCTTGCTCACCGACGCCATGAAGTCCGCAGGCGCGGCGCGCAAGGGCGGCACCGCTCCGGTAGCCGATGTCCTCGACTATCCCGAGTACGTTCGCAAAGACGGCCTGACGCTGCTCTGCACTCCGGGCAACGATGTCGAGTGCGTCACGGCGCAGGTGGGCTCCGGCGCAAATCTTGTTTTGTTCACCACCGGGCTCGGCACTCCAACCGGCAACCCCATTGCGCCCGTTGTCAAGCTGGCAACCAACATCGTGCTTGCGAAAAAAATGCCCGACATCATTGACATCGACACGGGCGGAATCATTCGCGGCGAAAAGACTGTCGAGCAGATGGGCGAGGAGATCCTCGACCGCATCCTCGACATTGCCAGCGGTCGAGTGTTCACCAAGGCGGAGCAGTTGCGCCAGGATGATTTCATCCCCTGGAAGCGCGGCGTATCGCTGTAGAGCGGAGACAACGATGGAACAGACTTGGCGTTGGTTTGGACCGGACGACCCAGTCACGCTCGAGGACGCACGTCAGGCGGGCGCGACAGGGATTGTCTCTGCGCTCCACCAGTATCCCTCGGGTGAGGTGTGGCCGGTGGAAGCCATCCAGGAGCGGCAACGCATCATTGCCGCTGCCGGCCTCATCTGGTCTGTGGTCGAAAGCGTCAATGTCAGCGAGGAGATCAAGACCCGCGGTCCACTGTGGCAGCAGCACATCGAGGCGTACTGCCAAACGCTGCGCAACCTGGCCGCCTGCGGCTTGCGCACCGTCTGTTACAACTTCATGCCCGTGCTCGACTGGCTTCGCACCGACCTGGAGTGGCATCTGCCGGATGGCTCACTTTCCATGCGCTTTCACAAGCTCACGCTTGCAGCCTTTGATCTGTTCATCCTCAAGCGCAAGGGCGCGGAAGCGGACTGGAGCAGCGAGCAGCAGAGCGAGGCCCACGCGATCTTTGCGCGCATGAGCGAAGAGCAGCGCCAGCAGCTTGCCAAAATCGTGCTCGCTGGCCTGCCCGGCACCAAGGGCGTCTACACGCTGGACTATGTGCGCCGCGCTATCGCGCAATACGGAGAACTGGGCGAGTCCGGCTTGCGCGCCAACCTTGGAGAGTTTCTCCGCGCCGCCTGCCCGACTGCGGAAGCGGTCGGTGTACGCCTCTGCATCCACCCCGACGACCCGCCTCAGAGCTATCTTGGCCTGCCGCGGATTGTCAGCACGGCGGACGATTTTGATTTTCTGCTGGCGCAGTCGAACTCGCCAGCCAACGGCATCACCTTCTGCTCCGGGTCTCTTGGCGTGCGTGCTGATAACGATCTCCCTGCTATGGCCGCGAAGTTTGCCAGCCGCGTCTATTTCGTCCATCTGCGCGCGACCAAACGCGAGGCCAGCGTAGATGCCTTCCACGAGGCGCCGCACCTGGCCGGTGACGTGGATATTGTCTCCCTGATGCGCGCGTTTGTGCTGGAAGATCGCCGACGCGAGCAGATTGGCGACGGCACCCGGATTCCCTTCCGCGCCGACCACGGGAACCGCATGCTCACCGACCTGGGCCGAACGTCCGTACCCGGCTACCCGGCGGTTGGGCGCCTGAAGGGCTTGGCCGAGTTGCGTGGCGTTCTGGCGGCCGTGGAGGCCCTCACCTGAGGACTCGAATTGCCGGTCCGATTCGGCGCTTTTCCGCTGATATGAAAGAATGAGACTGGCATTCCCGAGACAGATGAAGACTTTTGAAGCTGGCGACCAGCTGGATCATTTTCGGATAGAACAAACGGTGGCCCACAGCGGCATGGCCACCATCTATCGCGCCGTTGACCTGCGCGACGACACGCACGTTGCCATCAAGGTTCCGCATCCGCAGATGGAAGCTGACCCGGTGCTGTCGGATCGGTTTAGTCGCGAGCAGGAGATTGGGCTGACGACCGACCATCCTGGTGTGCTGAAGATGCGCGCCAACGACGACCCCAGCGGGCTGTACATGGTGATGGAGTGGGTTGAGGGGCAACTCCTTCGCAACCTGATGACCGAGTTGAAGCAGGTCCCAATCGAGCGGGCTGCCACCATCACGGCGCGCATTTGCGACGCTCTCGAATACCTGCACAAGCACGGGATTGTGCACCGCGACCTGAAGCCGGAAAACATCATGATCGACAGCGAGGACAATATCAAGCTGATCGATTTCGGGATTGCGATGAAGGAGAATGCGCGGCGCCTGACGTTTACCAGCATGTCTCAGACGCTGGGGACGCCGGACTACATATCTCCGGAGCAGGTGCAGGGCAAGCGGGGGGATGCGCGCAGCGACCTTTATGCGCTGGGCGTGATTCTGTACGAGATGCTGACGGGGTCGGTGCCGTTTTCCGGGGCGAATCCCTTCACGGTGATGAACGCCCGGGTGATTGCGGATGCGCCGTCGGCACGCAAGATCCGCAAGGAGATTCCGCCTGCCTTGCAGGAGATCCTGTACCGCGCGCTGGAGCGGGACCCTCACCACCGGTACTCAACTGCAGGCGAGTTCGAGTGGGACCTGGAGCACCAGGACCAGGTGGGCGTGGAAGAGGGCCGGGAGCGGAACTCACCGCGGATGCGGCGGCCGGAGCTAAACCGCAAGACGCTGCTTTACATCGCGGTGGTGGTAGTTCCGATCGGGCTGTTCGGGCTGATGCTGCTGCTGGCGCGGGGCCATTAGGGTTGGCCGATGGTTACTTATTGGTAACGAGAGAAAAGTGCTCAAATGTGCGGGGAGATGGCTGCTCTTGCACCGTCTATCTATGTAATATCCCTTTTCATTCAGAGACTTAGCCGAATCCTTCTGGTCGCGGCGGCAGGGATCCCAAAAGTGTCTTTTTGGCCGTTTTTCAATCCACTCTAAATCGTAGAGTGGTTGATTTCATTGGGTAAAAGCCACTAAAAGCGAAGAAAAAGGAAACGAGAGTGATTTTGGGGCGTTTTCGTCTCCCCTCTGAATTTCGGGGTTGCCAATTTTAAGAGGTTATGTTAGCGAGTTGGTAAACGAAAAGCAGCTTTCAGCCTCTAGCCGCTAGCTGTCGGCTTGGTGGGATTTCCGCTTATGTAACGATTGTGCGCTTTTTGAGAATAATTGTCGGCAACGCAATGAGTAGATTTTTCAGTGTCAGCGGTCCGTGAGCGGGGCTGGCGGAAGGCTGGGCCTCGGGGCATCGAGCCCCGTGGTGGGGGTCGGAGGTGGCGGCGTTTGTGGGACGGCCGAAAGCCGTGCCCTTTCAAAGCAAGGACGGATAGTGCGGAGCTCGATTGGGATGTTGGATCTGCGGAGGACGGGGGATTTGTGGTTCCCACCCATGCCTCGCAAAGAGCGCGTGCCATGGATGGGGCCCACCGTGGGTGGTTGAGGACGAGGGGAAGGGCAACAGCAGATTCCCTGCAGGAATGACAGACAGAAAAGCGAAGGCAACAGCAGGAGCAGCAGCAACGGTGGGTGGTGGGGATTGGGCAAAAAGTAAGGGTAGCGACAGGCGAGAGCTGTCACTACCCGGTAGTCGAACTCAAGAGACAAGACCAGCGTAGATTGTTTTTGGGTGGGGTGTCTTGAGCCGGAGGGGGGATGCGGGCCTCCATCGTTGGTTGGAGATGAGCGATAAATCTTTCATTTCCGCGCATTTCCGGGGAAATTGGGTGGTTTTGGAGTTGCGTTGGGATGGCTTGGCGTGTTGGATTCGATGATATGGAAGTTTTGCCTCAGAGCGAACGCCCAAGTTGGCGGCGCGGGCGGCTGGCTGTTGCCGTGCTGGCGATGGCTTGCGGGGTAAGTTGCGGGGCGCTGGAACCGACGACGGCGCTGGGCCGGCTGGGGCGGCAGGCGTGGACGATGGAGAACGGGCTGCCGCAGAATACGGTTCCGGTGCTGGCGCAGGGGCGCGATGGCTTTTTGTGGGCGGGAACGGAGCTGGGGCTGGCGCGGTTTGACGGGGTGAACTTCAGGGTATTTGACCATGCGGGCAATGGGTCGTTCCCGGATGCTGAGATTCGCTGCGTGCTGGACGCGGGCGAGAGTGGACTTTGGGTGGGTACTGGCGACGGGCTGGTGCGCTGGGCGGGTGGACACGCCACACAGCTGACCAGCAGGGAGGGGCTGCCTGGGAATTCGATTCGGGGTTTGGCGGAGACGACGGACGGGACGATTTGGGTTTGGACGGAAGAGGGACTGGCGCGATGGCGGGGGGCGAAGGCGGCGCAGCAGCCGGGGCAAGAAGCGGCGCAGGCCTTTGAGGCGATAGGCGCGAAGGAGTTGCCGGGCGGTGCAGATGCCGCGATATCGTCGATGGCCGCCGATGGGCGCGGCGGGCTTTGGGTAGGGACGAGCGGGGGCGCGGCGGTGTACCGGCAGGGCGCGTGGGAGACGGTCGCGGGGGCAGGGCCGGCGCTGGTGGCCGCCGCCGGGAATGGGGTGGTGCTGGTGGCGACGGGCGAGGGCGTGTTTGTGCAGCGAGATGGGCGCCTGGTGCTGGCGGTTGCCAAGGCGGCGCTGCCGATGGACGGGGTGAGCGAGCTGGCGATGCTGGCCGATGGAGAGGTGGCGGCTGCGAGCAAGAGCGCGGTGGTGGTGGAGCGCAGTGGCGGCGGCGTGGCGCGGTTTGCCACCGGCGGGCAGTTGCCGGGGACGCGGATTGAGACGATTTACGCGGACCGGGAGGGATGCTTGTGGGTGGGGACGAACCATGGATTGGCGCGGATTGCGGGTGGGACGGTGGAGCAGTTGCCGGGGACCGATCCGCTGGCGGCCAATGCGGTGGTTGCCCTGCTGGAGGACCGCGAGGGGGATATGTGGGCGGGAACGGAGACCTCGGGGCTGCATATCTTGCGGGATGCGCATTTCCGGATGATGGGGTCGATTGAGGGATTGAGTTCCGACAACACGACGGCGCTGGTGGAGGATGGGGCGGGGGCGGTGTGGGTGGGGACGCGGGATGCGGGGCTGAATCGGGTGGTTGCCAATCGTCCTCCGACGGTGCTGACGACGGCCAACGGATTGGCGAGCGATGTGATTTTGTCGCTGGCGGCCTGGTACGGCGGGGATTTGTGGGTAGGGACACCGGATGGGCTGACGTTGCTGAGGGAGGGCCGGGCGACGAGCTACACCTCTGCGGATGGCCTGCCGGACGATTTTATCCGCTCGCTGCTGGTTGAGCCGGACCGGTCGGTGTGGATTGGGACGCGGCGGGGGCTGACGCACCTGGAGATTAGCCGGGAAGGGCAGATGGCGTTTCACAGCCTGACGACGGCCGACGGGCTGGGGAGCAACCTGGTGGGGGCTCTGGCGCAGACGCCGGATGGGGACCTGTGGATTGCTACGCTGAATGGGCTTTCGCGGTTGCATGGCGGGCATGTGCGGAACTTTACGACGGCCGATGGGCTGTCGAGCAACGTGATTACGGCGCTGGATGTGACGGCGGACGGGATGCTGTGGATTGGGACGCAGGGGGATGGGCTGAACCTGTGGGATGGGCACAGGCTGCGGGCGGTTCGAAGCGTGGGGGACGGAGCGGGGCTGCCGGCTGCGATCCATTCGCTGGTGCATGACCAGCTGGGACGGCTGTGGATGGGGTCGGATTTTGGACTGGCGCGGGCAGACCTGGTGGCTCTGGAGGCGTGCGGGGAGCGTGGTCAGTGCCAGATGAGCGTGGCGCGCTATACGACGGCGGATGGGCTGAGGAGCCGGGAGACGAGCGTGAACAGCCATCCGACGGCGTTGCGGACGCGTGCGGGCGAGTTGTGGTTTGCGACGCCGCGGGGAGTGGTGATTGCCGACCCGAGGCACTTTGCTCCGCTGCCTGCGCCGCCGGTGGCCATTGAGCGGTTTGCGGTGGACGACCAGGACCAGGACTGGGCAGGTGGGCAGCAGTTGCGGATTGCGGCGGGTCACCTGCGGTTCCAGTTCGATTATGCGGGGCTGAGTTTTGCGGCGGGTCAGAAGCTGCGCTACGAGTACATGCTGGAGGGGTTTGACAAGGGATGGACGGAGGCTGGAGCGCGGCGGACGGCGTACTACACGAATATTCCGCCGGGGCGGTACCGGTTCCGGGTGCGAGCGATGCTGGCCGACGAGGGAGCGGGGGGGGTGCAGGAGGCGGCGCTGAGCTTCCAGCTGCTGCCGCATTTTTACCAGACGGTGTGGTTTGGGGTGCTGCTGGTGTTGGCGGGGGCGGGTTTGGTGGTGCTTGTGTTCCGGCGGCGTGTGCTGGGTGTGGAGAGAGAGTTTCGCGCGGTGATGGGAGAGCGCAGCCGGCTGGCGCGGGAGATTCACGATACGCTGGCGCAGGGGTATGTGGGGGTTTCCATGCAGCTGGAGGTTCTGGGCGAGTTGCTGCGGCATAACCGGGCGGAGGCGGCGCAGAAGCACTTGAAGCTGACGCAGGACCAGGTGCGCGAGGGCCTGGAGGACGCGCGGCAGTCGATATGGGCGCTGCGGTCGCAGGATGCCGGGGAGCAGACGCTGCCGGTGCGGCTGCGACGGCTGGTGGAGAAGGCCGCTGGGCGGAGTTTGACGACGAACCTGGAGGTGCATGGTGCGTATCGGGCGCTGTCGCCGGGGGTGGAGAAGGAGATCTTGCGGATTGCGCAGGAGGCGATCCACAACGTGGAGAAGCACGCGGCGGCCAGCAGCCTGGGGGTTCGGCTGGAGTATGACCAGCGCGTGTTGGCGCTGACGGTGACGGATAATGGCAAGGGGTTTGCGATGGGCACGGGACATGACGCGGGCGAAGGGCATTATGGATTGACAGGGATGCGGGAGCGCGCGGCACTGATTCGAGCAAGTATTGAGATTACGAGCCGGCCGGACGAGGGAACGACGGTTCGGATGGAAGTGGCAGCGCCGCAGGCGCGCAAACCGGAAGATGCAGCGAAGGAGTAACAGGCGATGGGTAATCCGATACGGATATTGGTGGTGGAAGACCACCACGTGGTTCGGCAGGGGCTGGTTGCGCTGCTGAGCGTGGTGGATGGCGTGGAAGTGGTGGGCGAGGCGGGCGATGGCGTGGAGGCGTTGGCGAAATACCAGTTGACGCGGCCGGATGTGACGCTGGTGGACCTGCGGATGCCGAAGATGGGCGGAGTGGATGTGATTCAGCGGGTGCGGGCGGCGGTACCGAATGCGCGGTTTATTGTGCTTACGACGTTTGACGGGGATGAGGACATCTACCGGGCGCTGCAGGCAGGAGCTCGGGCGTATCTGCTGAAGGGGATGACGGTGGATGTGCTGATATCGACGATCCGGCAGGTTCATGCGGGCAAGTCGTGCATTCCGCCGGTGATAGCGCAGAAGCTGGCGGAGCGGATGGGCAGCGAGCAGTTGACGCACCGGGAGCAGGATGTGCTGGAGCAGATTGTGCGGGGCAAGAGCAACAAGGAGATTGGGCAGGAGTTGGAGATATCAGAAGCGACGGTGAAGACGCACATCAACAGCCTGCTGGGCAAGCTGGGTGTGACGGACAGGACGCAGGCGGCGACGGCTGCGTTGCAGCGGGGGCTGGTGCAGCTGGAAGCCCCAGGAGATATACGGTTATGACGGGTAGATATGGATTGGTTCGGCTGGGCCTGCTGCTGGTTCTGGCGACAGGAGCGGTGACCGGGCTGGCGCAGAAGGCGGCCTGGCACACGGCGACGGATGCGGAGCTGGCGGCGCTGCTGCCGGCGCGGGCTCCGGTAGAGAAAGAGCATATTGAGACGGAGATGCGGACGGCGAGCGGAATCACCAACGGGCATGGGCGGTTTATTGCCGGAGTGGTGCTGATTACGGCGGGGTACTCGGCGGACGGGAAATATTCGCACTACCTGGTGGTGCAGGCGCCGATGCGGGTGGGCGGACTGAGCCTGGGGCCGGGGGAGTATGTGTTTGGCTGGGAGCGGGACCGAAGCGGGGAAGGGATTACGGTGCACTTCCACGAGGCGCTGACGGGCCGGCTGCTGGGGACGGTGGACGCGAAGAAGATCCAGGGGACGACACGAGTGGAGAGCCTGCGGATATGGCCGCCGAATGACCGACAGGTGATCCAGATAGGTCGGTTTGCGGTGCCGTACGAGCTGGGCGAAGAATAGGGCGCATCTCCACCCTTTGGCCGATGGCATGTTGGGATAGGGTCTTCGTATACTGGCACACATGTCTTCGCTTCCCCGATTCAGCCTTTGTGTGTCTTTTGTGATTTTTGTTTTTTGCGTCTCGATAGCCCAGGGGCAGAGCCCTGCGCCGAGCCCAACTGCGCCCACTGGAGAGAAGCCGGCGGAGGCGATCTCGATGGGTGGCGCCGCGAGTGGGCCGCCCCATGCGGCCGTGCTGGACAGCCAGCAGAGGCCGATTACGGCGGGTGGATTTGTGGCGGCCGGGCCGGTGATCTTCCAGGATGTGTCGGACAAGGCCGGGCTGACACACTGGACGCACCACCAGGGGAACGCGACGAAGCAGTTCATTCTGGAAACGAACGGGTCGGGCGTGGGGCTGATCGACTACGACAATGACGGCTGGCTGGACATTTACGTGGTGAACAGCTCGACGATGAAGGCTCTGGACGGGAAGGAAGAGTCGCCTCATGCGGCGCTGTTCCACAACAACCACGATGGGACTTTTACGGACGTGGCGGCGAAGGCGGGCGTGACGAACGACCGCTGGGGCTTTGGCGTGGCGATTGGGGACTACGACAACGACGGCTGGCCGGATATTTTTGTGGCGAACTACGGGAAGAATCGACTGTACCACAACAATCACAACGGGACGTTTACCGATGTGGGGGAAAAGGCCGGGGTGACGCTGGGGAACTGGTCGTCGGGGGCGACCTGGGGCGACTATGACGGGGATGGAAAGCTGGACCTGTTTGTGGCCGGGTATGTGCATTTCGACAAGGATCATCCGCCGATCAGCGGGGAAAACGGGGTTTCGACGGCGTTCTGCTCGTATCGCGGAGAGACGGTGAACTGCGGACCGCACGGGCTGCAGGGAGAGCCGGATCACCTGTTCCACAACAATGGAGACGGGACGTTTACGGACGTGAGCGAGCAGGCGGGAGTGGCGGACAAGCCGGGGTATTACGGGCTGACAGCGGTGTTTGCCGATGTGAATGGGGACGGGAAGCCAGACCTGATTGTGGGTGACGACTCGACGCCGAATTATCTGTACCTGAACAAGGGTGATGGGACCTTTGAGGATGTTTCGTACGCGTCAGGGTATGCGCTGAACGAGGCGGGCCGCGAGACGGCGACGATGGGCATTGCGCTGGGAGATTTTGAGAACAACGGGCAGTTGGACATCTTCAACACGACGTTTTCCGACGATTACAAACCCATGTACCGGAACGAGGGGGACGCGAACTTTACCGATATCAGTTATCAGCTGAATATTGCGGAGACGACGGTGCCTTACCTGGGCTGGGGAACGAGCTTTCTGGACTATGACAACGATGGCTGGAAGGATCTGCTGGAGGTGAACGGGCACGTGTATCCGCAGGTGGACCAGCACCCGTGGGGGACCAGCTGGGCGGAGAAGCCGCTGTTGTTCCATAGCCTGGCGGGGAAGAAGTTTGAGCTGATGCCGGCGGTGGAAGGGACGGGGCTGGCGGACGTGATTCCGGGCCGGGGGATGGCGGTTGGCGACCTGTTCAACGACGGCAAGCTGGACGCAGTGATCAACGTGGAAGACCAGCATCCGGTGCTGCTGCGGAATGTGAGCCCGGACAAGAACCACTGGCTGGAGCTGAAGCTGGTGGGCGGCCCGAAGAGCCCGAAGGACGCGGTGGGGGCGACCGTATATGTCACCGCCAATGGAATGAAACAGCGCGGCGATGTGATCAGCGGCGGGAGCTATATTTCTTCGAACGACCAGCGGCCGCACTTTGGTCTGGGACAGGCGACTACGGTGGATGCGATTGAGGTTCGGTGGCCGAGCGGGAAGGTGGAGCAGTTTACGGTGCCGGGTGTGGACCGGATTGTGACGCTGACGGAGGGGAGTGGGAAGTAGGGCCTGTTCACACTCCCTGAGTGGATGGCGTTGCGAGCGTGAATCGGGCCAAGCAATTCTGGGCACACTAGGCCGAGCCCGAGGTCTGTGGCGAGCCCACCGCTGAGGGCGAGAACGAAGTATGGCCCGATTTGCGCCGCAACCCGAAGGGACGGGGCCAGTTTTCCCCATTTCGGCGTCGCTCCTCGCTTCAGTAACCGGTTACAGCGCACTCGTCACTCCTTGAACTGAGAAAAACTGGTTCCCGTCGCCACCACCCAGGGAGTGTGAACAGGCCCTAGTTTATAGCTGCCTGGGGGCGGTAAGTTTGGTGGAGTTTTGATTGTAAAGGCCCGGGGCTGAAGCCCGGGCTTTTCTTATGGGGCTTATTCAGGGGGATAAATCCCCCTGCTCCCTCCAGGATCGAGCTTCGCTCAATGGGTGTTTTGGATCTGGACAGGTCGCGAGATTTGTGATCCCCATCCTTTCGACAAAGGTCGTCGAAAGGATGGGGCACGCGAAGGGTCGTTGAGGAGGGAGTGAACTGGCGGGTTGTGGCTAGGGCCTGTTCACACTACCTGAGTGGATGGCGTTGCGAGCGTAAATCGGGCCAGACTAGGCCGAGCCCGAGGTCTGTGGCGAGCCCACCGCTGAGGGCGAGAACGAAGTATGGCCCGATTTGCGCCGCAACCCGAAGGGACGGGACCAGTTTTCCCCATTTCGGCGTCGCTCCTCGCTTCAGTAACCGGTTACAGTGCACTCGTCACTCCTTGAACTGAGAAAAACTGGTTCCCGTCGCCACCACCCAGGGAGTGTGAACAGGCCCTAGTACCAGCCCTGGGCCTGCATGGCGCTGAGGACGCCTTTGGAGAGCAGCGCGTGGGCGTAGGGGGTGGGGTGGACTTCGTCTGCGTACTCATAGTTGAGGACGTTTGCGCCGGAGAGGTTGGCGTTGGAGCAGATGAGCGAGGAGCCGAGTGGGTTGGCCGCGGGGGCGAGGTTGCAGGCCGGGGTGGTGATGTTGGTGAGCCCGTATGCGGTGGCGTTGGCGGCTTCGCCCTGGCTGGCGGTGAAGGTGTCAAAGTAGAGGACCTTGCTGGCTGGGACGCCGGCCAGGGATGCCTTGAGGGCGGTGTTGTAGACGATAGTGAGCTGCTGAATTTCGGCCTGGTTCGCGGAACCCTGTGCGATGGCGAACGGGGTAAGGCTGACATCGGGCAGGTTCATGACGAGGACGTAGTTTGCGCCGTTCGCGAGGATGGCCTGATTGATGTAGGCGGCCTCTTCGCCGGCGGCCTGCTCGAGAGCGGCGACGGCCTGGTTGGGAGTTTCGAGTCCGCCGGAAAGCTCACTAAGATTGATGAAGAGGTCGTTGGCGCCGGCCCAGACAGTGACCAGCTCGTGGCCGGTGAATGCGCCGTTGTTGGCGGTGAGGTAGGTCTGGATCTGGGTGTCGACAGGGACGGTGAGGAAGCCTGAGATGGCGTTTGTTCCGCCGAGCAGGGCATTTCCTGGTCCGACGGGATTGGTGACGCGGGAGCCGCCCTGGGCGAAGTCGTAGCAGCCGGAGTGGGTGGTGACGGGCACGCTGAAGCCGTAAGCGGCGCTGCCATCGAGTCCTGTTTCCGCCGCGCATGGGGCGGGCAGTGTGAGGGCTGTGGCGATGTCTTCGACCCAGATTTTGTTTCCGGAGGCATTGATGGTGAATTTGCCTCCACCGAGGGCGGCCACTTCGCCGACCTGGTAGGTGCCGACGTCGGAGAGGCTGTCGCCGAAAGTAACCATATTGGTGAAGAGGGGGGCAGCGGGCTTGAAGTTGCCGCCGCAGCCGGAGACGAGTGCGGTGGCGAGAAATGCGGAGCCTATTTTACGGAGCTTCATAAGGGACCTCACGTACGTGTCTATCGTGGTGAGCAACCAGTGCTGCTGACCAACTCGGGAATTGTAGCAGCCAAGCGAAACACTGCATACACTTGGGGAGATTTCGGTGAGGAAACTCTTAGTCGACCTGGAGGATGAGGCACTTGAGGTACTCGGACTCGGGGAGGTTGAGCAGGACGGGGTGGTCGTGCGCGGCACCGCGGCGTTCGAGCAGGGTGACGCGGCGGTCGGCGTCAACGGCGGCCGCGGCGACGACGGATTCGAGTTCGGCGAGGCTGACGTGGTGGGAGCAGGAGCAGGTGACGAGCAGTCCGCCGGGGCGGAGCATTTTGAGGGCGCGGAGGTTGAGCTCTTTATAGCCGCGGAGTGCGCCCTCGATGGCGCGCTTGCTTTTGGCGAAGGCGGGAGGATCGACGACGATGACGTCCCAGTCGTGTTCGGCTTCGGACCAGTTGCGGAGGAGCTGGAAGGCATCGGCCTCGACCCAGTCAACCGAGCCGGAGAGCAGGGCGCGGTTGGCTTCCAGGTTGCGCTCGGCGACCTCAAGGGAGGCGCGCGAGGAGTCGACGCCGGTGACCTGGGCGCAGACCTGGGCGAGGTGGAGGGCGAATCCTCCCTGGTAGGTGCAGACGTCAAGGGCCTTACCGGTGAGCTGCAGGGAGCGGGCCCACTGGGCCGCGGCGCGGTAATTTTCACGCTGGTCAAGGAACGCGCCGGTTTTCTGCCCGGAGTTGGCATCGAAGAGGAAGCTGAGGCCGTTGAGGTGGAACGTGGTGGATGTCTGAGGGGCATCGGGCTGGGTGGTGAAGAGCGGTGTGAGTTGGGGAGCTGAGATGCCTTCGAGCTCGCGAATGCGGGCGTCGGCGCGCTCCCAGACGGTGAGCTGGGCGTTGGCGGTGAGGAGCTCCTGCTGGAGGACTTGGGCGACGGTGGCGCGGACCTGGTCGGTATCGAGGCCGCGGGTGAGCAACTGGACGATGACGATGCCGGCGTATTTGTCGATGATGAGGCCGGGGAGCTGGTCGGCTTCACTGAAGACGAGGCGGCAGGCGTCCGTGAGGGCGTCGAGCATGGGGCGGCGGCGGGCGATGGCGGCGCGGAGACGGTCTGCGAGGAGGGCGAGCCAGGCAGGCTCGGTGACCAGTTCGCGAGCAACGATGCGGAGGGGAAGCTGGGAGGCAGGGCTGAGGAGCGCGGTGCCGAGGAGAATGCCGCGGCCATCGACGACGGGGATGAGGCGGGGTGGTTCGCCGGACCCGAGTTCAAGAGCCATGAGCTCAGAGGAGTAGACCCAGAGGTGGCCCTGGCGGAGCGTTTCGGAGGCTCGGCGGGTGACAACCGCATAGGGGGTGGGGATGTCGAGTTTGGGGGTGGTGGGACGGGGGGTGGTCTGCGCCGGCCTTGAGGCTGGGCGGGAAGCGGCGGGACGGGCCGAGGTGGGGCGGGTGGCGCGGGCGGGGCTGGCTTTGGCGGCAGGCGGCCAGGTGGTGGTTTGTGGGGTGGCTGGTGGCTCGGCGTTGGGGCGGGCCTTTGGTTTGTAGCTGACGACGGCCATTTTCCTGGATTTTGGGCGCGAGGGAGCTTCGTCGCGGGCATCGTCGCGGGA
>Ga0302283_1001809_pt1 | contig 17633 bp, 14 predicted proteins | sample III_Fen_E1_4_FD_198770 | JGI IMG/M metagenome (GOLD analysis project Ga0302283, IMG submission 198770) | Peat permafrost microbial communities from Stordalen Mire near Abisko, Sweden - III_Fen_E1_4 | ecosystem: Environmental > Terrestrial > Soil > Wetlands > Permafrost | place: Sweden: Abisko... | reverse complement strand
TGCTGCGGCATGGCGGTCATCTTCACCAGGCGCGCCACCGGCACGGCGATGGCGGCGCCGACCACCATGGCCACGATGGCCAGCACCAGGTTGGTGGTGTGGTGGCTGAAGTCCGCCTCGGGGTTGAAGAACGTGACGCCGACGGCCACGATCGCCGCGGCGGCGGCCAGGAGGTTGCCGTTGCGGGCCTGCTTGGGCGAGCTGAGGCCCTTGAGGGCCACGATGAAGGCGACGGCCGCCAGCAGGTAGACGAGATTGATCCAGACGGACAGGGTCACTTGGCACCGTCCTCGGTGTCGGCGGCCTTGGCCCGGGACGGGTTGTCGCCGGGCTTCGCCTTGAACATCTCGAGCATGCGGTCGGTCACCGTGAACCCGCCGACGATGTTGAGTGTGGCGAGCAGGACGGCGAAGAATCCGAGCACCATCTGCGCGGCGCCCGACGCCGTGCCCATGACGATCATGGCGCCGACGAGCACGATGCCGTGGATGGCGTTGGACCCGGACATGAGGGGCGTGTGCAGGATGCTCGGCACCCGCGACACGACTTCGTTGCCGACGAAGATCGCCAGCACGAAGATCGTGAGGAACTCGAGGATCCCCGTGGTGTTGCTCATGACTCCCCCTGCTCGTTGTCGGCGCCGGATTCGGCGGGCGCATCACTGCTGGTGTCGGGTGCGGGCGCCGCAGCCGGTGCGGGCACGGTGAGCCCCAGCGCCTCGGCCGTGGGTCCGTGGACGACCGTCCCCGCCCGCACCACGCAGGTGCCGATGACGATCTCGTCGTCGAAGTCCGGAGCCAGTTCGCCGTCGGTCACAACCAGGCCGAGGAAGTTGGCGATGTTGCGGGCGTAGAGGAAGCTGGCGTGGGTCGGCATGGATGCGGGCGGGTTGGTCAGGCCGACGATGGTCACCCCGTCGACCACGACGTCCTCACCGGCCACCGACAGCTCGCAGTTGCCACCCGAGTCGGCGGCCATGTCGATGATCACCGCACCCGTCGACATCCCGCGCACCATCGCCTCGGTCACCAGCACCGGGGCCTTGCGCCCGGGGATCTGCGCGGTGGTGATGACCACGTCGGCCGCGGCCACCTCGGCCGCCAGCAGCTCCTGCTGCTTGGCCAGGTACTCGGCCGACTGCTCCTTGGCGTAGCCACCGGCGCCGTCCTGGGTCTCGAGGTCGAGCTCCACGAACTTGGCGCCCAGGCTCTGCACCTCTTCCTTGGCGGCGGCGCGCACGTCGTAGGCGCGCACCACGGCCCCGAGCCGCCGTGCTGTGGCGATCGCCTGGAGTCCGGCGACGCCGGCGCCCATCACCAGCACCTTGGCCGGCGGGACGGTGCCCGCCGCCGTCATGAACATCGGGAAGAACTTGGCCAGGTGTTCGGCGGCCGACAGGCCGGCCCGGTAGCCCGCCACCGTCGCCTGGGACGACAGCGCGTCCATCGACTGGGCCCGGCTGATCCGGGGCAGGAGGTCGAGGCTGTACACCGTGGCGCCCTTGGCGGCCAACGCCTGGACCACGTCGGCGGAGGCGACCGGCTGCAGGAAACTCATGACCGAGACGCCCTCGGGGAGCAGCGCCACCTCGTCGAGGGTGAGCGGCTGCACGTGGGCGACGAAGTCGGCGCCGGCCAGCGCCGACGTGGCGTCAGCCACCACGGAGGCTCCGGCCTCGGTGTAGTCGTCGTCGGAGAACCGGGCGCCGGCGCCGGCCCCTGACTGCACGACGACGTCGACGCCGGTCTTGGCCAGCTTGGCCGCCACCTCGGGGACGATCGCCACGCGATCCTCCCCCGGGCGCGACTCCTTGATGACAGCGAGTTTCACGGGCATGGGTATACCAGGCATTCGGGGGACACCCACTACTCCTGCCTGGGCGGGGAGCGGGGCGAAGGACGGACGTGACATCGTAGCCAGCCCGGGCGCGCCGGTAGTCCAGCCGCCGGTCGGGTGGGTCGCCGGGCGTCCGTCGGGCCCCCGGGGTGAGGCGTGGCTCAGGCGGTGGTGCCCGTCGCGGGGTCGGGCGCCGACTGGGGCACGACGGCGTCCGCGTGGCGCGCCTCCTGCTCCGGCTCGTGCACGGTCAGGAAGTCGTCGAGCGGCGCCGTGGTGCCGTCGGACTGCAGCAGGGTCTGCGCCTCGGTGCGCGAGAACACCGGGATCTCGGGCCCCTCGGCGAACGTCCGCGCGTCGGCCCGGGGGATGGGTCGGGCGAAGAAGAAGCCCTGGGCGGCGTCCGCCCCGAACGAGCCGGCGATGCGGAGCTGTTGCGCGTTCTCCACCTGCTCGACGATGGCGGACATCCCGAGGGTGTGGGCCATGTGGATCACCGTCTCGACCACCAGGCGGTTGATCCCCTGGTTCGACTCGAGGCCGGCGACGAAGGAACCGTCGATCTTCACCGTGCTGATGGCGTGCCGCTTGAACGGCTCGAACGACGACCAGTTGGTGCCCACGTCGTCCACCGACAGCTGCACGCCCATGTCGGACAGCGCCTGCAGATCGGCCGAGGCCGTGGGGTCGACCACCGCGTCCTCGGTGACCTCGATGTTGAGCTGGTCGCTCGGGAACCCGGTCTGGGTGAGCGCCTCGCCCACGGCCACCGACACCTCGCCCCGCTGGAGCTGCGCCACGGTGCAGTTCACGCCGAGCTGGATGCTGCGCGACCAGTGGCACGCCTCCTCGCACGCCGCGGCCACGATCCACTGGGTCAGCGGTCCGATGTCCCCGCTCGCCTCCGCCGCCGGAATCAGCAGATCCGGCGAGATGCGCCCCCGGGTCGGGTGGCGCCAGCGCACCAGCGCCTCCATGCCGAGGAGGCGACCCGTGGTGACGTCGACGACCGGGAGGTACTCCAGATAGGGAGTCCCCTGCAGGGTGAACGTCGGCTCCGGGTAGGTCAACATTGCTCGCCGCTCCTGGGCCGAACCGGCGCCGTCCCCTTCGGGGACAGTCCTCACCTGGTGGCCCTGTGCTCTCTCCATCGTCCCGCGGCGTCGGGGACTTGAGGAGATCCTGTGCACTTCTGCGCCTCGTCCATCCCCTGCCGCTCGTCCATCCCCTACCGAGCGTCCATCGTGTAATTCCGCGCCACGGCGCAACCCCACGCCGCGGTGGGGTGGACGGGTTCAGGCGTCGTGACCGGTGGCCCGCTCGACCGCCGTCAGGAAGGCGGGGCGCTCGCCACCGCCGTGGGCCACCAGGTTGGCTCCGGACACGTAGGCGGCCAACGGCGACGACAGGAAGAGGCAGAGGTCGGCCATGTCCCCCGGCGTGCCGAACCGGCCGAGCGGCACGGTGGCCGCCACCTCCGCCATCCCGTCCGCCCCGCCGTAGTGGGCGTCGGCCGACTCGGTGGCCACCAGTCCGGCGCTCAGCGCGTTGACCCGGACCTTCGGTGCCCACTCGACGGCCAGCGACGCCGTCAGGTTGATCAGCCCTGCCTTGGCCGCTCCGTAGGCGGCGGTGCCCGGTGACGGGCGCAGCCCGCTGACCGATGCGATGTTGACGATGGAACCGCCCTCCTCCTGCCCCTGCATGACGGCGTTGGCGGCCTGGGCGCAGTAGAGGGGGGCGAGCAGGTTCAGCTGGACGATGGACGCCGCGAACCGGGGGGACGCCGTCGCCGCATCGGCCGACGGGGACCCACCGGCATTGTTGACCAGCACGTCGAGTCGGCCGAACCGCTCCACGGCGGCAACCACCACGGCGGCGGCCTGGTCGGGGTCGCGCAGGTCCGCCGCCACGAAGACGGCGCGTCGCTCTGCACCCGACGGGTCGATGCCCACCGGGAGATCGTCGTCGGCCACCGCCGTGCGTCCGCAGACGACCACGTCGGCACCGGCGGCCAGATACGCCTCGGCGATCCCCTTGCCGATCCCCTTCGCTCCCCCGGTGACCACCACGGACCGGCCGGTGAAGTCGAGTGCGTCGGCCGGCCCGGTGCTCCCACGTGCTCCCACTGCTGCCTCCCTGGTTCCGACTGGTACTGTCCGGACCACTATTACCTGACACCGCATCAGATCCGAAACGGGTCGGGTCGGCACCGCCGCATCCGGCTCACCGCCACCGCACCCGCACACCGAGTGCGGGGCCCCGCTCCCCCGCCCGCCGTCCGGCCGGGACGGAGGCGTCGGCCCCGCCGCAGACCCCCGAGGACCACATGCCCATCGTCACCCATCAGCACCGGCCCGGCATCGCCGAGGTGGTCATCGACCACCCGCCGGTCAACGCCCTCGACGTCGCCGGCTGGTTCGGGCTGGCCGACGCCCTCCTGGCCGCCGGCCGGGTACCCGACAACCGGGTGGTCATCCTGCGGGCCGAGGGCCGGGGGTTCTGCGCCGGTGTCGACATCAAGGAGATCCAGGCCGAGGGGGACCAGGCCCTGATCGGCGCCAACCGGGGCTGCTTCGCCGCCTTCGCCGCCGTCTACGAGTGCGAGGTCCCGGTCATCGCCGCCGTCCACGGGTTCTGCCTCGGGGGCGGCGTCGGCCTCGCCGGCAACGCCGACATCGTCGTGGCCGCGGACGACGCCACCTTCGGGCTGCCCGAGGTCGACCGGGGGGCACTGGGCGCGGCCACCCATCTGTCGCGGCTGGTTCCCCAGCACCGGATGCGGTCGATGGTCTACACGGCGAAGCCCGCCACCGCCGCCGAGCTCCACCACTACGGGTCGGTCCTCCGGGTCGTGCCCCGCGACGGACTGGTGGACGCCGCCTACGAGGTGGCCGAGGACATCGCGGCCAAGAGTCCGACCATCATCCGCCGGGCCAAGGAGTCCCTCAACGGGATCGACCCGGTCGACGTCCGGGCCAGCTACCGGCTCGAGCAGGGGTTCACCTACGAGCTCCACGTCGCCGGCGTGGCCGACGAGCAGCGGGCCGCCTTCGTCGAGAAGCGCGACGCCGACACGTCCCGATGACCACCACCCCGAACGGACGTCCGGTCCGCCGCACCCGCGCCGGAGGTGCCGCCCGTGGCTGACAAACGGATGACCCTCGACGAACTGGTCGGCGAGCTCGCCTCCGGCATGACCGTCGGCATCGGCGGGTGGGGCTCCCGGCGCAAGCCGATGGCCGCCGTGCGGGCCATCCTGCGTTCCGACCTGACCGATCTCACCGTGGTGTCCTACGGGGGCCCCGACGTCGGCCTGCTGTGCGCGTCGGGCAAGGTGGCCAAGGTCGTCTACCCGTTCGTGACCCTGGACTCGATCCCCCTGGACCCGCACTTCAAGGCGGCGCGCCAGGCCGGCGCCGTCGAGGCCATGGAGGTCGACGAGGGGATGTTCTACCTGGGCCTGCTGGCCGCGTCCCAGCGGATTCCCTTCCTCCCCACCCGATCGGGCCTCGGCTCCGACGTGCTCGAGATCAACCCGTCGCTGCGCACGGTGCGCTCCCCCTACGACGACGGCGAGGAGCTCGTGGCCATGCCGGCACTGCGGCTGGACGCCGCCGTGGTGCACGTGAACCGGGCCGACGCCGCCGGGTCGGCCCAGATCCTCGGCCCCGACCCCTTCTTCGACGAACTGTTCCTGGGCGCCGCCGACCGGCGGTTCGTCACCACCGAACAGTTGGCGGCCACCGCGCAGCTGGCCGAGGAGGGACCGATCCAGACGATGTGCATCAGCCGGCTGCTGACCGACGGTGTCGTCGAGACCCCGGGTGGCGCCCACTTCACCGCGTGCGTCCCCGACTACGGGCGCGACGAAGGATTCCAGAAGGAGTACGTGACCGCCGCCGGGGACCCCGACGCGTGGGAGGCCTTCGGCCAACGGTTCCTCGCCGTGGACGAGGACGGCTACCAGGCAGCCACCCGCGAGGCCGCCGACCAGCGGGCCGCGGCCCGGGCCGCCAAGGAGGGCGCATGACCGACACCACCGACACCGGGGTCACCCGGGCCGAGTACTGCGCCATCGCCTGCGCCGAGGTGTTCCGGGGCGACGGCGAGGTCATGGCCAGCGCGTTCGGCACCGCGCCGGCACTCGGCGCCCGCCTCGCCCGCCTCACCTTCGCGCCCGATCTCGTCCTGACCGACGGCGACGCCGCGCTCGTCGAGGGCGCCCCTGCGCTCGGCGCCCGGCCGGCGTCGCTGGTCTACGAGTCGCACATGCCCTACCGCCGCGTCTTCGACGTGGTGTGGTCCGGCCGGCGCAACCTGATCATGATGGCGTCCCAGATCGACCGGCACGGCAACCAGAACATCAGCGCCATCGGGCCGTGGGCCCGGCCCAAGGCCCAGTTGATCGGCGTGCGGGGCGCCCCCGGCAACACCGTCAACCACCCCACGAGCTACTGGGTGCCCAACCACTCGCCCCGCTCGTTCGTCGAGCAGGTCGACGTGGTGTCGGGTGTGGGCTACGACCGCGCCACGGCGGCCGGTCCCTCGGCCACCCGGTTCCACGAGATCCGGTTCGTCGTCTCGAACCTGGGCGTCTTCGACTTCAACACCCCCGACAGGGTCATGCGGCTCGCCTCGGTCCACCCCGGGGTGACCGTCGACGACGTGCGGGCGGCCACCGGGTTCGACCTCGTCGTGCCCGACGAGGTCCCCGACACCCGGATGCCCACCCCCGAGGAGCTCGACCTGCTCCGCACGGTCCTCGACCCCAAGGGCGCCCGGGACCGCGAGGTCCCGTCATGAGCCACCCGGCGCTGCACACGCCCTTCTGCGATCTGGTCGGCGTCCGCTACCCGATCGTCCAGACCGGCATGGGCTGGGTGGCCGGACCCCGGCTGGTGGCCGCCACCGCCGAGACCGGCGGCCTCGGCATCCTGGCCTCGGCCACCATGACGTTCGACGAGTTGGTGGCCGCCATCGCCGACGTGCGGTCGCGCACCGACAAGCCCTTCGGCGTCAACATGCGCACCGACGTGGCCGACGTGGCCGACCGGGTGGCGCTGATGATCGACAACGGGGTCCGGGTGGCCAGCTTCGCCCAGGCGCCCAACCCCGCGCTCGTCGACCGCTGCCGGTCGGCCGGCCTGGTCGTCATGCCCACCATCGGCGCCCGCCGTCACGCCGAGAAGGTGGCCGAGTGGGGCGTCGACGCCGTCATCGCCCAGGGCGGCGAGGGTGGCGGCCACACCGGAACGGTCCCGACGTCGCTGCTGGCACCGGCGGTGGTCGATGCGGTGGGCGACCGGGTCGCGGTGATCGCCGCCGGCGGGTTCTTCGACGGTCGGGGCCTGGTCGCCGCGCTGGCCTACGGGGCCTCCGGCATCGCCATGGGGACCCGGTTCCTGCTCACCCAGGAGAGCCGCGTGCCCGACGAGGTGAAGCGCCTCTACCTGAAGACGCCGGTCACCGGCACGGTGGTGTCGACCGCCGTCGACGGCGCGCCCCAGCGGGTGATCCGGACCGAGCTGGTCGACCACCTCGAGAAGTCGGGTTGGCTGCGGGCGCTGCCGCGGGCCATGGCCAACGCCCACGCCTTCCGCAAGGAGACCGACACCACCCTCCTGGCGCTCCTCAAGGAGGGGCGCGCCATGAAGCAGGGGAACGACCTCTCCTGGCCGCAGGTCGTCATGGCGGCCAACGCGCCGATGATGACCAAGGCCGCACTCGTCGACGGGCGGACCGATGTCGGCGTGCTCCCCACCGGTCAGGTCGTCGGGGAGATCGACGAACTACCGACCGTGGCCGAGCTGATCGCACGGGTCGTCGACGAGGCCGACGCCGTACTGGCCCGGCTGTCGGGCGCCGTGGCGCCGGCTCCCCCCGCCACCTGAGCCGGACCACCGGCACCGGCGCGCACCGACGCGCCGGCAGGAAGCGACGCGACGGCACGCGGCGCGACGGCACGCGGCGCGTCGACATGTGGGGCAACGACACATCGTCCGCCGTGCGTGCGGCCGTGCGCGGGTGTCGCCGTCACCAAGATTGCCCATTGTGCGGAGGTTGCAACTGGGCGATAATCACATCCTGATCGACGAGTCAACGAGCCGTACGACTCACCCTGCCATCGATCGGCGGGACACTGCGCATCGGCAAGGCCGCAGCGGGGTGCCGCAAGTCACGGAGGAGCTGCAATGTCGGATCAAGCCCTGGATTCCAAGCGTGACGATCGGAAGGCGCCCGGTTCCGAGGCGCCCGTGAACATCACCGGCGTCGGTGCCGTCACCGGCTACGGATGGGGCACCAAGCACATGTGGGACGGCTTCATGCTGGGTGAGAGCGCGGTCCGCCTCACCGAGCTCCCCGACCAGGTGGACAACGACAGCGCCTACATCGCCAAGATCACCGCCGAGGGTGACCGCCGCGACGGCCCGAGCCGCTTCATGCGCTCGCTGCGCTTCGCCGCCCGCGAGGCGATCACCGACGCCCGCCAGCGGGGCTGGCGGCCGGGCCCGGTCGTCGGCGTCATCCACTGCCTCGTGCTCGGTGACGTGGAGATGTGGTCCGACTTCCACCGTTCCGAGGGCAAGCGGGTCCGTGCCCGCCAGTGGGTCAACATGATGCCGTCGACGGTCCTCTCCATGATGATGAAGGAGAACGACTTCCACGGTCCCACCATGGGTGTGTCGGCCATGTGCGCCTCGGGTAACGCCGGCCTCATCACCGCCAAGTCGTGGCTCGACTCCGGCGTCGCCACCGACGTCATCCTGCTCGCCACCGACCTGTCGCTCTCGGGTCAGGATCTGCGCGGCTTCGTCGATGTCGGCGTGGCCGTCGGGGACCGGCCGCCCTTCGAGGCGTGCCGGCCCTTCCAGGAGGGCAGCCGGGGCTTCGTCGCCGGCGAGGCCGCCGTGGCCATGGTGCTCTCCAAGGAGAGCACCGGGTCGTACGCCACGATGCTCGGCGGGAGCATGTCGATGGACGCCTACAACGCCGTGGCCCTCGAGCCGGACCTCACCCAGATCTTCCGCTGCTTCGAGGACGCCATGCGGATCTCGGGGGTCGACCCGGCGGACGTGGCCTACATCAACGCCCACGGACCGGGCACGGCCCAGTGCGACGCCGCCGAGGCCCGGGTGCTCGACGAGATGTTCCCGCAGGCGCGGGGCATCTTCTCCGTCAAGCCGCTGACCGGCCACTGTCAGGCCGCGGCGGCGGCCGTCGAGGTCCTGGCCACGATCTACGCCTACCAGTCCGGCTACATCCCCGCTCCCCGTCAGGTGGCGCCGGGACATCCCCGGCTGGTGTCCGGGCACACCCCCCGGGTCCCCGGCCCGATGGTCAAGTCGTCGATCGGCATGGGCGGCTTCAACGCCGTCGTGGTGCTCGGCGAACCCGTGGGCTGACCACCGGCCCCCTGACGCCTGTGTTTCCGGGCCTCAGGCAGGGAGCCGTGCCAATCTGACACTCAAGCTTCCCCAGCCGCCTGCCGATGTTGCGGCGTATGGTTACGGCAAGCAGCTTCGGGAGTCAACGCCCCACGCTCTCCTTCGATCGGATCGAGCGCGGCCCTGCCACCATGCTCGAGCTGTCGGAGGATGTCGACCTCACCATCGACGGACTGCGCACCGTCTCCTGGGTCTACGACCGTGCCGACGACCAGGTGTTCTGGTCGTATCCGTTCGAGGAGCTGTTCGGCTACAGCGTCGGCGACCCCGGGTTCGACGTCCGGTCGGGCACGCCCGTGGTGGGCCAGTCGGACTTCAGCGTGCACGCCCCGCCGCTCGGTCCCCGCGAGCACGTGGACGTGGGCAGGGCCGTCCTGGCCCCGATCCTGGCGCCGATCGCGGTGGGGGTCCCGCCCGCCCACTACGACCTGCAGATGATCGTCACCACCCCCGATGGCGCCGAGCACGAGATGGTGGTCCGGGCCTCCCCCCTCGCCGTGGGCACCGCCGACCACGACGGACCCGGCGAACAGAACGACAACTACTTCATCGGCGTCGTCTTCGACGTGACAGGCACCCGTCGGTTCGAGCGTGAACTCGGTGACCTGGTCGACCGCTACCGCCTGCTGTCCGAGGTGTCGCCCGACGCCGTCGTGGTCCACCAGGACGCCCGCATCGTCTACGGGAACCGTTCGGCGTTCCGGCTCTACGGCATCGAGCTGGACCAGGCGAAGGAGTACTACGGCAGGCTGATCACCGACTTCGTCCATCCCGACGACATCGGCGACACCATCGAGCGGATCGCCGAGCTGAAGGAGGACGGGCAGTTCTTCGAGCACGGCGAGGCGCGCATCCTCCGCATCGACGGCTCCTCGGTGATCGTGGAGGTCACCAGCATCCGCACCAGCTGGGCCGGCCAGCCCGCCTACCAGGTGATCATGCGCGACGTGTCCGAGCGACGGGCCGCCGAGGCCGCCAACCGCTACCGGGCCAACCTGGTCGCCCAGGTGTCCGACGCCATCATCGGCATCGACGCCGACGGCCAGATCGAGAGCTGGAACGAGGCGGCCCAGAGCATCTACGGGTGGTCCGAGTCCGAGGTGGCCGGCCTGTCGATCAGCGCCGTGGTCAGCGCCAACCGCAGCGACAGCGCGTCGGTGCTGGAGCGGGGACAGCGCCGGCACCGGCGCAAGGACGGGTCCGAGGTCGAGGTCCTGGTCGCCATCGACCCGTTGATCGACGACGACACCCAGCCGGCCGGATGGGTCGTGGTGTGCACGGAGCTGACCGACGCCCGTCAGGCCGAGGCCGGCCGACGCGCCGCCGAGGAGCGCTACGAGGCGGTCGTCGCCTCGCTGAGCGAAGGCATCATCCTCTTCGACGACCAGGGGTACGTGTCCGCCCACAACTCGGCGGCCACCCGGATCCTGGGGGATCGGCTCGCCTACGACAGGGGCCACCAGATGTTCACCGGGGCGGCGATCGCCATCTCCGCCAACGGGACGCCGCTGTCGGCCGACATGTTCCCCCACGTCAAGACCCTGACCCGGGGCGACTCCGAGGACGACGTCGTCATCGGCGTGACCGACGACGCCGGACACCGGCAGTGGCTGTCGCTCAGCTCGCGGCTCCTGTCGGGCGCCGGCAAGGTCGACGCCCCGATGGTCGTCTGCTCGTTCACCGACGTGACCGACCGCAAGGTCGCCGAAGCGCAGCTGCACTGGCTCGCTTACCACGACGCGCTGACCGGGCTCGGCAACCGGTCGTTCTTCAACGACGAGCTCGAGCGCGAGCTGATGATCTCGATGCAGCACGAGACCAACCTGGCGGTGCTCTTCATCGACCTCGACCGGTTCAAGTTGGTAAACGACTCGTTCGGCCACGCCAGCGGGGACGAGCTCCTGAAGGAGCTGGCCCGCCGGTTCAAGACGGCGTCGCGCAAGGGCGACGTGGTCAGCCGGTTCTCCGGTGACGAGTTCGTCGTCCTGTGCTCCAACGTGCGCGACCTCGAGCACGCCGTCGCCCTGGCCTCGGAGTACTCGACGGTCACCGAGGCGCCGTTCAAGCTGTCCACCGGGCGGTCGGTGGTGGTGACCGCCAGTGTGGGCGTGGCCTACGTCGTCCAGGGCGACCAGACCGCCCAGGACATCCTCCAGCAGGCCGACACCGCCATGTTCAAGGCCAAGAACAACGGTCGCTCCCGCATCGAGGTGTTCGACGAGTCACTCCGCGAGAACTCGGTCGCCCGCCTCGAGATCTACGACGACCTGCGCCACTCGATCGAGAACGACGAGCTCGTGGTCCACTACCAGCCGATCGCCTCGGTCTCGAACGGCAAGATCGTGGCGCTCGAGGCACTGGTCCGGTGGAACCACCCGACCCGCGGCCTGCTCGGCCCGATGGAGTTCATCCCCTTCGCCGAAGAGACCGACCTGATCTTCTCGCTCGGCCGGTGGGTGCTGCGCGAAGCCTGCTTCACCATGGCGCGGTGGCGCCGGGAGGTCCCCGGGGCCGAGGACGCCTACATCACCGTCAACCTGTCGGTCCACCAGCTGAGCGACTCGACCCTGCTCGACTCCATCGCCCAGGCCCTGGCCGACTCCGGCCTGCCGGCCGAGGGACTGGTGCTCGAGGTGACCGAGTCGCTCCTGATGAGCGAGACGTCCGAGACGGTGGACGCTCTGAGCGGGATCCACGGCATGGGCGTCGGCCTGGCCATCGACGACTTCGGAACCGGCGAGTCCTCGCTGGCCCGGCTGAAGCGGTTCCCGGTCAAGGTGCTGAAGATCGACAAGTCCTTCGTCGACGGGCTCGGCATCCTGGAGACCGACGAGGCCATCGTGGCCGCCATCGTGCAGCTGTCGAAGGCCCTGGGGCTGGTCGTCCTGGCCGAGGGGGTCGAGACCCCCGCACAGCTCGAGCGGGTGGCCGCGCTCGGCTGCGACCTCTACCAGGGCTACTTGATGTCGCGGCCGGTCAGCGCCGAGCAGGTCGACTTCGCCAAGAAGGCGGAGACGACCCCGCAGACAGACCTCCCCGCGTAGCGGCGTGCTCCGGCACCCGCTGCGCGGGGCGGGCCCGGTGGGCCGGGCGGGGTGCCGTCAGCCCAGGCGCTCGATGATGGTGGCGTTGGCCTGGCCGCCGCCCTCGCACATGGTCTGGAGCCCGTAGCGGGCTCCGGTGCGCTCCATCTCGTTGAGGAGGGTGGCCATGAGGCGGGCCCCCGAGCCACCGGTCGGGTGGCCGATGGCGATGGCGCCGCCGTTGACGTTGACCCGACCCATGTCCGGGTGGTGCTCCTTCTCCCACGCCAGGACCACCGAGGCGAACGCCTCGTTGATCTCGATGAGGTCGATGTCGTCGAGCGAAAGCTTCGCCTTCTCGAGGACCAGCGTCGTCGCCGGGATCGGCGCGGTCAGCATGATGACCGGGTCGTTGGCGGCCACGGCAAACGTGTGGAACCGGGCACGGGGCGTCAGGCCCAGCTGGCCGGCGCGCTCCTCGGACATGATCAGCACCGCCGCCGCGCCGTCCGAGATCTGCGACGAGGTGGCCGCGGTCACCAGGCCGTCCTCGACGAAGCACGGGGGCAGCGACGCGAGCTTCTCGTAGGAGGAGCCGGCCCGCACCCCCTCGTCCACGGTCAGCGGTCCCTCGTCGGCCGGGTCGCCCTCGTCGGTGCCGGCCACGGCGACCTTGTCCTCCACCCGGGCCCGGCGCGTGGCCAGCGGCACGATCTCCCGGTCGAAGCGGCCCTCGGCGATGGCCCGGGCGGCGTTGTCGTGGGAGCGCAGCGCGAAGCGGTCCATCTCCTCGCGGGTGATGTCCCAGCGCCGGGCGATCTCCTCGGCGCAGAGGCCCTGGTGGATGAAGTCGAACCGGCCGTGGACCGTCGGGCCGTAGGCCTCACCCGGCCCGTGGTCGGTGGTCGAACCGATCGGCACCCGGCTCATCGCCTCGACCCCACCGCCGATCACGATGTCCATGGCGCCCGAGGCGACGGCCTGGGCGGCGAAGTGGACCGCCTGCTGGGCCGATCCACACTGGCGATCGACCGTGGTGCCCGGGACGGTGTCCGGGAACCCCGCCGCCAGGGCGGCATTGCGCCCGATGTTCATGGCCTGCTCACCCACGGTCATGGTGCACCCGTAGATGACGTCCTCGACCATGGCCGGGTCGAGGTCGTTGCGGGCCAGCAGCGCCATCAGGGGCTGGGCGGCCAGGTCCACGGCGTGCCACCCGGAGAGGCGGCCGTTCTTCTTCCCTACCGGGGTGCGGACGACATCGACGATCACGGCGCTGGGCATGCCGCCATTGTGGCCGATGGGCCCCGGTTGCCGGAAATCTGGCGGTGTGTCAGATTTCCCCTCGACCGCGCCGGGCGTGCCGCGCCCCGGGCCGAACGAGGGACGCACCCGATGGACCGACCCATGGACCTGCACTTCACCGACGCCCAGGAGGCCTTCCGGGCCGAGGCACGGGAGTGGCTGTCGGCCCACGTCCCCGCACCCCGGTCCCTGCCCTCACTCGACACGGCCGAGGGCTTCGAGGCCCACCGGGCCTGGGAGGCCGAGCTGGCGGCCGACCGGTGGTCGGTCGTCTCGTGGCCGCAGGAGTACGGCGGCCGCGGGGTGGGGATCCTCGAGTGGCTCGTCTTCGAGGAGGAGTACTGGCGGGCCCAGGCCCCCCTGCGGGTCAGCCAGAACGGGGTCTTCCTCCTGGCCCCGACCATGTTCGAGTTCGGCACCGAGGCCCAGAAGTCGCGGTTCCTCCCGCCGATGGCCACCGCCCGGGAGATCTGGTGCCAGGGGTGGTCCGAGCCCGACGCCGGGAGCGACCTCGCCGGCATCCGCAGCCGCGCCCGCCGATCGGACGCCGAGGGCGGCTGGGTCCTGAGCGGCCAGAAGACCTGGGCGTCACGGGGCGCCTTCGCCGAGTGGTGCTTCGGCCTGTTCCGCACCGACCCGGACGCCGAGCGCCACCGGGGACTGACCTACTTCCTGATCGACATGGCGACCCCCGGGGTGACCGTCCGGCCCATCCCCCAGATCGACGGGGAGACCGGCTTCGCCGAGCTCTTCTTCGAGGACGTCCTGGTGCCGGACGACCTCGTGCTCGGTGACGTCGGCCGGGGGTGGAACGTGGCCATGGCCACCGCCGGGTCCGAGCGCGGCCTGAGCCTGCGCAGCCCGGCCCGCTACAGCAGGGCCGCCGACCGGCTGGTGGACCTGTACGCCGACCGGCTGGCCCACGACCCCGACCGGGCCCGGCGCAGCGCCGACGCCGTGGCCCGGGCCTGGTCGGCCGCCGAGGCCTACCGCCTCAACACCCTGTGGACCGCCACCCGGGTCCTCGACGGCGGCTCGGTCGGACCCGAGGCCAGCGCCAACAAGATCCACTGGTCCGAGACCGACCTGGCCATCCACCGGGCCGCCCTCGACCTGCTCGGTCCCGGGGCCGAGCTCCATGGGGACGGGGTCGACGCGCCGTGGCTCGACGGGTACCTGTTCGCCCTGGCCGGGCCCATCTACGCCGGCACCAACGAGATCCAGCGGAACGTGGTGGCCGAGCGCATGCTCGGGCTGCCGCGGGCCTGAGGGGGAGCGACCGACATGCACTTCGCCTTCACCGAGCAGCAGCTCGAGTTCCGCGACGCCGTCCGCCAGGTCCTGGCCAAGGAGTGCACCACCGATGCCGTCCGGGCCGCCTACGACGCGCCGCTGGCCCGGTCGCCCCGGTGGGCCACGCTCGCCGACCTGGGGGTGGCCGGCCTGACCGTGCCCGAACCGCACGGCGGGCTGGGGCTGGGGCTCGTCGACCTGGTCCCCCTGGTCGAGGAGGCCGGACGGGTGGCCCTCCCCGAGCCGCTGGCCACCACGACCGGGATCGCCGCGCCGCTGCTGGCCGACCTGGACGCCGCCGGCACCGCCGACGCCCGGATCGGCCCGTGGCTCGACGGTGTGGCCGCCGGCGACCTTGCAGTGGCGGTGGCCGACGGGCGCTGGCCGGGCGCCCCCGTCGCCGGAGCCGACGGCGCGGACCTGCTCCTGCTGGTCGCCGACGGCGCGGACGGACGCGAGCTGCACGGCGTCGACGCGTCCTCCGTCACCGTCACCCCGGTGCCGTCACTCGATCCCACGCGCCGCCTGGGCACACCGGTGTGGGCGCCGTCGCCGGACACCGTGCTCGTGTCGGGGGACCGGGCCGAGGCCCACCTGGCCACGACCGGCGCCCGGGCCGCGGTGGTGACGGGCGCCGAGCTGCTCGGCCTGGCCGACGCCATGATCAGCCTGACCGCCGCCTACGCCAAGGACCGCCACCAGTTCGGGGTGCCCATCGGCAGCTTCCAGGCCGTCAAGCACCTGCTGGCCGGAGCCCAGGTCCTCCTCGAGTTCGCCCGCCCCGTCGTCTACGGCGCCGCCTGGGCGCTCGACACGGGGAGCCCGGACGCGTCGCGCGCGGCGTCGGTGGCCAAGGCCTACGCGTCGGACGCCGCCACCGAGGCCGCCCGGGTGTCCCTGCAGGTGCACGGGGCCATCGGCTACACGTGGGAGTGCGACCTCCATCTCTTCCTGAAGCGGACCTGGGCCCTGGCCGAGGCCTGGGGGTCGGCGGACGACCACCGGGCCCGCCTGCTCGACTCGCTGCTGGCCGGACGCTGACCGTCCCGCGGGCCCCGGGGACCCGCGCTCACTCGGACGGCGCCAGGAGCTTCTTGAACCCGACGTGGCTGGGTGCGAATCCGTGCCTCTCGTAGAACCGGTGGGCATCGGCCCGGGCCGTGTTCGAGGTCAGCTGCACCCGGTAGCAGCCGGCCGACCGGGCCGCCTCGACGGCCGCGTCGAGCAGCCGGCCGCCGATCCCCTCGGACCGCAGGTCGGCCCGCACGTGCACCGACTCGATCTCGGCGCACCGTCCGCCCCGGTGCTGGAGGTGCCGGAAGACGAGGAGCTGACACACCCCCACCACCTCGCCGTCGAGCTCGGCCACCAGGACCTCGCACCCGGGCCGGTCCGCCAGCTCGGCCAGTGCGTCGACGTAGGGGGACGGGTCGTCGGGTCCGTCGTCGGTCGGGCCGAGGGCGCCGGCGGCGATCAGTGCGCCGAGGGCGCCGGCGTCCGCTGCGATGGCGCCGCGGATGCGGATCGCTCCGTGTCCCGGCTCAGGGCTGGGCAAACGCGTAGATCGAGACCCCGTTGTACTGGAGGGAGTGGCTCGGCAGATAGGGCCCGTTGATGATCACGGCCAGGCTGCCGGTGGCCGCGGGGCCGGCATCGCCCTCGACGGTGACCACCGCGCCGTCGGGCCAGACCTGCGCCACCAGCCCGACGTGGACCGAGGTGGACGTCGACCACGGGCCGGTGCCGTAGAGGACGGCGTCGCCGGGCAGCGGCGCCGCCGTCGGCGGAAGGACCCCGGTGTGGGCGGCGGCCCAGGTGAAGATGTCGCCGGTGAACGCGTACGACGGGATCGGCACGCCGGCCCGCCCCCACACCCAGGTGGCGAAGAGCGCGCACCACGCCTCGCACGGGCCGTACGGGTTGCAGAAATACCCCGTGTCCGGGTCGGCGTTGACCTGGCTGGCCGCCACCGACACGATGGCCGACGCCGTCGGCGACGGGTCCGGGGGGTTGGCGAACGAGTAGCTGAACCCGTCGGGGTCGAGGAGCCAGTACCCGGACCCGCCGGGGTCCAGGGTGATGCCGGCCACGGGCAGGATGACATGGCTGTCCCCCCCGAGTCCCCCGCCGAGGGAGCCCCGGTAGACGGCGTCGCCGTCGGTGAAGACCCCGCCGTCGCTGGCCACGAAGTAGTAGCCGCCGTCGTCCGGCGTCGCCGCCATCGCCACGATCGGGTCGTTGAGGGGGGTGCCGCCCATCGACCCGTAGAAGCCGGCGTCGCCGAAGGCGAAGATGCCACCGTCACCTGCGACCAGCCAGTACCCGAGCCCGCTGTGGGTGGGGGCCATGTCGGTCACCGGCGACACCAGCGGCGTGCCCCCCATCGATCCCAGGAACACCGCGTCGCCGAAGGCGAACACGCCGCCGTCGGACGCCACCAGCCAGTAGCCCCTGCCGGTGGGTGTGGACGCCATCCCCACGATCGGCTGGTTGAGCGCGACCGCGCCCATCGACCCGTAGAAGGCGGCGTCTCCGAAGGCGAACACGCCGCCGTCGAGGGCGGCCAGCCAGTAGCCCTTCCCGTCCGGCGTCGCCGCCATGGCCACGATCGGCCCCTGGAGGTGGAGCGCCCCCAGCGAGCCGTAGTACCCGGCGTTCCCCACCGTGTAGACGCCGCCGTCGGCCGAGGCCAGCCAGTAGCCCTCGTCCGAGGAGGTGGCCACCGGGT
>Ga0302283_1001801_pt1 | contig 17671 bp, 16 predicted proteins | sample III_Fen_E1_4_FD_198770 | JGI IMG/M metagenome (GOLD analysis project Ga0302283, IMG submission 198770) | Peat permafrost microbial communities from Stordalen Mire near Abisko, Sweden - III_Fen_E1_4 | ecosystem: Environmental > Terrestrial > Soil > Wetlands > Permafrost | place: Sweden: Abisko... | reverse complement strand
CCCCGTTCGTCTCGCGTCAACATCGGCTCCAGCTACCGCGCCCCACCCCTTCGATCAATCTTCGCGTGACGATGCCCACGATCCCGCGACGAGGCGGTGTCCGGTGGGGGGCGAGAGAATGGAGGGTTGGGGTGAGGGGGCAGAGTGTGGCATGCTGCGCCCGTGCTTGTACGACGGGCGAAGATCGTCTGCACCATCGGGCCCGCCTGTGACGACCAGGCAACTCTAGAGCAGCTCATCCGCGCCGGCATGGATGTGGCGAGGCTAAACTTTTCGCACGGCTCCCACGAGGAGCACGCGCGCCGGTTTGCGACGATTCGCGCTGCGGCGGAGGCTTGCAACAAACCCGTAGCCATCCTCCAGGACCTCTGTGGCCCCAAGATCCGCTGCGGGCGCTTCCCCGGCGGGACATTGCCCTTGCCCATCGACACCGTCGTGACGCTGGTCGAGGACGCCAAGGACAGCCCGCCCGCCCTCTCGGGCGAGGTGCCCATCGCCTACGACGGCCTGGCCCAGGATCTCCGGGCGGGCGACATCCTCCTCGTCGACGACGGCCGCGTCGTGCTCACGGTGAGCACGGTGGACGGCTCGGTCGTCCGCGCCATCGTCTCGCAGGCCGGCGTCATCCGTGATCGCGTCGGCGTTCACCTGCCCTCGCGGCGCGTGCGCATCTCGACGCTCACCGAGAAGGACAAGACCGACCTCAACTTCGGCCTCAGCCTCGGCATCGACTACGTGGCGCTGTCGTTCGTGCGGCACGCCGACGACGTCAAGCTGGTGCGGGAGATCTGCGACGCCTGGGGGCGGCCCACGCCGATCGTCTCCAAGATCGAGACGCCCGGAGCCATCGACCACCTCGAGGCGATCATCCTCGCCTCCGACGCGGTCATGGTCGCCCGCGGCGATCTCGGCGTCGAGTTCAACCCCGAGCGGGTGCCGATCATCCAGCGGGAGATCCTCGGGCTGGCGCGCATCCACCAGCGGCCCGTCATCGTCGCCACCGAGATGCTCCAGTCCATGGTCACCGCCACGCGCCCCACCCGGGCCGAGGCGAGCGACGTCGCCACCGCCGTCTTCGAGGGCACCGACGCGGTCATGCTCTCCCAGGAGACGGCCACCGGCGCCCACCCGCCGCTGGTCGCGCGGATGATGGCGGCCATCGTCTGCGAGGCCGAGGAGAGCAAGTTCTACCGGCCCCTCTCCAGCGAGCAGCCCGGCCAGCGCGCCAACGTCTCCGAGGCGGTGGCCCGCAACGCCTGCGACATCGCGCGCGACATCGGCGCCCGCGTGATCGTCGCCTTCACCGAGAGCGGCCTCTCGGCGCGCTACGCCTCCAAGGCGCGCCCCAACGTGCCGATCGTCGCCTTCTCGCCCAACCCGGTCACGCTTCGGCGGCTGGCCCTGATCTGGGGCGTGGTCCCCCTCCCGATCGACGTCTTCCGTCACCCCGACGAGATGGTCGATCGCGCCAACACCCTCCTGCTCGCCAACGGGTTCGTTTCGCCCGGCGACAAGTTCGTGTCCATCTACGGCGCCCCCGTGGGCGTCGTGGGCACGACCAACGCGATCCGGGTGCGGGTCGTCGAATGAGCGCGGCAGCCTCCGCTTCCGGAGGCTCCACCATGGAGGCCCAGGGTTCCCCTGGGCTCGACGGGGGCTCGGTTCGACAGCCCCCCAGGCTCGACAAGTACGAGCTGCTCCAGGAGATCGGGCACGGCGGGATGGCCACCGTGTACCGCGCCCGCGACCCGCGCCTCGGGCGCGAGGTCGCGGTCAAGCTGATCCACCGTCACCTGCGCGAGAACGCCGAGGTGGGGACGCGCTTCGTCGCCGAAGCGCGTGCCGCCGCGAAGCTGCGCCACCCGGGCATCGTCGACGTCTACGACGTCTCCAACGAGGACGATCCCGAGCGTTACCTCGTCGTCGAGCTCATCCGCGGCACCACGCTGCGCAGGATCCTCCAGCAGCACCGCGACATGCCCGCCGAGGTGGGCGCCGCCATCGTCCAGCACCTCTGCGACGCGGTCGAGCACGCGCACGCGTCGTCGATCATCCACCGCGACATCAAGCCGGAGAACGTGCTCGTCGAGCTGCCGCAGGATCGGGTGGACTCGGCGCGAGGTGGTCTCGATGCGGGCTCCGCCGCCAAGCCCCCGACGAGCGGGGCGGGGGCCGCCTCCCAACCTCCGCCCAGCGGAGAAGGGGCCACGCCCAGACCTCCGGTGAGCGGGGAAGGGTTCGCCGCCGCGACGGTGGGGGACACGCAGTCGAGCGTGCAAGACGTGGTGACGCCGCGCCGGCTGAGCGGGCACCCGCGCTCGGTGACGCGCGAGCGGGCGATGCCGCGAGCCCGCCTCGTCGACCCGGGGGTGGTCATCAAGATCACCGACTTCGGCATCGCCAAGATCCTCGACGCGCAGGGGGTGACCTCCACCGGGCAGGTGCTCGGGTCGCCCGCGCACATGGCTCCGGAGCAGATCGAGGGCGGGGAAGTGGACGCCCGCACCGACGTCTTCGCGCTCGGCGTGCTCATGTACGAGTGTCTCGTCGGGCACCTCCCCTTCGAGGGGAAGAACCCCGCCCAGGTGCTGCGCCGCGTCCTCGAGGGCACCTTCGCGGCCGCGGATCGCGAGCGGCCCAGCGTCGGCGGGCGGTGGGCGCGCATCATCGCGGCGGCGCTGGAGCGCGACCCGGCCGATCGGATCGGCTCGGCGGCGCAGCTCGGCCAGCAGATCCAGGCGGAGCTGTCGGCCCTCGGGGTCCCCGACGGCCGCGCCGAGATCGCGGCCTACTTCGCCGATCCGGCCGGCTACATCGAGGCCAACCCGGGCCGGCTGGTCGGTCGGCTCACCGCCCGCGGCGAGGCGGCGCGCAAGGCGGCCGACGTCTGGGGCGCGGCCGCCGACTGGAACCGGGCGCTGGCCCTGGCGCCCCACGACCTCGCCATCCTCAAGCGCATCGCGAGCCTCACCTCGAGCGCGGGGCGGCGGCTGCTGGTGCGCCGCGCGGCGGCCATCGTCGCCGGCTCGGCGGTCCTCGGCCTGGGCGCGTTCGCGGTGGCGCGCACGCTCAAGGCGCGGGCGGGCACGCGGGAGACGATGACGGCTCCGCCCGCGCCCCCTGCGACCGAAGGGGTCACGCTCGCGGCTCCGCCCCCAACCCCCCGGGCCGAGGGCTCGCTGGTCTCACCCGAGCCGCGGATCCCGCCCGCCTCCGCCGTGTCGACCACGGTCGACCCGACCGACCCCGCCGCGCGGGCTTCGCGACCGGTCGCCGCGCCGGTCTTACCCCCGCCGCTCGCGGCCGCGCCGGTGCCGAGCGTGCGCGACGTCAAGTTCACCATCAAGCCCAAGGGCGCGAAGCTCACCATCGACGGGGTGGCGCGGCCGGGATGGTTCACGGAGGTGATGGCCCTCTCCGTCGGCCCCCACACCGTGGAGGTCACGCCCACCAAAGACCACTGCTGCCGCCGCCGGACCTCGGTCGAGCAGATCGAGGCGCCCGCCCCTGGCAAGCCCGTCGAGCCGCAGCGCATCATCCTGGTCATGGAGCTCAACCCCGCCCAGGTGAGCCTGGCCGGCGGGGTGCCCCGCGGGGCGCGGCTGACGTGCCCCGACATCGCCCTCAGCCTCGGCGCGGGCTATGCCGCCACGGCCAAGCTGCGCGAGCCCGAGTGGATGGGGACCTGCTTCTTCACCGCGCCCGATCGGCCGCAGCAGAAGGTCAACGTCACCCTCGAGGCCGGCGAGACGAAGACGGTCGCCTGGCCGGAGTGACGCGTCTGCGCGCCCCCTGACGCCAGCGCCCCGGGCGCCGCGGCGAGGCGGCGCGGGCGGAACGGTCGTTGGGCGAAATTAAGCCCCAAGCGGGCGAGGATCTCCGGTACACCAGCCCTCGCGATCTCCGGCATGGCTGCTCGATCTCCAGGTGGGGGGTGGACCCGTGCTCGACGGCCGACGTCGCTCGGCGGGCTCACTCTCCTGGGCGCCCTCGCCTCCTCGAGCGTGGCTCGGGCGGACGACGCGCAGGCCTTCGAGCTGGCCAAGAACCCGTTCGACGCCGGCCAGTACGCCGAGGCGCACGCGCGGCTCTCGACGCTGCTCGACTCCGACCTGCCCCCCTGCGAGGCAGGGCCGAGCCCCGCCGGCCGCTGTCACCTCGGCAGCCCGGAGCTCATCGAGCGCGCGCGGGCCCTCGACGCGGCCTCGCTGCTCGCCCTCAAGCACGACGCCGAGGCCGACGCGCTCATCGGCAACATCCTCCGCCAGAACCCCAGCTACACGCCGAGCCCGGCGATGTTCCCGCAGGAGGTCATCGATCGCTTCACCATGGTCCGCGGCACCATCGCGGCCGAGCTGCGCGGCATCCTCCAGCAGCGCGAGCGCGAGGCCGAGCAGCAGCGCCTCGTCGCGCAGCACGCGCGGGACGCCGAGCAGAAGTGGATCTCGGATCTGGAGCGCCTCGCCGCCCGCGAGCGCACCGTCGAGCCCAACTCGCGCTGGATCGCGATGGTGCCCCTGGGCATCGGCCAGTTCCAGAACGGCGACATCCGCCTGGGCATCTTCTTCGCCGCCGGCGAAGCGGCGCTCGGCGGCGCCTCGCTGGTGGCGGTGGCGATCGTCAACAGCCTCGCCTCGACCAACATCAGCCTGCGCTCACCCACCAACCAGACCGTCAACGTGACGGCGCTGCAGGCCAACATCAACACGGCGACGCTGGTGAACCAGGTCACGTTCACGGCGTGGGGTGCCCTCACCGTGGCGGGGGTCATCCAGGCCCAGGTCGCCTTCGTCCCCGAGAAGGTGACGTTCCACGACCGGCCCATCCCCCCGCGCCCCAAGCTGCTCCCCACGGTGACGCCCGTCGCCGGCGGCGCCATCGTCGGCCTGGTCGGCACCTTCTGAGCGAACAAAACGCCACGGGGCAAGCGCCTGATGACGCCTGCCCCGCGAGGTTCGGTAGAAACGCTACCGCGTGCTCCCCACCGCGAGCGCGATCAAGGGGCCTCGGGCCCCCACCATCGTGCTCAGGGGGTTTGGGGCCCCCATCGTGCTCAGGGGGTTTGGGGGGGCCTTCGGCCCCCCCATCGTGCTCAACGAGCCCAGTGCGGCCCGATGTAGACGTAGCCGCCGCCGCGCTGCACGTAGGTCGCCTCGACCCAGTGCCAGCCGGCGCGCCGGATGGCGTGGTGGCCGCGGACCCAGACCCACTGCGCCTGACCGGGGTTCCAGTGCCAGTGACCCTTGACCCAGACGTAGTCGCCGGCGGGGGCGACGGGGACGACCTCGACCTGCACGGGCGGGGGCGCAGCCTGGACCACGACCTCGGCGGGGGGCCCTTCGACCTCCGCGGGGGCGGGGCCGGCCGCGGGGCCGGGGGGGGGCGCCGGGGGAGGCGGCGAGCCGCAACCGACCGCGACGAGCGAGGCCGCGAGGGCGACTACCGGAACGACGAGCTTCCAACGATTCATGTTCTATCCTCCAAGCGGGTTTGAAGCACCGGACCGATCCGGCTGCGGCCGGGGCCGCTTTCGGCGCGAGCTTAGCAAAGGTGCTCGCGACCTGGAATTCCTCTGCAAACGCAGAAGGTGCGCGCTGGGTGCGAGCCGTTCAGCCCCACGACGGGCGAGAACGACGAGCGCGATCTGGACGGTGCCGGCGTGTCGACGCTGACACCGGCAGCATAGTGAAATGGAGAGCCTCGTGTCCGCAGCAGCACATTCGCGACGCGCGCAGGGACAGGAGCCTGGGAGCCCTTTTTTCAGCCTCGTCCCTCCCCCTCGAGGAGAGAAGCGAGCTCCACGCGCTCTCCGCGTGGACGACCCGTCTCCAGAGCGCGGGCGGTGTCGAGCGCTCCCAGTACCATCGAGAGCGTGGTCTGGTCGAGGATCATGTCGGCGGGGAGCTCGCCGAGATCGCGACCGCGAAAATTGCGCGGACAAGCATCGACCACGGGCAGCGAGCGAACCTTGGTGAGCTGGGGTTCGGGGGCCGCGAAGCGGATGGGGAGACCATGGGTGCGGCAGATCATCGGCCGAGCCGCGTACACCGCGCAGCGCCCCTCGATGAGCGCCGCGCAGACGGACGGGTCACCGCGGAGGGCGTGCGCGGCGAGCCGCTCCCGGGCCTCCGCGGGCAGGGCGGCGAGCTCTTCGGCGATCACCTCCGCCTCGATGGCGGTGACCGAGAAGCGGCGGCGGCAGCAGTCGTCGCAGCCGGCGTGGCAGGTCACGCCGTCGGCTCCGGGGAAGCGCGCGGCGCCGCGGTCGAAGAAGGCGTCGACCTTGGCGAAGAGCTCCCCGAGCCGCTCCCTTGCGGTGGGCACGTTCATCCTTCTCTCTGCAGCGCCGCGATCCAGAAGCCGCCCAGCCAGCGCAGCGGCGAGTCGCAGCAGAGCCGCTCCCCTCCGCGCAGGAGCGCGCCCAGCACCGGGACCCGCAGCGCCGCCGCCGCCGGCGTGAAGATCCGCACCCCGCGCGAGGCCACCAGGCGCGTGCCCGCGGGCTTCATCGCGTGGATGCGCCAGGGCGGATCGAGGCGCGTGAACACGTCCCGCTCGGTGGCCCCCTCGGCGATGGCGCCGGCGGGGCCGAGGCGCTTGACCAGGCCGCGCAGGCTGAAGGGGTTGTAGAGCTCGGCGAGGACGTACCCCCCCGGCCGCGTCACCCGGGTCATCTCCGCGAGCGCGCCGTCGATGTCGCGCACGTGGGCCAGCACCTTGAACGAGCACACCACGTCGAAGCTCGCGTCGGGGAAGGGCAGCTGCGTCGCGCTCGCCTCCGCGACGTCGAGGCCGCGCGCCCGCGCCTTCTCCAGCATGCCCGGGGAGAGATCGACCCCGCGGGCCGAGCGGGCGAACGCGGCCATGCGCCGGAGGAGCAGCCCGGTGCCGCAGCCCACTTCCAGCACGTCGCGCCCCCGGCCGAAGCGCTCCACGAAGCCGAGCTCCAGCTCGTCGAGGAGATCGTGGTAGCCGCCCGGATCGTGGCCGTCGCGGCGATCCTCGTACCGCGCGGCGAAGTCGTCGTAGTACGCCCGGGTGGCGGCCAGGTGCTCGGGCTCGTTCACTCCCGTTCCCGTTCCCGTTTCCATCGCCTCCCCTATAACACTCGGGATGCTCCAGGAGAGACCGTGAAGCCCGGCGACCACCCCGATTTCTACCGCCTCGCGCCGCCCCCGGGCGCGTCGCGACAGAGCACCATCGTCCTCGACGGCGAGGGGCGCTTCTGGCACGACGGCGCGCGCGTCGACCACCCGGCGCTGGAGCGGGCGCTGCGGAGCTGGATCGCGCGTCACCCCGACGACGGGCGCCTCATCCTCAGCAACGGCTACGACTGGTGCTACTTCCGCGCGGACGACGCGGCCTTCGTGGTGGACGCGCTGCGGGTCGAGCCGGACGGGGCCGTCACCCTCCGCCTCTTCGACGACACCGAGGAGCCGCTCGATCCGGCCACGCTCTCGCTCGCCGCCAGCGGCGTCGTGTACGCCCGCGTCAAGGGCGGCCGCTTCGACGCTCGCTTCTCGCGCCACGCCCAGACCCAGCTCGCGCCCTTGCTGGTCGACGACGACCCGCCGGCTCTCCTCGTCCAGGGGCACCGCGTCATCCTTCCCCCCCGCGACAGCCCGGTCGGTCTCGACTAGCGTGCCGCGCCTCATGAGACGAGCCCTCCTCTGTGCCGCCGCCGCGCTCGCCGCCGCCTGCGCGTCCACCCCTGCGCCCCCGCCCCCCGCGCCTCCGCCGCCGATCGTGACGAGCGCCGTGGTGACCCCGGAGGCGCCCCCGTCCGCGAAGCCGCCGGCCAAGCTCGACGCCATCCCGCGGCTGGAGTGGAACCGCCTGGCGGCCGAGCTCGACCTCCCGCTCTTCTGGATCGCCGACAGCAACGGCAACGGCGCGCTCGACGTCGACGAGCTCGCGGTGCTCTGGGGCATCGGCGGGCGCAGCGCCGCCTGGACCGAGGGCGGTGCCTTCACCCCGGCGTTCTACCAGGCCTACGCGTCGATGATCGCGACCCGCGCCGAGGCGGCGGAGAAGCGGCGCCTCACCGCCGTCCGTGCCGAGCTCGCGCAGGGCATGCCCTCGCTGGTCCGCTCCGACTTCCGCACCGCCTCGGCCGAGGATCGCGCCCTCGTCGATCACATCGTCGCCGCGGCCTCGATCATCGAGCGCCTCTACGCCCGGCAGCGCGGCACCGCCGGCCTCGCGGCCGAGATCCCCGAGGGCGACAGCGCCTCGCGGATGCTCTTCTACCGCAACCAGGGCCCCTTCTGCGCCGCGCCGGCCACCGAGAACGATCCGGACTGCAACGCCCTCGCCCGGCACCCCGCGCACCTGGTCGGCCTCTACCCGGCCAGCCTCCAGAAGGACCCCAAGTTCTGCGAGGCGCTCGACAAGCGCCCCGATCAGAAGGCGCTGCTCACCCCCTTCAACGTGGTCGTGGAGCAGAACGGCGACCTCGCGCCCGTGCCCTACACCGTCGCCTACAAGGACGACATGGAGGCCGTCAGCCGCGAGCTCGCCGCCGCCGCCGCCGCCATCGTCAGCCCCGGCGAGGCCGCGCTCAAGGCCTACCTCCAGGCCGACGCCAAGGCCTTCCTCGACAACGCCTGGGACCCCGCCGACGAGGCGTGGGCGAAGATGGGCGTCAACAACTCCCGCTGGTACGTGCGCGTCGCCCCGGACGAGACCTACGCCGATCCGTGCAGCCGCAAGGCCGGCTTCCAGGTCAGCTTCGCGCGCATCAACCAGGCCTCGATCGCCTGGCAGGAGAAGCTCGGCCCGCACAAGGCGGAGATGGAGGCCGCCCTCGCCAAGCTCGCCGGCGCGCCCTACCAGGCCCGCTCGGTCACCTTCCACCTGCCCGACTTCATCGACGTGGTCCTCAACGCCGGCGACGCCCGCTCCCCGCTCGGCGCCACCGTGGGCGAGAGCCTCCCCAACTGGGGCCCCGTCGCCAACGAGGGCCGCGGCCGCACCGTGGCGATGACCAACTTCTACACCGACCCCGACAGCCGCGCCGCCGGCGCCGCCAAGGCCGCCTCCGTGCTCTGCAAGAGCTCGCTCGATCCCGCCGGCCTCGACCCCGCCCTGGTCACCATGGGCACCGTCTTCCACGAGGCGTCGCACAACCTCGGCCCCGCCGCCGAGTACAAGGTCAAGGGCAAGACCGGCTCGGAGATCTTCGGCGGCCCCCTCGCCGCCATGTTCGAGGAGCTCAAGGCGCAGACCAGCTCGCTCTACTTCGCCGACTGGCTCGCCGAGAAGGGCCTCCTCGAGAAGAAGACCGCCGCGCTCGGCCACCTCAGCGACATCGTCTGGGCCTTCGGCCACATCTCCGAGGGCATGTACGACGGCGCCGGCACCGCCAAGCCCTACTCGCACCTCGCCGCCATCCAGATCGGCTGGTTCGTCGAGGCGGGCGCCATCGCCTACCACCCGGACGAGACCGCCGCCAACGGCCGCGACAAGGGCTGCCTCGAGATCCGCGCGGCGAAGCTGCCGGCGGCGATCACCTCGCTGGAGAAGACCGTGCTCGGGGTGATGGGGCGCGGCGACAAGGCGGCGGCGGTGAAGCTGAAGGAGAAGCTCGTCGACGACGCCGGCGACAAGAGCGGCGAGTGGAAGCGCCTCCGCGGCATCATCACCGAGCGCTGGCGGCGGCTGCCGAGGGCGAGCTTCGTGTACTCGATCGAGCGCTGAAGGCGGAGCCAGGCGTCGCCGGACGCCTGCTCGCGGAACACGGAGCCTGCTCGCAGAGCGTGCAGCCTGCTGGCAGGACTCCGAACCAGCGCGCGGGACGCTGAACCCGCGCACAGAATCTCGAGCCGGCTCGCGAAATCTCGAGCCGGCTCGCGAAATCTCGAGCCGGCTCGCGAAAATTTCGAGCCGGCTTGAAGGATTCCGAGCCCGCTCGCAACGTTTCGAGCCCGCTCGAAGGATTCCGAGCCCGCTCGCAAAATTTCGGGCCCGCTCGAAAGATTCCGAGCCCGCTCGCAACGTTTCGAGCCGACTCGAAGGATTCCGAGCCCGCTCGCAACGTTTCGAGCCCGCTCGAAGGATTCCGAGCCCGCTCGCAAATTTTCGAGCGGATTCGCAGAATTTCGAGCCGGCTCGCAGGATTCCGAGCCGGCTCGCCAAATTCCAAACCCGCTCGCGGGATTCCGGGCCGGCTCAGCGTTCCGCGGTCCCGCTCACGGCATTCCGAGCCGGCTCCGCGTTGCGCGAGCCCGCCGACGGCATTCCGAGCAGGGCGAGCGTTCCGCGAGCGCGCTCACGGCATTCCGAACAGGCTCGATGTTCTGCGAGCCCTTTCCAGCATGCTGGCTCACCTTCATCCCGGCAGCAGCGAGGTGACGCCCGCTCACCGCGCCAGGCGGCGGATCGTCGCGTGGTCGTTGTCCCAGAAGTAGAGGTAGCTCGCGTCGATGGCGATCGGCCCGTAGCCGCCCTGACTGTCCTGGTCAGGCGAGAGCACCTCGGTCGGGGTGCCGCCGGCGGTCGGCATCTTCCACACGGTGTCGGTGCCGCTGGCGAGGTCCGGCTGGGTCAACCAGTAGAGCTCGGTGCCGTCGGTCGCCAGCCCGGAGGCGATCTGGCCGGCTCCCGCGGTGAGCGTCACCGGCGTGCCCCCGGCCGCCGGGAGCTTGTGGATCGCGCCCGAGCCCGGCGTGGTCCAGAACACCGAGCCGCCCGCGGCGACCAGCGTGGGCCCGGGCGCCGGGGTGGTCAGCGCGAGGTTCATGGCGAGCACCGTGGGGGTGGCCGACGCGATCCCGGTCAGCGGCAGCGATCCGAGCTGCGAGGTGGAGCAGTCGAGCCAGTAGAGGTTGGCGGTGTCCGCCGCCAGCGCGCACGGCTGGAGGAGGTTCATGACGACGGGCATCGGGGCGACCGGCGTGCCCGACTGCGGGGCCGGCCTCACCATGATCTGCCCCGAGGTCGCGTTGGGATCGAGCTCGAACCAGGCCAGCGCGCCGCCGGCGAGGACCGTCAAGCTCGTCGGGGTGCCGGTGAGCGCCGAGGTGGGGACCAGCGTGGTGGCCGTGCCGCCGGCCTGGGGGATCTGCTCCACGCCCGCGAGGTCGAGCACGTACGCGCTGGTGGCGTCGAGCGCGAGCGAGGTCGGGCTCCGGGCCGTCGAGAGCAGCGCGGTGAGGTCGCCGCCCGCGAGGGGGATCCGGTCGAGCGTGGTGGTCTGCATGGTCGCGGTGGAGGACGTGTCGTCCTCGTCGTCGATGAAGAAGATGCCGCCGGGGCTCACCGCCAGGATCACCGGGGAGGCCGGACCGCCGCCGCCGCCGAGCGCGTCGCCGGGCGTCGAAGAGCCGCACGCGGGCAGCGCGCACACCACCAGAAGGGAGACGAAGTGCTTCATGATCGGGCAGTGGAGACCCGGGCCTTCACCCCCGTCAAGGGCCGCGAGGTACGTCCTCTCGACGCCGGTCCCGCGGTCGCGATAGGGTCCCCGGATGCCTTCCCGCCAGGACGACCGCAAGGCGTCCCCGCACGACCGCGTTGATCTGCCGGACCTCCAGGACGACGACTCCACCTCGGAGACCGAGGTCTTCATCGCCGGCGTGACGCGCGAGCGGGAGGCCCGACCCCGCCCGCCGGGGCACGCGCAGCTCCTCAACGAGGAGACCGTGCGCGACGTCCCGGCGGCCGCGTACGCGAAGCCCAGGGCCCAGCCGGCGGCCGCGCCCCCGCCGCGGGCGCCGATGTTGAGCCAGACCGTGAGCCTGGTCCGCGCGCCGCTCGACGAGCAGGGCTTCGGGGCCCGTTACCTGCCGCACGGGGTGCTCGGCGAGGGCGGCATGGGCCTCATCGGGCTCTGCAAGGACGTGCGCATCGGGCGCGAGGTGGCGATGAAGCTGCTCCGCAAGGAGGCGATGGCGAGCGCCGACGCGCGGATGCGCTTCGAGCGGGAGGCGCGGGTGCAGGGGCAGCTCGAGCACCCGGCCATCGTCCCCGTGTACGACCTCGGGGTGCGGCCGGACGGGACGCCGTTCTTCACCATGAAGCGCCTCCACGGCGAGACGCTCGCCGAGATCATGGACGCCCTCCAGAAGGGCAGCGCCACCGCGGCGGCGGCGTACTCGCAGCGGCGGCTGCTCACCGCCTTCAGCCGGGTCGCCCTGGCGGTGGCCTTCGCCAACGCGCGCGGCGTGCTCCACCGCGATCTCAAGCCGAGCAACATCATGCTCGGCGACTTCGGGGAGGTGTACCTGCTCGACTGGGGCCTCGCCAAGCTCACCGGGGGAGGCGACGACGACGCCGTCGTCCTCTCGGCGAGCAGCCAGCGGCAGACCCAGGTGGGCGAGGTGATGGGCACGCCCGGCTACATGTCCCCCGAGCAGCTCCGCGGCGAGATCGACAAGCTCGACGCCCGCACCGACGTCTACACGCTGGGGGTGCTGCTCTTCGAGATCTGCACGCTGAGCCCGCTCCACGACCGCTCGGGGCTGGACACCATCTACAACTCGACGCTCGGCACGCTCGACGCCCGCCTCGCGCCGCGCGCCTTCGCCCGCGGCATGCCCCCCGAGCTGGTGGGGGTGTGCGTGCGGGCGACCGCGCTCGATCCGCAGGGCCGCTACGGCTCCGCGCGCGAGGTGGCGGACGCGGTCGAGCGCTTCCTCGACGGCAACCGCGACGTCAAGGCGCGCGAGCAGATGGCCGCCGAGCACGCCCGGACCGCCATGGAGGCGGTGCAGGTCGCCGGCGGCAGCCCGGAGATGCGCGAGCTCGCCATCCGCGAGCTGGGCGCCGCGCTCGCCCTCGACCCCAGCCACGCCGGCGCCATCGAGACCCTGACCCGGCTGATGCTGGAGGCCCCGCCCGAGATGAGCGCCGAGGCCCGCCGCGAGTTCACCCGCTCGCGGCGCAGCACCCGCAAGGAGTCCAAGCGCGGCGTGCTGGCGGCGTACGCGCTGTGGATGTGCTTCGCGCCCATCGTGCTCGCGCTCGGCGTCCGCAACCACGTCGCGGCGGGCCTCACCTTCGGCTCGGTGGTCCTGGCCGCGCTGCTCTCCTGGCTGCTCGCCAGCGGCCGCGTCGGCGCCTGGGTGCTCTTCGCCACCTACTGCCTGGGCACGCTCGCCATCGCCAGCTCCTGCACGCTGATGGGCTGGGCCATCGTGGTCCCCGGCCTCGCCGCGGTGCACACCGTCGGCTTCATCGTCTACGGCGACAAGAAGCTCCAGCCCGCCGCCCTCGCCCTCGGCGCCCTCGCCGTCATCGTGCCCTTCGTCCTCCAGGAGAACGGGTGGCTGCCCCGCGCCTACAGCTTCGAGCACGACCGGATGATCGTGCTCCCCTTCATGACCGGGCTGCCCCCGGTGCGGACGCAGATCTTCCTGCTCCTCTCCAGCCTGGCGGCCATCGTCGCGCCCGCGGTGGTGATCTCGCGCCTGCGCGACACCCTGGAGGCCGCCGAGGAGCGGGCCTTCACCCACGCCTGGACGCTCCAGCACCTGGTGCCCGGTCGAGCGAGGGCCGCGGCCGCGGCGATGCGCAAGGAGGAGCAGACCCAGGCAGGATGAGCGCTCACGCACCGACCTGCGCGTCGGCGAGGGCGGTACGCAGGCTGATGTCGACCTGGCTCTCGATGAGCCGGAGCACGCTGCGGAGCTCGGCCCCGTCGAGGTGGAGGCGCTCGGCGAGGCCCCAGCGTGTCGTCATCGAGGCAGGCCATCGCGCCGCGCCCTACGATGGATCGACGCCGATCGGAAGCGGACCCACGGGACGACGTTGCGGCCCGACGGGAGCTGCCAGTGGTGAGGGGGGCTGGGCCCTAGCGCGAACCAGGAGATTGACGCTCGATGTCGCGAGACTGCATCGGGCATGGTGGGCGGCTCGTGCGGACCGCACGGCGCCGGGGGGCGACCATGTTCGAGATCAACCTCGACGAAAAGCACGCCATCATCGAGTTCGTCCTGGAGGGTGTGGTCCGCGAGGACGAGATGGAGCTCTTCGTCCACATGCTCCGCCAGGCGACGCTCCAGCTCCGGGGGCGGGAGATCAAGATCAAGGCCGACCTCCGCGCGCTCCGCCCCGCCTCCCCGACAGTCGCGGACATGATCCGCGGCGTGCAAGAGTTCGGGATCCGCTCCGGCGTGAAGCGGGTGGCCGAGATCGTCGAGAGCGACGTCATCGCGCTCCAGCTCAACCGCGTCGCGCACGAGAGCGGGACGGACCGCATCCTCCGCCGCTTCTGGGAGGAAGAGTCGGCCCGGGACTGGCTCATCCACGGCGACCGCCCCAGCGCTCGCGCCTCCTTTCAGCCCCCGCCGCCGAGCGCCCGGCGCCCCCGCCGTACCTAGAGCAGGCCGCGAGCGGCCCCAGACCCCGGCCTCTTGCGAAGGCCTTGGCGAGGGCGCGGCGTCATCGCTAGAGTCTGCCGGTGGCGTACCCCGTCAAGCTCGTCCTCGCCCGACCCGACTGCATGACCTTCCCCTGCGTGGACGATTGCTGCGGCTCCGGCGCGGACGTCTGGCCCGACGAGCGCGCAGCGATGATCGCCGCAGGCGTCGCCACCGCCTCCGACTTCACCGAGCCCTACGTCGACGAGGACGGCGACCACCTCTACCGGACCCGCCTCGGAGAGCGTGGCTGCATCTTCCTGGGGGCCGTTCGGGGCTGTGGCCTCCACCCCTCCGGGCGGAAGCCCAGAGCCTGCGTGGCCGTCTTCCGGGGGCCGGAAGAGGTCGCCAGCATGCGCGCTCACGGAATGAGCCCCTGTCATGCCGAGTGGCGATACCAGGGGTAGCGCGTCAGGAGGCGCGAGCGCGGAGGACGGCGAGCAGCGAGACGCCGTCGTAGCGCAGGGTGGCGGCGCGGCCGGTGTGGACGACCTCGAAGCCGGCCGGCGCGGCGGAGGGGGCGACCAGCTCGGTGGGGGTGTCGATGACGAAGCCGGCGGCCTCGAGCCGCTCCACCCAGCGCTCCGCCTCCTCGTGGCGCTCGGCGCGGAGGGCGCCGTCGTGGGCGATGACGTTGCGGATCTCGGCGCCGAAGAACTCGCTCCACACCAGGAACGCGTCGGAGGAGCGGAGCGCGGCGTGGAGGCTCCGCGCCAGGGTGCCGTAGTGGCGGTAGGCGTAGAGGAAGCGGAGGGGGAGGTCGTCCTCGTCGTGGTTGGTGTCCGGCTCGAGCAGGACGATCCAGCGGAAGCCGGCGGCGCGGATCGTCTCCAGCACCTGGTCGCGGCCGCGCGGCGCGCCGTGCTCGGGGAGCCCGATGTGGTGCAGGCTGAGGCTCCCGCTGGCGAGGAGGAGCCCCCGGGGGCGCGCCGCGGCGAGGTCCGCGAGGGTGACCTGCTCGGCGAGCTTGCCGATGCCGGCGAAGGTGGCGGGGATGCCCGCCTCGTGGGCCGCGGCGAGGACGTTGACCTGCGCGGTCTGGAGGGCGCCACCGGTGTCCGGCGACGAGTCGGGCTCGACGCCGATGACGTGGAGCGAGCGGATCAACCGCCGCGCCCAGGGGTTGCGCAGCAGCGCGCGCACCTGGCCGCCGCGGCCGATGCCGACGTCGAGCAGGGTCACCTCGCCCGGCTCGCGGACCGCCTCGAGCAGGGCGCGGTTGGCCGCCGCGTAGCCGAAGGGGATGAACGGGGTGCGCAGGCGGAGCAGCTCGAAGGCGCGGAGCTGCGCGCCGGGCGGGCGGGCGCCGAGGTAGAGGTTGCCGCCGCTCCCCGATCGCTTGTGGATCCGCCCCAGCAGCGCCTCAGCGAAGGTGCGCACGGCCGCGGCGCCGTCGCCGTCGTCCTCGTCCGGCATGCGGCGGAGGAGCGACTCCGCCTCCTGCGCCGCCGCCACCGCTCCCCCGTGCTCGATGGCGCGGACGACGGCCCAGAGCCGCTCGACGCGCTCGCGCTCGACCTCCCCCAGCGCCTCGTAGAAGGCCGCGAAGCCCGGCGTGCGCCGGGTGAGGTCGGTCCGGTCGGCGAGGAAGCGGTGGATATCGTCCCAGGCGAGCGCCAGGAGCGCCCGCGAGCTCCGCGCCGGAGGGCGGGCCCAGCGGTTCGGAGAGGAAGGGAGCGGCAGGGACTCGACCGATGCGTCCCTGCTCGTCGTGTCGGCGCCTTGCTGGTTGGTCATGTCAAGCCCTCCCCAGTGCCCTGGGATCGAGGGTAGCGGCGGCCGTCGACCCCGCCGCAGCAGAGAGGCGTCGGGCGCCGCCCGAAGACTCCGCGATCAGTCCTCCCGGCCCCGATCGAGGTCCCGCCCGAGCCCGCGCAGCATGCGACCGAACAGCGCGGTGAGGCCCCGCTCGAGGGGCCACCCCAGCCCAGGGATCCGCGAGCGGAACGAGACCCGCCAGGTCACCAGGGTGCCCGCGCCCTGAGGCGTGAAGACCACCTCGCCGCGGTGATCGGCGAGGGGAATCGGCCCCCGGATCACCCGGTAGTCCAGGCGCGCGCCGCCCCCCGCGGCGGGAGGCGGCTCGAAGGCGGTCACCTCCTCGCGCAGGCCGGGGGCGGTGGAGAAGGCCCGGACGGCCCCGACGCCGTTCCGGTCGGGCGATCCCACCTGGACGAGCGTCACCGGGCCCGTCCCGGCCCAGTCGCTCCAGCCTTCGTGGTCGGTGTAGCGACGGAAGACCCTCTCGATGGAGTGGGGGAAGAGGCGCTGGACTTCGACGTGGCTCGCGGCGGTCATGGGCGGAGCCTAGCCGCTCTCGCCGCGGACGCGCAGCGGGTGCTCGCGCGGCGGGCCGGGACGGAGTAGATGCTCCGCAAGACTGATGGGAATCCTCTCCTGGTTGTTTCCGAGCGACGCCGACCGCCTGCGCAAGGCCCGCGCCCTCATGGCCAGCGGCCGCTACGAGGACGCGCGCAAGGGCCTGCTCCACTGCCACACCCCCGAGGCGGAGGCGCTCTACGACGAGTGCTCCGCCGCCGTGGACAAGGCGGACGCCGTCCTGGTGAAGAAGCGGGCCCGCGCCCAGGGCTTCCGCGGCTGGAGGGTCGAGGCCTCGATGAAGGCCGGGCACCGCCGCACCGAGCTCGAGGCGTTCATCCTCCGGGAGCTGACCAAGGCCGGTGTCGACCTCGACACCCCCGAGCTCGACCAGGCCGCCGTGAAGGCGGCGCTCGCGCGCGCCCAGCAGAAGGCGAGCAACAAGGGGATGTCGGGCGCGTCGGCGCTCAAGCTGGTGCCGATCATCGAGGGGTAGCCGGGCCCCTGGCGCGGCTCACGGCTCCCGGCTCACCAGCAGCGTCGGCTCCGGCTCGCCGCGCGCCTGGCTGACCTCGACGCGCACCTTGCTGCGGCAGAACGCGCGACCGCGGGAGCAGCTCCAGGAGATCACCTGCCCCCAGTCCGGGAGGCCGGTCCAGGTGCCCTTGCCCTCCACCACGGCGTCGATCGCGGCGGTGCGGCCCGGCCCGAGCGCGAGCGCGTGGTGCTCGAACGGCACCCAGACGGAGCCGGGGGAGCCGGCCTGCGGCATCAGCACGTGGAGCACGTCGCGCGCCTCCTCGCGGCAGGCGGGGCAGAGGGCGCGGAACGCGTAGACGACGCCGGCGAGGTGCTGCGGGCGCGCGGTGTGGCTCTCCAGGATGGCGGCGCGGCAGCTCGTGCCGTCGAAGAAGCCGCGGCCCCACACCAGCTCGACCGCGCCGTCGACGCGGCGGACGCCCTCGTACGAGAGCGGCACCACCCCCACCTCG
>Ga0302283_1001788_pt1 | contig 17763 bp, 12 predicted proteins | sample III_Fen_E1_4_FD_198770 | JGI IMG/M metagenome (GOLD analysis project Ga0302283, IMG submission 198770) | Peat permafrost microbial communities from Stordalen Mire near Abisko, Sweden - III_Fen_E1_4 | ecosystem: Environmental > Terrestrial > Soil > Wetlands > Permafrost | place: Sweden: Abisko... | reverse complement strand
TGGCCCGGATGAAGCTGCTCGGCGCCAAGGTCATCCCCGTCGAGACCGGCTCGAGGACCCTCAAGGACGCCCTCAGCGAGGCGCTCCGCGACTGGGTCACCAACGTGCGCGACACCTACTACTGCGTGGGCAGCGTGGCCGGCCCGCACCCGTACCCGACCCTCGTCGCCGACCTCCAGCGGGTGATCGGCGACGAGGCGCGCGCCCAGTGCCGGGCCCTCGGCGGGCCCCCGGACGCGGTCGTCGCCTGCGTCGGCGGCGGGTCCAACGCGATGGGCATCTTCAAGGCCTTCGTCGAGTCCGAGCCCGACACCGCGCTCTACGGCGTCGAGGCCGCCGGTCTGGGGCTCGACACCGGGATGCACTCCGCCACCCTCACGCGCGGTCGGGTCGGCGTGCTCCACGGCGCGCTCTCCTACGTGCTCAGCGACGACGCCGGCCAGATCCTCGAGGCCCACTCCGTGAGCGCCGGCCTCGACTACCCGGGCGTCGGCCCCGAGCACGCCTGGCTTCACGACACCGGCCGCGCCACCTACCTGACGGCCACCGACGACGAGGCGCTCGACACCGTCCTCCAGGTGGCCCGCACCGAGGGCATCCTCATCGCGCTGGAGACGGCGCACGCGTTCGCCGCCGTGGCCGAGGTGGCGCGCCGCGAGTTTGCCAAGCGAGGCCGCCCGGTGCGCATCCTCGTCAACGTCTCCGGCCGCGGCGACAAGGATCTGGCCACCGTCCTCACCCGCCGCGGCGATCGATTGGAGGGTTCGCGATGAACCGTATCGAGCAAACCTTCGCCGAGCGCCGTGCCTCGGGGAAGCCTGCCCTCTGCGCCTACCTGTGCATGGGCGATCCCTCGCTCACCGAGTCGATCGAGCTCGCTGTCGCCGCCGCCGACGCGGGCGCGGATCTGCTGGAGCTGGGCGTGCCCTTCTCCGACCCGACGGCCGACGGCCCGGTGATCGCGCGCGCCGCGCTGCGGGCCATCCACGGAGGCGCCACCCTCACCGGCGTGATCGAGGCCGCGGCCGCGATCCGCGCGCGCACCGCGGTGCCGCTGGTCCTCTTCACCTACTACAACCCCATCCTGGTCAGCGGCGAAGCGCGGGTGATCGAGCGCGCGCGCGCCGCCGGGATCGACGCGCTGCTGATCGTCGATCTGCCCCCGGAGGAGGGGAGCGAGCTGCGGGCCGCCGCCGCCGCCGCGCAAGTCGCCATCGTGCCGCTGGTCGCCCCGACCAGCGACGACGCCCGCGCGGACGCGATCGTCGACGCCGCGCGTGCCGCAGGCGGGCCGCGGGGGTTCCTCTACTACGTGTCGATGACCGGCGTGACGGGCTCGGGATCCGTCGATCTCGCGGCGGCGCGCGCCCACGCCACCGCGCTGCGGGCGCGATCCGGGTGGCCGGTGCTGGTGGGGTTCGGCATCGACGGCCCGGAGGCGGCGCGGGCGGCGCTCGGCGCCGTACGGGGAGAGGGCCCGGACGGCGTCGTCGTCGGGACGGCGATCGTCAAGCGCATCGAGGCCGGAAAGACGGCGGAGGCGCGCCTCGCGAGCGTGAGGGACCTGGTGGCGAGCCTGCGAGCGGGGCTCGACGCGGGCTGAGATCCGGAGGTTGGCTCTCCGCGAGAACGCTCAGCGCCACGCGGGCACGCGGCCCGCGGAAGGCGAGAGTGCGGCCCCCTCGGGCAGAACGATGGACATCAGCGCCTCGGCCGCGGCGCTCCAGGTCGGCGGCGGCACCAGGGTGGCACCGAGCCTCGACCGGCGCAGGGTGGCCTCGATGGCGGCGGCCAGCGCGGCCGGGTCCTCGGGAGGGACGAGCTGGTCCCAGGGCTCGTCGGCGATCTCCGCGTTCCCGCCGACCCGCGTCGCCACGATCGGTGTCCCGCACGCCTTCGACTCGCGGAGGACGTTGGGGAGCCCCTCGACGCGGCTCGGCAGGACGGTGAGGTCCGCGGCGCGGTACCAGTCCGGCAGGTGCGCCGGGGCCAGACAGCCGACGAACGAGACGCTCGAGGTGAGCGCCAGCGCGTCGACCCTGGCCTCGAGGCTCTCCCGCAGCGGGCCGTCCCCCACGAGGTGGAGGTGGAGGCCGACGCCGCGCGCGCGCAGCATCGTCATGGCCTCGAGCAGCACGTCGATCCCCTTCGCCGGGACCAGGCGCCCGACCCAGAGCGCGATGCGGCCTTCCTCCGGCAAGCCGAGCCGCCGCCGCGCCGTCGCCCGATCGTCGGGGTGGAAGGTGGCGGTGTCGACCCCCTGGTACCAGAGGTGAACCTTCTCCGCGGGGATCCCCAGGTCGAGGACCCTCTCGCGCAGGTACTGGCACACGCACAGGACCGCGTCGGTCGCCTGGAGCACGGAGACGACGCGGCGGCGGCGCGCCGGATCGTCCGTCAGGACGAGGACGTCGGAGCCACCCACGATGACCGCCGAGCGGACGCCGGCGCGCCGGGCCACCCGGACCGCCGTTTCCCCGTCCGGGTGCGCCCAGTACGCGAGGACGGCCGCGGGCGGCTGGCCTCCGAGCAGGGCGTCCACGGCGCCACGCACCGAGTGCCAGTAGAACCAGCCGTAGTGGCTGCGGAGGACCCCGGGCGGATAGTAGTAGCGGGGATACCTCACCTCGATGCCGTCGATGACGCCGCGATCGAAGTGCCAGAGCTCCGCGGAGCCGCGGGCGATCGCCCGTGCGGGGTCCGTCCAGGGGACGGGCGAGACCACCTTCACCTCGTGCCGGCGCGCCAGGGCAGAGGCGAGGTTGAGGTTGAAGACACCCTTGGCCGGCCGCGCCGGGTTGGGGAAGTCGTTGGCAATGAAGAGCAAGCGCATTGCTGTCCTGTCCCGCGCGTGACCCCACGCTCGACCGGGCCGGTCGAGCGCTGTCCGGGGTGCGGGAGACGACTGGCGCCGAGGACGAGCGCGCGCGGAGGCGCGGGCGACCGGCCTCGCCAATCCGTGTTCCCCCGACCCACTCACACGGAGACAGAGGATTGAGCCTCAGGGGGCATCCGCGCAAGCGCGTCGGGGAGAATTCCAATGGTCCGCTCGGAACGACGGAGCGCGGCGCCGCCTCAGGCGATCGGGGGCGCGGCCACGGCATCGAAGCGGCGCCGCGCGAAGGCGCCCAGTCGCTCCAGGACGACCGCCGGGATCTCGTGCTGTCCGCCGTGAGGCACCCACTCCACCTCGGCGCCCGCCTGCTCGAGCAGCCCCCGCAGCAGCTCGGCGTCGGCGAAGCGGAGCAGCGGATCGCGCCGGCCGTGGCAGACCAGCGCGTGGATCGAGGCGCCGCGAGCGGCCGCGGCGGCGGCCCAGCGGTCGGCGCAGAGCAGCGTCCCGGAGAGGATCGCGAGGCCCGCAAAAGGCTGCTCGGAGGCGAGCGCGACCTCCGTCGCCAGCATCGCCCCCTGGGAGAATCCGCCCAGGATGAGCCGCGATCGCCGCACCCCGTGATCGCGCTCGAGCGCGGCCAGCACCCCCTCCAGCGCCTCCCGCGCGGCGGCGAGGCCGGGGGGCGTCTCGGTACGGAGCTGGTCGGCCTGGCCGCGCAGCTGAAGCTGCTGCCTCCGCGCGAGGTCGATCGGCCACCAGGCGCGCCCGCCCCCCCAGTCGAGCGCCAGGGGCGCTTCCGGGAAGAACCAGCGGACGCCGGGCCCTCGATCGCCTCCGACGTCAATCGCGTGGGCCAACCCCACCAGGTCGTCGCCCGGCGCGCCGAAGCCGTGGCAGAGCAGGATGGCGGGACCGTCGCCGCCCGAGGGGCCGAGGGAGCGCACGGTCAGCGGGCCGATCTTGGTGGTGTCCATGGCGGCTTCATAGCGCGCGGGAAAAAAAAGCGCGCGACCCGTGACCCATTTCCGCCGCCGGCCCCACTGGGCATGCTGTGAGCGTGACGCTGCTTCCTTCTCCCCAGCCCGGCGGGCGCCCTTCCGCCCCGGGAGCGCCGCGTCAGCCGGTCGAGGGGACTCCCCCACCTCCCGACGACGGGATGCGCGAGCTGCTCGCCGCCGCCGCGACCGGCGATCCCGCGAGCGTGCGCCGCGTCCTCGCCCGCGTCGCGCCCTCGGTGCAGCGGGTCGTCCGCACGGTGCTGGGTCCGGCTGGAGGCCACGCCGAGGACGTGACCCAGGACGCGCTGCTCTCCGTCGTCCATGCGCTGGCGTCGTTCCGCGGCGAGTGCGGCTTCCTCCACTACGCCTGCCGGATCGCCGCACGCGTCGCCGTGGCGGCGCGCCGTGCCCGCGCCGCGGAGGCCCAGGTCGAGACCCTCGACATGGACAGCGCGCTCGAGCTCCCCGGTCCCGGGGACGACCCCGAGGCGCCCCGCCGCCGGGCCGTGCTCCGCGCGCTCCTCGACGAGCTTCCGGAGGCCCAGGCCGAGACCCTCGTGCTGCGGGTGATGCTCGGCTACTCGATGGCCGAGGTCGCCGAGGCCACCTCCGTGCCCCTCAACACCGCGCGCAGCCGGCTCCGGCTCGCCAAGGAGGCGCTGCGCAGCCGCATCGAGGGCGACCACGCCCTCGCCGAGATGCTGGAGGTCGGATGAACAAGCTCGCGTCGATCCATCCGGACCACCTCCTCGACCTGGCGCGCCGCGGGACCCTGCCCCCCGGCGAGCGGCAGCGGCTCGGCGCCCACCTCGCCGTCTGCCAGCCCTGCGCCTGGGAGCAGGCCGCCACCGACGACTTCGAGCGGGAGCGGGGCGCGATGGAGATCGATCCCGCCCAGCTCGACCGCCTCGTCGGCGGCGCGCTGTCGCGATGGGGCCGCGAGCGGCCCCAAACCCCGGGCTCCTGCGGAGCCCTGTCTCGCGCCGGCCTCGCGCCCTCTCCCACGCTGGTGACGGTCGCGCGTCCAGGGCTCCGTCCCCGCGTCCAGGCCTCCGGCCCCCGATGGGGGCTGGCTGCGGCCGCCGTGCTCGCGGCGGCGATCGGCGCGGCGATGACGCTCCCCGCCCGCAGCCCGCTCGAGGGCGCGCGCATCGATCCGCCGGTCGCCTCGACCGAGGCCGGCCTCGACGCCGGCGCCCTCAGCGCGGGTGTCGGCGGCGATTCCTAGTCGAGCGCCCCGCCGAGGATCTCCTCTCACCGTCTCTTCTCACCGCCGGTCGCTGCCGCTTCCGGTGCGGTGACTCTTGCTCCCCCGTGCGCGGAGCGCACGTCCGCGCGCACCACCCCAACCCAGGAGTCTCCGTTGTCCCCACGGATGCGCCATCGCCTGCCCCTTGTCCTCGCGGCCTGCTTCAGCGCCGCGCTCCTGCTCTCGTCGCTCGCCAGCAGCGGGCTCGGCGAGCCCTACGAGCTCGACGCCGCCGATCGTGCCCGTGGCTCCGCAGCGGTCCCCGCGGACCTCACGCGCGGGCCGCTCCCGGTGGCGGCGGTGGCGATGGGCTTCCGGCTCTTCGGCCTCCACGTCTGGGCGGGTCGGCTCCCCATGGCGCTGGCGGCGCTCGCGGCCGTCGCCGCCCTCGCGCTCCTCCTCACTCGCCTGGTCGATCGCCGCGCCGCCGCCTACGGCGTCGTGGTGCTGAGCACGATGCCCCTCTTCTTCGTCGAGGCCCGCACCATGCTCGGGGACGCGATCGCCGTGGCGGCGAGCTCCCTCGCCTTCACCGGCCTGGGGCTCGCGGTGTTCGACCGGGATCGCCGCGCGCGGCTGCTCGGCGTCGGGCTCGGCGGGCTCGGTCTCGCCGCGGGGGCGCTCTCCTGCGGTGCCCTGCTCGGGGTCGCGGTCCCGGCGCTGGCGGTGGGGGTCGCCTGGCTCCTGCTCGGCCGGCGGCGTGAACTCCTCGCCGACGCGAGCGGCGCGGGGGCTCTCTGCGGCGGCGGGGTCGCCGTGGTCGTGGCGGCTCGCGCGGGCCTCGGCGGCGCCGACCACGTCACGTTCGATGCGGTAGCGCACCGGCTCGGCCACGCGCTCTTCCCGTGGAGCGGGCTCCTCCCCTTCGCCTTCATCGCGCTGCTTTCGCCCCCGGCCGCGCGTGGCCGGCTGACCTCCGAGCGCGAGGAAGCCGCGCGCGTGCTGGTCCTCGCGGGGGCGGTCATGGCGCTCGCCGCCCATGCGATGGCCGCAGCGGCGATCCCGTTCACCGCTCCTGCCATCCTCGCCGCGGCGCTGGCGCTGGCCGCCCGGGATCTCGATCGGATCCGCCGCGCCTGGCCCGCTGCCGGGCTGCGCGACGCCGGCGTGGCGCGGGCCGCCGGCCTCGCGGCGGCGCTGCTCACCCTCCTGCTGGCGCGCGATCTCCTCGACGTCCCCGAGCGCGCCCTGGCCCCCATCCTGCCGCTCCGCGCCGGAGCGCCGCTCGTCGCTGCAGGCGCCTGGGTCCGTGCGGCCGCGGTCGCCTTCGCCGCCGCGCTCGGCCTCGCAGCCTTCGATCGCACCCGGCCGGTCACCGCGGGGGGCTTCGTGTCGTGGCGGTCGCCCTACCTCGCCTGGCCGGACGCGCTCCGGCGCACGTGGGACGGGCGGCTCGCCACCGGGCTGGTGGTCGTCGAGGCGACGCTGGTGTCGCTGGCGATCGCGGTGGTCTTCCGCCCGGCCCGGGCGGCGCCGCTCGGGGCGGTGCCGCGGATGCTGGCGCTCCATGCGTTCTGGGTGCTCCCTCTCGCCCTCGTCGCCGCGGTGTGGATCCCCCTCGGGGCCCGCGATGCCCTCCAGGAGCTGCGCCGGCGCGCGAGCCTCCCGCGGGGCGGAGCGGTGATCGGCGCGGGCGCCGCGGCGGGCGCGCTGCTGGCCTGGGGGTACTACCCCGAGCTGCTCGGGCACCTCTCGCCGCGTGAGGCATTGACCCGTTACACCGCGCTCCACGCCCCGGGGGAGCCGCTCGGCGCCCTCGGCGTGAGCGCGCGCGCCGCGATGCTGGAGGTCGGCGTCGCGGTGCGCCCCCTCGCCGACGCCCCCTCGGCATCCACCTTCCTGCTCACCGGAGGAGACGCGCCCCGGCGCTGGCTCGCCCTCCGCCGCGACGACCTCCCCGCGCTCAACGCCCTCGTCCGCGCCCGGGAGCACCGCAACGCCGCGGTCCTCGCCGGCGGCGAGGGGGGCGTGCTCCTGGTCGCCAGCGCGCGCCTCCCGGGCGAGCCCACCGGCGAGGGCTCCCTCGACGATCTGGTCCTCCCCGCCGCGCCGCCCCTCGCCCACCCGCTCGAAGCCGCGCTCGGCGACGCCCTGGTCGCGCTCGGCTGGGACCTCCGCGACGGCGCCGGCGCCGCGCTCACCGGCGGCCTGGTGCCCCTCCAGGCCCACCGGCTGCGGTTCTACTACCGCGTCACCGGCCACCTCGACGACGCCTTCTGCTCGTTCGTCCACATCGACGGCCAGGGGCGCCGCTTCAACGCCGAGCACCGCGAGTTCCGCCGCTATCCGCTCCGCTTCTGGCAGGCGGGCGACGTGCTCGTGGACGAGTTCGAGGTGACCCTCGGCGGCAACTTCACCCCCGGGGACTACGCGCTTCGCTACGGCTTCGACCACCTGCCCTGCGACGGCCACGGGCGCCTCCCCGTGAAGAGCGGGCCGCACGACAGCGACGGTCGCATCGACGGAGGGCTGCTCCATGTCCGCTGACCTCACGCGCCGGCGCGCGCTCGCCGCTCTGCTCACCGCCGCGGGATCCGCGGTCACGCTCGCCGTGATGGCGGCCGATCGCTCCTGGGCCTGGGGCCCGTACCTCGGCGCCGCCGGCGTGATCGTCGCCGCCCTCGGCCTCCTCGATCTCGTGGGCGCCTTCGACGCGGTCGACGACGAGGCGGCGCCGCTGCGATCCCTGGCCTCGATCGCGCCGCCTCTCGCCGCGCTGGCGGCGGCCGTCCTCCTCTTCGCCGTCGCGATCCGCCTCGCCGCCGCGGGCCTCCTCGCGGTCGTGCCCGCCGCTGCGGTGGTGCCCGCCAGCTTCCTCGCCCTGGTGGCGGCCGTGCACCGGGTGGGCGCCGCGCTCGGCGGTCCCCGTCGGCTCGCCTCCCGGCGTGGCTTCTGGGTCGTCGTCGCGGCGACGCTGCTCTACCTGCCGCTGCTGGGCAGCACCTCGCTCATCGATCCCTGGGAGTCGCACTACGGCGAGGTCGCCCGCGAGATGATCTCCCGGGACGACTGGATCTCCCCCTGGTGGGCGCAGGAGCGCTGGTTCTGGTCCAAGCCCGTGCTCGACCTCTGGCTGGAGGCCCTCTCGATGCGCCTCGCCGGCGTCCACACCGAGGCCGGCGCGATGCTCGCCACCGTCTCCGGCGTGACGCCGCGGCCGGAGTGGGCGCTGCGGCTGCCCACCTTCGGGTTCGCGGTGACGGGCCTCTACTTCCTTTACAAGGGCGTGGCGCGCACCTTCGGGGAGAGGGCGGGGGTGCTCACGGCGCTGGTGCTGGCGACCATGCCGCAGTTCTTCCTGATGGCGCGGCAGGCCACCACGGACATGCCGCTGGTCGGCTCGCTGGCGGCGACGATGGGCCTGCTCCTCCTGGGCGGCTCGGCGGATCCGCACCGCCTCGCGCCTTCGTCCGCGGTGCGCGTGGGCGGGCGAGTCGTCCACCTCGGGATGGTGCACCTGGTGCTCGGGGGCGCGGTGCTCTGCATCCTCCCCCAGATCCTCTACCTGGCGTCGCGCAGCCTGACGCTCCACGTCGGTGCGGGCCTCTCGCTCGGCGTCCATGCGGACGGCTTCTGGTCCGGCTCGACCGGCAACTGCGACGTCCCCGGCAACGCCCCCTGCGAGCACCACGCGCCCCTCTACCCACAGCTCCCGCCGGCCTTGCAGGCGCTGCTCTGGCTGGGCGCGCTGCTCGCGGTGCTGGTGGCCCACGCGCGCACCCGCCGGCTCTCGGGGGTCGCCTACCTCGGCGCCTTCTTCTTCGCGGCGCTCGCCACCATGGCCAAGGGCCCGGTCGGCCTCGCGCTCCCGGCGGGCGCGTACCTCGTCACGCTGGTGGCGAGCGGCCGCCTCCGCCGCCTGGCGCGCCTGCCCATCCCCAGCGGCGTGCTCCTGGTGCTGGCGGCCACGCTGCCCTGGTACGTGGCCGTGTTCTCCCGGCACGGGCAGGCGTTCACCGACGAGCTCGTCTTCAAGCACATGGTGAACCGCGCCACCAGCCACATCCACGACACCAACGTCGGCGACGACGTGAGCTTCCGCTACTACCTGTGGCAGCTCGGCTATGCGCTCTTCGGCTGGGCGGGGCTCGGGCCGGTCGCCTTCGCCTTCTGGCCCGGGCGCGGGCCGGGTGTGGGCTCGCTGGCGGCGCGGCGGCAGCGCGACGCGCGGGTGCTCGCGCTGGTGTGGCTGATGCTGACGTTCGGCCTCTTCACGGCGATGCCCACCAAGTTCCACCACTACATCTTCCCGGCCCTGCCGGCCGCGGCGGTGCTGGTGGGGCTCCTGCTCGACCGCCTCCTCGAGGGGACGCCGCGCCCGGGCCGGTCCACCACCACCGCCGCGCTCGGGGTGGCGGCGCTCGGCGGGGCGGCGCTGGTGCTGCTCATCGCCCGGGATCTGGCCCGCTCGGGCGGCACGGGCGAGGCCCGGCTCATCAACCTGGTGACGTACAATTACGCGCGGCCCTGGCCCGAGGCGGTCGACCTGCGCCCGGTGCTCGGCGGCTTCGGCGTGGCGTTCGCGGCGATCCTGGCGGCGATGGCGTCGGCGCGGCTGCGGCGCGGGGCGACGTTCGCGCTGCTGTTCGCGACGGCGGCGTTCGCGGCGTGGGGGCTCGACGGCTACCTGGTCCGGGCCGCGCCGCACTGGGGGCAGCGCGAGCTGGTCGAGGCGTATTACCGCGCGCGCGGCAGCGAGGCCGACCCCCTCGCCGCCTACAACCTCAACTGGAAGGGCGAGAACTTCTACACCGGCAACCGCGTCGCGGTGTTCCCCGCGGGGGGCAAGATCCCCTCGTGGATCGAGGCGCGGCGACAGGCGGGGGCGCGGTCGGTGTTCTTCCTGACCGAGCCGTCGCGGGTCGGCGTCCTGCGGAAAGAGCTCGGCGATCCCGCGGGCTTCCACGAGCTCACCGGGGCGCGCGAGAACAACAAGTTCGTCCTGGTGCGGGTGACCTACCCGTGAGGGCGCGTCGGGACCGTGCTCTCCCTCCACGGACGCTTGACACCCGGAGCCCCATGCACCGAAAAGGACGGCGCCGCGCGTCACGCGCGTGAGGGAGGCTCCATGCGATCGACGGGTCTGTTCGGGTTGTTGGGTATCGCCGCGCTGCTGCTGAGCACCTCGTGCTCGCACACTCCGGAGAGCTTTTGCCAGAGCTGGGTGCAGAACACCTGCGCCGCGATCAGCAACTGCTGCGCGAGCGGCGAGAGCTACGACCAGGAGTCCTGCGAGCTCGGCCTCTCGCAGACCTGCCTGGGCGCGACCGACGTCGACATGATCCAGGACGGCCAGTACAAGTTCGACTACGGCTCGGCCGAGGACTGCTTCGGCACCGTCTCGTCGTGCGGCCAGTTCCAGTCCACCGCCACCGACACCAGCTACGCCCACACCAAGGCGTGCGCCAACGTGGTGACCGGCTACCGGCCCCTGGGCGCCGCCTGCGGCACCTCGGCCGATTGCCAGAAGAACGGGGACTTCTCCACCTGCTACGACGGCTCCAAGGGCGGCACCAACGGGGTCTGCGCCCAGGTCGTCAGCGACACGGCGACCTGCTCGTTCAGCTTCGCCACGCTCCAGCTCCACGTCTGCGCGGACGGCATGTTCTGCGACACCAGCACGGTGATGACCAGCACCACCGCGCCCCCCTCGTCGCAGGCCTACGAGTTCAGCGCGACCTGCGTCCCCGAGGTCACCGTCGGCGGCAACTGCGCCAGCAACGGCACCAAGGCGCTGCCCTGCGCCGCCGGCCTGTTCTGCGACGTCACCGGCACCAACGTGGCCACCTGCACGGAGCTGAAGAGCCTGGGCGCGACCTGTACCGCGGCCGCCGAGTGCGGGCCCGGCCTGGACTGCGTCAGCAGCACGGGGACCAACGGCCAGACCTGCCAGACGGCGAGCGTCGCCTACTGCTTCGCCCCCACCACGACCACCAAGCCGGTGTGCGGCGACGGCGTGTGCACGCCGCCGGAGACGGCGCAGACCTGTCCCCAGGACTGCGGGACCCAGCCGACCTGTGTGACGACCTGCGCGGTGGCGGTCACCAGCGGCGGCACCGTCTGCGCCGGCAATGGCGCGAGCTCCTCGGCGTACGACGCGATCGTCGCCTGCGCCGACGCGAACTGCACCAACGAGTGCGCCGATCTCCAGACCTCCGGAGCGGACTCGACCTGCGCCAACTGCCTGACCACGAGCTGCGCGAACGAGACCCAGACCTGCGGCGCGAACTGACGCGAAGGATGGGGGCGCGAGCCCCCGTCGGGCTCGGGCATGCGTTCCGAGGCCTCCGCCTTCCTGGTGGTGCAGGTCCGTACCGTCGATCTCGAGCGTCAGCCGGGCGGCTCGGCAGCCGCCTCGTAGAGAGCCCGCACGTCGAGGCTGGCGCCGATCGCGGCGAGAGCGGCGACGTCCCCTTCGCGGGCGACCACGGCAGTCCAGCGGTCAGTGGCAGCGCGCACTCGAGGAGATCCTCGACGAGCTCCGCACCGACGCACCGACCCCGAGGCCGCCGCGACTCACACGCGGCGCAAGATCTGGCGGACCGGACCCTGAGGCCGTCGTATCCCCGGACGGAGCCGCTGTCACGGGCGGGCACCGTCGCCCTTCTCACCGCCGCGCATCGGGTTACGCTCGGCGCATGGTCGAGCCCCGCAGCGGTCCACCGGCGCGGCGCGCGGTGCGCCTCCTCCTCGCGTTGCTGGTCGTCGCGCTCGCCTCGTGCACCTACGAGAACACCCTCGACGTGCCCGGCGACGTGAACCGCTTCGATCCCGTCACGACGTACCCCGCGATCGCCGCCGCCGCGGGCGGGGCCGCGCGGCTGGTGAAGCTCGAGGCTCGCTTCGTCCGCGAGGACGGGACGCAGGATCTGGAGGCCAGCTACGTCACCTTCATGGACACGCCCGACACGTACACGCTGGTGCGTGCGAGCGGCGCGCGCGAGGATACCAGCGCCCCGGTGGGCGCCCGCAAGCCGGTGTCCCCCGAGGAGAGCGTCGCGGTCACCGTGCAGAAGCCGCACTGGTTGAGCGTGTCGCGCAACGGACACAAGGCGCAGAGCGAGAAGCACCGGGGGATGGAGATCCGCGTCAGGGGCGGCGCGAGCTCGAAGGATGCCGTCACGCCCCCCGCGTGCGCGTTCGCGAAGATCTGGGCGGCAGCCAGGCAGCACGGGGCGCCGAAGGGCGCCGTCGCGGCGATCACCTACGATCGGAGCGGCTACGAGTTTCACATCGACGGGACGCCGCTCCAGCTGCGCTTCGACGCCGCGTGCCGCCTCGTGCCCGAGGTCAAGCCGTAGACGTCTTCCGCGGTCGCCGTCCATCCGGTAGCCTCGAGGCCGATGCCGACGGCCCCTTACCGGAGCGCAGAGGGGTGTGCGGCGTGCGGCGTGCCCCTCGTCGCGGGGGACGCGTTGCTCTCCAGCCGCGGCCCCGTCTGCGAGGCCTGCCACAAGGCGGAGTCCGCCGCCGAGCGCGAGCGCAACGTCCTTCGCGAGTCGAACACCAGCGCCCTGCTCGGCGGCATCTTCTCCACGCTCGCCGGAGTCGCGCTGCTGATGATGGGGGTGATCGCCACCGAGTTGCCGCTGAGGATTTGCGTCATCGCGATCACCGTCGTCGTCGGCGCGGTGGCGCGCGTGCGGGGGATGCGCACCAGTGCGGTCCATGGCACCATCGGGAAGAGGCTGGTCGGGCTCGGCGCCGTTCTGGGTGCGATCGGGGTGGTCGCCATCTTCGTCCGGTTCGTGTCCTGACGCTGCCGTTCGGGTGCAAGACCCGTCCGGTGAAATAGGCCGACGCCGCGCAGCCGAGCGGGGCAGCATGAGCTGACGCGGAGGTGGGGGCGCAAGCCCATTCGCCCTCCACCGCGCGACACCGACCGGTCATCCTGCGGAACGCCCGAGAGCGTTCCGCGACCGATCAGCGTTCGGCGGCGCGGCGCATCGAGTCGAGCAGGGCCAGGGCCACGCCGGGGAGGATCCCGTGCTGGATCTCCGGGTGGTGCCCGAGGAAGTACTTCGGCAGCCACCCCAGCGAGAGGACGTCGAGCTCCGCGCTGGACTCGACCAGGGTCTCGGCGCCGCCCGACAGGGGGGCGAGATCGAAGCGCAGCACGATGCCGCGCGGCTCGCCGGAGACGCCGCGGATCTCCAGCGAGCGCTCGGGGTCGGGCCGCACGTCGGCGACGAAGGCGAAGCCGACGGAGAACAGCGCCACCTTGAAGCGGAGGCTGACGGTGACGCGATCGCCGTCCTTGCGGACCCGGTGGATCATCGGGACGCGACCGGCGTAGCCGTCGACGTCGGAGATGACCGCCCAGACCCGCGCGGGCGGAGCCCTGAGGCGGGCCGCGGCGCTGGCCCTCGCGGGCAGGCCGTCGGCGCCGAGGTGGATCTGGAGGAGGGGGCCGGGCGCCGCGAGGACGGCGTCCGGCGAGAAGGCGGAGGTCACGGTCCGAGGATGGGATGGGGGGTTTGGGGGGGGTCTCGGCCCCCCCATCGTTAATTGCTGACGAGAGAGGGGGCCTTCTCGGCCTCCTTCTTCTCGATCTCCTTGGCCTCGTCGGCCGCGGAGGTGGGCTCGGGCATGCGCTCGAGGGCGGCCTCGAGCACCTGCTCCATGCGGCTCACGAAGAAGAACTGGAGCTCGTCGACGACCTCCTTGGGGACCTCTTCGAGGTCGGCCCGGTTGCGCTCCGGGACGATGATCCGCTTGATCCCCGCGCGGTGGGCCGCGAGGACCTTCTCCTTGAGGCCGCCGATGGGGAGCACGCGGCCGCGCAGGGTGATCTCGCCGGTCATGGCCACGTCGTGGCGGACCTTGATGCCGGTGAGGAGCGAGACCAGCGCGGTGAACATGGTCACGCCGGCGGAGGGGCCGTCCTTGGGCATGCCGCCCGCGGGGATGTGGATGTGGAGATCGCTCTTCTCGAGGAAGTCCTTGGGGATGCCGAAGCGGGAGGCGTTGCTGCGCACGAAGCTCAGCGCGGCCTGGGCCGACTCCTTCATCACGTCGCCGAGCTGGCCGGTGAGCTGCATCTTGCCCGAGCCGAACATCTTGGTGGCCTCGATGAAGAGGATCTCGCCGCCGACGCTGGTCCAGGCGAGGCCGGTGGCGACGCCGGTCTCGGCGGTGCGCTCGGCGACCTCGCTGGTGTAGCGGAGGGCGCCGAGGAACTCGTGGAGGTCGTCCTCGTTGTCGACGCGGCGCTTCTGCACCTCGCCCTCGGCGACCTTGACGGCGACGCCGCGGATGACGCCGGCGATCTGGCGCTCCAGGGAGCGGACGCCGGCCTCGCGCGTGTAGTGATCGATGATCTCCTCCAGGGCGCGGTCGGTGATCTCGAGCTGCTCGGTGGTGAGCCCGTGCTCGCCGAGCTGCTTGGGCAGGAGGTGCTGGCGCGCGATGGCCAGCTTCTCGCGCCGGGTGTAGCCGGGGATCTCGAGGATCTCCATGCGGTCGCGGAGCGGGGGCGGGATCGGGTCGGCGACGTTGGCCGTGGCCACGAACATCACGTGCGAGAGATCGTAGGGGATCTCCAGGTAGTGATCGGCGAAGGTGTTGTTCTGCTCGGGGTCGAGCACCTCGAGCAGGGCGGCGGAGGGGTCGCCGCGGAAGTCGTGCCCGATCTTGTCGACCTCATCCATCATGAAGACGGGGTTGACGGTGGCCGACTTCTTCATCCCCTGGATGATCTGGCCGGGGAGGGCGCCGACGTAGGTGCGGCGGTGGCCGCGGATGGCCGCCTCGTCGTGGACGCCGCCGAGCGAGACGCGCACGAACTTGCGGCCGAGGGCGCGGGCGATGCTGCGCCCGAGCGAGGTCTTGCCGACGCCGGGGGGCCCGATGAGGCAGAGGATCGGGCCCTTCTTGTCCTGCTTGAGCTTGCGGACGGCCAGGTACTCGAGGATCCGCTTCTTGACCTTCTCCAGGCCGTAGTGGTCCTCGTCGAGGACCTTGCGCACGGCGGCGATGTCGAGGTTGTCCGGCGTGGAGACGCTCCACGGGATGTCCATGATCCAGTCGAGGTAGGTGCGCACCACCGTGTACTCGGCGGAGCCGACCTGCATGGTGCGCAGGCGCTTGAGCTGCTTCTTGGCGACCGTCTCGGCCTCGGTGGGGAGGTTGGCCTTGGAGATGCGGTCCTCGAGCCCGTCGAGGTCGCTCTGGTCGCCCTCGTCCTCGCCCAGCTCCTCCTTGATGGCCTTGAGCTGCTGGCGGAGCACGTACTCGCGCTGGTTTTTGCCCATCTCCTCCTTGATCTGGGAGTTGATGCGCTCGCGCATCTTGAGGATCTCGAGCTGGCGGGTGAGCAGGCGGAGCACCTTGCGGATGCGCTCCTTGACCTCGATGGTCTCGATCAGGGTGGCCTTCTCCTCGACGGGGGCGTCGAGGTTGGCGGCGACGAGATCGGCGAGCGCGCCCGGGGCCTGGATGGAGTCGATGAGCGACGCCGCCTCGCGCGGGAGCTCGGGCATCAGCTGGATGACCTGCTTGGCGATGTCGCGCAGGCTCATCGCCAGGGCCTCGGCCTCGACGTCCTCGCTGACGGGCTCCTCGAGCCTGCGGATCTTGGCCTTGAGGTAGGGGGCGTTGCCGGTGACCGACTCGAGCTTGATGCGGGTCAGGCCCTGGAGGATGAGCGAGTAGTTGCCCGAGCTGTGCTTGAGGGCCTTGAGGACGCGGGCCGCGCAGCCGACCGGGTAGAGGTCCTCGGCGCCCGGGTCGTCCGTGGAGGGATCGCGCTGGGCGAAGATGGCGATCACCGGGCCGGGCAGGTTGTCGACGTCCTCGACGAGCGCGACCGACTTCTCGCGGCCGACGTCGAAGGGCGCGACCGCGCCGGGGAACAGCACCGCGTTGCGGATCGGCAGCACCGGCAGCTCGTCGCCGAACACGACCTCCTCGTCGGAGCGCGGCGGCATCGGCGGGTTCTTTTTATCGGACATGTCGCTCTCCTGTGAGCCCGCAGGGGCCTGGGGGCGGGGCCCCCGCGTCTATGGCCCTGGCACCTTAGACACGACGCATCCGGCATGCCAGCGACGCTTCAATCTTTTGGTCCGTTTTTGTGCCGTGCATCGGCCGGCCCCCCCGCCTGGTGCGCCCGCGCCGCGCGAACGGGGTCGGACAAGGTCGGATCCCGCCCACCTCCGGCGCGCCGGTGGTGGCATTCGAAGCGGCCCCGAGGCTAGGATTGCCGCCCGATGCCCAAGATGCCCTTGCCCCCCGCCGAGTCGATGACCCTCGACTCCCTCGCCGAGGTTGCGCGCGGCGGCATGGGGTCGGTCGAGCTTGCCCGGGTCGTCGACGGCCGGCTCGCCGGGCAGATCCTCGCGGTCAAGCGCCTCCACCCCAACATCGCCGAGGAGCCCGACTTCGTCTCGATGTTCCTCGACGAGGCGTGGATGACCGCCGCCCTCAAGAGCCCGAACGTGGCCCAGGTAGTGGCCTGGGGCAACGACGACAAGGGCATGTTCCTGGCCATCGAGCTCGTCCAGGGCGTGTCCCTCTCGCGCCTCTACAAGGAGTCGCAGCAGAACCAGGAGCCGTTCGCCGAACGCACCGTCGCGTTCATCTGTTCCCAGCTCTGCAACGGCCTGGTCGCCGCGCACACCGCCACCACGCCGGACGGCTCGCCCCTCGGGCTGGTCCACCGGGACCTGACGCCCGCCAACGTCCTCATCAGCTTCGACGGCATCGTCAAGGTCATCGACTTCGGCATCGCCAAGGCCGAGGAGCGCATCTCCCACACCCGCGCCGGGCAGCTCAAGGGCAAGCCCGCCTACATGGCCCCGGAGCAGCAGCGCGGCGGCGCCGTCGACGCCCGGGCCGACCTCTTCTCGTTCGGCGTGTGCATGTTCGAGCTGCTCGCCGGCCGGCGCCCCTGGACGTCGAAGGGCGCCTTCGACGTGATGATGGAGATCTCCAACGATCCCCACCCCGACCTGGGCGAGCTGCGCAAGGGCCTGAACCCCCAGCTCGTCGAGATCACGCACCGCTGCCTCCAGAAACGAGCGGAGGATCGCTTCAACAGCGCCCTCGAGATCAAGGCCCTGCTCGACGCCTGGCTCGCCGCCAAGGGCTTCAGCTCCGACGACCAGCACTCCCTCGCCCAGTTCGTCCTCCGCAACTCCCAGCCCCAGGTCCTCTGGTGGCAGCAGGCGCTCCGCGGCGAGCACTCCAAGAAGAAGGCGCCCACCTTCAAGGAGCTCGAGGAGAAGATCGACGAGGATCGCGCCGCGGAGGCGAAGGCCGCCCGCAAGGCCACGGCGCAGCCGCCGCCCCGTCCTGCCGGAGGGTTCGGCAAGGGCACCCAGCCGATGACTCCCTACCGGGGCCCCGGCCTGCTCGCCGACAGCAACGGACCGCCCAGCTCGGGGCCGACCTCACCACGGCAGCCTCCCTCCAGCGGCTCTCCGATGCAGGGGCGCGACTCCGTCCTGGGCCCGCCGGCGTCGCTGGCGCGTCCCCAGGCACATCCCCAGGCCCCGCAGGCGGGCGGCGCCTCGTTCGGCTCCGGGCAGTACGCGTACGCGGCGCCCGCCCCGTCGGTGCCGCCGGCGCAGTCGCTCGCGGGCACCGAGTTCATGGCCGTGTCGCCGTTTGCGAGCGGCGACCCGCGCCTTCAGGGGCCGCCCCCGTCGGGGTCCTTGGCCTCGACGGTGATGATGAACCCT
>Ga0302283_1001787_pt1 | contig 17770 bp, 14 predicted proteins | sample III_Fen_E1_4_FD_198770 | JGI IMG/M metagenome (GOLD analysis project Ga0302283, IMG submission 198770) | Peat permafrost microbial communities from Stordalen Mire near Abisko, Sweden - III_Fen_E1_4 | ecosystem: Environmental > Terrestrial > Soil > Wetlands > Permafrost | place: Sweden: Abisko... | reverse complement strand
GGCGAGGATTCACGCCCTGTTCGCCGAATTGCTAAGTGGACAAAACGTTGCAGTCGGATCCATCCACCGGGTCCTCGATGCCGCCGACGCCGCGAAAATGGACGACGCGGTTCTGGCGCTCCTCGTGGAAGCGCGAGCAAGCGGGACGCGCCGCTGGAACCATCGCCTCGCGCGGCGGGGTGGTCTGCTGGGAGTTGCCAACACGAGTAACCTGCTTGACCTTCAAGAGGCGGCCGGAACCGCCCCGTTGGATAACCCCGGCGGTGACAATTTGTGCCCGGCCCTCACAATGGTGGAGGAAGACGAAGCCGACGAGGCCTGCGATGACGATGGCGGGCTCTACGACCTTGAGACCTGCGACTGTAGTATCCCCGGGGGTGTTGGGGGGGGCGGGGGGGGAGGGGCAGTTCCGGACGTAACGGTGATTGCCTGGGTGAATGCCAGCGCCGTTGCGCTACCAAGCGGTGAAAACGCTGCCCTGCAAGCGTACCTGCAAAACGGCACTCTTACGGCGATTTACCCGCAGAGTTCGGCGGCTGCCTTCATCGCTCAGAACGATACCTACCAGCTCACGCCATCCCAAATTCCTTGACCGCCCGATAGTCGGGCAAGTCTGGAGAACAGAATGCCAATTGCACGCAGCGTTTGCTCGCTCGGCACAGCGTGCCGGCTCTCCTGCCTCATGGTCGGTTGCGCGATTTCCGGCGGAGCTGTGCTGGGGCAGGTGAACTCTGAGCAGCCGAAAAAACTCGCCTACGCAGCCGACCCGGCCAGCGTTCCCGACGCAATTGCCAGGCTGAAGTCGAGCAATTTTGGCCTGGTCCATGTGGAAGTCATCGCCGAGTTCCGGGCGGTGGAGGCAATCCCGGCGCTCAAGGACCAGTTCAGCCGCAGTCAGGATACTTTCACCAAGGAGAAAATAGCGGACGCTCTGGTGCGCCTCGGAGACAAAGATGACACCTACTGGAATTTCCTGGTCGCGCAGGCTACGCCGGTTATAGAAAGCCCCGACCCGAGGGTGTACGACGCACAGGGGAAAGCCGTACGGGGACCCCTCTCGCCAGAGTTTGTCGCGTGGGCCAAGTCTAACGATCTTCCCGCCGATCCGGTCTATATGCTTCCGGCCAGGGTGGGGCTGTTGGCGGAAACTGGCGATCCACGAGGGATTCCACTGCTTCGCAGGGGCCTGCTTTCCCCCAACCACTTCATTCAGAGTGAGGCGGCCCGGGGACTGGGAAAGATCCACGACAAAGCATCAATCCCGCTGATCATCGACGCCTGCCGGAACGCGCCGCCGGAAGGGGCCGCGATCATCGCGAGGTCTTTGCTGTACTTTGACGATCCGCAGGCGCGTAGTGCTGTCGACAAATATATGCCCGCAGATACGGTAAAGGCATACCGCGAGGCATGGGCGCAAGGAGTAAGGCCGTGATGCAGCCAGTCTTCGACGCGCCGGGTTGTGCTCCTCGCCGCGTCGGATCTTCGCTACCCGGCGGCTGAGCCCCAAGACGGCCTAGTGGTGCGAGGCGTTGTTCGGCGAGGCCGTACTTGTGCTGTTATTGCTGCTGTGCGAGGCGCTCGAAGCGCTGCTTGCCGCGCTGTGCGCACTTCCCGCTGTGGAGCCTCCACCATGCGGGGCGGACGCCGCAGAGCGCGTTCCGCCGCTGTAGCTTGGACCTCGCGTCTGCAGGCTGCCGAAGCGGTTGCTCATGGGCGCAAAGACGGTGGTGCTTTTGCCGGCGCGGGTTTGGTCGCGGGCTACGAGGAAGGTCTGCGACTTGAGGTCGAAGCGGATGGGCGTGGCGGTGCGCAGAGCTGAGCCGGGACTGGGCTGCGCACGCGGAAAGGCGTGGGCCTCCATGTGCGGTGCTTCGGATGCAGCCAGCGGCCGCAGCAGCGCGGTGCGAAACTCCCGGGGTGGCTCCTTCAGGTACTCGATGGGCAGGGTGGCATCGAGTTTCTCCGAGCGCACGGTGACCTCGTTGCGCGCCGAGACCATGAATACATGGTGCCGGGCATTGATGGCCGGCTGGCCTTTTACGTCAAAGGGATGCAGCGGCACAAAGGCGATCTGACGCCCGCTCCTGACCCAGCGCACGGGATCGATGTGGTGCCGCTTGCCGCCGGCCACCCACACATAGTGTTTGTGGTGGCGAATCCAGCTGCCTGCGTGGCACACGGCCCAGTCATAGGGCTCGGGTGCGAGCGCCATTCCACCTACCACGGACTGCTTGCCCGTGACCGCGTCCTTCACGGTGCGATAGCGCAGTGAAGCCGGAATGCAGGGGAAACGGAATTCGTGCTCGACGGTTGGAGGCTGCGGATCGGGCTGCGTGGGTGCGGCCTGGGCTGCGGGGCGATAGGCGGTCAGTGCAATGTGCGGCTGCGCATTCGATTGCCCCTGAGCGCCGGGCGTTCCAGTCGAGCCCTGCTCGGCCGCCGCGTCGGCGTTCGGCTCCCAGCAGGTGCCGTAGGGCGCGCAGTCGAAGAACCTGCCCTGGCCGGCCATCTCGGCCATGCCGGGAATCGGCGCGGTGAGCCCGGAAGCCTCGAGCACCGTGGCCGTGGCCGCGGCGCGCTGGGCCACGCGATCGGCAACCCACTGGTCCCACGCGGCCCAGGTGCCGTCATCCGGCGTTCCCTCGGCGTCGGTAAGCTGGCCGTTCACCCAGGTAAAGGTGCGGCCCGCGGGGTTGGTTTCATGGCTCAGGCCCGTGAGGCGTATGTCCGCGCCGGGCAACGGCGTGATCGAAACAGCATCGGTGTAGCTCTCGACGCGCGCGTAGTCCTTGTCCGGGTAATGCGCTACCAGATCGTTCGACGGCGTACGCAGGATGAACTTCTCGCCTGCCACATACGGACTGACGTGCATCGAAACGGTGCCCGCCAGCAGCGCAATGTCTGTCCAGGGGATGCCGGCCGTCTCGTGCAGATCGTTGAAGGTGAGCACCGAGTTCTCGTCCAGGTAGAGCGTGGATGCGTTCTCGAACTCGATCTCCGCGCGGCCCTGGCCGGTGACCAGGCTGAAGCCGGTTTGAAGCGGCAGATCGACAGTGGCCTTCTCCCACGGCGCGCCGGCCTTTCCATTGCCAGCGCCGCGCTGGACGCGGACATCGCCTTCAAGATAGCTGACGCGCACAATCTGCGGATACGTGGTGTTGGAGTAATGCTGGCCGAGGATGAACTGCGCTTCCTTTCTGAGCTTCTCGCTGCCGTCGCCGTTCAGGATGGCCTGAATCTCGGCCAGCGCGCGCGGTTCGTCCTGGTGCAGCATGGCGTTGAGCGCCAGCAGCTTCACGTCGTCGCTCTGCGCCGGATCAATGTGAATGGGCTTGCCGCTCTGGGCGTGAATTTCAACCAGCAGCGCGCCGCAATCCTCAATCCAGCGGCTCTTGGGAAAGCTTGTGCGCAGCGCCGCGCAGGAGTCTTCCGCCGGCCTGGTCTGGCCCAGCTTGTTTTCGGCGTAGGCCTTCCAGTAGAGGGCGCCGTCGGCATGCTCGCCATGCTGGTCCGCAACCGCGGAGAAGATCTTCACCGCTTCGGCCCAGCGGCCCTGGTCGATGGCCTTCGTGCCGTCGGCGAAGAGGTTGTTCGGGGGCGAGTCAGACGCGGCTGCCGCACCACCGCCCGGCTGCTCTTCACAGCCGGTCGGCACGGGAATCAGGGCGAACGCGGTGACCGGCAACAGAACCAACCCCGCAAGGCATGCGGTGAGAAGGCCGGATTTGAAGCTCATATCGTCCCTCCCTTGGCTGGATTTTCGTTGGGATGCGCCATGCGGGTGCGCAGCACGCGCACCTCAAAGAGAAGCCCATCGGCGTTCATCTCGTCCTGTAGTTTCGCGATCGAAGCCGCGTTCAATCCGCCGGGCGCGTTGGCCGCCTCGGCCAGCAGGCTGTCCAGGTGATCGAGGGCCGTGCTCAGCTCCGGGTCGCTGGTGGCGGCCAGGTTCTTGCGGCACACGCGATTGGCAGCCAGCAGGCTGCGCGCCTCATCGCCGAGCGGCCACGCCGTTTGACCGGATTCCATATCAGCATGCTTCAGCTGCACCAGGAAACGCTCCGACCGGTCCAGATGATCGTCCAGGACGACAAGCACGATGGGCTGCTTGGGCTGTGGAGCAGGCGCCTGCTTGATGGCCGTGATGCCCGGGTGTCGTTGCTGCTGCCAAACGCTCCCGGCATAAAACGCGCACGCGGCCAGCAGCGCGCAGGCCGCGGCGTAGCTTAGACCCCTGGTCCACGGATTCGTCCACCAGCGCGTGCCCCAGTTGCTTCCGTTCCATTTGCGCCGCTCCTGCCGTGCATAGTCCGGCAGCGCGGGCGCAATCGCCGCCCACACCCGCTCGCCGTAGCCTGCATCGCGGGCAGGAGCTTCAATGCGGCTCACGTCGGCCAGGTCGCGTTTCAGCTCGGCGAAGTTGCGCGCGCACTCCGGGCACGCGGCCAAGTGCCGCTCCACGGCAGCCGGGTTCTCGCTCTCACCGTAATACTCTTGAATCATCTCTTCATCCGTCAGATGCATCATGTGGCCACCCTCAGTGGCGCCAGGCGGCGGCGCATCTTTTGCACCGCGCGGAACACCGCCTGCTTGGCTGCGTTCGAATCAATGCCCAGCGCTGCGCCGATCTCCGCTGTCGAACAATCTTCCATGTGGCGCATCACAAACGCGGTGCGCTCGGTGGGCGACAGGCTGTTGAGCGCGTCCATCTGGGCGGCGCTGATCTCGCCGCTCAGCAGCAGCCGCTCCGGACCGGCCGCTCTGTCGGCCACCTGCACCTGGTCCTGCTCCGGGTCGGTCGCCTCGGCCACCCGGCTGGTCTCGTCGCCTTTCCTGCGCTTTATCTTGTCGAGCGCGCAATGCACGGCAATGCGGTAGATCCAGGTGCTGAAGTTGGCCCGCGACTCGAACCCCTCCAGTTTGCGATAGCCGCGCAGAAAGGCCTCCTGCACCACGTCCTCCGCGTCGGCTTCGTTGCCGGTTATGCGATAGGCCACGCGAAACACGGTCTGGCTATGACGCACCACCAGCGCGCCATAAGCCTCCTTGTCCCCCGCCAGAACAGCCTGGATCGCCGCGTGGTCGTTCCTGTCCATGCGGTGATTAGACACCAGCGCGAGGGCGGCGGTTAGGGGAGATTTTTGTTCTCGGGAGATGGCCGGGATGTGGTTCGGCAGGCTGCCACCCTCGGGACAACAGCAGAAGCGTCCGAAGGATGGCGCACCAGGCAGGGACACTAAAAGCAATCTCAAAGACTGGTTTTGAAAGGGCTCGGCTTTAGCCGTGCCGCAAAATGCCCGATAAAACCCGGGGGCTTTAGCCCCTGAGGGAGGTTTTTCCGGAACTGAGCGGCGTTTATGAGATGGCTGCCAGCATAAAGCGGATCGCTGATTGCGGCGAGCAATTGTCAGCCATGCAGCCTCAATGCTTTCTGTCCAGACGCAGGACTACGTCGACGGTGTGAGAATCGTCGTTCGTATGCAGTACGTAACTTGCATTGACCGTGGCAAAGATGCGCTCAAGTGCCGGATGGACGTCGGCGGTGGCGAAGAACCCCCGGATCGCGCCTTCGTTGAACACTGCGCCCTGGTGCATCTCCCAGGCAGCCAGAATCGCGGCGCGGAGGTCGTCGCCGACGTTCTCCACAGCGAGTGTGCCCATGGTGTAAATGGGACCTGGGTCGGCACTAACGGTGAAGCTGACCGTGCCCTGGGCGCGGTCGAAGGCAGCGGTAGGGTGAACTGTCGCTTTGATGTAGCCCTTGTTGCGGTACTGACGTGCGATGAACTCCCAGTTCTGCGTAACGTGCTGACCGTCGGCGACGTCCCCGGGATGGATGCCGGACTGATGGTCGAATTCTGCCTGTGTGACAAGTATGGCGGGGTCCAGTTTGACGTTTGCGAGCTTGTAGATCTGGCCTGGCGAGACCGAGAGCTGGAAGGGAACTCGAATGGCATCGGCCGTTACTGCCGGGGCACCGTGTGGAACCGCCTGAATAGCGGCTTCGAGATAGCCATTGTCGCGGTAGTAGTTCCCAAGGTAGGTTGAAATCTGGCTCGGGGTTCCTTCCAAGTTATAGGGGGAGCCGGACTGACTCGCGACGATCTCCTGTGCCTTGGCGGTCAACGCAGCCGAGGCAGGGTCGAGGCGGATATCGCCCACCAGGACCGGTGGCGTGCTGATGGAGAAGCTGATCGCGGTGGCCTTGCCTGCGCCCAAGCCGCTTACGGGCGTCGCCGTAACCGTGGCATTGATGCCTTGCGCGGCCAGCATCTCGACCAGCGCGGCGCGCACGTTGTCCAGCAGCGTGCCCTCCGGGGGGACCTTGCCGTGATAAAGCGGCAGCCGCTCGTGCAGCTTCGCGTCAAGGTCCTTGCCGGTGAGGGTGAGCGGCAGGTTCTCCAGGCTGATGGGATACATCAACGCCGCGGGAGTGAGCGAAAAAACCAGGTTGACGCCGTCGAACTTGAAGGTCAGGCCGTCGAACACGCCGGAGTCCATCAGCAGCTTGGAGTGGTCGTTCATCTCCGCCGAGGTCAGAACCGTACCCGCCTTCAATCCGGCGGCAGCCATCAGCTCCTGATCGGTGTATTCCGGGTCGCCGTTGAACTGGATCGCCTTGGGTTGAAACTTCTGCGCCGTGGCAGGCCAGCAGGCGCAGAGCCCGAGCAGGGAAATCTGGAGGAGTAAAACAGCGCGTCGCATGATTGCAAGAAGCGTATCAGATCGGGAAAGGCAGCGAACGGCGACCGCAAAGGCTGCTTTACCAGACCTTGACCTTGCTCTGGAAGAACGGCAGGCACCTGGCCAGCCCTTCCTTGAGCGCGATCTTCGGCTCCCAGCCGAGCAGGGTGCGCGCCTTGGTAATGTCCGGGCGGCGGCGCGTGGGATCGTCCTGCGGCAGCGGCTCAAAGCGCAGCTCGCTGGCCGAGCCGGTCGCTTCAAGCACCGCCTGCGCACACTCCAGAATCGTGAACTCGTCCGGGTTGCCGATGTTGACCGGCATATGCTCTTCGCTGCGCGAGAGGCGCAGGATGCCTTCGATCAGATCGTCCACGTAGCAGAAGCTGCGCGTCTGGCTGCCGTCGCCATAGACTGTGAGCGGCTCGCCATGCAGTGCCTGCATCATGAAGTTGGAGATGACGCGGCCGTCGCTCGGATGCAGGCGCGGCCCGTAGGTGTTGAAGATGCGGACAAGGTGCGTGTTGACGCCGCGGGAGCGGTGGTAGGCCATCACCAGCGCCTCGGCGTAACGCTTGGCTTCGTCGTAGACCGAGCGCGGCCCCACCGGATTCACATTGCCCCAGTAGTCCTCCGGCTGCGGATGAACCAGCGGATCGCCGTAGCACTCGGACGTGGATGCGTGCAGAAAGCCGGCGTTGTACTTGGCCGCGATTTCGAGAGCGCTTTCCGTTCCAACGGAACCGACGCGAAGGGTCTCGATGGCCAGGCGCAGATACTCCGGCGGGCTGGCCGGCGAGGCCAGGTTGAAGACGTAATCGACCGGTCCGGGATCGAAGGCCTGGCAGATGTCGCGCTGCTCGAAACGGAAGCGCGGCTCGCCGGCCAGGTGAGCAATGTTTTCCGCATCGCCGGTGGAGAGGTTGTCGACGCCCAGCACGGAGTGGCCCTCGCCCAGCAGGCGGTCGGTGAGGTGAGAACCAAGAAACCCGGCGGCGCCGGTTACGAGCACATGCATCAGAGGGTCGGTTCCTTTTCGCTTGCGAAGATGGGTAGTCGAGGGCCCGCATCGCGCTTCACGCGCAGCGGCTCTTGCTTTTTAGAGCGCCATGCCGCGGGGCTTGCCCTGCTGCGCATGGTAGCTCGCCGGACGGCCCACGCTCACGTAGGTAAATCCGTGCTCCTGCATGGTCTGCGGCTTGTAGAGGTTGCGCCCGTCAATCACGATGGGGAAGCGGACCGCCTGGTTGAGCCGCACCAGGTCCAGCTTGGCGAACTGCTTCCAGTCGGTCAGGATCAAGACGGCGTCCGCGTCCCTGGCCGCCTCGTACACGTCGTCCGCGTAGTGCATCTTGTCCGAAGGAGGCAGCACGGCTTTGCTCCGCTCCATCGCCGCCGGGTCATAGGCGGTTACCGTGGCGCCGGCTTCGATCAGTTTTTTGATGACCTCGATGCCGGGTGAATCGCGAATGTCGTCCGTGTCACCCTTGAAGGCCAGGCCCAGCGCCGCCAGCTTCTTGCCGCGCAGGGTCCACAGGGCGGCCAGCACCTTGTTGTAGAAGATGTCGCGCTGGGTCTCGTTGATCTTGCGAATCTCCTGGAGCAGCTTGAAGTTGACGCCCTGCTGCTGCGCCACCCAGTGGAAGGCGGCCACGTCTTTGGGGAAACAGGAGCCGCCGTAGCCGAGGCCGGCGCGCAGAAACTTGGGACCGATGCGGGTGTCCAGACCCATGCCTTCGGCAATGTCCTCGATGTCCGCGTCGACCGATTCGGCCAGGTTGGCCACTGCGTTGATGAACGAGATCTTCAGCGCCAAAAAGGCATTCGAAGCGTGCTTGATGATCTCCGCGCTCTGCGCCGAGGTGACCAGGAGCCGCGCCGGCTGCGCCGCCGTGCAGATGCCGGCCAGCGCGTCCGGCTGCTCATAATAAGCGCCCGTCGTCAGCGGAGCGTAGATGCGCCGCAACACCTCTGCCGCGCGGTTGGAGTTTGCGCCCACCACGATGCGATCGGGATGCAGAAAGTCGATCACCGCCGTCCCTTCGCGCAGAAACTCCGGGTTCGACACCACGTCGAAGCTTTTCGCGTCCACGCCATGCCGGTGCAGCACGCGGCTGATCCACTCATTTGTGTAGACCGGCACGGTGCTCTTTTCGACGATCACTTTGTAGGAACTGATGTGGCGGGCAATCTCTGAGACCACAGCTTCCACATACGACAGGTCGGCGGCTCCGGTGTCGCCCTGGGGCGTGCCGACGGCGATAAAGATGGCCTCGCTGCGCTCGACGGCGCTGGCCAGGTCAGACGTGAACTCGACGCCGCGATCGAGATGCTTGGCCAGCAGCTCCGGCAGGCAATCCTCAAAGATGGGCACGCCGCCCTCGCGCAGGGTCTTGACCTTGGCCTCGTCGTTGTCCACGCAGATGACGTGATGGCCGATTTCGGCAAAGCAGACGGCGGCAACCAGTCCGACGTATCCCGACCCGATGACGCAGATGGAAACAGATTTCGACATGCGCGGTTTCATCTCGTTTCTTGCAGTTTGCAGGAATTCGCGGCTCAAAAAAACCGAATCTATAGGATTCATCTTAGGTTACTTGGTACTGACCGGATGGGCAAACGATTCGTGCGACACGGGCGCGTCGGGCCGGCAAGTGCCGGGGCTCTGCTAGATTGAGCTTTGGCAGCGGAGGAATTGCGCATGACGGCTGGCTGGCGGGACCAGGTCGTGGCTTACATTCGCGTGGAGGCCCAGCCGGAGGACAAGTTCGGCCACCAGCCGCGGCTCTACGCCCTGGCCTGCCGCGTCGGCGCCGGCCTGGGCTGCGATGACGACGTGCTCTTTGCCTCGGCCTGGATGCACGACCTGGGTGTCTTTCTTGGCCATCGCCCCAGCGATCCGGAGCAACTGGCCCGCTGGAACCACGTGCCCTACACCATTGCCCGCTCGCGCGAGCTGCTGGCCGGCTGGGGCTTTCTCGCGTCAAAGCTCGACGCTGTCGCCGAGGCCATCCGCACCCACCAGCCGCAGGACGAGCCTGTGGTCATCGAGGCCGTTGTTCTCCGCGACGCCGACATTCTGGAGCAGCTGGGCGCCGTGGGCGCGCTGCGGGCGCTGGCCAAGATCGGTCGCGACAGCCGCTTTCCCACCTTCTCGGCCGTGCTGCCGGTGCTGCGCAGGGCCGCCGAGCGGCTGCCCGCGCAGCTACGCCTCGAAAGCGCCCGCCAACTGGCCGCGCCGCGCGTCGCGCTGTTGCGGGCTCTCATTGTCGCCATCGAGCAGGAAGCCGGAGAGCTGCTCTACTAATTCGGGATGAGTCCCATGTGCCACGAAGCTCCGGCCGCAGTTACCCATGAGTTGCAGCCGGGCCATCGCGGGTTCACGCTACCATGGACCTTATGCAATCTCCGCGGGGCAGCGTGGCCGCGGCATGGAAATCGATTGGATTGCGCGGAACGCGGGCTGGGCTTCAGGACCTGTCTGAGAGGATAAACGGCATGTTTTTCAGGCGTATCGCAATCAGTGTGGCTGCGCTGGTGACCATGGCGGCCATTCCGGCAGCCGGCCAGGTGGTTCCCTCGGCGGAACAGGGCGGCCTGCCGCTGACTGCCGGGGGCGGCTTTTCGCGCTTCAACATGGATTGCGCTTCGTACATCTACGGAAGCACTTGCTATATGAACGGCATCACCGTCTGGGTGGACTGGAACCTGAACCGCCTGCCCGGGCCCAGCTTTCTGCGTGGCCTGAGCGTGGAGCTCGAAGGCCGGGACCTCAACTACGGCCTGCCGCCATGGCTGACGGACGCCATGCAGGGCGACACCGGCACCAACCTGCGGCAGGATACCGGCCTGGGCGGCCTGACCTACTCCTGGCGGCACCTGTCCCGCATCCATCCCTATGGCAAGGCGCTGTTCGGGCTGGGCAGCATCGACTTTCCGCCGCTGCCCGCTTCGCCCCCCACCTATCGCCATGACGACCGCACCATCACTGCCTTCGGTGGCGGAGCTGACATCCGCGCCTGGCGCCACGTCTGGGTCCGGGCCGACTGGGAGTACCAGCTCTGGCCCAACCTGTTCGGAAACTCCCATCCAGTCACGCCAAACGGAATCACCCTCGGCGCCGTCTATGACTTCAAAGAGATTCACCGGCACTGAAGTTCTGACCCCTCGGTTTTGCGCCTGTCCGCCGGCTGCGGAACTTCTCAGCCCAGGCAGGGTTCAATCTCCCAGGTCCGTGAGTCAGGTGCGTGTGATTCCGGCCGCACCTGCATCAGCGGCCAACCGGCTGGTTTACGATTGAACACATACGCGGGTGCGAGCTTGACGAGATGCGGGCGGTCACTCCGGGTTGCAGCTTTACAAAGCAGCCGGCCACGCCCCAGACTTCCCGGCCTGCACAATCCCGGCCCGGCAGTTCCGGATTGCGAATGCCCCTTTTGGCCCTGACGGGCTGTTGTTTTCTTGGTAGATTCCGCAACTCCGGAGGGAACCAGCATGATCTTGAAGCGGTTTACCAGGTCTCTGCTCGTACTGTTTTTTGTCTCCGCATCCATCGCCATAAACGCCCAGACGGTTTATCACGCGGAAGAGGGCAAGTTGCCCCTTTCCCTTGGCGGCGGTGTATCGAACTTCGACCCCTACTTTGCGCAAGCGCCGCTGCCCAACGACCTTATCATTTCCGGAGGCGGACAGGGCCGCATGTGGGGCGCTGCCGGGTGGGCGGATGCCGGGATCCGGTTTGGCCCGGCATGGGTGCATCCGTTGAATCTCGAATTGCAGTACCGGTCGATCTTCGCCGGCTCCTCGGCAACGCATCAAAACGTCGTCGAGAACAACTATGGCGGCGGCGTCACCTATAACTGGTACCACTACCGCAACTTTCATCCCTACGCCAAGTACATCATCGGTTTTGGAACCGTCAACTTCAACCCGCTGCCCTATCCGGGCCATGTGCCGTACTCGCACGATTCCCGTGTGACCAACGCCCTGGGCGGCGGGCTGGAGTATCGCATCACCCGCCATATCTGGGTGCGCGGCGATTACGAGTACCAGCTCTGGGGCAAGCTGCTGGGCGCGCCGGAGTTCTCTCCGCAGGGATTTACGGTGGGCGCCATGTATCACCTGAATAAGTCGCCCTTTCACTAATCGACGGACGCGGGCTTGCGTCGACTTATCTCCATCCGCAGTGATCTCCACTCATCAAGAAGCTGCTGACACGGTCCGAGTCAGCAGCTAGAGCAGTTCTCCAATTCATGTGCTCTATTTAGTTCCGTGCAAGTTGGCTTTTTCTTAAGGAAAAAGCCACTTATCATCGTGCTTTCGGTGTACAGCAATTGGAGAACAGCTATAACTTCTGCGCGCTCGATCCGCGAAGAGCGCGGATGTCTGTCTCCCAATCCTCTGCGAAGCACGGAGCGATTGCATCGGTCGCCTGAATTTTCGCCACATAAAGCGCGGTTTTCCTCACATGGCTGCCGATAATTTCACCGGCCTATCCATGCCGTTTGAGATGCGATGCGCGCGCAGCCAGGCCGCAACCGATGTGCTTGCGCGTACTTCGGCGCTAGTAACTTACTTTGTTGCGGATGAGTACCTTATAAGTTGGGTACCATTTGAGTATTTTCATGGTCACCGGGGTTTGCGATACTCAGCTCTCCAAGCACGTTCGATTCTCCCGTTTTTCTGTAGGCAGCATCGAAGGGCGCTGTGGACCACCAGGATCAAAACTCCGTGATCTCTCCGGAGCGATAACGCGGTGGTGAGGGTGAGGAGAAAGCAAGCGTGGGCCGGCCAGTTCGCTTTCAACAGATTCTCGGGGTACGTTTCATTGTGGGCGACGCGCACGATGCGATTGACCAGGTGTCCCGTGAGGGCGGCCTGGTAGTGGTGCCTGCCGCGCCGGCTTTGAAAAACCTTACTCAGGACAGGCGCTATCGAGAAGCGCTTCTCGGCGCTGACTTCGCCATAGCCGACAGCGCCCTGATGGTGCTGAGCTGGAACCTGATCCAGCGCGACCGTATCCCCAAGCTGTCCGGCCTCAAATATCTGCGCGCTTTGCTGCTCCGCCCGGAGTTCCGGCAATCCGGGTCCAGCTTCTGGGTCATGCCCACTCCCTCTGCGGCCCGCCGCAACGGAACCTGGCTGATTGAGAACGGCGTCAGCGTGGCGCCGGAAGAGCTGTATGCCGCGCCCATGTATGGCGCCAGCGTGGAAGACCCTGAGCTGCTTCGCCAGCTTGAGGCACGCCGCCCGCGCCACATCGTGATCGGACTGGGTGGAGGCACGCAGGAGCGGCTGGGCCTTTATCTGAAGCAAAATCTGAGCTATAAGCCGGCAATTCACTGCATCGGAGCGGCCATTGCCTTCCTTTCCGGCGATCAGGTGCACATTCCGGTATGGGTGGACAGGATGGGCCTGGGCTGGCTGTGGCGCAGCCTCTCCGATCCTCCCCGCTATGGTCCGCGCTACTGGGAAGCCTGGCATCTGGCGCCCATGATCCTGCGCTACCGCGACCGCTTGCCTTCAACAGTTTAGCTCTCATTGGCCTGGCCTGGGGCCAAGCTTTCTGCTCTATCAGCCAATACCTGAACAGCCCATCGGAGCCTATCTGCAACGCGAAAAAACCTGCGTTCCGCGCCAGATTTCAGGGTCCGTCCGGGAGGGCTCAAGGTTCCCATGCTGCCGAAAGGTGTTTCCGGGAGGGCAGTTTTGTGGAATAATCGACCCAGAATTGAAAAAGACTTCAGGCTTCGTCTTTCATTTTCAACGGCTTTCCAGTTCAGGCGAATTCGCCGATTCCGGGCAATCCGGTTTGCTGAATTCATACGGTAGTTGCTGGAGCATGCTCGCCTTGGTCCGCTCCAATCGGGATTGAACTTCCTTTTTTAGAGCTGCGCAGGTTACCTCCGGCGGCTCGATGGACGAGTATTCTCCGCCAGCGTACCGATGCTGACTTCAGAAACACTGAGAGGACATCCGCAACGTGAGTTCGATCGCTGAGGTTCCCAATCTGTTTGCCACCCGGCGCATCCTGGGCGTGAACGTGGCCGTCAGCAGCTATGACAAGGTGGTACAGCGATGTCTGGCCTGGGCCCAGGCGCGCGAGTCGCGCACGCTCTGCTTTTCGACCGTGCACATGATCATGGAGGCGGTGGACGATCCAGCCTTTCTGCGCCGGCTCAACTCCATCGACATTGTGAACCCCGACGGCATGCCCCTGGTCTGGGCTCTGGGCGCGCTCGGCGCCAAGCAGCCGGAGCGGGTCTACGGGCCGGACACGACGGTGCTGATGCTGGAAGCGGCCGAGGAAGCCGGCGTCTCGGTGGGTTTTTACGGCGGCAGCCAGGAAGTTCTGGACGCCCTCATCGCCAAAGTCCGCGCCAAGCACCCAGCGCTGAAGATCAATTTCGTGGAGAGCCCGCCCTTCCGCGCCCTGACGCCGGAAGAGGACGCCGCCGTGATCGAGCGGATCGCCGCTTCCGGAACCCGGCTGCTGTTTATCGGCCTGGGCTGCCCCAAGCAGGAAAACTGGGTGGTGGACCACGCCGGCAAGGTGCCCGCGGTCATGCTGGCGGTGGGAGCGGCCTTCGACTTTCTGGCCGGAACCAAGCCCCAGGCGCCGCGCTGGATGATGCGCTCTGGCCTGGAGTGGCTGTTCCGCCTGGCGACTGAGCCGCGCCGCCTGGCCCGGCGTTACTTCCGCAACAATCCCCGCTTTGTGGTCAAGTTTCTCAGCCAGCTCTTGTTCGCGCGCGCCTGAGCGCCGCTTGCGGGCGGATTCCGCATTGGTTTTCGGATAGTTTTCCGCTTCGCCTGCCAGCCCGGCGGGTGCCTATGGTAATCCCCGGCCCGGAGATCGCGGTTCTCCCCGCGATTGCCCATATGAGAAACTAAATCAGTGGGATGGCGTAACATTGTGGTCCCATGGTCCACTTGATAAGGGCGGTTGGAAGGCGCCGGCAGAGCGCCGAGTTTTGATTGCGCAGGGCCGCCAGGCCATGCCCCCAATTCCATGGAGCGAGGTAAATGGATGTCGATTCGAGGTCAAAAGGTTCTGGTGTGCGGTGCGGGCGGGTTCATTGGCGGGCACCTGGTGAACACGCTGTTTGTCGAGGGCGCCGCCAGCGTGCGCGCCGTGGACGTGAAGCCGCTCGACGAGTGGTATCAGGTGAACAGCGCCGCCGACAGCCGGGTGCTCGACCTGCAACTGCGCGATGCCTGCCATGAGGCCTGTGAGGGCGTGGACGCGGTCTTCCAGCTGGCCGCCGACATGGGCGGCATGGGATTTATTGAGAACAACAAGGCCCTGTGCATGCTGAGCGTGCTGACCAACACCCACATGATCCTGGCTGCGCGCGAGGCCGGCGTCAAGCGCTTCTTCTACTCCTCCTCGGCCTGCGTTTACAACGGCGACAAGCAGACCAACCCCGACGTGGTCGCGTTGAAGGAAGAGGACGCTTACCCCGCCCTGCCGGAAGACGGCTACGGCTGGGAGAAGCTGTTCAGCGAGCGCATGTGCCGGCACTTCCGCGAGGACTTCGGTCTGGCCACCCGCGTGGCCCGCTTCCACAACGTCTATGGGCCCCTGGGCACCTGGACCGGCGGACGCGAGAAGGCGCCGGCGGCCATCAGCCGCAAGGTGCTTGAGGCCAAGCACACCGGCAATCACGAGATCGAGATCTGGGGCGACGGCCACCAGACCCGCAGCTTCATGTACATCGACGATTGCACCAAGGGCATCGTCGATATCTATAACAGCGACATTCTGGAGCCCATCAACCTGGGATCGAGCGAGCTTGTGACCATCAATCAGCTGGTCGATATCGCCGAAGACATTGCCGGCGTGAGGCTTGAGCGGAAGTACAACCTGAGCGCGCCCAAGGGCGTGAACGGCCGCAACAGCGACAACACGCTGATCAAGAAGTACCTGGGCTGGGAGCCCTCCATCAAGCTGCGCGACGGCATGGGAAAGACCATGGCATGGATTGAGGAGCAGATGCTGAGCGGCGTCGCTTCGAAGTAGGCCAGCGCATCGATAACAGACCCAAAGGCCGGATTTTCGCGCGGCGGACATCTTTCTTCTGATGTCCGCTGTTTTCTTTGTTGGGCTCCTTGATGCACAATCAATAACGATATGAGTATCCGATTCGTACTGCCCAACGATCTTCGCGCCGCCGTTGACTCGGCCGTCGCCGACTGGCAAGCCAACAGCAAAGTCGACCGCTTCTGGAAGAAGGACCCCACTCTGTGGACGCAGGATGGGGAAGAGAAGTGGATGGGCTGGATCGACATTGTGGAGCGCCAGCAGCAGGAGCTCGGCAACCTGGCCGAGCTGGGCGCGGACGTCGAGACGGGCGGCTTCAAGAGCGTGCTGCTCTTGGGTATGGGCGGCTCCAGCCTGTGCCCGGAGGTGCTGGCCATTACCTTCGGCCAGCAGGATGGCTTCCCGGCGCTGCATATCGTGGACTCGACCGACCCGGCGTATGTGAAGGCCGCGCTCGATAAGGTCAAGCTGGCGGAGACGCTGGTGGTGGTGGCCAGCAAATCCGGCTCCACACTCGAGCCCAACATCCTGAAGCAGTATTTCTTCGACCAGATGAAGTTCGCTGTGGGCGACGACCAGGCGGGCAGCCACTTTATCGCCATCACCGATCCAGGCTCCAAGATGGAGCAGGTGGCCAAGACGGACGCCTTCCGCTATATCTTCTATGGCGACCCGCAGATAGGCGGGCGCTATTCGGCGCTGTCGAACTTTGGCGTGGTGGCCGCAACCGCAGCCGGGCTGCACATTGGCCAACTGCTCGACGAAGCCGGCAAAGCGGTAGCTGCGGCTAAGCTCGCGCCGGCGGAAAACCTCGGCGTCCAACTGGGATTATTGCTCGGCTCCGCTGCCAACACTGGCCGCGACAAGATCACCATCTTCACCTCGCCCGAGTTGCACGACCTGGGCGCCTGGCTGGAGCAGTTGATCGCGGAGTCGACCGGCAAGCTGGGCAAGGGCATTACGCCTGTCGATCGCGAAGAGATTGGTCCGCCCTCGGTCTACGGCAGCGACCGCATCTTTGCGTATGTGAAGCTGACTGGAACCACCGACGCCAGCCTCGACGCCAAGGTCGCGGCTCTGGCAGCGGCCGGGCATCCGGTGGTGCTGATCGAGATCGACAACCTCTACGAGATCTTTGGCCAGTTCTTTACCTGGGAGATCGCGACCGCCGTTGCCGGCTCGGTGATGGGCATCAACCCGTTCAACCAGCCGGACGTGGAGAGCGCCAAGATCGAGACGCGCGCGCTGACCGACGAGTACGAGAAGACCGGCCGGCTCAAAGAGCGGCTGCCGGTGCTGACCGACTCCGGCGTGGGCATCTACGCGACAGAATCTTACGTGGCCACGCTCAAGGCCGCCGCGCCCGCCTGGACGCTGGTCGGAGCGCTGAAGGCGCACCTCGGCCAGCTGCATTCCGGCGACTACTTTGCCACGCTGGCCTTCCTGCCCATGTTCCCCCAGCACGAGGCGGCGATTCAGGTGTTTCGCCACAAGGTGCGCGACGCGAAGAAAGTGGCCACCTGCCTGGGCTTCGGGCCGCGCTTTTTGCACTCCACCGGCCAGGACTACAAGGGCGGCCCCAACACCGGCGTCTTTTTGCAGATCACCGCGGACCACGCCATCGACGTGGACATTCCCGGCCAGACCTACAGCTTCGGCGTGGTGATCGACGCGCAGGCCGCGGGCGATCTGGCCGTTCTCGAATCGCGCGGACGCCGTGCGCTGCGCGTTCATCTGGGCGCGGATATTGCTGCCGGGCTCAAGACGATCTCGGATGCGATCGACCAGGCGCTGAGGTAGCTGAGAACAGGGAAGAGGGAACAGGGAATTGGGGGCCACGGGGCCCCCTTTTTCGTGGGCTTGGGGCCGGTCAAAACCGAGATGAATACTAGGCCGCCGGTACCGTACGAGTGCCGCTGGAGGTTTCTGTTCCGCTCGCTGTTGGCGAGAGAGTAACTTCCGAGCAGCCGAGTAGCCGGTGGTGCAGGAACAACCCAATCGAACAGGTGAAGGTCCTGCTCGACGGCATCCGGCCTCTTCAGTTCA
>Ga0302283_1001777_pt1 | contig 17806 bp, 8 predicted proteins | sample III_Fen_E1_4_FD_198770 | JGI IMG/M metagenome (GOLD analysis project Ga0302283, IMG submission 198770) | Peat permafrost microbial communities from Stordalen Mire near Abisko, Sweden - III_Fen_E1_4 | ecosystem: Environmental > Terrestrial > Soil > Wetlands > Permafrost | place: Sweden: Abisko... | reverse complement strand
CGTCACTCGCTTTCCCCCTCTCCCACGAGGGGAGAGGGGGAGTCGAGGAACGCCCGCAGGCGTGCGAGCACCGCGGGCAGAGTCCTTTCAACCTCGCCGGCGGAGAAGCGAACGACGTGAACGCCGGTACGCTCCAGGGCGTGCTGTCGCTCTCTGTCCAGGTCCTCCCGCCCGCGATGAGCACCCCCGTCCACCAGCTCGAGTCGAGCGCAAACGCGCTATTCAAGCCGGGCATCATCCCCCTCTCCCCTCGTGGGAGAGGGGGCGAGTGACTGCCGCTAGCAAACCTTGGGGGGTGAGGGACGCAGGCGCTCTTGGTGGCGGAACGCGGGCTGATCGCGCCGCGATCAAGGCGCATTTGTCCCCGTCGCGAAAGCCGACGCGCGCGTTCCGAGAGCGTGGTGAAACCCAACGCTCCGCCCCCGATGATCGCGCGAAATGGCCCAAAACGCGCCCGGTACGGCGGTTGCTGAGGGGGTAGCGCATCGCCGCCTCGCCGCGCCCCCGCACGAGCGGGTTCCGCGCTCGTCGGCGAGTCGCTCCACACCATCATCAGCCCCCATCAAGGCCACCATGATCTCCATCCGACTTCGCTCCATCTCGTTCGTCACGCTGGCGCTCGCCGCCGCATGCTCCGCTGCTTCTCCTGGCACTTCGACGCCCGAGGATCCGCGCTCACCCGGCGCAACGACGCTCACGCCTTCGCTGACCGGGGTCCCCCCCCTCGAACAGGCCAAAGCGCAGTGGCGTCGCCAGATGGCCAAGACGCCCACGCCGAAGGAAGGGTGCTTCGACGCCGTCCACCCGAGCACGCAGTGGGTGGAAGTTCCGTGCGGGACAGAGCGACACTCGCCCCCTCCGGGTCGCCCCGCGACCGCGCCGGCGGGCTCGAACGCCGGTCCTGTCGTTCTCGACGCGAACGGGCCCGGCACCGCCGTCCCCGCGCTCGGTCACGCCACCGCAGAAGCTTTGCCCGCGGCCCCCGAAGCGGAACCTTTCCGGCCTCTCACCTCGGGCACGGTGCAGACCGGCACCATCTCCACGGCTGTGGGGTCTTTCCCCGGCGTGACCGTGTCGAGCGAGACTGACAACGGTGCGTCGAACGTCTTTTCGCTCCAACTGAACACAAACGCGAGCCTCTCCAACAGCGCGGTCACCGCGCTGTGCAAGTCGACCGCGACCCCAGCGTCCTGCACCGGCTGGGTGCAGTTCGTCTATTGGCAGGGCGCCGCCGAGATTTGGTACAACCTCCTTGGCGCGGGGAGCTCCTGCCCGAGCAGCGCTTGGCAGAACCTCCTAGGTAGCTGCTACCTCGAGGCCCCCAAGACGGCGACGATTTCGGGGCAGCCGATCTCGAACCTCGTGAACATGAGCGTGACCGGAACCGCAGGGGGCGCGACCGACACGGTCATCGTGGCGACGGGGCCGGGCCAGTTGCACGCGGCGACGAACACGAGCCTCTTCGACCTGGCCGCGAGCTGGACGTACGCCGACTTCAACGTGGCCGGCAACGAGTCCTTTGGCACGGCGCAGTTCGGCGCCGGCACGACGCTCACGCTCCAGTTGGTGACCGACAGCGCGACGGGGAGCACGTCCCCCCCCACGTGCAACCCGTCGGGCAACACGACCGGCGAGTCGAACAGCCTGACCTTCGTCCCCAACTCCTGCTGTGTGTTCGGCGGCAGTACGCCGGGCATCAGTTTTCAGGAGAGCAACCTCTCCAGCGCGAAGCCGCAGACGTGCGCTCTCGCCGCGCCTCGCTGTACGTATTCCTCGACCGAGCAGCTGTCGTCGTTGCTGCCGACGGGCAATGCGGTCGTGACCGCGCAGTGCACGCCGGACCCCGGCGAAGACCCGATCGTCATTTACAAGCAGGTCGGCAGCAGCTGGCAGAGTGTCGATACGCTCCCCGCGAACAATCTCACGGGAAGCTTCGTGCTCCCTTCCGAGCCGGGGAGTGCCACGGTCACGTTCCTCGCGTGCTCCGTCTCGAACGGGGAGTCGTGGGTCGTCGGGCCGGGCGTTCCCGGTTGCGATGCCGCGGCGTCGAACGTCGCCATGCCGGCCGACGTCTTCTACGCCACCCCGAGCGCGGTCTCGATTCCGCAGAACAGCTACGGCTACACGACGATGATGATCGGCGGGCCGTGGGCGCGAGGCCTCGCCAGCACCAACGAGACGTTCACCGTGAGCACGAGCATGCCGGGGAGCGCCGTTGCGACCTACTCGTCTGAGCTCTCGGGGACACCGGGCGTCGAAGGCGCGCAAACGCTCCAGATCCAACCCGCGCTCACCGCGCCCCTCGGGAGCTACAACATCAGCGTCACGGGTCACGACGCGATCTCGGGCGTGAGTCACACACTCAACGTGCCGGTCACGATCACGACCTGCCAGCCGCTCGCGTGCAGCACGAATCAGTGCGGCACGATCGCGACCACGAACGGGTGCGGCGGGCCGGCGGTGAGCTGCGGCACCTGCGCATCAGGCGACGTCTGCTCGAGCAACAGGTGTTGCCCCTCCGGAATGCAGTGGGACAGCGCGATCAGCACCTGCATCTGCGCCGCGGGGACGACCTGGAGCAACTTGCAGAACAAGTGCATCAAGGGGTGCACCACGCCGGCGTGCGAGTGCATCCAGGCCGGCGGTGAGTGGGACGGGAAGTACTGCGAGTAGCCGGCGAGCATCCCGCCGCGAAGCGCGCCGTTCCGTGGGGGGGCGGCGCGCTTCGGCGTTTTGTGTTTCGAGAGCTTGCGTGACCGGTGTCACCCGAGATCCCCGGTCGCGGACGCGCGAGCGCCTCGCGATCTCCCGCGCACCAACTCCTCCCCACGCGCGCGACCAACGCCTTCGGGAGTATCAGAGGCGCGAGGACGGTCGGTCGCTTCGATTCTCGCTGACCCGGGCTTCAGCGCGAACGCTTGCGCGTGAGGCCGTAGATGCTGAGGCGCGACACGAGCGTCCTCAGCGACACGCCGAGCTTGGCCGCCGTGCGCGCCTGGTTCCAGCCGCAGGCGTCGAGCGCAGCGACGAGCTTCGCGGCCTCGGGGTCGCGCGCGACGAGCTCGTCCACCCGTGCGCGCGCGGAGAGCGGCGGGCCCGGGGGCGACTCCGGGGCCGCGTCGGCGAGCCCAGGCGGGAGCGTCGAGCTCCGACGCTTCACCTCGTTGGCCCCCCCCATCGCAACGGCCGCACGGAGCGCCTCCGACGGACGGCGCGAGAACGGCGCTCCCGGGGTCGTCAGGCGCCGCCCCATCTTCTCGAGCGGCAGATGCGCGAGGCCGATGTCCTCCTCGCGCGCGAGGAGCACGGCGCGCTCGAGCGCGTTGCGGAGCTCGCGTACATTGCCTGGCCACGCGTGGCGCAGGAGCGCCTCCATCGCGTCGGGGAGAATGCGCGGGACGCGCGTTTGCGCGCGTTCGCGGCAGGCGTCCTGGACGAAGCGCCGCGCAAGCGGCGCGATCTCGGCGACGCGCTCGCGTAGCGGCGGGATCACGATCGTCGCGGCGGCGAGCCGGAAGTAGAGGTCCTGCCGGAAGCGGCCGCGATCCACCTCGAGCTCGAGATCGCGGTTCGTCGCGGCGATGAAGCGCGCGTCGATGGCGCGCGGGCGCGTCGCGCCGAGGCGGAGCACCTCGCCCTGATCGAGCACGCGCAGGAGAGTCGCCTGCGCCGCGAGCGGCAGCTCCGCCACCTCGTCGAGGAACACGGTCCCGCCGCGCGCGCTCTCGAAAAGACCCGCCTTCGCCGCGTTCGCGCCGGTAAACGCGCCGCGCTCGTGCCCAAAGAGCGCGCTCTCGATGAGCGTGTAGGGGAGCGCGCCGCAGTTGATGCACACGTACGGCTTGCCGGCCCTCGGCGAGGAGCGGTGGATCATCGACGCGAGAACGTCCTTGCCCACGCCCGTCTCGCCGAGCAGCAGAACGGGAATCGTCCCCTCCGCGAAGCGTTCGGCGATCGCCCGCAGCCGGTCGAGCGCGCCGCCGGGCGTGAGCTCGGGCGCGTCGTCGTCGCGACGGCGCGCCCACGCGACCGCCAGCAGCGCCTCGGGCGTGCGCCCGTCACCCGGGTAGCAGGCGACGTTCACCTCGGGCGCGGTACCGATCTCGGCGAGCTTCGCGCGGAGCGCTTCGGCCTCACGCCGCGCCGCGCCGGAGTCGACATCCGTGAGGAGCACCTCGTACTGCCCCGGCGCGTAGCTCGCCACGACGTGATCGGCGCTGACGCTCGCCGACAGGCGCGCCTCGAGCTCGGACGCCGATAGTCGGGCGTCGAACCGCACGCCGACGATGGCGAAGGTCGCCTTCCGTTGTTCGGCGCGGGCGCACTCCTCCTCGAGGCGCGACTCGAAGTAGCCATGGCTCCAGAGCTGTCGCGAGCGCGCCTCGGCGGCCGCGTGCTGCAGGACGAGCACGGTGTCCCCCATGGACACGAGCTCGCCGGCTCGCAGCGGCGTCGGGCGGCGCGGCACGAGCGCCTCCGCGCCGAGGCGGGTGCCGTTCGAGCTCGCGAGGTCCTCGATCGCAATCGACGCACCGAGCACGAGGCGCGCGTGCTCGCGCGACAGCTGCCCGTCGTCGATGCTCACCTCGCACTGGATGGCGCGCCCGATGCGCACGATCCCCGAAACCGGCAGCGGGTAGGTGAACACCCCGCGCTCGCTCATCACGAGCAGGGAGAAGCGCGGACGGTCGGCGGCATCGATCGCGATGCGAAGCTCGGTGTCGCGGTCTCGCTCTGCGTCTCGCTCTCCTGAGGCGTCCACGTCGGTTCTTACCTCGAACGGGTCACAAAGCGAATTCCGGTTGCGTAGTCGCGCAGCGCAGTTGCGCAGCGTTGCGCAGTCACGCAAGCGCGCAGGTCTCCCGGGCGGGCGCGTTTGGACCGAATTTCCTGGGGTTACGCCGAGCCAGCGGAAGGCACGGTCGTTGCTCAGTCGCTGCGGCTCAACCGGTAGGAGTAATACGCATGATGAAACGTCTGGGCCTCTTGCTCGTCCCCTCGATCGCCGCCGCGGCCTGCTCCGCAGCGACGACCCCGAAGGAGGATATCTCCACGAACTCGTCCGCTGACACGGCATCCGCACCGCGCCCGTCGATCACCAAGGTCACGCAGCCGGCGAACCCCTACACGCTCTTCGAGTCGCTCCAAGTGCGCCCGCTCGCCCTCTCGAGCGACGGCGGCACCCTGTTCGCGCTCAACACGCCGGACAACCGCCTCGAGATCTTCGATGTCGACGGCAAGAACCTCCACCCGGTCGGGTCGGTCGAAGTGGGCCTCGAGCCGATCGCGCTCGCCCTTCACAACGACAACGAGGTGTGGGTCGTGAACCACCTCTCCGACAGCGTGAGCATCGTCTCGCTCACGGGTGAGCGCGGGCCGCGCGTGACGCGCACCCTCCTCGTCGGCGACGAGCCGCGCGACATCGTGTTCGGCGGCGCGGGAAAGAACCGCGCGTTCATCACGACCGCCCACCGCGGACAGAACTCGCCGGACGATCCGGACCTCTACGCGCCGGGCGCCGGCCGCGCGGACGTGTGGGTCTTCGACGCGGGGAACCTCGGCACCGCGCCGGGCGGGACACGGCTCACGAAGGTCACGCTCTTTGCGGACACCCCGCGCGCGCTCGCCGTCACCCCGGACGGCAAGACCGTCTATGCGGCGGCGTTCTTCTCCGGTGACCAGACGACGACGATCGCCGACGCCGACGTGGCCGCGGCGTACGGGACCGTGCCGACCATCCCGGGCGGCGGCGCCGGCCCGCTCATCACGCTGCCGACGGGCGCACAGGTGCCGGAGCCGAACACGGGCCTCATCGTGAAGTGGAAGCAGGGGCCCGACGGCTCCTTCCACTGGTTCGACGCCTACGGCACGAACTTCGACGCGGCGGTCACGATCCGCCTCCCGGACCAGGACGTCTTCGCGATCGACGCGACCGCGAACCCGCCCGTCGCCAAGACGAACGGGGCGTACGCGCACGTCGGCACGACGCTCTTCAACATGGCGGTCAGCCCGAAGACCGGGAAGGTCTTCGTCTCGAACACCGACGCGCACAACGACGTCCGCTTCGAGGGCCACACCCCGGGCTTCACCTCGGTCGCCGGCAACATCGTCGACAGCCGCATCTCGGTCCTCGATCCGGTCTCGGGCGCGGTCACCGCGGCGAACCTCAACCCGCACCTCAATCACGCGGCCGGCACCGGCGACCCCACGCTGAGCCGCGCGTTCCCGCAGGACCTCACGTTCTCCGACGACGGCAAGCAGGTCTTCGTGGTCGCCCAGGGCTCGCAGAAGCTCGCGATCTACGACGCCGCGTCGCTCGAGACGGGGACCGCGACGCCCACGCGGGCGAACCAGGTGAGCCTCTCCGCCGGCGGCCCCACGGGCGTCGTTGCCCGGGGGCAGACCGCGTTCGTGCTCACGCGCTTCGACGACGGAATCTCGGTCGTCGACGTCAAGAACAACCAGGAGCTCTCGCACACGACGATGTTCAGCCCCGAGCCGGCGAGCGTCACCAGCGGCCGCAAGTTCCTCTACAGCGCGAAGGACACGTCAGCCCTCGGCGATCAGGCGTGCGCCAGCTGCCACATCGGCGGTGACTTCGACGGGCTCGCGTGGGACCTCGGCAACCCGGGGGCCACCCCGCTGCCGATCGTGCCGCTCGAGCAAGAGGAGGCAGCCGCCGTCCTCACGGCCTCCGCGGAGGCGAACGGCGGCGTGCCGACGCCCCTGGCGGTCGCGCAGGCGGACGCCATCTACTCCGGCGTCTTCACGATCTCGCCGATCGACGTGGCCGCCACCGTGGGCCAGCAGGTCGCCGAGTTCGTGTTGGGCCTGTACATGACGACCAAGGGGCCGATGACGACCCAGAGCCTCCGCGGGCTCGACAACAACGGCCCGATGCACTGGCGCGGCGACCGCAACGGCGCGGTCCAGCAGTCGGGCCTTCCGTTCCTCGACGGCAGCGGCAACCCGGTCGCTTCGGTGCAGCCCAACCTCGGCATCTACGACGAGATGAACGCCTTCAAGTCGTTCAACGTCGCCTTCCCGGGCCTCGTGGGCGACGCGAACCAGCTCTCCGACGCGGACATGACGTCGTACGCCACCTTCGCGCTCGAGATCAGCTACCCGCCGAACCCGATCCGCAACCTCGACAACTCGCTCACCGTCGATCAGGCGCAGGGTCAGTCGATCTACTTCCAGTCGCAGACCGACGGCAGCGAGCTGCCGGTCGATCGCTTCCACAACTGCAACGGCTGCCACACGCTCGATCGCAACGGGAACGCGCGCCTCTCGCCGCACCCGGGCTTCTTCGGGACGAGCGGGCGGCTGTCGTTCGAGGACGAGTCGCAGAGCTTCAAGGTCCCGCACCTGCGGAACGCCTACCAGAAGCTCGGCATGTATGGCTCGTCGGTGAGCCCCGGCCACAACCTGCTCACGATCCCCGGCACGCCCTACGCTCCGTCGCCCGCGAACCCCGTCCAGGCGGTCCGCGGCTTCGGCTTCAACCACGACGGCATCGAGGCGTCGCCCGACAGCTTCTTCGCGGCGTTCGTCTTCGCGCAGACGTTCGTCCCGGTGACGTTCGGCGGGGTCACCTTCCAGCCGAACCCGGGCGGCCTGCCGGTCTTCAACGACCCGACGCCGAACCACACCGATCCGCTCGATCCGACGCAGGGCCTCGATCCGAACGGCGTCCAGGCGCGGCACGCGCTCTCGGCGTTCGTCCTCGCGTTCGACACGAACTTCTTCCCCGTCGTCGGTCAGCAGACCACGCTCACCGGCGCGAACGCCGCGGCCGTCGCGCCGCGCCTCGCGCTCTTCGAGGCGCAGGCCGCGGCCGGCGACACCGACCTCGTCGCGCGCGCGATGATCGCCGGCGTCGACTCGGGCTTCGTCTACGTGAACGGCGCCTGGCAAGGCAACGTGTCGTCGGCTCCGGCCCTGACCAAAGCCCAGCTCCAGGCGCTCGTCGCCACGGCGGGCTCCATCACCTTCACGTGCGTCCCGCCCGGCGAAGGATTCCGCGACGGCATCGACCGCGACGCCGACGGCTACGCTGACGGCGACGAGCTGCTCGCACACACCAACCCGGCGGATCCGAACAGCTACCCCGGTCACCCCTGAGCGTGTAAGCGCCAAGGTCGGTGGCCGTCACAGGCGCCGGCGGAAGCGCGGCCGCGTAGCTAACCGAGAGACGCCCGGCATCCGCGAGGATGGCGGGCGTTTCGCTTGTGTGCCAAGCACGACTCTAATTGTGCCCCGTCACGGTGTCCGCGCGCACCGGAACCCGGCGGTGTAATACCGGTTCCCCGAGGGAACATCGTTGCGGCGCGGGGGGAGCCACGCGGGATCGATCTGGAAGGAGCCGCCACGGAACACATCGAGGGACGTGTCGGTCAGGTACGCGCAGTCCGCGCACGGGTCGACGTACGTGGCGTAGAAGTCCTGGTTCCACTCCCACAGGTTGCCCTCCAGATCGAGCTGGCCCCACAGGCCCGCGCCCGCGGACGCGAAGCCCACGGGTGCGATGTTCGCGACGCTCGTGCAGCTCGCGGAGGCGTCCGGCACGCCGCCCGGGTAGTTGCAGCCGTAGATCGCGTAGTGGTCGCTCGTCGACGGATCGGTCGTGCCCCACGGGTGCTCGAGCAGCTGGCTCCCGCCCGCCGCCGCGTACTCCCACTCCGCCTCGCTCGGGAGGAAGCCGCCGTCCCAGATGCAGAACGCGATGGCCTCTTCCCTCGTGACGCAGTTGATCGGCAGCCGCTCCTGGCTTCCGCCCGCCGCCGTCCACGTCGCGCCCGGGACGAAGCACGCCGTCGTGAGGTTCGGCGTCGTCGGTCGCACGTTGGCGTCGTCCGACGCGAGCCAGCCCGTCTCGTAGGCCACTCCCCCATCGGCCCCGACGGCGCCCGCGTTCACGAGCCCCTGGCCGCCGTTCAGGTGCGCGTGCTTGCCGGAGCCCGCGGCGGGGAGGAAGCCCGATCCGCCGTCCCACGCGCTCACGAACTGGCGGAAGCGCCCGACGGTCACCTCGTACTTGTCGAGGCGGAAGCCGCTCACGCTCGCCGGATCCGACTCCGCGAACGGCCCAGCCCCGTTGTTCACGTACGTCCGCGAGTAGGTGCCCCCCGACACCTCATGGCTCGTGCAGCAGCTCTCGCCGCTGGCCCCGCAGTCGCTGAGGCCAGCGCCGCCCACCTGGCAGCTCGTGCCCGTCGTCGTCGAGCCCGTGCACGCGCCGCCGGTGCACGCCCCCGTCGCGCAGGGCCAGGGCGTGCCCCACTGTCCGCTGGCGTCGCAGACGAGCACGGCGTTGCCGGAGCACTGGCGAGCGCCCGGGGTGCAGGCAGCCGCGGCGTCCAGCGCGCCGTCGCCGGAGTCCGGCGGAGGGCCCCCGTCGCCGGCGTCGGCGCTGCTCGAATCGGCGCTCGAATCCGCGCCGCTGCTCGCGTCGTCCGGGGCCCCGTCGCTGAGCGAGGAGTCGGCGACGGACGAGTCGCCGAGGGAGGCGTCGGCGACGGACGAGTCGCCGAGGGAGGCGTCGGCGACGGACGAGTCGCCGAGGGAGGCGTCGGCGACGGACGAGTCGCCGAGGGAGGAGTCGGCGACGGACGAGTCGTCGAGGGAGGCGTCGCTCGCGGAGGAGTCGCCTATGGACGAGTCGGCACCGAAGCTGGAGTCGACCGTCGTCGCGTCCATCGCGCCCGCCTCGTCGCCCCCGCTGCTGCCTGAGCTCGAGCCGCTGCTCGACCCGGAGCCGGAGCCCGAGCCGCTGCCGCTGCCGCCTACCGTGCCGTCGGTCGCCGCATCGCCTCCCGAACCGGCGCCGTTCGTCGCGCTGCCGCAGCCGGCCGCGATCGACGCCACCACCAGGACTGTCGCGGCAAGGCGGAAGGTACCCACGCTACGAGGGTACGTTCTGCTCACGGCGATTCACAGTCATCGCCATCTTCGAAGAAGCGTTGCACGCGCCCCTCACCCCCGGCCCCTCTCCCATGAAGGGAGAGGGGGGTCGCCCGGCGCGCGATCTCCCCCTCTCCCCTTGTGGGAGAGGGGGCGGGGGGTGAGGGCTCGCGGGTGACCCAATCGGTGGCTGGCGCGGCTCGGAGAGCGCGCATGACGAGCGCGTCGGGAGCTGCCTTGATTGCACGCCCGGGCGTGCGACGGCCGCGCGCCCGCGTCTCGGACGCGGGGCGCTCTTAGAGCGACTTCTTGCTCTTGCGACGACGAAGCCCGCCAACGGCCACGAGACCGAGCCCCATGCCGAGGAGACCCAAGCTCGGCACTTCGGTTCCGGTCATCACGACGCTGCAGCCACCGCTGCTGCTCCCGCCGCCGCCGCTGCCGCCGAACCCGTTGCCGCCGCCGTCGTTGACCGACGTCGTTCCGCCGTCGTCGAGCGCGCCGCCGCTCCCGGAGCCGCTGCTGGAGCTGCCGCTCCCGGAGCTGCCGCTCCCGGAGCTGCCGCTCCCGGAGCCGCTGCCACCGCCGTCGTCGCCCGACCCGCTGCTGCCGGAGCCGGAGCTGCCCGAGCCGCCGCCGCTGCCGGAGCCGCTGCCGCCGTCATCGCCCGAGCCGCTCCCGGAGCCGCTGCCGCTCCCGGAGCCGCTGCTGCTCCCCGAGTTCGCCGGGACCCCGGCGAGCGCCGTCGCGTTCGGCGTGCCGACGCCCGAGGGGCCGTCCCATCCCACGCCCGCCGTGCACATCTTGCCGCAGCCGGAGGAGGCCGAGTCGGTGTTCGAGTCGTGGTTGCTCGTGTCGACCGGGTAGGCGGTGGAGCCGAGGTCGTTGAAGCCGGGCGCGGTCGTGCTGTCGTAGAGCCAGCCGATGCCCGCAGCGACGCTGTCGGTGACGTTGATGCGCGTCATGATCGCGGCGACCATCGGCGACGCGGCGCTCGTCCCTTCCCAGCCGTCGTTGAAGCTCCCGCTCGCGCAGACCGCGATGTCGGTCTGGGTTCCCGACGTGTACGCCGCGGCGGCCGCGACATCCGCCGTCGCCCGCTTCGCGCACCCCGTGCCCGAGAGCGCCGACGATTGCCACGACGGCATCGCGAACTCCGTGCTGCAGCCGCTCGTCGTCGCGTCCTGGCCCCCCTGGCCGTCGTTCCACACCCCTTCGACGTACGAGGTGGTGCTCTTCTTGACGAGCATCGTCCCGCCTACGGCGATGACGTCGGGCGCGGACGACGGGTAGCTCGGCGAGGCGCCGAAGACCGTGCCGGCGTCGTCGATCGCGAAGTCCTGGTTCAGGTACGCGTAGTCGCCTGCAGCCACGAAGACGGGCACGCCGGCCGACGTGTACCCGCCGGTGAAGTCGACGCCGCCGTCATTCGTGTCGCCGATCCCCTCGGCGTTCGGATCCGTGTCCTCGTAGCCGCCGAAGCTGATGCTGATGGCCGACGCATGGAGCTTCTTCGCCGTCGCGACGGCCTCGACGAACGATTGCCATCCGTTGTCGCCCGTCTCGTTCGCCGCGGTCGCGCCGACGCCGACGACCAAGATGCTGCAGTCGGGGCACGCGGCGCTGACCATCGCCATGTCGAGCCCGGTCTCGCCGTCGGCGCCGGTGGAGACCGAGGTCGTCGGGCTGACGGGGGCTCCGGTGAGCGAGTCGACCTGAGCGAAACACGCCGCGGTGCCGACGCCACCGGGGACGGTCGCGCACTGCGGAAGGACGGGGAGCCCTTCGATCTTGCGGTACCCGGTCACATCGGCGAAAGCCGTCGAGTCGGCGAGGTCGATGAGCGCGACGATCTTGCCACCCGAGGAGCTGGTGGAGGGGACGTTGTACGCGGTGAGGATGTCGCTCGGGCCCATGCCCTTCGGCGATCCGGTGCACGTCTTCGTCTTGTCGGGGGAGACCGCGCGATTCGGGAGCGCCATCCCCGGCTGCCAGCCGATCGGGAGGAGACGCTTGGCGAGGCAGTGGTAGGCGTGGATGCCGTCCTCCGGGCAGACGTCTTCGATGTACCGGCCCTGGGGCGTGCGGTGAACGCCGGCGGGGAGCCCCTGCGGATTGAAGTGCACCCTCGGTGCCGCCGACGCATCGGGCGCCAGGCCGGCCGTGCCGAGCAGGGCGAGAAGGGAGAGCACACCTCGGCTGACGCGCTTGACGGACATCATCTTGCTCCTGGTCATCGGAATCAGAGCGCGCGCGAACGCGGGCACCGGCTGGTTGGCGGCCACACGCGGGCCACAGATCGCTAGTCCAATGCACGCTTCTCGCGCGAAATTCAACGAAGACTCGCAGGGTTTTCATCGCACTACCGCGCAAGCGGAATATCGCGCTCGCGGCCCCTGTGAGACGTCGAATTGCGGCGCAGCGCGGCAAACGAGAGCGAACGCGGCGAGGCTCCGGGTGCGCGCATCGCTCGCGCCATCGCGCCCCCCCATCTTGCTTTCGACGATTCGACGCATGCGAGCCCGGGAGACATCGCGCGCGCGCGCCGAAGGTCATCGCCGTGCCGCACTGGGAGCGGCGTCTCGGCGGGCGTCTCTACGCGGCCGCGCCGCGCGACCTACTCGTACAGCGCCAGGAGCACGGCGCTTCCGGCAGCGACCGCGACCGTCACGCTGGTCTGCTTTGCTCCGAGCGAGGTGCCGCCGGCGGTGTAGTCCAAGACGTCGTACGACGCCGTCGCGCTCAGGCCGACATTCGACAGAGAGACGGTCTTCGTCGCCGACGAGGTCTGGTCGAAATTGAAGACGGCGACATACGTGGGGTCGCTCGCAGTGGGCGTCGCGCCCGAAGAGGGCGAATAGAACCCGTCGCTCGCTTCCGACCCGGGGTTCGCCCAACCGTCCGCGGCGGTACTGGAGACATAGCCCAGGTCGCCGCTGACCGGGATGAAGCTCTTGCCGCGGGCCGCGACCTTGTTCACGAGCGGGTTCGTCAGGGCGGCCTCCGACTGGCTGAAGGCGGCGGCGTTCGTATAGTCGCTCGCGTCGAGGAAGATACCGCCGGTGATCGCAGCGGCGACCGCGTGCGTCTTCGCCCACGCTTCCGGGTAGCCGTTCCCCGCGAGCTGCCACTGGTTGAGCGCCATCTCGTCCGGGTCGTTGAAGGCGAAGACATACGGCGAGAGCCACCAGCCGCCCGTCAGCCCATTGAGCATGTACTCGGTGGATCCGTAGTGCGGATAGGAAGGGGAGCTGGCGCCCATCTCGTCGTTGAGGTGCCCGAGGACATCGCAGGAGATCCGGCGCGAGTGCGTGTAGCCGCCGGGGAAGAGCGGGGCGATCGAGGAGTACAGGAAGATGGGATGGCTGGCGGCGGTGGAGCTGCCGGCGACGACGCCGTCGATCAGGCCCATGATCTCGTTGTAGGCCTGCACGCCGGACGCGTTCGCCTCGTAATGCGGGCCCTCGAGCGAGCAGTCGGTCAAGAAGTCGAGCTTCACCTCGTCCCACCCTGCGCTGATGAGCGCGTTGATCCCTTTGGTGACCATGTCCTGGGTCGCCGGGTGCGTGGGATCCAACACCCAGCTGCCGCTCTTGTGCGAGATGGGCTGGCCGCTCGGGTCCTTGAGCATGATCTGGCCGTACGTGTAGGTCGTGCCGTTGACCGTGTAGGTTCGGGTCGTGTCCGACGAATAGGTCAGGCACGGCGTCATGTACGTTCCGGCCTTCTGCCCGTTGGCGTGGATCATCTGCACCAACGCGGCCACGTTCCCGCTGTAGCCCGCGTCGATGAACATGTAGGCCGTGCCGTTGTTCTGGAAGCCCGCGGCCTGCAGCGTCTTGAGCTGGTTGGAGACGGTCGTCAGGTTGCTCAGGCTCATGTAGCTCTGGTTGGTGCCGTAGGCGCCCCAGGTCATCCAGCCGAACAGGCTCGGGTTGCTCCCCGGCCACGCCAAGGGGGGCTTGATCTCGCCGTTGGCCCGACCATAGCGCGCCATGCCCTGCCGCCAGTCCGCGAAGGCGCCGACGAAGACCCGGGGAGACGTGAGCGTGCTGCCCTGCATCTTGGTGTGGCTCCACCCGAAGTTGTCGTGCGTGCCGTCCTTGCCGTAGGTCGGTTGCGCGCTCGCAACGTCCGCCGTGGCCACGCCGCCCCAGACGTTCAGGCTCTTGACCACCGCGTTCGCATGATCGACGTCGTAATAGAGGCCCGTCTTCCAGAAGTCGTGCGTGATCGACCCGATGACCAGGCCGCTCTGGCCGCCGTTCTCGTAGACCGCGGTCGCCTCATAGCTCGTTCCGCTGAAGTCGGCGGTCGACGCGAGCGCGCGCGAGTCGTAGCGGACCCACTCGTCGTTGTCGAAAGGGAGGTCCCAAAGCCGCCTGTCGGTCGCCGCTCCGCCGGGCGTCACGTACTCACCCGACGCGGTCCCCACGACGAGCGGGCCCATCCAATTGCTGGCCAGCGTCCCTCCGCCCCACACGATCGCCTGCACCGTGAAGAAGCTCTCGTTGGGATAGAAGGTGAACTGCTGGCGGAGCGTCGGATGGCCGCTCGTACTGTTGTCGACGAAGATCTGCACGCCAGCGCCGAGGGCGTCGGTGACGTCGGCCTGCCAGGATTTGGAATGCTTCGCGTAGCTGTAGCTCGTGAGGTAGCCGGGGCCGTCCACGTTCACCGCCGCATACGCCTGGCTGATGACGGTCGTCCCGCTCGCATTGGTGAGCGACCAACGTCCGGTGGCGAGGTTGTAGCTGAACCCCAGCCCGCTCGCGGTGGACACGGTGAACCCCGAGCCGGTGCCGTAGGGGGAGACGGTGATTCCGCTCAGCGTGGCTTCGACGCTCTGGGCGACATGGCCAACCGTTGACTCGTCGCCCGCTGAATCGTGACCGCACCCGGAGAGCGCGAGACCGACCGCGCCCAGCAACACCAACAGGGTCTTGAGTCGGCGACCGCCGCCGGCGAGGGATCGAAGAATCGCTGTCATCGGTGCTAGCTCCTCCAGATTCATTGCGTCGGACAACCGCAGCCATCCCCGAGCAGGGGCGGGTGCCTACCCCCCCGTGCAGCACTGGATGTCGTCGGGCCCGGGGCACTCGTCAGCCGTCGACGTCCCCTCCTGGGCCGCGCACGCCGCCGTGTCGATGCACGCGCCGGACTGTCCCGTCGCCGTCGTGCACGAGCCGTAGCCGGCGTCCGGGCCCCCCCCGCTCCCTGCGTCCTCACCCGGCTGCGCATCGGCCCCCGCGTCTTCGCTCGGCGGCGGCGGCGTGGGGCTGGACGGGACGAGGAGGCCGGCGGCGACGCCCTGATCGACGTAGCTCGTGACGACGTGGCGCCCCGTACCCGTGAACGAGGTGTAGTCGTCGTCGAGGTCGTACGTGCTCGGGTCGTGCGGGCGAGTCGTGACGAGCGTGTCGTGAAGGCACCACACCGCCCCGACGTTGCACCCCGATCCGTCGGAGTCGACCTTGAAGAGGTGCGAGGCCGCGAACTCGGAGTGCTCGCTCATCATCGACGAGGCGTTGGCCGATTCGCCGGCCGCCGAGTCCTTCGCGTAGACGAACGAGACCGCCTTCATCTTGGCGATGAGCGCGTCGGTGAGCGCCCACGTGCCGCCGTCGAGCGCGAAGTAGACGATCTTCGCCAGGATGTCGTCGGACGCCTCGGTGAAGAGCTCGTCGGCGACGAACGCGCCGCTCGAATGCGCGATGACGAGGATGAAGTCGGCCGCGGCCGTCTGCGGTTCGAGCGCCCGGGCGACCTCCGAGTTGCCGATCTCGCGGTTCGTGTACCCGGCGGTGTCCGGCCCGCGCGAGGCGTAGATCGACCCGATGTCGAGGCCGCGGAAGCTCGTCGCCCCGTTCAGCGCCAACGCGAGCGCGCGCGAATCGGCATCGGTCGCGGTGTAGCCGCCGTAGACGACGAGAACGTTCTTGCCCGGGCCGACGCTCGTTCCGCCGACGCCGAAGCCCACGGTGGTCCACGCCGGCGCCGCGCTCGAGAGGGCGGCCGAGGAGGAGGAGGAGGTCGTCGGGGCTGCCGAGCCGCACCCCACGGCGCACGCCGCCAGAATTCCGCAGAGGACCGCAAGCGTTGCTGCGCGCGGAAGGAGCATGCGGGCCACCTCAGCAACGATCGGGCCGATAGGTCGTGAGGACGCGGCCACGCGCATCTCGCCTGGATTCCGCGCGGCTCTCCGCGCGTGGCGAGGGGAGTGTCGTCGGAGGACACCCGCACATGGGGGCGGATGTCGCACGGGAGCACCCGGGGCACGGGACCGCGTCGTCGGCAGAAGGCTGCGTCCACGCGCTGACGGAAGTGCGGCCGCGTAGCGAGCGGCGACATCCTGGGGGTGAGAGGGGCGCGTGGGGGAGTATTCGAGATTCGTGCTCGCCGATTTCGCGGTCAGGGCGCTCCCAGGCACGTGCCGGAGTTGCCGTCTTTGCCGACGAGGTCGTGCCCTTGCGAGAGACGGGTCAGGTCGCTCTCGAGCTGGGAAATCGCGGAGGGGTCGAGGAACGGGGTGACGCCGCTCCTGGCGTCATCGATCTCCTTCATGACCGGACCGAGGTAGAGCAGCAGCCCTCCCGCCCCGCTCTTCGGAGTGAGCGGGCCGCCGTCGGATTCGCGCAAGGTGATGAGCTTGTTGACCGGCGCGACCACGTCCTCGATGTCTTGAAGGAACGTCTGGAGGTCGCGGGTGACCTGATCGAGGTGGAGGCCTGTGCTGTCGCCGTTGATGTCGGTGTAGACCTTCTGCGCGTCCGTCGTGATGGGAGCTTTGGAAAGAGCGAACGAGAATCGTCGGATGATCAGATCCGCCTGCGTCGCGCCGCTCTGCATCCAGGCGGCGTCCTGCATCTCCTGCATCTGCGCGCTCGTGAGCGGCGCCCCCTGCCCGACGCTGGTGCCGTCCGCGCCGCGCCCCTGCTTGAGATGGCCATACGTCGACATGTCCTCCCGCACCCGCTGCTGAATCGTCGCGAGCGGGGACGAGCTCGACGAGTCGCCAAGGCGGGTGATGAGGTACTGGAGGCTCATCGCCCGCCCGAGGAAGTCCTCGGCGTCCGCTAGCTCCCGGGTCCCCGCCTTCGGCATGCAGAGGCCGCCGGTGTGGTTGGCACCGCAGTCACCGTTCGACCTGCAGGACCGAGCGTGCGCGGGCGCGTCGGGCGTCGTCGCCACGGCTGCGGTCGCTGCCGCGGGAACGACCGAAGAAAGAGCTTCGGATCGTGGGGCGAGGTTCCCCTATGCAACTGCCGTACTTCGACCCCGATAACTATTCGGACGAGAGGTTGGCGGAGAGGTTCAAGCGACTCCTGCCGTACGCTTGATCTCGTCCGGCAGGGTCTCCCTGGCCGAGGTTCAAGCCCTGCTCGGGCACGCCAGCCCCGCCATGACCCAGCGCTACGCGCATCTCATCCCGGGCACGGGAGACAACGTTCGAGAGGCGCTCGACGGACTGTCGAACGCTACAAGTTCGCTCAGCGCCAGCCCGCCGGTTGACAACAGGGTGACAACGGAGGCGGGTTCACCCGAAACTGCGGCCGATACGGCCAATCATTCCGAGCAGTTGGAATAGTCGGGGCGAGAGGATTTGAACCTGATTTAACGATGGTTCGCAACATGGCGATGCCGTTCGTTTTTCTCGCGCATGGGTTCGGATCTTCTCAGCTTCTCGACGACGAGCGAGTCCTCTCCAGTCCACGGTGATCCGCTCGGATCGACCGTAGGCGTGGAGAGATTTTGGAGACGGGCGGCAAGCTGCTCGTGATCCCTTCTCGGGCGGGAGAAGCGTTCGCCAGCATGCGTAGCGATCCTCGCCGTGGCGTAAGGCCACCCCGGCCGGAGCCGCGCGCGGGCGGAGGTACTCCACCGGAGTGCCATCGGGACGGCG
>Ga0302283_1001775_pt1 | contig 17808 bp, 15 predicted proteins | sample III_Fen_E1_4_FD_198770 | JGI IMG/M metagenome (GOLD analysis project Ga0302283, IMG submission 198770) | Peat permafrost microbial communities from Stordalen Mire near Abisko, Sweden - III_Fen_E1_4 | ecosystem: Environmental > Terrestrial > Soil > Wetlands > Permafrost | place: Sweden: Abisko... | reverse complement strand
AAAGCGTCTCTCCAAGGACGAGCGCGCCGCCAAGAGCCAGGACAAGAAGGCCAAGGTTGCCGTGGAGGTCTGGCACAAGCTGCTGGGGGCCCTGAACGAAGCCAAGGCCGCCCGATCCGTGGTGCTCACCGAAGACGAAGCCGAGATCGCCAACGAGCTCCAGCTCCTCACCTCCAAGCCCGTCCTCTACTGCTGCAACGTGCTGGAATCGGAGATCCACGTCGGCAACGCCCAGGTGGAGGCCGTGCGCGCCCACGCCGCGGCGGAAGGCGCCCAGGTCGTGATGATCTCGGGCAAGATCGAAGCCGAGCTCAGCCAGTTGGAGCCGGACGAAAAGGCGATGTTCCTGCAGGAACTGGGTCTGAAGGAATCGGGTCTGGACACGGTCATCCGCGCCGCGTACTCTCTGCTGGGACTCCAGACCTACCTGACCGCAGGCGTGCAGGAAGTGCGCGCCTGGACCTTCCGAAAGGGCTGGAAGGCTCCGGCCTGCGCCGGCGTGATCCACACCGATTTCGAGAAGGGGTTCATCCGGGCCGAGACCATCGCCTGGAAGGACTTCGAGGCGTTGGGCTCGCAGCACGCCTGCAAGGAGAAGGGCCTCCAGCGCTCCGAGGGCAAGGAATACGTGGTCCAGGACGGCGACATCCTGAACTTCCTGTTCAACGTCTAGGGTCCGATTCCCTCACAGGTGGTGGGCGGGGCGGCAGCAGGAGGCTCCGCCCTGGCCGGGGATCACGTCGGCCACGTCGGCGCGGGGGAGGCTCTTCCAGGCGGCGAAGGCCACCACCAGGGTCAGGAAGACGGCTCCGGCCGGACGGGACCAGCGGCCCAGGCGTCGGCGGATCCAGGCCAGGATCTCGCCGCTGGCCAACAGCCACGGAATGTTGGTGGACCAGAACACGGCCATGACGAGCCACGCCTGCCACAGCGCGGGCCGCGAGGACGCCACGAAGAGGAATCCGTAGAGCCAGATGCACGGGAGCAGCGTGCTGGTGGCCCCCAGGACCCAGGCCCCCGCCGGACCGGTCAAACCGATGGCGCGCTGCCTCTTCCCCACCCAGCCGCCGATGCGCACGGAAACGCGCGAAAGCCAGCGCCACCGCTCCATCCAGCCGGATGCCAGCAGACCGGCCCAGGCCGCCAACAGGAACACGAACACCACGACTCCAGCGCGCGGGATTCCCAGCCAGTGGAAGGTGGAGCGGAACCCCAGCCCCACGGTGTGGAGGATGGAGGCGAGCACCAGGTAGGTGCACAGGCGACCCAGGTTGTACGCGACCATGCGCGACAGATCGCGTCCCCGGCTCGCGAGTCCCGCGAAGGGGCCGCACATGCCCGCGCAGTGCCAGGAGCCCGCGAGACCCGCCAGGGCCACGGCGCCCAGGAGGGCCGGTCCGTCCAGGCGTGAAAATCCGTCAAGACTTGTCATCTGGCTTCTCGTGGGGATCGTCCCACAGGGCGCGCTCGGCGGGGGTCTCCAGGTCGTCGAGCTGGCCGTTGCGGATGCTCCAGACCAGGAGGGCCAGGAAGATCAGGAAGAGGAACACTCCCCCCGCGATCAGGATGGCGAAGACGCTCACGGATTTCTCCGGAAGGGATGGCGCGTCAGCGCGTAGGCCACCACGGCGAGGGAGGACAAGGGCATGAGGCACGCGCAGACCACGGGACCAAGATACCCCAGCAGGACGAGCGCGACCCCCAGGACGTTCCAGACCACCGCCCAGGTCAGGGCCAGCACGATATGCCCCCGTACCCTCTTGGAGGCCTCCAGGAGCTCCACCAGCAGACCCAGGTCGTCGCGAGCCAGGTAGACGTCGCAGCTGGCCAGGGCCGCCGCGGCTCCCCCCTGTACGCCCACGCCAACCTGCGCGGCGCGCAGCGCGCCGGCGTCGTTGATGCCGTCGCCCACGAAGAGCACCTTCCGGACACGGGACAAGGCCTCCACGAAGCGCAACTTCTCCTCCGGGTCGCGCCGCGAAAGGGCCCTCTCGGGTTGGATCCCGCAAGCGGCCGCCACCGCGGCCACCGGTCCCGCACGGTCGCCGGAGAGGATCCAGCCTTCGCGCCCGCGCAGGATCGCGGCCACGGCCACCGGGGCCTCTTCGCGCACCCCCGATCCGAGCCGGAAGGAAGCGACCTCCAAGGCGTCGCACGCGAGAACGATCTCGCTCCACGTCCCCTCTTCCGAAGCCTCCGTGCCCAAGGCCCAGTCGCGTCTCCCCAATCGGACTGTTTCGCCGCTGGAATCCGTGGTCTCCAGGCCGCAGCCCGGTGTCTCGCGCGCGTCGGGATCGGCGGCGAAGGCGGGGAACGCCGCCCGCAACGGGCGCAGCGCCAGGTGGGCCGAGGCCAACGCCAGCGCGCCCACCTTCCCGCTCCAACGGCTCCTGGCCGAGGGATCTGTCCAGATCTCCTCCAGCAGGCGGGGAATGGCCCGCGTCAGGGTGCCGGTCTTGTCGAAGACCACGGTGTTTATCTGCGCGATCCTCTCGAAGGCGTCCACCCCCTTGAGCAGGATGCGCCGCCGGGCCGCCTGCCGGTGTGCGATGCCCAGGACCGCGGGGACCGCGAGCCCCACCGCGCAGGGACAGGCCACCAGGAGCACCGCGACGATCCGGCGACCGTCCACGTGTCCGAGAGCCGCCCCCCAGGCGAGGAGCAGGGCCACCACCGCGAATACGCCCAGCACGATGGCCTGCTCGATCCGTTCGGACAGTTTCTGGAGCCCGCCCTTGGAGGCCGCGGACACCATGGACAGGATCCGTCCCATGCGGGTGTCGCGGCCCGTCGATTCGATCTCCACCTCCAACCGCCCCTCCAGGTTCACCGCCCCGGCCCAGATCTTGTCGCCGGCGGCCAGCGGCACCGGCTCCTCCTCGCCGGTCAGCCACGCGGCGTTCATGGAACCCCGGCCCGCGCGCACGAATCCGTCGCCGGAGAACACCTCGCCCGCGGCGAAGTCCACGACGTCGCCGGGCCGCGCTCCCCCGCCCTCTCCGGCGAGTTCGCGGGCCAGGAACTCCCCTCCCGAGCGGACGCGATCCTCGGCCAGGCGCGTCACCAGACGGCCCGCCAGGAGGAACCCGGTCAGCATGGCGACCGCGTCGAAGTAGGTCTCGTTCACGCCGCGCCAGGCGTTCCAAACCCCGGTGAAATACCCCACGAGTATGGAGGCGGCCACCAGGAGGTCCAGGGTCGCCCGGCGGGCGCGGATGGACTGGAGCGCGCCGCGGTAGAAAGGGATGGCGCACCAGAGTACGACGGGAGCCGTCACCACCGCGAGGGCGAGTCCCAGCTCCCGGACGATCCCGCGGCTGATGCCCTCCAGGAGGCCCGCGTACAGCCCGATGGCCACGTGCATGGACGCGGCCGCGCAGGCCAGCGCCACCCCCGTGCGCAGCACCCAGAGGCGGACCTCGGCGCGGCGCGCGCGCGCGATCTCCGGATCGTCGCCGGGGCGGACCCGGAAGCCCATGCGCCGGAAGGTTCCGGCCACCTGGTCCAACCGCGTCCCGCGCCGGAACATCACGTTCACCGTGGAGCGGCCCATGTCCAGGTCGGCGCGCAGGATGCGCGGATCCGCCAGCGGCACCCGCTCCACCAGCCAGGCGCAGGCGGAGCAGGTCACCCCTTCCAGAAGGAATTCGACCGCGTCGGCGTCGGGACCGGCCGAGCGGACGAAGCGCTTGACGGCGGCTTCCGTGGCGAAGGGATCGCGTTCGGGGATCGCGAAGGCGGCGACTCCGCTGCCCACGCGGCGCGTGTAGTACTCCTCCAGGCCCATCCCCAGGATCGCGGCCCGCGCCGCCTCGCAGCCGGGACAGCAGTAGGGCCCGCGCGGGGAAGGCAACCCGCAGTGCAGGCAGGTGCCGTCCGTTCCCGTGGATTCCTTCAGTTCGGCTTCCCGGTCCACTCGTCGCGGAACTGCATCACCTTGGGCCCGTGGTGGGCGGCGATCACCACCACGGCGGTCTGGACCACCACCACCGCGACGAGCGCCAGGATCACGATCCATTTCCAATTCATGTCAGCCCTCCGGCCCGAAGGCCTGGAACGATACGTGGGCGGGTCGGTGGTGCCCCTGCACCGCCTCGACGCGCAGCTTGACCGGGCTCGATCCGTCCTGGAACGAGGCCTGCGGAATCCGCACGAACAGGCCGATTTCCGTCGGTTGCGATCCCGCCGCGGTGGTCCGGTCCATCACGGGGACGTAGATCTCGACGCCGGGGGTTTCGGACACGATCCGGAAGGTGAGGCTGTCGCGGGTCTTGTTGTCCACCCGCAGCGTCAGGTAGTTCTGGACCACGCCTCCCGACACCGTGAAGTTCGCCATTCCCTGGCGCATCAATGTGACGTCGTAGTCGGTGCGCATCGCCACGCGCACCACCGACACCATCACCAGGAGGAACGCGAAGGCCATGTACAGGATGGGACGCCAGTGCTGGGTGGGTTTCTCGCCGGAGAGCTCGGCTTCGGTGGTGTAGCGGATGAGCCCCTTTTCCTTGCCCACCTTGAGCATCATGTCGTCGCAGGCGTCGATGCACGCGGTGCACCCGATGCATTCCAGCTGCAGACCGTCGCGGATGTCGATGCCCGTGGGGCACACCTGGACGCAGCGCGTGCAGGCCACGCAATCCCCGGCACCTTCCGTTCCAAGCCGTCCTCGCGGTTCGCCGCGCTTCTGGTCGTAGCCCACGATCAGGGTCTTGGGGTCCAGGAGCACGCCCTGGAGTCGTCCGTAGGGACAGACGATCAGGCAGGTCTGTTCGCGGAACCACCCGAAGTCGAAGAGGAAGGCCGCTCCCACCCCGGCGATGGCCAGGAACATGGCGAGGTGCTGGGATGGATCGCGGAAGGCCTCCAGGAGGGAATGTCCCGACACCACCCAGCCCACGCAGTTGGCGGCCATCAGGAGCGAGACGACGGTGAACGCCGCCCATTTCGCGGTCTTGCGCAGGATCTTGTCCACCGAGATGGAGCCTTCGTCGAGTTGGCGCCGCAGGTTGGCTCGACCCTCGATCAGCTGCTCGATGGGCCGGAAGATCATCTCCAGCCATGTGCTGTGCGGGCAGAACCAGCCGCAGAAGACCCGACCGCCCCAGGCGGTGAGGGCGTAGACGCCGATGATCATCCCCAGGACCGCGGTGATGAAGATCCCCAGTTCGTGGGCCCAGAAGACGGTCCCGAAGAGGACGAGCTTCCGGGAGAAGACGTCCACCTGCACGAGCGGGAAGCCGTGGAGCGTGATCCACGGGCAGGCCGCGAAGAACACCAGCAGGCCGATGGCCAACGCCTGTCGACGACGACGCCAGAGCCCATCCATGATCTCGGCGTAGACCCAGTTCCTGTTCCCCTGGCCGTCGATGGTCCGCAGGGAATCCCGGAAACTGCCGATTGGCTTTGTCATCTCATCTCCTTGCGGGACCAAAGCGGTCCCTGCCGGCCTCAGAGCGTGTCCAGGACCCCTTGGGGAGCCTTGGGATTCGCCGGATGCGTGCCGTGCAGACTCTTGACGAAGATGGCCAGCGTCTTGATCTGGTCGTCGTCGAACTGGTTGCCCCAGGTCGGCATTCCCTTGGAGGGAACGCCGTTCTGGATCGTCATCGCCACCGAGTCGATGCGGCCACCGTGCAGCCAGAAATCGTCGGTGAGGTTGGGGCCGATGTTGCCCGCGCCGCCCGCGGCGTGGCAGGCGACGCAGTTGGATTCGAACAGCTTGCGGCCGGCCGCGAGCCTGTCCTTGTCCTGCCGCAGGGCGGTCATCTCCGCGAACACGAAGGGGGGGCGCAGCGCCCGGATGCTGTCCTGCTTGTAGCGCATCTCGTGGATCTCGGCCTGGAACCTCTCCTGGGGAGAGGGGATGTGGACCAGGAAGTCGGTGTGCATGACCACCATGTAGCCGATCGCGAACACGATGCTCGCGTAGGCGATGGACTTCCACCAGTTGGGAAGGGGATTGTCGTCCTCGGAGATGCCGTCGAAATGCTTGTCCTGGATGGGCAGGGACTCGTCATGGCTCATCTTTGGGGGCCTCGTCGAAGGGTTGCTGGGCTTTGGGAGCCTCGTCGAAGGGGATCTGGGATTCTTTTTCGTAGATCTTGCGACCTCTGCGCCGGTACACCCAGACGAGCAGACCGACGAAGAAGCCGAAGAACAGGACCAGGCCGATCTTCGGGAAGATCATGAGGTCCATGGCCTTCCCGGTCATTGGGTGGCGTCCTTCTTGATGTCGGTGCCCAGCCGCTGGAGGTAGGCGATCAGCGCCACGATCTCCTTGTCCTTGATGGAATCCGGCACGTTCCCCTGGTCCTTGAGGACGGCCGCGATCTCCGAAGCCTGCCGGTCGCGCCGGACGTCGGCGGAATCCACGTCTTCCTTCGAATAGGGCACTCCCAGGGTCCGCATGGCCTGGATCTTGGCCTTGGTGAGGCCTGTGTCCAGCTTGTCGGTCAGGAGCCACTTGAAGACCGGCATGATGGACTTGGAAGAGATGTCGCGCGGATTGCGCATGTGCCGGTAGTGCCACAGGTCCGGATACTTTCCGCCCACGCGGGCCAGATCGGGTCCGGTGCGCTTGGAGCCCCACTGGAACGGGTGGTCGTAGACCGATTCGCCGGGACGGCTGGGGGGGCCGTAGCGGAGGTATTCGTCCTTGAAGGGGCGCACCATCTGCGAGTGGCAGAGGTAGCAGCCCTCGCGGATGTAGATGTCGCGGCCTTCCAGCTCCAACGGGGTGTAGGGCTTGACGGAGGCGATCAGCGGGACGTTGTCCCGGATGTAGAAGGTGGGGACCAGCTCCACCAGGGAACCCACGGAAATGACCAGCAGGGCGAGCACGGTGAGCACGAGCGGCTTGGATTCCAGGATGTGGTGGAGCTTGTTGACCACTCCCGTCATGTCCTTCTGGCGGGTGGCTTCGTCCAGGTCGTCCGTCAGGCGGGAAGCCACGAACCGCACGGGCACCAGCACCGTCTCGTCCACGGGCGTCGGGACCGACCTCATGGTCTTCCAGAAATTGACCACCGCCAGGCACACGCCCGAGAAGTAGAGGAGGCCACCGAAGAGCCGCATGTAGTAGTAGGGCTCGATGGCCGCCACGGTCTGCACGAAGTCGGGGTAGAGCAGCTTGCCTTCCGGCGTCACCGCCTGGAGCATCAGCGCCTGGGTGATGCCCGCGATCCACATGGACACGATGTAGACCACGATGCCCACGGTCCCGAGCCAGAAGTGGGTGGTGGCCATCTTGTCGGAGTGGAGCTTGGTGCCGTAGAGCTTGGGAGCCAGCCAGTAGAGGGCGCCGAAGGTCATGAAGCCCACCCAGCCCAGGGTGCCGGAGTGGACGTGTCCGATGGTCCAGTCGGTGTAGTGCGAGATCGCGTTCACCGACTTGATGGCCATGAGCGGCCCTTCGAAGGTCGCCATGCCGTAGAAGGTGACGGCCGTCACCAGGAACTTCAGGACGTGGTCCTTGCGCACCTTGTCCCAGGCCCCGCGCAGCGTCAGGAGACCGTTGATCATGCCTCCCCAGGAAGGCATCCAGAGCATGATGGAGAACACCATGCCCAGGGACTGCGCCCAGCCCGGAAGAGCCGTGTAGTGGAGGTGGTGCGGTCCCGCCCAGATGTACACGAAGATCAGCGACCAGAAGTGGACGATGGACAGCCGGTAGGAGTAGATGGGCCGGTTCACCGCCTTGGGGATGAAGTAGTACATCATGCCCAGGAAGGGGGTGGTGAGGATGAAGGCCACCGCGTTGTGGCCGTACCACCACTGCACCAGGGCGTCCTGGGTCCCCGAGAACATCGAGTAGCTCTTGAGGAACGAGACGGGGATGAAGAACGACTCCACGATGTGCAGGGCCGCCACCGTGATGATGGAGGCGGAGTAGAACCAGATCGAGACGTAGATGTGCTTCTCGCGGCGGCGGAGCAGGGTCCCGAAGTAGTTGACGGCGAACACCACCCAGATGACCGTGATGGCGAGCTTGATGGGCCATTCCAGTTCGCCGTATTCCTTGCCGAAGGTCAGCCCCTGGGGGAATGTGAGCGCGGCGCAGACGATGATGGCCTGCCACCCCCAGAAGTGGATCTGGGAGAGGACGTCCGAGTAGAGCCTCGCCTTCACCAGCCGCTGGGTGCTGTAGTAGGCCGCCGTGAAGAACGCGTTGCAGGCGAACCCGAAGATCACGCCGTTGGTGTGCAGGGGCCTGATGCGCCCGAAGGTGATGTAGGGAATCCCCATGTTGACCCGCCAGTTGGCGAGTTCGGAGGCGATGAGGATCCCGACGAGCATGCCGACGAATCCCCAGACGACCGTCGCCCAGAAGAACTGACGCACGACCTTGTCGTTGTAGGTCAGTCGTTCGAGACCGGTGTTCTGTTCTGGCTGGGACACTGAGCTCTCCTTGAACGTTCGGGAAGTGGAGCCCAGTATCCGACAATCCGTTTCGGGTGTCCAGGACTCCGGTTGTTCCCGGATCGCCCATCAACCTACCTACGCTGGTTCATCCATGTCAATGAGTATGAATCTCAGGATTCAAACCAACCGCGCCTTGATTCCCTCCGCCCAGCTTTGGGCCAACGGCCGCTGCCCGTAGACGGACCCGTCCACGCGCAGCGACGGAAGCGCGAGCGTCGCTCCGCGGCTCACCAGTTCCGATTCGAGCACGTCCACCGCCCTGCAGAAATGGGGATAGCTGTGGGAACCCGGTCCGAAGACCGCCGCGAGGATCCCATCGAGGCGAAGATCGCCCAGGGCGGCGCGGAATCTCTGGAAATCCCTCTGGAGGCAACCGTTCTCCCAGGTGGAGCATCCCAACACGAGGACGGGATACTTCGAGATCTCCTCGACCTTGGTGCGCAGGACGTTCTTGGCTTCCACGTCCACGCCCGCGAGCCCCAATCCCTTCTTGACCGCGCCCGCCAGGATGCGGGTCGTTCCCGTCGTGCTTCCGAACACCAGCAAGCCGCGTATGGAATCCATGACTTGAATCTGCTGCCCTCGGGGTCGCCGGACAAGTCCGGGCGTGTTTCGATCGCGGATCCGGCCATCCTCCTATCCGGGATTGGACGGATTCCGTCCTGCCCTAGGCGAGCTCCCGGGGAAGGGGGAAATGCACGTTTTCCTCGACTCCCGTCCAGGTCTGCACCCGGGAGCCGGGATGGAGGGACTGGATCCGTTCCACGAGCCCCTGGACCAGGGATTCCGGTGCCGAAGCTCCGGATGTGATCCCGATCGCCTCGGCATCGGCGAACCAGGCGGGATCGGCTTCCTCGGCGGAGTCGAGGAGGAAGCTGGGAATTCCGAGCTTCTCCCCCAGCTCCCGCAACCGGTTGGTGTTCGAGCTCGTGCGGGATCCGATCACCAGGAGGACGTCCACCTCGGGGGCCATCTCCCGTACCGCGGCCTGGCGGTTCGTGGTGGCGTAGCAAAGATCCCCGCGGGCCGGTCCCTGGATGTTGGGAAAGCGCCGGACCAGCTCTTCGATGATGCCCCGCGTCTCGTCCACGGAAAGGGTGGTCTGGGTGGTGTAGGCGAGCATCTCGTCGTCGGCCGCGTCGAGCTTCCCGACATCCTCGATGGAGCCCACGAGCAGCACCTCGCCGTCGGCGAGCTGTCCCATTGTGCCCACGACCTCGGGGTGGCCGCGGTGCCCGATCAGCACCACGCGGTTTCCCCGTCCAGCGTGCCGTTTCACCGAGGTGTGCACCTTCTTGACCAGCGGGCAGGAGGCGTCGATGATGGTCAGATTCCGTCCCATCGCGTCCTGGAAGACGGACTCCGAGACGCCGTGCGCGGAGAAGATGACCGGAGCCCCGGAGGGAACCTCGTCCAATTCCTCCACGAAGACGGCGCCCTTGTCCCGGAGTTCCTGCACGACATGGCGGTTGTGGACGATTTCGTGGCGCACGTAGACGGGCCTGCCGAACTTCGCCAACGCCCTTTCCACGATCTCGATCGCCCGATCCACCCCGGCGCAGAAACCGCGCGGAGCCGCCAGAAGGATTTTCTTGGTCATTGCGGACGTCAAGGTATGAATTCGGCCCGGCGGCCGGTGCGCCCGGCTTTGGACTAGGGCGCTGCGAGGCTCCGCACGCCCGACCCGTCCATCCCCGGCTCGCCGATCGAGGCCAGACCCCGGCGCAACCACCGCAGCGAGCGGAAGACGCTCCGGCAGGGATCGGGGACCGGCCAGTTCTCGTGCTGGTGCCCCACCCCCAGCAGGCTCTGCAGCCGCCCGTCCAGCCGCCAGTCGTCGAAGGCGAACCCGACGGCGTCGGATCCGCGCAGGATGGGGTGCCACACCATCTCCACCAGCTCGCGGTGGCGACCGTGGAAGGCCTCGAGGTGGTGGTCGCCCCACCCCATGGCCCGACAGAGCGCGGCGAGGTCGGAGGATCCTTCCGGGCAGACCACGTCCCACTCCCGCAACGCGTGCGGGCACCAGTCGGGAAACTCCACCGCCCCCGCGAAATCGGACATGGAGAGGAGCCATCCGTCCTCGCGGGGCACCACCCGCACTTCCTGGACTCCCGAAAGGGCGATCCAGATCGCCTTCTCGTACCAGGAACGGGAAACGAGGGTCCACAGGCGCTGCGTCAGTTCCCGGTCCTGCGGCAGCGGCGGCGCGTTGGCGATCAGCGCGGCGAACGCGATGTAGTCGGGAGTCGGTTCCGCCTTGGGGTCGCGCAGGCGCCTGGTCTCGCGGAGGTACGCGAGGTAGGAGGAGAACGTGAAGCCGTCCGTGGCTTCCATCACCAGACCCTGGAAACCGCCTTCGGAAACGAGGTCCGCAGCGGGAATCCAGATTCCCTCCGCGCGACCGCGGAAAAGGTCTCCGAGCACCTGGCCGATCCGGCGTTCGCGGGGCAGGTCGCACTCCAACGGGAAGGTGGGCCTCAGTTCGGAGAGCAGTCCCTCCCAGGCGCGGCGGAGCACCTGGTCGTGCACCACGATGGGATCGGCCACCCCGGGTTCCATGTCCAGCTGGGCGGAGACTTCGGCCGCGGGAAGCAGGAGCTTGAGGATGCGGTCGCTGCCGGACAACCGCTGCACCCGGTAGGTCTGGAAGAGACCGTCGCTGGAGACCGAGGCGGGAACCAACCGCGCCGACTCGCATCCGGGGGCCTGGTAGACCATGCGTTGGAGGGCGTCCAGGGCCTCGGGCGCGAGTCCCAGGCTCTGCCCGGTCGCCCAGATCCTGTCCAGACCCGGCTGGGCCGGATGTCCCAGGTGGACCAGCGGTTTCTGCACCAATGCCCTGGCCATGCGCGGAGCCGCTCCCTTCAGGCGGGTGGAGAGCCGTTCCAATTCCCGGCAGAGCTCCCCGAATTCCTGGCGGTTTTCGCGGGACGCCTCCTTCCAGGTCTTCGCGAGGACCTTGGACCAGCGTTTCCAGAGACGCCTGCGCCCCTTCCCCTTGGGGAGCTGCAGGAACGGCCAGCGCGGTCCCAGCGGGCCCAGCACGAGCCACACGAGCTTCGCGAGGCGGGTCTTCCCCTCGCCCCACGGCTCCACCGGTTTGAGGATGGGCCAGCCTTTCTGCCGAGCCAGGGTCTCCAGATCCTCGTCCGGCCGCACCGCGAAGGCGAACTCCACCGCTTCCAGGAGCGGAGCGTCGGAGATGTGGTCGCTGTAGGCGAAGCTGCCCGCCATCGGCAAGGTGTACCCGCGTTCGGCGAGGGCGTTCAACTTGCCTTCGCCCTTGACGTTGTACCCCGAGACCCGGGGAAGGTTCCAGAGGTTGCGGCCGTGGAATTCGAGTTCGGTGGCCACGAGCTCGTGCGGAGGGAGGATGTCGTCCAGGTTCCACAGGTAGAACGAAGGAGATGCCGTGACGACCACGATCCGATGTCCGAGGGCGTGGTGCATCCAGACCCTGTCGATGATTTCCGTCAAGCCGCACTGCGAGAGGAATTCCCGGCTGAACTGGCGGACCAGGTTGGTCAGGGAATCCGGGGTCTCCCGGTTGGCGGTGGCCATGTAGGCCCGCTTGAGCCAGACCGAGGGCTTGCCCAACAGGCGCATCGCCACCGACAACCAGATCCACGGCCCCACGCCCCACAGGTGGCGGCGCCGGGCGTACCACCTCTGCCAATGCAACATGGAGTCGCCGAAGACCAGGGTGTCGTCGAAATCGAAGAATGCGACCGGTCGTGAATCCATAATTGCCGGTGACTGGGAATGATCTGCCATGAACGAGGGGAAAGATAGTGGAATCGACGCGACCCGCGTCGTCTCAGGGTCCGTATTCCAACCTGCGGATCAGGTCCTCGACCTGGAGTTCGTCCAACAACAGTTCGCGCGCCTTGGAACCGCGGTCCTTGCCCACGACGCCCATGCGTTCCAACTGGTCCATCAGGCGACCGGCGCGCGCGAATCCGATCTCCATCTTGCGCTGCAGCATGGACACGCTTCCCGCGCGGGCCAGCACCACCAGGCGCGCCGCGTCGGCGAACTTGGAATCGAGCTTGACGGGAGCCTCGTCCGCGTCCTCGTCCCCCTCCCCGCCCTCCTCGCCGGTGTCGAAGCTCTCCACGGTGGGGAAATGGACGCCTTGGGAACTGGCCGCCAAGGCCGCCGCCTCCGCGCCCTCGTCGCTCACGAAGGCGCCGTGGACGCGCACGGCCTCCGGGGCTTCGATGCCCCGGAACAGCATGTCGCCGCGCCCGAGCAGGTCTTCCGCCCCCTGTTTGTCGAGAATTGTCCTGGCGTCGATCTGGCTCGCCACCTGGAAGGCTATGCGGGTGGGGAGGTTGGCCTTGATCACGCCGGTGATGACGTTGGTGGACGGCCTCTGCGTGGCGAGGATCATGTGGATGCCCACGGCGCGGGCCTTCTGGGCGATGCGCGCGACGTTGGTCTCCACTTCCTTCCCCGCCACCATCATGAGGTCCGCGAATTCGTCGATGATCAGGAGCAGGTAGGGCATGCGGCCCCGCTCCTCCTCCGGCAGGGATTCCGACAGGGTCCCCGCCTCGTACTTGTCGTTGAACCCCGCGATGTTGCGCACGCCCGCCAGGGCGAGGATGTCGTAGCGGCGGTCCATCTCGCGGGCGGTCCACTTGAGGGCCTGCACGGCCTCCTCGGGCTTGGTGACCACGGGAGCGAGGAGATGCGGGATCTGCGCGTAGGTGGAGAGCTCCACCACCTTGGGGTCGATCAGGATCATGCGCAGCCGTTCCGGCGACTGGCTGAACAGGAAGGAACTCATGATGGTGTTGATGCACACGGACTTCCCCGATCCCGTCTGGCCGGCGATCAGCAGGTGCGGCGCCCGGGCGAGGTCCGTGAAGTAGGGATGGCCGGCCGTGTCCTTCCCCAGCACCACCGGCAGCTTCATGCGCGCGTCCCGGAACTGCGGTGCGCGCAGCAGCTCCTTGATGTGGACGGTCTCGGGCTTCGTGTTGGGAATCTCCACGCCCACCAGCGATTCTCCAGGGATGGGGGCCTGGATGCGGATGCGGCGGGCCCGCAGGGCCAGGGCCAGATCCTCGGAGAGGTTGGAGATCTTGCGCACGGGGGTCCCGGGGGCCAGCTCGATCTTGAACCGCGTGATGACGGGACCCGGCTCGATCTGCAGCACCTTGCCCTGCACGTTGAAGTTGCGGAGCTGGAGCACCAACCGATCCGCGGTGGCCTGCAGTTCGGCTTCGTCCACCTCGTATTCCGCCGCGGGGGAATCGGGAAGGATGGAGACGTCGGGCACCACGTACCTGCCCGCGGCCTCCTCCACGACCTGCCGCTGCGACGGCCGGGGCTTGGCCGCAGGTCGCGGCATGGGCGTCACGATCCGCGGTCGGGGGGCGATTTCCACGGAAGATTCCTCCTCCGGAGCCGGGAGGTCCTCGAAGGGTTCTTCCATGTCCGGTGCGGGCGGCTCTTCCGGTTCCGGAACCGCCAAGCGCTGGGTCGGCTTCGGCGCCGGCTCCGGTTCGGGAGCGATCCGGGGTCGGCGGCTGACCTGGGCCTGCACCGACCTGTCTTCCCATTCGTTGAGCATGGCCGCGCGGCGCACCTCCTCGTCGCGGCGCTTCAGTTCGCGGATTTCCAGGGGATTGAGTCCCACCAGGTCCTCGGGGCGCAGCGGTCGCCACTCGGACAGATTCCGGTACACCTCCAGGGCCCGGCCGTCGAGCTCCGCCGCCTGCTCGGCGGAAGCCGCCGCCAGGACGGACCCCGGAACGAGCGCGGTGCGCCCCGCGCGGGGTTGGGGAGCCGGGGTGCCAGGATCGATGGGCAGGATGCCCTCCTCCGGTTCCGGGCGGACCCGGCGATCCATGAACCGCCCCCGGGGTTCCACGCCCAGGGCCAGGGCCCCTCCCGCGAGCAGGTCGCGTTCGGCGACCGCCTCGAGATCGGGCCTGCGATCCGATCGGACCTGCCGGGGTGCGTCCGACGACGCGTTCCGCGCGGCCCGGTCCCGCAGACGGGCGAGGATCGCCTTCGCCGTCCGCGCGACCCAACCCAGAAACCGTCGCGGCGTGACGCCGAGCACATACAGGGCCGAGGCCAGCAAGGTGGCGGAAAGGATGAGGGCTGGCCCCAGCCAATGGGGCCCGAACACCGGAAGCAGCAGCGACCCGACCAGGAATTGTCCCAGGAGGCCGCCTCGTCGCACCAGGACGTCCACGGGCAGGCCGTTGGTGGCCATGTCCGGCGTGGAAAGATCGGCCAGGGAAAGGAACAGGAGCAGGTGGACCCACCCGAGCCACGCCCCGCGGACGGAACGGCCGAGCCTGGGATGGGGTCCCGCGATCCAGCGGATGCCGGTCAGGACCCACGCCATGGGGAGGACCAGCGCGGGCAGGATTCCCAGGAACCAGGCGGTGCGCTCGGCCACGGCCGTCCCCAGGTAGGGGCCAAGGGGATTGTCCGCGGAACGCAGGATCCCCAGCACCAGGGCGAGAAGCATCCACAGGGAGACCACGACCAGGAACGCGCCCGCGATCTGCCAGCCCAGGCGCGGCCCCGCCGGCGCCGCCGTCCGCTTCCCCGAGGTCCGTTCCGCACGGCGCGCCTTGGAGAGTTCTGGACGCTTTTTGGCCATCAGGAGCGGCGGACGAAGCGCCGGTCCACCACCAGGGCGGGCTCGCGCTTGCCGCGGATGTCCACCTGGGCGACGGCTCCGCGGGTCAGCGACCCGGTGCGCACCAGCGCGAGGGCGATTCCCCTTCCCAAGGTGGGGCTCTGGGTGCCGGAGGTGACCTCCCCCACCTTCTCCTCTCCGGAGAACACGGCGTAGCCTTGGCGGGGGATGGCCCGGCCTTCCATGGAAAGCCCCACCACGGTGCGGGGCACTCCCGCGGCCTTCTGCGCCCGGAGCGCGGCCGATCCGGTGAACTCCTTGCCGAGGTCGCAGATCCAGGCGAGACCCGCCTCCAGGGGCGACACGGATTCGGACAATTCGTGCCCGTACAGGGAATACCCGGCCTCCAGGCGCAGGGAGTCGCGGGCGCCGAGCCCCGCGGGAGAAGCACCGGCGGCCAGCAAGCGATCCCATACCGCGACCAGTTCGGGGAGCGGGGAATAGATCTCGAAGCCGTCCTCGCCCGTGTAGCCGGTGCGGGAGACCAGGGTGCGAACTCCAGCGACGGTGGCCCACCCCACGTGGTATGTGGCCATGGATGTGTCCAGGTCCGGCGCGATGGAGAGGAGGATGGAGGCCGCGTCCGGGCCCTGCAGGGCGAGGATGCCGTGGGTCAGGCTCTCGTCGACGAATTCCGTCCCGGCGGGCAGGGTCGCGCGCAGGAGGTCGCGGTCGGTCGCGAGATTCCCCGCGTTCACCACCACCTGGAATTCGTCCGGCCCGGTGCGGCCCACCAGGATGTCGTCCACCAGCCCGCCACGGACGTTGGGGAGGGAGGAATACTGGAACTGCCCGATGGAGAGCTTGGAAACCGCGTTGGTGGTGAGGCCGTCCAGATGCGCCAGGGCGCCGGGTCCGCGGACCACGAATCGGCCCATGTGGGAGACGTCGAACAGTCCCGCGTGTTCACGGACGGCCTTGTGCTCCTCCACGATCCCGCCGTACTGGACGGGCATGTTCCAGCCGGAGAAGGGGACCATCCGGGCTCCCAGGGAAACATGACGGGCGGCCAGAGGAGTCTCTCGCAAGTCCAAGGAAGTGCCTTTCAGGCGGTGGGTGCCGGGGAGTCGTATTCGATCTCCAGCACCCGGGTGAGGGAAGTGATCTCCAGGAGGTGGAGGCAGGAGGCGGAGGGGTTGAGAAGGACGAGCTTCTTCCCCTGGGCGCGCAGCAGGTTGAAATGCGAGACGATGGTGCCCAGCGAGGCCGAGTCCAGCAGCTTGGTCCGCGAAAGATCCAGGTACACGCCCTTCACCGCCGCGGTCGCGGCCTCCTTCATGGCGGTGTTGAAACGATCCAGGCTGTACTCGCGGCACGAACCCGAGATCTGCAGGCACGGATCGTCGTTGTGCGTGCCGGTCTGCAGGAAGAAATCGAACACGTTCAGGTCCTTTCCAAAAGGGCGCGCACTTCCCGCCAAAGCGTGTCGTGCTCCAGGGCGAGGACTCGAGCCCCCAGGGACGCGGGCGTGTCCCCGGGCACCACGGCCGCCACGCGCTGGCGAAGGACGGGTCCCTCGTCGTAGTTCTCCGTCACCAGGTGAATTGTAACACCCGTCCACTGGGCTCCGCTCTGGAGCACCGCCTCGTGGACGTGGACGCCGTACATGCCCTTGCCGCCGAATGCGGGCAGAAGGGACGGATGGATGTTCACCACCCGCCCGGGCAAGGCCCGGATCACCGCTGCCGGGAGCACCTTCATGTACCCCGCCAGCACCAGGACCCGGATGTCGTGCCGGTCCACCAGCTCCAGCAGTCTCCGCTCCACTCCTTCGGGACTCCCCTCGGTGCGCGCCGAAACGTGGTGGGCGGGAATTCCCGCACGTCGGGCCCGCTCCAAGGCGAAGGAATCCCCGTTGTTGGAGGCCACCCAGGCGATGCGCGCCTCCAGGTCGCCGCAACCCACCCGGTCGATCAGCGCCTGCAGGTTGGACCCCCCTCCCGAGCAGAGGACGGCGATGGACGGGTGGGAGGCGGACAGGCTCATGCGGGCACAAATGTGCAAATCCCCGCACGGCTCGGACTGAAGTCCTCGCAGATTCCTTGAGCGGCCAAAATCACCTCGGGAATGCGCCGTGCGACTCCTCGCGGCTCGGGGAGACACTGTGGCTATGTTGGATTCCATGCGCGTCATCGTTGATCAGAACATTCCCCTGGGACTCGAAGCCTTTTCCGACGCGGGGGAGGTGGTCCGGATGCCCGGTCGGAACCTGCGCAAGCAGGACCTGGACGGATGCGAGGTCCTGATCGTGCGCTCCATCACCAGGGTGAACGCCGCCTTGCTGGAGGGAACTCCGGTGCGCTTCGTGGGGACCTGCACCATCGGGACAGACCACCTGGACATCCCCTGGTTGGAACAGGTCGGCATCCGCTGGACATCGGCGCCCGGCTGCAACGCCCGGTCGGTGGCCGAATGGGTGGTGTCGGTGCTGGCCGTGGCCCACCGACGCCAGCGCCTGGATCTTTCCGTTCTGGGACGGGCGGGGATCGTGGGCGTGGGCCGGGTGGGACGGCAGGTGGAAACCGTCCTGGAGGCGCTGGGCTGGGACGTCCGGAAGAACGATCCTCCGCGGGCGGCCGTGGAAGGCCCGATGGGATTCGAATCCCTGGACGACGTCCTGGAGGATTGCCAGGTGGTCACGGCCCACCTTCCCCTGGTGCGCGACGGAAATTGGCCAACCGCGGGCCTTTTGGGCCGGGATCTGTCCCGGCTGTGCC
>Ga0302283_1001769_pt1 | contig 17830 bp, 12 predicted proteins | sample III_Fen_E1_4_FD_198770 | JGI IMG/M metagenome (GOLD analysis project Ga0302283, IMG submission 198770) | Peat permafrost microbial communities from Stordalen Mire near Abisko, Sweden - III_Fen_E1_4 | ecosystem: Environmental > Terrestrial > Soil > Wetlands > Permafrost | place: Sweden: Abisko... | reverse complement strand
CACCCCGGTCGCCTACCTCCCGCCCTGGGCCAACGGCGACGTGACCAACCTCATCAAGGCGTACTGGAACCTGACGCTGCTGAGCTACGACAACACGTTCGGCATCCACAACCCCTCGTTCTTCAACGACGTGATCGCCAACACCTCCGCCAAGCTGGAGACCGTCGAGTAGCGACGCGCTGACACGACCCTCGCGGGGAGCGCCGGAAGGCGCCTCCCCCCGCGAGCGACTCGAGGCCGGCAGGGATCCCCTGCCGGCTTCGTCGTTTGGGGGCCGCAAACGGTGCGCCTCCGGCGCAGATCCGGACGCCCTCCCCGGCGGGATCCCGCGGTTTCGGGCAATTCCCGGGTGGCCCCCGGCTTGCGATGCCGATCCGGCCATGGCGCGCGCGCGCTCTGCGCAAGGACCGAAGATGATGATCCGCAACGCTGTGAGGTGGGGCGCCGGGCTCGCCGTCGTGATGCTGACGCTGGGGTGCCAGGGCGCCCAGGGGGAGGCGGGACCGCCGGGCCAGCAGGGCCCCAGCGGCGATGCCGGGCCCTTCGTGCCGGAGACCAGCACCGTCACCGGCACCGTCACCGATGGCAAGAGCCCGTTGACGGGGGTCGCCGTGACCACCCATCCGGCCGCTGCGCCCGCCACCACCGACGGCGCCGGGGCGTTCACGCTGCCCGGGCTCGACGTCGGGGTCTACGATCTCACCTTCCATCTGGCGGGCTTCGTCGACGCGACGCTGACGGTCGCGGTGCCCCTCGGCGCGCCGGTGTCGGTGAGCGTCGCGCTCGCGCGGGACGCGGACGGCGGAGGCGGCCCCGCGGTCACGGTCGTCGACCAGCTCACCGCCGGATACGCCGCGGCGGTCACCCTCCAGGCGCAGGTGAGCGGCGACGGCCCCTTCACCTACGCGTGGAGCCAGACCGGCGGCCCGGCAGCGGTGCTCACCGGCACGGACACGGCGACGCTCGGCTTCACCACCCAGGACTTCCTCACGTCGGTGGGCGCCACCACCCTGGCGAACGCCCGGTTCGACGTCCTCGGCCTCGACCCCGACCAGGCCAACGGCTACGGCTTCCAGCTCCTGGTCACCGACGCCAACGGGCTCACCACCACCACCGCGGCGGCCGCGAGCGCCACCCGGCCCAGCCCGGGCCTGCGCATGGTGCCGCTCGGCGTCCCGGTCTGGCTCCAGGGCAATGGCCCCCTCATCCCCATCGGGACTCCCCCTGCGCCGCAGGCGAGCTGGAGCTGGACGCTCGACACCTCCGGCGCCGCCGGATCGAAGGCGACGCTCCTCCTGGCCACGTCGCAGTTCCCAACGTTCACGCCCGACGTGGTCGGCGTCTACGTCGTGGGGGAGACGGTCGCCGGCCAGAGCATGAAGCTCTACGGCGGCACCTGGCTGGGCGAGATGACCGCGGCGGCGCAGGTCAACTGCCTGCTCTGCCACAACGGCACCATCGCCCCCGCCAAGTTCCCGCTGTGGGAGCAGACCGCGCACTACTCGGCCATGCAGCGCAAGCTCGACGGCGCCGAGGGGCAGGGCTTCACCGCGGGCTGCCTTCCCTGCCACACGGTGGGCTACGACGGGAGCGCGAAGAACAACGGCTTCGACGACGTCGAGGCCACCGCCGGCTGGACGGTCCCGGCGCAGGACAAGCCCGGCAACTGGGTCGCGCTGGAGGCGGTGCCGAGCCTCGGCCAGCTCGCCGGCATCCAGTGCGAGAGCTGCCACGGGCCGCAGGCCACGACCACGGCGGGCCCGCACGCCAACGTCACCAACCCCGACCAGCCGGCGCGCATCTCGTGGTCCGCCGCGGTCTGCGCGACCTGCCACCAGGAGAGCCCGACCTATTACCAGGCGGCGCAGTGGGCGAGCAGCAAGCACTCCGACCGGACGCTGTCCATCCTCGAGGCCACGGTGGAGAACCGCGGCACCACCGCGGCGCACTGCGGTCGCTGCCACGCGGCGCAGGGCTTCGCCCGGTACGCGAGCCAGCTCAACGCCGGCTACAGCGGGCTGCTCACCACCGACGGCAACCCCCCCGCGCCGGGCAGCCCCTCGCCCAACGCCGCCACGGTCCCCTTCCTCACCGGCATCGGGCTCACCATCGCCTCGGTCGAGTCCCCGACCTGCTCGGCCTGCCACGACCCGCACGACGCCACCAACCCGTCGCAGCTCCGCGTCTACGATTCCGTGGCGTCGCTGCCCAACGGGATGAACGGCGTCTCGGGCATGGGCACGGGGATGATCTGCGCGTCCTGCCACAACACGCGGAACGGCGAGCACAGCGATTTCGTCGCCGCGCCGACGAGCTACGAGGCGCCCCACGCGGCCGCGCAGACGGACGTGGTCTTCGGTTTCAACGCCTACTTCGTGGAGAGGTACGCCCCCTCGGTGCACCTCGCCGTCGCCAACACCTGCGCCGGCTGCCACTACAAGGCCGTCACCGCGTCCGAGGTCGCCGCCCAGCAGACCTCGAGCCACTCGTTCGTCGTCGACAACACGGTCTGCGCCACCTGCCACGCGGCCAGCATCGACGGCGCCGCGCTGGAGGCCGGCTACCAGGCGCAGCTCGACGCGCTGGGCGTGGCGATCGCGGGCAAGGTCGAGGACCTCATCGTCGCCGCGCTCCTGCCCGCCGGCGGCGCGGGCTACCAGGTGCGCGCCTGGGACCCGACCTCGGGAGACTACTCCAGCACCGGGGCCTCGAACGTGCTGCTCACGGCGGCGCCGACCTCGATCGACCACATGGAGATCGCCGGGCAGATCGGCTTCATCCTCCACCTGCCCGCGCCGGTCACGGTCGCCCTGGTCGACGGCACCGGCGCCCCTGCCGGGTCCCTCCAGACCGCCGATCTCTACGTGCCCGCCGGCAGCATCCTGAGTAACGCGGCGACGCCCGCGGCCCTCTTCGCGCCGAGCTCGGACTACTACCGGGCGCTCTGGAACTACTACCTGCTCGACGACGACGGCACCAAGGGCATCCACAACCCCACCTTCTTCAGCTCCGTCATCAGCGCCACCAGCGCCAAGGTCGCGGCCCTGCCGTGACCGCGCACGCCCTGCGCCGGCGCTGCACCCCGTGCGCGCCTTGGGGGGGAGAGACGCCCCGCTACCCCTCCGACGACGCTGGGCGGTCCCCGGCGCAGGTATTGCACTCCGGACGGCGAACCCTCGAGGATACTGCGATGACCGAGCCTGGGAATCTTGACGGCGTGACGAAGAACGAGCGCGGCGCGCCCCGCTGGCTGGGGTGCCTCGGCTTGCTCCTCGGCGCTGCGCTCGGGCTGGTGGGCTGCGTGGGCCCCGCCGGCCCCGATGGCGAGCCTGGAGCCCCCAGCGACGCCGGACCCGCGGGCCCCCAGGGCGACGCCGGACCCGCGGGCCCCCAGGGCGACGCCGGCGCGACCGGCCAGAACGCCTACATCGTAGGGCCGGGGCTGGTCTTCACGATCCAGGGCGCGACCATCGACGCGGCGGGCACGGCCGTCGTGCGCTTCCAGATCACCGACGCCAGCGGCCTCGCGCTCGATCGCGAGGGGCTCTACACCGAGGGCGCGGTCAGCACCTCCTTCGCGCTGGCGTGGCTCGATCAGAGCGCGACCGGCCAGGCCCTCCAGTACACCTCGTACCTGACCACCACCGAGACCGACCCGGCCACCAGCGCCGCGGCCACGCAGGCGACCACGGACTCGGGCGGCAGCTTCGTCGAGGTCGACGCCGGCAAGGGCCTCTACGAGTACACCTTCGGCGCGCCGATCATGGTCGCCGACGGGACCAAGACGCACACGGTCGGGGTCTGGGCCTCCCGCGACTTCGGCGGGCTGCACTACGTCGCCAACGCCACGCTGGACTTCCTCCCGGCCGGCGGCGCCGTCACGGTGCAGCGCGACGTCGTCGAGACCACCGGCTGCAACGCCTGCCACAACCCGCTCTCGGCGCACGGCGGCGATCGCCGCGACGTGAAGCTGTGCGTGCTCTGCCACACCCCCCAGTCGAGCGACGCCTACACGGGCAACACCCTCGACCTCAAGGTGATGGCCCACAAGATCCACATGGGCGCGAACCTGCCGAGCGTGCTCGCCGGCGGCAAGTACCAGATCGTCGGCTACATGGCGCAGGTCGACGACTTCTCCACGATCGTCTTCCCCCAGGCGGTGCAGAACTGCGTCACCTGCCACACCGGCAAGGGTCAGCCCGACGTGTGGGACACCGACGCCCCCACCAAGCTGGTCTGCGGCTCCTGCCACGACGGCACCTACTTCGGGGCGCTGCCCGCCCCCACCGGCTTCACCGCGCACCCGGGCGGGCCGCAGCCCGACGAGACCAAGTGCTCGGTGTGCCACCCCCCGGTCGCTGGCCTCGCCGGCATCTCCACCGTGCACCTGACGCCCACCACCGATCCCGCGAGCCCCAAGCTCACGCTCTCCATCGTCAGCGTCAGCAACACCGCGCCCGGGCAGACGCCGCAGCTGGTCTTCAGCGTCCAGCAGAACGGCGCGCCGCTCGACCTCCTCGCCACGCCGCTGCCCAGCCTGGCGGTCACGGTCGCCGGGCCCACCACCGACTACGCGACCTTCTGGCAGCAGACCATCCAGGGCACGGGCGCCACCGGCACGCTCGCCCTCGCCGGCACCACCGGCACGTACACCTACACCTTCCCCGCGCCGATGCCGGCGAGCGCGACGGGCACGTACGCGTTCGGGCTCGAGGGCTACGTCCTCGGCTCCACGGGAGCGGAGCTCGGGGCGCTCAACCCGGTGGCCTTCGCCGCCGTCACCGATCCCGCGCCCGTCCCCCGCCGCAAGGTGGTCGACGTCGCCCAGTGCAACAGCTGCCACCTCCAGCTCTCGGCCCACGGCGGCTCCCGCCAGGAGGCGCAGTACTGCTCCTTCTGCCACAACCCGAACAAGGCCAACGACCAGCGCGTGGCTCGCTTCGAGGTCCCGGCGACCACCGCGCAGTCCGTCGACTTCAAGGTCTTCATCCACAAGATCCACATGGGCGACGCGCTCACGCAGCAGCCCTACACCCTCGGCGCGTACCCCCCGCCCTCGCCCACCAACCCCGCCGGGACCCCCACCGACTTCGGCACCGTCGCCTACCCCGGCAACCCCAGCGCCTGCACGGCCTGCCACGCCGGCCCGACCTACCTGCTGCCCCTGGGCGCCAGCGTGCAGCCGAGCCTGAGCGAGGTGCTCGCCTGCGAGGACGCCAACCCGAACCCGCTCGACTACTGCGTCGACCGCGTGGTCAGCGCCTCGGTGTACACCCCGCCGACGACCGCCGTGTGCACCGCCTGCCACGACGCGCCCGCCACCGTCGCCCACGCCCAGACGAACACCACCGCCAGCGGCGCGGAGGCCTGCGCCACCTGCCACGGACCCGGGGCCGCGTACGACGTCCAGCTCGTCCACGCGCCGGCGCCGTGAGGAGCCGGTCATGACCCCTCCTCGGCGGACCCGGTTGGCGGCGGCAGCGGTCGTCTCGCTCGCGCTGGCGGGCTGCACCACCTCGCGCAACCTCTCGCTCTGCGCGGCGCTGGGCGGCGAGTCGTCCGACTGCGACGGCGGCACCGGCGAGCACCCCGCCGGCTGGGCCGATCCGACCAGCCCCAGCTTCCACCAGCACTATCTCCGGGCCAACGGCGACGACCTCGCGGCGTGTGCGAGCTGCCACGGAGCCGACTACCAGGGCGGCATCGTGGGCGTGTCCTGCACCACCCAGGGGTGCCACACCCAGCCCGGCGGGCCCGAGTTCTGCGGCACCTGCCACGGCGGCCCCAACGGCCCGCTGCCTCTGGACGCGGCGCACGCGCTGCACGCCACGTTCTGCAACGACTGCCACGACGTGCCGAAGACCTTCGCCCAGCCGGGCCACATCACCGGCACGACCCGCGTCGCCTTCACCGGCCTTGCGGTGGCGGACGGCGGCACCGCCTCGTTCGACGCCGCCTCGATGACGTGCAGCAACGTGTACTGCCACGTGAGCCAGACGCCGGTCTGGCAGGCGCCCCCCGCGGTGATCGGGTGCGGCCTCTGCCACACCAGCCCTCCCTCCTCCCACGCGGCCTGGGCGCGGGTGTCGACACCGCCGGCGAGCGCCACGCCGGCCGCGGTCGCCGCCGTCTGCGTGACCTGTCACCTCGTCCCGGTGCCGGGCGCGATCCCTGCTCCGGGCGACACGCACGTGAACGGTCGGGTCGACTTCCAGCCCAACCTCGCCTGCGACACCTGCCACGGGCACGACCCGACCGGCGCGCCCGGGCCGGCGCTGGACGGCTCCACCGCTCCGAGCTCGCGCGGCGTCGGGGCGCACCAGGCCCACCTCGACCCCAGCTTCCCGAACCGCATGGGCGCCGTGGTGGCGTGCTCGACCTGCCACACCGTGCCGGCGTCCGTGACCGACCCGGGCCACCTCGACCACCCGCTCCCGGCGACCGTGAGCCTCCCGCAGAACGGTACCTACGACGCGACCACGCAGGGCTGCACGGTGTGGTGCCACTGGGGAGCGAGCGCGGGCACGCCGCCGGTGTGGACCGACGTGAGCGGAGACATCACCGCGCCGACCTGCACCGCCTGCCACGGCTTCCCGCCGCTGCTGATGCGCGACGGCACCCCGCACACGCACGCGCAGCCGGTGCTGAGCGCGTGTCAGGCCTGCCATCCCTTCAGCGCGACGACGCACGTCGACGGTCTGGTGGAGTTGCTGCCCTGAGTCGCGGCTCGGCCGCGCGCGCGACCGGTCGGGGAGTCATCGTGGAGGATGCCTCGCGCCCGCCGGCCGGGCGTAGCCCGGCACCGGTGCACGCTAGGCGGGCGGCTCGACGAGGTCGATCCAGCTCTCGGTCGAGCGGAAACGACCGAGATCGAGGGCGACGAAGCGCTCGCCGGAGGACTCCGCTTGGACGCCAAGCCGCGCGAGCGCCTGGTTGATGGCCTCGCGCTCGACGAGCGGCCCGAGCACCAGCTCTCCCCCCTCCCAGACGGAGGCTGCCTGCCCACCGCTGCCAGCCCAGAAGTCCGCCTCGACGTACGCCACCGCCGCCCCCGGCGCCGAGGACAGCCGCGCGCACCGCGAGGAGATCCGCGCGAAGGCTGCCGAAGCCCTGTCGATGTAGCGCCGGCGCTCCTCGGGGCTCTCGAAGTCCGCATCGGGCGCGTTGCGCCCCTCCCACCCCCGGAGCAGCGGCTGCGAGACGTGCTCGCTCCCGAGCTTCTCGACGAGCGGCACGAGCCCCTTGCCTTGGGGAAGGGGTACCACGGTGAGCTCTCCGGATCCTCGGAGGAGCTCGAGGTCGGCGATCAACGCACTGAGCACGTAAGCCATGGCCCACAGCCTACCCTGGTCGCCGACGGACGGTGACGGGACTATCACGCGATTCCCACCGCCGCCCGTCGTCTGCCCTCGAGCACCTTGCGCACGAGGCCCAGGCGGTGCGTCCCTCCCAGCTCGACGCTCGACGCTCGACGCGCACCTCGCCCCGATCGTCGCCGAGCCGCGCCACAAAGACCCCCGGTCAGTCCCCCTCCACGTTGCCCGCCTCATCGAATGGGACCGAGAAGCGCGTGGCGCGCGGCCCCTGGTGGTTGCGGGGTCGCGGGACGCGCTCGGGCGTTCCCCAGGGTGACCGGCCGCGTCCGCTACGCTCCGCGCTCGGGCGTCGCCTCGTACACCGTCGTCTCGGCGGAGAAGACCCCGTCCGTCACGTAGTGATGCGTGTGCGGCGGCAGGTAGTGGTGCTCCGAGTGGCGCGCGCACCAGAGCTTCGCCCCCTGGCTCTCGCGGCGGGTGGTGAGGCAGTCCGGGCAGGGCGGCTCGATCTCGGGCACGCGGCCCGCGGTGGAGTGATCCTTGGGCCGCACGATCCACACCGGGCAGCGCGCCAGGCGGGAGACGCGCTCGGCGACGGAGCCGAGGAAGACCCGGGAGATGCCGTGGTGGCCGTGCGAGCCGACGACGACGAGATCGGCGTCGAGATCGGCGGCGAGCTGGGCCACGTTCTCGGCGGGCGAGCCGCGGCGGAAGTGAGCCACCACGCGGCGGATCTGGCGCTTGCGCAGGTGCGGCGCCATGTGGTCGACCCGCTGCTTGGCGCGCTCCTGCACCTGGGTGACGGCGGTGTCGGCGTTGATCGCGTTCTCGAGGGTGGGCGCGAAGACCGCGCCGGTCCAGAGGTCGGGCTCGACGTAGAGGACGTGAACCTCGGCCCCCTCGTGGAGGCTCGCCATCTGCAGCGCCTGATCGAGAGCGCCGTCGCTGAGCCCCGAGAAGTCGATCCCCACCACGATGGTGTAATTGTGTCCGGTCGCCATGTTTCCTCCTTTGCTCTCTGCCCCGGCGAGGCAGGGCAATCCGCGCGCCAGGGCCCCGGCGGCGGGGCCGGAGTGCGGCGCAGCGCGCGCGGAGAGACGGTCACGCACGCGCTGCATCTCCACGCAGGATCTGCGCCTCACGGCCCGGCGTCTCGGGTGGCCGGCTGTGGCGCCGGTGCACTGGCCAGGCGCTTGCTTGGAACCTGGCTGAAAGGCGACTCCCATGTCCAAGGCTATTCCGCACATCGAGAAGTACATGACCGCGGGCCCGCACTCCATCGGCCTGGAGCAGCCGCTCGTGCAGGCGCACAAGCTCATGCGGGAGCACCACATCCGGCACCTTCCCGTGCTGCACGGAGGCAAGCTGGTCGGCGTCATCACCGATCGTGATCTCCACATCATCGAGACCCTGCGCGACGTCGCGCCGGACAAGGTGACCGTCGAGGAGGCGATGACCCCGACCGTCTACACGGTCTCGCCGCACGCTCCGCTCGACGAGGTGGTGCGCGAGATGGCGCAGCACAAGTACGGGTGCGCGATGGTCGAGGACAACGGCAAGGTGGTCGGCGTCTTCACCACGGTCGATGCGATGCGCGCCTTCGCCGAGCTGCTCGAGACCCGGCTCACCCACTGAACGACGCTCACGCTGGGGAATGCTCTCGGGCCTTCCCTTGCGTGAGCGGCACACCGGCCCACCGCGGCGGGCACATCGCTTGCTTTTCGCGCGCTCCATGGAGGAGAGCATGGCGGGCAAGACGACCTCGAAAGACGTTCGCGCAGCGGTGGCGGTGACGGCGGCGGGCGCGGTGGCGATTGCCTATGCGCTGCGTTCGCACTGGAACCCACAGGACCTGGATCCCGGCGTGGAGGGGTGCCTCACGGTGGTGGTCGTGGGCTTCGTGATGGCGATGCTGCACCCCCTCACGTACCGGCAGGCACTGAAGCTCTGCGCGCCGATGGTCGTCGCGGAGTATCTCACGCTGCGTTACGCGACCGGCGCGGCGACGGCCATGGGTATGGCCGGCATCGAGCTGGTGATCATGGGCTTCGCCGGCGTCGCGCTCGCGCTCCGCGAGCCGAGCGCGGTGGGCTCCCGCCAGGCGCGACCGTCGCTGATCCCGGGCCGCCAGGCCCCCGCGCACTCCTGACCGCCTGGCTGGGGCCGCGGAGCGCGCTCGAGCGTTCCGCGGGGTGACCCGGGCGCCGCCCTCAGGGGCGGGCGGCGAGCAGTCGCGCCACCACGCCGAGGACGTGCCGTGCGCTCCCCCGCGTCGACGGACACTCGGAGGCGAGGTGGGCGCACATGCGGCGCAGGTCGCGGTGCTCACGCTTCGCCTCCTCGACCTCGGCGCCGAGCCCGCGGGCCTCGAGCAGAGGGAAGAGCGCAGCCTCCTCGTGGGCAAGGAGGCTCTCGTAGTCGGTCTCCAGGTACGCGCAGAGCGCGTCGAGATCCGCCGAGAACACGGCGTCGTCCCCGCCCTCGAGAGCGGCTCCGGCCCGGTGGGCCATGCGGGCCGCGGTGTCTTCCTGCGCCGGTCGTTCGTCTCGAAGCGGTTCGGTGTCCATGCGCGGCCCCGGCTGCAACAAGCCTGCCGGTGGTGGCGGCCATGGGGGCGGCAGGCGAGGCGCAAAGCGTTCGCTCCAGCGTGAATGCCGTGCGCGAACCGGGCCTCCTGGAGCCGTCGCCCTCGCGTCCACGGGCGGGGAACGGGAGTTGCTCTGGGGGCGGACCGGCGAGGTGATGAAGAGACCGATCAAGATGCGGCACGCGGTCGCGGGAGCGGCGCTCCTCGCCGGCTCCGTGACGAGCAGCGTGTCCTCGGCGCAGTATCGCCTCCGCGCGGACGCCTATTTTTCGGCCGCCGATCCCAGCTCGGGCCTCCTGGTCCTCTCGGGTGAGGCGCACAAGCCCTCCTGGCTCACCGCCGAGACCGTGGTGTGGCTGGGCACCGGCGACCACCCGGGCGACGTGATGGTCGCCTCGGTGCGCGCCCGGGACCCCAGCGGCTACATCGACGCGCGCCTCGGCCGGATGCTGGTGACCGCGGGGGCCATTCGCCCCGTTCACATCGACGGCGGCGACGTCAAGGTGCGCGCCCCCTGGGGGACCACCCTCGAGGTCTTCGGCGGGATCCCGGTGGTGAGCAACTTCCAGCCGCGCGACTACGACTGGGCCGTCGGCGGCCGCGTCGCGCAGCGCTTCGGCGAGGTGGCCTCGCTGGGCCTGTCGTACGTGCAGATGCGGGAGACGGGCGTCGTCACGCACGAGGAGATGGGCATCGACGCCGCCATGCAGCCCGCGCGCTGGCTCGACGCCGCCGCGACCGCCGCCGTCGACCTGCAGACGCTCGCGCTCAGCGACGCGCGCATCTCGCTCGCCTCGCGCTTCTCCAAGGTCCGCCTGGAGCTCTTCGCGGTGGAGCGCTCGCCGTCGCACCTCTTGCCGGCGACGTCGCTCTTCTCGGCGCTCGGGGACGTCCCCTCGGGGCGCGCGGGCGGCTCGATCCTGTGGCACGCCGCGCCGCGGCTGGACGTGTACGGCGAGGGCGCGGGGGAGTCGCTGGCGGCCGAGCCCGGCGCGGAGGCGCTCCTGCGGACCACCCTGCGCCTGGACGATCGCGGCCTCGGTGCCCTCGGGCTGGAGCTGCGCCGCGAGAGCACGCCGGGGGCCTCGTGGTCGGGCGTGCGCGGCACCGCGCGCGTGCCGCTCTCCCGGCTCTTCGCCGCGTCCACCGAGCTGGAGCTGGTCGCCCCCGACGATCCGCGCGGGCGCGGGGTGGTGTGGCCGTGGGGCCTCGTCGCGCTCCGCTTCCGGCCCTTTCCGACGTGGGAGGCCGCCAGCGCCTTCGAGGCGAGCGCCTCCCCCACGGCCGTCTCGTCGCTGACGGGCCTCGTCCGCCTGTCGTACGTGCTGGGAGCCAAATGAACCGCTGGGCCACCGTGATGCTGGTCCTCTGCGCCGTGCTGGCCGCCGCCTGCGCGCAGATCCTCGGCTTCCGCCCGCCGGGTCACAACCCCTTCGAGCACCGGGCCCACGTCCTCCGCGGCGTCACCTGCACGAAGTGTCACGCCGGCATCTCCTCGGCCGGCGACGAGGGCCCCCTCCACCTCCCCGGCACCGCCGTCTGCCGCTCCTGCCACGAGAAGCCGCACGACGATCACGACTGCTCCAACTGCCACGGCCTCCCCTCGACCCGCGCCGCCGCCGCCAACGCGCGGACCATCCTCCGCTTCGAGCACCTCACCCACGTGCCGCGCGTGAAGGGCGACTGCGTCCGCTGCCACGTCGACATCGCGGGCGGCACCGACGTGCTCCGCCCTCGCATGGCCACCTGCGGGAGCTGCCACCAGCACGAGGCGCAGATCTCCACCAACTGCGACGCCTGCCACGTCGACATCCGCGACGAGGGGGTCAAGCCGGACGACCACCTCATCCACGGCGGCAACTTCCTCCGCGAGCACGGCGTGCGCGCCGCGGCGGACAGCCAGATCTGCGCGAGCTGCCACGCCGAGCGCTTCTGCGTGGGCTGCCACGGCGTCACGGTGCCGGCGCTCCCGGAGAAGCTGATGTTCGACGACCCGATGCGCGCCGGGGTGCACCGCGCGGGCTTCCTGGCCCGGCACCCCGAGGAGGCCAAGGGCGACCCCGGGCTCTGCACCACCTGCCACGCGCCCTCGGTCTGCAACGACTGCCACACCAAGAACAAGCTGGGCGCCTCCACCGGCGGCAAGAGCCCGCACCCCTCGGGCTGGCTCGGCGCCCCGGGGACGCCCAACGATCACGGGCGCGCCTCGTGGCGCGAGCCCGAGCTCTGCGCCGGCTGCCACGGCGGCGCGGGCGAGCAGCTCTGCGTCGGCTGCCACAAGGTCGGCGCCGTCGGCGGCAGCCCGCACAACGCCGCGTTCCGCAGCCAGAAGCGCGCCAAGACCGACCGGCCCTGCCGGATGTGCCACGGGAGCAACCTGTGAATCCCCGCCGCGACCTGTCGATGTGGGCGCTGCTGGCGGCCATCCTCTTCGTCGCCGCGGCCTGCGGCTCCGGCGAGGTGAAGGAGCCCGCGCACGTGCGGGAAGGCGACGCCGGCGCGGCGCTGGCCCCGGGCCTCACGCCTCGCGCCGACCTGGGCCACCTCGGCCCCGGCGCGGTCCGCTGCGCCAACTGCCACACCGCGGACGAGCGCGGACACGCCAAGTGGAGAGAGACCGCGATGCGGCTCGGCCACGACGTGCAGACCCAGCTCGCCGAGCGCACCACCTGCAACTGCTGCCACCTCGGCCTGGTGAAGGGCTTCGGCGAGCCGCTCGATCGCGTCTGCCTGGAGTGCCACGACAACGTGCGGGTCACCATCACCGCGATGGCCTCGACGCACTGCCTGGCCTGCCACAACCCGACCGAAGCCGGCGGCTCGCTCATCCGCCAGAGCGCCTGGGACTGCACCAAGTGCCACGACAAGGATCAGGGCGACAAGGCCGCCATCCGCGTCCACGAGAGCCAGGACTGCTCCAACTGCCACCGCCCCCACCAGGAGCCCTGGACGCTGCCGCGCAAGTGCACCGAGTGCCACGACGGCCACGAGACGTTCCACCCGCCGGTCGCCCGCGACGTCGACGGCGGCGCCCCGCACGAGATCGGCCCGCACGACGCCGGCACCGTCAGCGGCGAGCCGATCGCGTGCGCCACGTGCCACAAGCCGCACGAGCTGGGCGGCGCCGCCTCCGGCCGTTGCTACGCGTGCCACGCGCAGCGGGAGCCCGAGAAGTTCACCCAGGCGACCACCTTCGCCGGCGGTCACGAGGCCTGCACCACCTGCCACCAGCCTCACGGCGCCGCCAACGCCGGGCCCCTCCCCTGCCGGAGCTGCCACACCAGCGTCGTCACGATGGACGGGCCCGCCTCCGCGGCGCACGGCAAATGCATCAACTGCCACCAGCCCCACGACGTGCGCGGGACGCCCGCGTCGGCGTGCATCGGCTGCCACCTCTCGGTCCACCCCGAGCACCCCGATGCCGAGGGCAAGGGCTGCGTCGGCTGCCACAACCCGCACCCCGGCACGCCCGGGCGCGCCGTCGTGACCACGGTGGCCGCGGTGCTGCCGGACACGGCGTTCCCCCGGGGTCCCTCGCCGGTGACGTGCAGCCGTTGCCACACCCAGGCGGTGACCGACCTGGGCTTCCACGACGGCACCACCGCCTGCAAGAGCTGCCACGTGCCCCACCGCTTCACGGCCGCCACCGCTCCGGCCTGCTCCACGTGCCATGCGCGGGAGACCGCCGCCGCCGTCACCGCCGGCGGCCACGGCCACAGCGACTGCAAGGCGTGCCACCAGCCCCACCAGCCCAAGGCGCCGCGGCCCGCCTGCGGGAGCTGCCACGTGGAGGAGGCGAAGACGGCTCCGGCCGGGCACGCCGACTGCCAGCTCTGCCACGAGGCGCACCCCACCAGCCGATCGCCGGCGAAGGCGTGCACCACCTGCCACGCGCAGAAGAAGAGCGGACCGCACGCCGCCGTCGCCTGCGTCAACTGCCACCGGCCGCACGGCCCGGACGCGCCCGCGGGCCCGGCCGGACCCGCGGACAAGCCGGCCTGCTCCTCGTGCCACGCGGCCTCGACGCTGGGAGGCATGCACGCGGTCTCCGGTCACACGACCTGCGAGAGCTGCCACGGCGCTCACAAGCCGCCGAGCAGCAGCCGGGAGACGTGCCTGGCATGCCACGCCGACCGCAAGGACCACGAGCCGACGGCCCCCGTGTGCTCGGGGTGCCACGGCTTCAGGACCGGAAAGAAGCGCTGAGGCCCCGCGCGGCTACCCGCGCGGAGTCGCGAGCTCGGGCCAGCGAGCCCTCGTGCCGTTGACACGTCGGAGGGGATGCCATCCACTCGCGGGAAATGAACGAAGAGCCGCCGCGAGCCTCGGATCGCCTGCGAGCCGCGCTGTCGACGTCGCCGGTGGTGGTGCTCGAGCAGGACCGCGAGCTGCGGACCAAAGACGAGCACCTGCGCTCCGCGCTGAGCTTCGCGGAGGCCGGCACCTGGACCTGGGACCTCGCCACGGACACCCTCCAGTGGTCGGCGGAGAGCTTCGCGATCTACGGCCGCGATCCCGGCCTCGGCCCCCTCCGCTACGCCGAGTGGGAGTCCTACGTGCACCCGGACGACCTCGCCGCGACCACCACCGCGATCCGCGCCGCGCTGGACGGGCACGCGCCGGAGATCCGCGTGGAGCTGCGGATCCACCACCCGCGCCGTGGGATGCGGTCGATCCTCGCCATCGGCCGGGTCGAGCGCGCGCCCGACGGGACGCCGGTCCGGTTCCTGGGGCTCAACCTCGACATCACCGAGCGCCGCCACGCCGAGGAGGCGGCCGCCGCGAGCGAGCGCAGGCTCGGGTACCTGGTCGGCCTCACCGATGCCCTCCGCGCGCTCACCGACCCCGCCGAGATCCAGGCGCGAGCGACGCGCCTGCTCGGCGAGCACCTCGAGGCGAGCCGCGTCCACTTCACCGAGGTCGTCGACCAGGGCCGGTCCCGCGTCCGGCACCCCGGCTACTGTCGGGGGGCGCCCACCGCGGCCGCGCCCTGCGATCTCGGCGACTTCCCCGCCGTGGTGAACGAGCTCCGGCGCGCGGGCACGCTGGTCGTCCGCGACGCGCAGGAGGATCCGCGCCTCACCCCGGCCGAGCACGCGGCCACCGCCGCGAGGAGCATCGGCGCGCTCGTGATGGTCCCGCTCGCCAGGCCCGACGGACGGATGGTGACGCTCGCCGTCCACCAGGCAGAGCCGCGCGCCTGGACCGACGTCGAGGTCTCGATCATCGAGGAGACCGCCGCCCGGACCTGGGCCGACGTCGAGCGCGCCCGCGCCGAGGCGGCGCTGCGCGAGAGCAACCAGGCCCTTCGCGAGACCCTCAGGGACGCGGCCGCGGGGACGTGGGAGTGGGACCTCGCCACGGGCGCGCTCACCTGGGCCCCGGAGCTGTACGATCTGTTCGGGCTCCCTGCGGCGGAGGGCATCGACTACGCGCGGTGGTCGCGCAGCATCCACCCGGACGACCTCGCCGCCGTCGACGCCGCCGGTCGCGACGCGGTCGAGGGCCGGACCGCCGAGTACCGCGGCGAGTTCCGCATCCTCCACCCGGAGCTGGGGGTGCGGTGGCTCCTCTCCTTCGGGCGCGCCGATCGGGCCGAGGACGGCACCGCGCGGAGGCTCCGCGGGCTCAACATCGACATCACCGAGCGCAAGCGCACCGAGGAGGCGCTGCGCGCGACGGAAGCGCGGTTCCGCCGGGTCTTCGAGAGCACCTCCACGGGGATCGCCATCCGCGACGCGGAGGGGAAGATCCAGGAGGTCAACCCCGCCTTCTGCAGGCTGGTGGGGTACACCGCCGAGGAGCTGCGGGGCACCCGGGTCACCTCGCTGGTCCACCCGGACGACCGGGCGCCGAGCCGCCGGAGCTTCCTCAGCTTCGAGGCTGGAGAGGCGACCTTCTACGAGTACGAGGGCCGCTACGTCCGCAAGGACGGGCAGCCCGTCTGGGTCCACGCGGCCGTGTGCAGGCTGCCGGGCGACCTCGCGACGGCCTCGGTCGTGGGGCTGCTGACCGACGTCACCCAGCGCCGGCACGCCGAAGAGGCGCTCCGGGCCAGCGAGAGCCAGTTCCGCGCGTTCTTCGACAACGCCACGGTGGGCATGACGGAGCTCGATCTCCAGGGGCGCTTCCTCCACGTCAACGAGCGGCTCTGCCAGATCACGGGGTACCCCGCCGAGGAGCTGCGCGGGATGCGCGCCGCGGACCTGACGCCCGCCGGCGAGCGGGCGCCCGTGGAGGCGCTGCTGGGGGCCTACCTGCGCTGCGAGGTCCCCCGCTTCCGGCAGGAGAAGCGCTACGTGCGCAAGGACGGGCGCATCATCTGGGTCCTGGTCTCCGCGACCCTCGTCCGCGACGCCTCCGGCGCGCCGCTGCGCTCGGCCGGGATCATCGAGGACATCACCGACAGCAAGCTCGCCGCCGAGGCGCTCCAGGCGTCCAACGAGAGGCTCCGTGAAGCCGACCGCCGCAAGACCGACTTCCTCGGCGTGCTCTCGCACGAGCTGCGCAACCCGCTCGCGCCGATCCGCAACAGCATCTACCTGCTGGAGCGCGCCGCGCCCGGCAGCGCGCCGGCCAGGAAGGCCACCGAGGTCCTCCGCCGGCAAGTCGACCACCTGACGCGCCTCGTCGACGATCTCCTCGACGTCACCCGCATCACCCACGGCAAGGTCACGCTCCAGCCGTCCCTCGTCGACCTGCGGGAGATCGTGCGCAAGACCGCCGACGACCAGCGCTCGCTCTTCCAGCACGGCGGCGTCGAGCTGGACGTCGAGCTGCCCGCCGGCCCCGTCTGGGTGGAGGCCGACGCCACCCGGATCACCCAGGTCCTCAGCAACTTGCTGCAGAACGCGGCGAAGTTCACGCCCTCGCGCGGGCACGTCGTCGTCGGGACCACCGCGAGCGAGGGGCGGGCCACCGCCTACGTGCGCGACGACGGCGTCGGGATCGAGCCCGCGCAGATGGCCCGCATGTTCGAGCCCTTCGCCCAGGCCGAGCAATCCCTGGCGCGGACCCAGGGCGGCCTCGGGCTGGGGCTCGCGCTCGCCCGCGGGCTCGTCGAGCTCCACGGCGGGAGCATCGTCGCGCGCAGCGACGGCCTCGGGCGCGGCGCCGAGCTGGTCGTCACCCTCCCGCTCGCGGCCTCGACGGCGGAGGCGCCGGAGGCGAAGCCGCACCGCTCCGCGGACTTCCCGCAGGCCCACACGGAGCTCTCTCGAGGCGCCTGAGTCGTTCGCCGATCACCCTCGGTGCTTCAGCTGCCGCAAGCGTCCAGGCAGTCGCTCGAGGCGCAGGCGGAGACCTCGGACGCGTCGACAAGCCCCCCGGGGTGCGCGGACTGGCAGGTCGCGATGCACGCCGGCTGGCCGGCGCAGGGCTTGAGGCAGTCGAGATAGGCGGTGCACTCCGCGTTGGCGACGCAGGCGTCCATCGGCGCGGGGCACTCGCCGAAGAGGCACTGGTTGCAGGTCGAGAGGGGCGTGCTGCCGGGGCAGGCCTGGGGGCACGAGGCCGCGGCGCAGCCGGTGAGCAGCTCGACCGGGGAGATGCCGTCCGCGTGCGCCGTGACGCACGCCTGGTTGCACGCCGCGTCGCTCGCTCCACACGTGCCGGTGCACGCGAGCAGCGGGATGCAGTCGGCGTTGCCGCGGCAGTCGCACCAGGCCCCGGCGCAGCTCGCAGAGAGGCAGGCGGTGCAGGCGTCGCCCAGGCCCGCGCACACCAGGCCGCTGTCGGGCGGAGGTGGAGGGGGGCCAGCATCGAAGGATGGGCCGCCGTCCACCGGGCCTCCACCGCTCCCCGCCGAGCCGGTGCTGCTGGATGTGGCGGCGCCGCCGGTGGCCGCGGTGGAGCTGCCGCCGGAGCCGGCACCGCTGCCGGATCCGACGACGTCCACCGTGGAGTTGCACGCGGAGAGAGCGGCGAC
>Ga0302283_1001767_pt1 | contig 17839 bp, 18 predicted proteins | sample III_Fen_E1_4_FD_198770 | JGI IMG/M metagenome (GOLD analysis project Ga0302283, IMG submission 198770) | Peat permafrost microbial communities from Stordalen Mire near Abisko, Sweden - III_Fen_E1_4 | ecosystem: Environmental > Terrestrial > Soil > Wetlands > Permafrost | place: Sweden: Abisko... | reverse complement strand
AACTCGTGGTCACCGGAGCGCTCGGCCGTTCGGCCGCCGGACTACGACGCCGTCGCGCGGGGGCGTTGCTGTCCGATGAACTCGTCGTCGCTCATCGACGACCCTGGCCGCGACTGGCCGAGGGCATGGCCGCGCGCGGAGCGGGCGCGCACGCCATGATGGACCTATCCGACGGCCTGGGCCTGGACCTCCACCGATTCGCCGACGCCTCAGGAGTGGGTTTTTCGCTCACCGATGTGCCCGTCGCCGACGGTGCGACCGAAGACGAGGCGATTAGCGGGGGTGAGGACTACGAGTTGTTGATCGCGACCGACGACGCGGCGCGACTCCGTTTGGTCTTTCACGACCGTGGACTGTCTGCGCCACTGTCGATTGGCATGGTTGTCGCCGATGCCGAGAGGAGGACGCTACGGGGTGAGCAGTTCGAGCGACGGGGCTGGCAGCACCAGCTGTGAGATTGAGGCGAACAGGTCTCAGCGCCACCTCAATGGTTTCGCTGCGACACTCCGGGGGACACTCTGTCCTTTCGCACTAGACGCTGGGACCGTTTCCCCAGGTCCGAAGGGTGAAGTGAGACCCTCTGTCGAAAACCGTTTCAACGAGTCTGTATGCGTATATGCTTACATCCGTGACCGAGGCAGCGACACTCATCAGGGAAGCCCGAGAGGACGCAGGGCTCTCTTTGCGCGCCCTCGCTGATCGAGCTGACGTCTCCTTCACGACAATCAGTCGAATCGAGCACGGGCAGATTGATCCAACCATTGGCACACTGCGCAAGGTCCTGGGCGCACTCGGTGAGGACCTTGCCTTGGCTCGCCAACCAGGCCCGGATGTCCCACAGCTTGCAGCGCTCTCGGATGCATGGTCCAACGAATATCTTGACGAACACCAGCCGGACTGGACACGACTGCGTACCTTCTTGGACTACCTGGCGAGGCACAACGAATTTGCGGCGCTTGCGGTTCGCGCACGTCCGCCAGCATCTGGCTCGGAGTTCTTCGACAACCTACTTGCGGGTATCGCCGAAAAGGTAGCTGACGACACGAACGTCCAACGTCCGGCGTGGACCAGGCGCATCCCCGGACTGTCTCAGCGATGGGAGAGCGACGGTACGCCGAGGATGCGAGCCATGTCTGAAGCGACCACCCCACATCAGCTCGCGGCCCGCAACATTGTCCTCTCTGCATCATCCTTGTGGCGCGATGCAACCGGCTGAGCGAAAGACGCTCGATGGAACAGAGATTCAGGAACTAATCGCCGAGGTCGCGGGGCGTCTCGTTCCAACCGGTGAGCAGCACCTCCTAATCGTTGTCGGCGGGTCTCTGCTCGCCTGGCGGGGGCTACGGGACACAACGGAAGATGTGGACAGCGTTCATCAAATCCCGGCCGAACTTTGAATTCAACAACGCCCACGGTGTGGTCGACGCTTTCTATGAGGCGTACCCTCATGTCGAGATCGACCCATATTTCTCTGAATTCGTGGTCGGTATTGCACGACGCGCCGGCTTCGAGTTCAGCTAAATCGCCGGGCGGTTCGGAACACGGTGAGCGGCAGGGCAATAAAGTCGTTGTCGAGTTTCAGGGCGATCGGTTTCGAGAAACGGGGCCGGCACACCAGCTCTGAGTTGGTTAGGCCTCGACGGTGCGACGAGCGGGCTTGGTGACCTTGCCCGACCGGATACAGCCGGTGCAGACGTTCATTCGCGTGGGCGTTCCGCCGACGACGGCGCGAACGCGCTGGATGTTCGGGTTCCAACGACGCTTGGTGCGACGGTGGGAGTGCGAGACGTTCATGCCGAACGACGGCTTCTTGCCGCAGATTTCGCAGACGGATGCCATGATGAACGTTCTCCTTGATCGGGGCGCTCTGGCGCCACCGGACTAAACCGAACAGCCATTGTAGCATTTCGGTCAATGACCTCTCCGTTGACGCTGTCCGCACGCGAACTGCGTTCAACGATCGCCACCTACTCGGAGTTACTGCGATCCCATAAGGATGTCATCAATCGCCTGAACGTCTATCCGGTGCCCGACGGCGATACCGGGACCAATATGACGCTCACCATCGAGTCCGTCGCCGCCGAACTCGGACCGCTGGGCGACGACGCCGAGATGTCCGAGGTCTGCAAGGCCATCGCCCACGGGTCGTTGATGGGCGCGCGGGGCAACTCCGGGGTGATCCTCTCGCAGATGCTTCGCGGACTGGTAGCGAAATTCCCGATCAACGGTGACGTCTCGGCCGACCTGCTGGCCGAGTCCTTCGAGAACGCTGACGTCCTGGCACGCCAGGCGGTCGTGCGCATCGTCGAAGGCACGATGCTCTCCATCGCTCGCGCGGCGGCCGAAGGGGCCCGCGCCCACTGCGAGACCCTGATCGAACTCGTTCGCTCGGCGCGCGACCGTGCCAAGGACGCGTTGGCCTTCACGCCCGAGCAGCTGCCGGTCCTGAAGCAGGCCGGGGTCGTGGACTCCGGAGGCACGGGCCTGTTGCTGCTGTACGACGCGCTGTGCAGTGTCGTCGCGCACGATCCGTTGCCGATCGCCCCGTCGGCCGATTCGATCACGGTGCATATTCACGAAGAGACCGAGGCGCGCGAGTCCACGATCGCCGACTTGCGCTACGAGGTCATGTACTTCCTCGACGCCGAGGACGACAAGATGCACGCCTTTCGCGAAGTGTGGTCGGGTATCGGCGACTCCATCGTCATCGTCGGCGGCGAGGGCCTCTACAACTGCCACATCCACACCGACAACATCGGCGCGGCCGTCGAGGCCGCACTGGATGCGGGACGCCCGCGCGACATTCGGGTCACCGACCTCTCCGAACAGGTCATCGAAGAGCGCTGGGTGCGCGAAGGGAGTGTCGAACAGCCCGACGACGAACTCGATCCCGCACCGGCGACCTCGGTGGTCGCGGTCGTGGTCGGCGACGGCGTCGGACGAATCTTTCGCTCCCTCGGGGTTCGTGTGCTCGTCGCCGGTGGCCAGTCGATGAACCCGTCGACGGCCGACCTCGTGGCGGCCGTCGAGGCGACCGGTTCGCCCCAGGTGGTCCTCCTGCCGAACAACAAGAACATCCGACCCGTCGCCGAGCAAGTGGATGCTCTGGTCGAACAGACGGTCACCGTCGTGCCGACGAACTCGATCGTCGAAGGGTTCGCGGCACTCCTCGAGTACGACCCCGACGCCACGGCCGCCGAGAACAAGACCGCCATGAGCGCCTCGGCCTGCAACGTGGTGGCCGCCGAAGTGACTCAGGCCGTGCGCGACACGACGACCGACGTCGGCGAGGTGCACGTGGGCGACTGGATCGGACTCTCCACCAAGGGCGTGCGATCGATTGACCACTCGATCGCCGGGGCGAGTAATCATCTGCTCGACGATCTCATCACGCCCTCGCACGAGTTGGTGACGATCATCGAGGGTGAGGGCTCGTCACCCGCCAACACCCGTCGAATCACCGAGTTCCTCGCCGACGAATACCCGCACGTCGCCGTCGAAGTCCATCACGGGGGCCAGCCGTTGTACCCCTATTACTTCGGCATCGAATGAGTGATACGGCGCCACGCCGGCTACGCGACCTGGTAGAGATCCCCGTGGATCGCCTGCGCAACATCGGCGAGAAGCGCACCGCCGCACTCGGATCCATGGGTATCGAGAACATCTTCGATCTGCTGACCTGGTATCCCCGTCGCTACATCGACCGCACCAAGCGCGTCGACCTTTCGGACCTCACGGTGGGCGAAGAGGCGGCGGTCTTCGGCGAGATCACCCGGATCAAAGGACGACGGATAAAGAGCGGCAAGATAATGGTCGAAGCGAACGTCAGTGACGAGAGCGGTTCGTTCAAGGTCGTCTTCTTCAACCAGGGCTGGCGCGAGAGTCAGCTGCCCGTGGGCGTGCAGGCCCTGTTCTTCGGCAAGGTGACCGATTACAAGGGCCAGCGCCAGATGACGAACCCGGTGGTCGACGTTATCGTCGGTGCGTCGGGCGACGAGCGAGACGCATCTCGAATCGGCCGCGTCGTGCCGATCTATCCCGCCTCCGGCAAGGCCGGTCTCACCAGCTGGGAGGTCGGTGGATTCATCGACGAGAGCCTTCGTCGAACCGGAGCGATGCTCGACCCGGTCCCGGAGTCGGCGCGCAGCGAACTCGACCTCATCGACCGCACCGCCTCCTTCAAGGGAATCCACCTTCCCGAAGAGTGGGGCGTCCAAGACGTGGCGAGACGCCGCCTCATCTTCGACGAGTTCCTTCGCCTGCAGCTCATCCTCGCGCTGCGGCGCCGGCGCATGGAACGGTCCTCGGCCGGAATCCGCCATCCTATCGACGTCGAGGACCTCGACGTGGGGCCCGGCGCCATGGCTGACGAGTCCTCGTCGCTGATACGTCGATTTCTCGTCGGTCATCACTTCACGCTGACCAAAGCCCAACGGCGCGTGCTCGGTGAGATCGCCGCCGACCTCTCGTCACCGCTGCCGATGCACCGACTCTTGCAAGGTGACGTCGGCTCGGGCAAGACCGTCGTCGCCCTGACCGCGCTCCTGGCGTCGATCGATGGCGGGCGACAGGGTGCCTTGATGGCGCCCACGGAGGTGCTCGCCGAGCAGCATCTCGCGTCGCTCCGCAAGGACCTCGAGGGATTGACCAAAACTGACGGCTCGGTCTTGGGGGGCGTGCGACCACTGTCGATTCAACTACTCACCGGCCGACTGCGAGCCAAGGAACGCCAGGCCGTGCTCGACGGACTGAGAAACGGATCGGTCGACATCGTGGTCGGTACGCACGCACTGTTGACCGATGACGTTCGGTTCCGCGCCTTAGGCGTCGTCATCATCGACGAGCAACATCGTTTCGGCGTCGAGCAGCGAGCGGCCCTACGCGACAAGGGCCGCGAACGCTCCGACGAAGCGGCCGACCCGGACCTGCTCGTGATGACCGCCACGCCGATTCCGCGAACCGCGGCGATGGTCATCTTCGGCGACCTCGACCTCTCGGTACTCGACGAGATGCCCCAGGGGCGTCTGCCCATCGAGACGTACTGGGCGACCGAGCCGCTGGAGATCGCGAGTTGTTGGCAGCGCGTGCGTGACGAGGTCGCCCTCGGTCGACGGGCCTACGTCATCTGCCCCCTCGTCGAGGACTCCGAGAAGGTGGAGGCGACGAGCGCGGTCGAAGAACGAACCCGCCTCGCGCTCGAGGAACTGCGTGGACTCGCGGTCGGTCTCCTGCACGGCCAAATGAAGGGTCCGGAGAAAGAAGAGGTGATGGCCGAGTTTCGCGCCGGTGAACTCGACGTTCTCGTGGCGACGGTCGTGATCGAAGTCGGCGTGGACGTGCCCGAAGCGAGCGTCATCGTCATCGAGGACGCGTGGCGCTTCGGACTCGCCCAACTCCACCAACTTCGTGGGCGCGTCGGGCGAAGCGACGTCCAGAGCGCCTGCTACCTGCTCGGCACGCCACCGAACGAGGACGGCGCGAAGCGCCTCCAGGCCCTGGTCGACTCCAACGACGGTTTCGCCCTGGCCGAGATCGACCTCGACCTGCGCGGTGAAGGGACGCTGCTCGGCGCCCGTCAACGCGGTCGCAGCGACCTGCGCTTGGCGTCTCTCCGTCGCGACGAGGAGTTATTGATCGCCGCGCGACGTGTGGCGGCGTCGATGGTCGAGGGTGACGGGCTCGACGCAGAGCCTGAGATGGTCGACGAACTGCGGCTCTTCGTCGACGACGAAGAAGCCGAGTACTTGTTCCGGTCCTGACGAGCACAGGACCTACCCTTGAGGAATGCGAGTAATTGGTGGGTCGGCTCGGGGACGTCCGCTAAAGGCGAAGTTGCCTTCCACCGTCCGTCCGACGACCGACTACGCGCGCGAGGCGATCTTCTCGATGCTCGAGAGTCGCGGGGGACTGTACGACCTCGTCGTCGCCGACCTCTACTGCGGATCGGGCGCGATGGGCATCGAGGCGATGTCGCGCGGCGCCGCGAAGGTCTACTTCGTCGACAGTGATCCGGCCTGTCTGGCCGCGGTGAAGTTGAATCTCGAGCCGCTCAAGTTCGACGCCGAGGCCGTCTTCGTGCGCGCGATGTTGCCGGTGTGGTCACCGCCGGACGATCTCGACCTCGTGCTCGCCGATCCGCCCTACGGCCCGCTCGACCTCGACAGCGTGTTGCGCGGTGTCGTCGCGGGTCGGGTCATCGTCGAGAACGACCGTCACATGGAACCCTCGGCGGGCTGGATCGTTGCCAAAACCAAGCGTTACGGCACTACGCTCGTAACGATGTTGGAACCGGACGAAGGTGAGAAATGACGGTTGGACTCATCCCCGGCTCCTTCGATCCCTTTCACAACGGGCACCTCGAGGTCGTCGAGCGCGCCTCGCTCATCTTCGACGAGATCGTCGTGGCCGCCATCCGCAACCCTCAGAAGTCCGAGGCCCTCTTCGACCTCGACGAGCGCCGCGACATGATCGCCGAATCGCTGGCCCACGTGAAGAACGTGCGGATCGTCTCGATCTCGACACTGCTCGTGAACGTGGCCAAGGACGTCGAGGCGACGGCGATCGTCAAGGGCCTACGCGCCATCTCGGACTTCGAGAGTGAGATGCAGATGGCCCAGATGAACCGCTCGCTCTCCGGCGTCGAGACGCTGTTCCTCCCGACGAGCTCGACGCACTCCTTCATCGCCTCGCGGCTCCTTCGCGAGGTGGCGCGCTACGGCGGCGACGTCTCGCCCTTCGTGCCCGCCGCGGTCGCCAAACGCCTGATCGGCAAGTTTCCAGGAGGTGGGCAATGACGTCCTTTGACGGATACGACGACCCCGAGGAGTTCCAGGAGCCGAGTGGTCGCCACGTTCGCCGCGACATCGAATCGGACCTGCGCGACCTCATCGAACTGGTCGCCAACGCCAAGCAGATGCCGCTGTCGAACTCCGCGCTCATCCCGCGCGACGATGTGCTGGGACTCCTCGAGCAGGCCCTTCGCAGCCTGCCCGATGAGATCCGCGAGGCGCGCTGGGCGCTGCGCGACCGCGAGGAGTTGATGGCCGCCGAACTGCAAAAGGCCCAGCAGCTGATGGACCAGGTCCGCGCCGAGGCGGCCCGCATGGTCGACAAGACCGAGATCGTGCGCCAGAGCCGACTGATGGCCCAACAGATCGTCGCCGACGCCCACGCCCAGTCGCGCCAGATGATCAACCAGTCCGAGGACTTCATAGACGGCAAGCTCGGGAGCTTCGAGATCGTCCTCGAGCGACTCTTGAAGACGACCCACTCCGGGCGCGAGCGACTCAGCGCCCAGGGTCTGCCGACGTCCTTGATCGAAGAGGCGCCCGTCGACGAGCAGACACTCAGTGCCGCGCCCGACTACAAGGAGCCGACGGGCATGGAGGATACGACGTCGTTCTTCGATCAGGACGCGTTCTAAGCCGTGGCCTCGCCGTATCTCGTCCCGGTCGCCCAGTTGTTGCGCGACGTGCCCTCACGCGCTGAGGTCGCCTTCGAAGCCGAGTTCGACGAGCCCCACGAGTTCCCCGCGCGTGGTCCGGCCGAGACCGACGTCTTCCCCGAGGCCAACGTGCGACTGCAACTGCGCATCGAGAGTTTCAACGGGGGACTGCGCGTGCGCGGGCAGGTCGAGGCCCCGTGGCACGGGGTCTGTCGGCGCTGCTCGACGCCGGTTCTCGGCGTGAGCAGCGTGAGTGTGAACGAGCGTTTCGTCGACCACCGTCACGACGGCGACGAGGAGACGTACCTCATCGAGGACGACTTCATCGATTTGGCGCCGCTCGCGCACGACGCGATCTTCCTGGACCTGCCGCTCGCGCCGCTCTGTCGCGAGGACTGCAAGGGGCTGTGCCCCTTTTGCGGGATCGACCGCAACGAGGAGACCTGCGAGTGCCAGGCGCCCATTGATTCACGTTGGGCTACACTGGACGGACTCCGATTCACGGACTTAGAGACCGGCGAATCCAAAGAAGTGTGACGGGCGAGCCCGTTCGACTGAAAGAGAAGATCGATGGCCGTCCCGAAGCGCAAGACCAGCAAAGCCAAGACCCGCAGCCGCCGTGCGGCCAACTGGACCCTGGACCGACCGGCGCGCAGCGTCTGCCCCCAGTGCGCGACCTCCAAATTGCCCCACGTGGTGTGCCCCAACTGTGGCTGGTACAAGGGTCGCGTCGCCGTAGAGGTCAACTAAGTTGAGCCTGCCCATCGCCCTTGACGCGATGGGTGGCGACTTCGCTCCCAAGGAGATCATCGCCGGGGCCCGTGCCGCCGTCGACGAACTCGGCCTCTCGGTCATCCTCGTCGGTGTACCCGAGCTCATGGGCGACCCCCTCGGACTCGAGGTCTTCGCCTGCAGTGAAGTCATCGCCATGGACGACGATCCGGCCGCCAGCGTGCGCAAGAAGAAGGACTCCTCGTTGGTGCGCGCGGCCGAACTCGTGCGTGACGGCAAGGCGAGCGCGATGGTGTCGGCCGGCAACACCGGCGCGACAATGGCCTCGGCGCTCTTGCGCATGGGACGACTACCGGGCGTCGTTCGTCCGTGCATCGCCACGCCGATTCCCAATCCCGGACACACCCCGATGGTGATGGTGGACGCCGGCGCAAACTCCGAGTGCACCGCCGAGATGCTCGTGCAGTTCGCCCTGATGGCCAGTACCTTCGTCACGGCGCACTACCTGGTCGAGCGTCCGCGCGTCGGACTGCTCTCGATCGGCGAGGAGTCGACCAAGGGCACCCCCTTGGTGAAAGAGACCCACCAACTCCTGGCGGTGCTCGACGGGCTCAACTTCGTCGGCAACGTCGAGGGCCGCGACCTCGTGCCCTCGCCCGTCGACGTCGTCGTGACCGACGGCTTCACCGGCAACGTGGCGTTGAAGACGCTCGAAGGCGCGTTGAAGTTCATCTTCGCCACCGTGCTCGCCGCGATCAACACGAACGACCAGACCAAGGCCGCCGGTGACGTGTTATTCGAGTACCTGTTGCCACTCGCCGCCGAACTGACCCCGGAAAACCAGGGCGGCGCCATGCTCCTCGGCCTCGACGGCATCTGCGTGATCTCACACGGTTCCTCGAACGCCACGGCCATCAAAAACGCCCTGCGCGTGGCCTCCGAGATGGACGCGGCCCACGTGGTCGAGAAACTGCGTCTCGCCATCCGACCTGATCAGCCGTAGGTTCTGGGACCACATCCCCCTTCGTTCGGTAAACTCGAACAGCAACAACAAGGGAGTGGACAATGGCAGACGCTGTAAATCCATCATCACTGGATAAGGCCACCATTTTGGGCATCGTGCGTGATCAACTCGCAGAAATTCTCGAGAAGAGCCCCGACGAGATCGTCGAGGACGTCCCGTTCACCGACTTAGGCGCCGACTCGCTCGCGTTGATCGAACTGGTCGAGGCGCTCGAAGAGGCCCTGGGCAAATATTCTGCCGGATTCCACATCGACGACGAGGACCTCGAAGGTCTCCTGAGCGTCCGCGACGCAGTCAACTATGTCGCCGACAAGCTGCAGGTGACCTAACGAGGCACGTGAGCCTGTTGCTGTCGCCACTTGATGCGTTAGCCGAGCGAGTGGGACTGTCGCGCGAGAGTGACGTCCTGGCCGTCGCCCTGACCCACTCCAGTTACGCCGCCGAGCACCAGTGCGAGTCCAACGAGCGACTCGAGTTCCTCGGCGACGCGGTCGTCGACCTCGCCGTCGCGGACCTCATCGTCACCGCCTATCCGCAACTCAACGAGGGCAGTGGTTCGCTGGTGCGTTCGCGCGTCGTGAACGAGTCGTCGTTGGCCGAGGCCGCGACGACCTTGGATCTCGCGAGTTCGATCCGCGTCGGACGCGGCGTGAAGAAGGAACACGGGCTCGAGCGTCCGTCGCTCCTCGCCGACGCCTACGAGGCGCTGGTCGCGGCGATCTACCTGGAGAACGGCTACGACGCCGCCAAGACCTTCGTCCACGAGTCTCTCGCCGACGCGGTCGCCGAGGCGGCGCTGCATCCCGGTGACAGCGATCCCAAGACGCGGCTGCGCCAGTGGGCCGAGGCGAACGGTCTCGGCACCCCGCTGTACGAGGTCACGTCCTCGGGACCCAGCCACGACGCGACCTACACGGCGGTCGTGCGCGTCGCGCGCCGTCCGATGGGCACCGGCGAGGGCCGCTCGAAAAAGAGCGCCGAGGCGAGCGCCGCCGACGACGCCTGGGGGAGGCGCGATGCCTGAGCTCCCCGAGGTCGAGACCGTACGGGCGTCGCTCGCGCGCGACATGATCGGCAAGAAGGTGAAGTCGGTCTCGGTGACCAACGGTCGCATCGTGCGTCGTCACAAGACGGCCAAGGACTTTCGCTCGATGATCGAGGGTCATTCGATCCGCAGCGCCCAGCGCCTGGGGAAGAACCTCGTCTTCGGTCTCGACAACGACACGCACCTCGTGATCCACCTCGGCATGAGCGGACAGCTCCTGCGCGCCAAGGGTCCCAAGGACCCCAAGCCCAAGCACACGCATGTCGTGTTCACCTTCGTCCAGGACGGCGAACTGCGCTACGTCGACCCTCGGACCTTCGGTGAGCTCTACATCTCGACGCCCCCGGCCGAGGGCGAGGCCGTCGAGATCTCGAAGTTCGCGCGACTCTCGATCGGCGGCGACGGCCTGGCGCTGCGAAAGGTCGTGCCCGAGTTGGCGCACCTGGGCGTCGATCCCTTCGAAGACCAGATCGGGTGGGACCGCTTCGCCGCGATCCTGCGGAGTCGTTCGACGTCGCTCAAGGTCGTCCTGACCGACCAGGACATCATCGCGGGCATCGGCAACATCTACGCCGACGAGATCCTCTACGCCGCCGGACTGCGTTTCGACCGCGAGTCCGAATCGCTCTCCACGATCGAGATCCGACGGCTACACCGCGCGATCGCCGAGACCTTGACCGAGGCGATCAAGCACGGCGGCTCGACGCTCGATGACGAGCAGTTCGTCGACCCCGACGGCGTCGCCGGCACGTTCCAACAGTTCCATCAGGTCTACAACCGAGAGGGCCAGGCCTGCTTTCAGTGCCGCCAGCCCATCGAACGAGAAACGGTGCGCGGACGCGGCACGTTCTTCTGCCCGAAATGCCAGTCGTAGGAACCGGTCTCCTTCTGGAACGTTGCTAGCGTCGTTCCGTGTTTCTTAAGCGATTGACGATGAAGGGCTTTAAGTCCTTCGCTGACAACACCGTGCTCGAATTCGAGACGGGTGTGACGGCGGTCGTCGGTCCCAACGGCTCCGGGAAGTCCAACGTCGTGGACGCCGTGACCTGGGTCCTGGGCGCCCAGAGCACGCGGGCCCTGCGCAGCGCGAAGATGGACGACGTCATCTTCATGGGCACGGCGAATCGCCCGGCCCTCGGGCGCGCCGAGGTGGCGCTGACGCTGGACAACTCCTCGGGAAAACTGCCGATCGACGGCGCCGAAGTGACGATCTCGCGCACGTTGTTCCGTTCCGGTGACTCCGAATACGCCATCAACGGGACGACCTGTCGACTCCTGGACGTCCAGGAACTGCTGAGCGACTCCGGCGTCGGGCGCCAACAGCACATGATCATCGGTCAAGGTCAGCTGGACTCGATCCTCAACTCCTCCTCGGACAATCGTCGCGCCGTCATCGAAGAGGCGGCCGGCGTCTTGAAGCACCGTCGCCGCAAGGAGCGCGCCGAGCGGCGACTCGCGGCCACCCAAGAGAACATCGAACGCCTCGGCGACCTGGTGCGCGAGGTACGGCGCCAAATGCGGCCACTCGAACGTCAGGCGGTGTCGGCGCGCAGTTACTCCGATGTCGAGGCCGACCTTCGCGCCGCGCGACGGGCGCTCTTCTCGACGCGACTGCACGCGTTCGAACGTCGACGAACGACGATCGAGAGCGAGCTGGTCGGCTCGACCTCTCGCGAGCGCGACCTGCGTCTGGAACTCGTGACCCTCGACGCGCACGCCTCGACCGCCGCCGCCGAGATGGCGAGTCGTCGCGAGGAGGTCCTCGCCTCGACGCTCGGCACGCTGCAGGGACTGGCCGAGCGCGCCCGCGGCACCGCCTCGGTGATCAAGGAGCGCGAACGATCATTGCGACAGGCGTTGATCGCTTCGGCCGACGAGAACGTCATCGCCACGCTCGAGGCCGACGCCGCGAAACTCACGACCGACCTCCAGAGCGTCGACGATGAGAATCTGGCCCTGAGCGTCCTTCGTGAAGCGGTGGCGCTCGCCCAGGACGAACTCGACGCGGCCCAGATCACGTTCGATGAGACCTGGGGTTCGGGCTCGATCGAGATCGACGAGGCCGCGCTCGTGGCGGCGCGTCAGCGAATCGCGCTCTTGGAACGTTCACTCAACTCCCTTCGTGAGAGCGAGCGGCGTGCGACGACTCGACTCGGTGACTCACGTGCGCGCGTCACCCAGAGCACGTCGGAGCACGAGATGGTTCGACACGCGCTCGATGAGGCGCGTCAGTCGCTCGAGCGCGCGCGTCAGGAGCGCCTCGACGCGCAACACGCCGCCGACGAGGCCGAGGTCGAGAAGACCTCGGCCGACGAGGAGCTCCGCGAGGCGACCGACTGGGCGGCCCGGACCGAAGCGCACGCCGAAGCGTTGGCGCGGGCACTCGATGAGCTCTCGGGCGCCGGTGGTCGCGCGATCATCGGAGAGCTCGAAGGAGTGCTGGGTGCCTTTCTCGATCTCATCGAGATCGACGGCGGCTGGGAACGAGCCGTGGAATCGGCCGCGGGTGCCTCCGTCGGCGCGATGGTCGTCGATGGTCGAAAGTCAGCGCGCGCCTCCCTCGAAGCGCTGCGGCGTGAAAATGGCGCGGGTCTTATCCTGCCCGTCGCCGAGAGCGATTTCGTCGCACCGGCAACGCCGTCAGGCTGTGAACCGCTGCGCCCGCTCGTGCGCGCCCGGCGAAAGGCCCCGGCGCACGTGACGCGCGTGCTCGATGCGTTGTTCGCTCGGGCGTTCGTCGCCGGCGATTGGGAGACGGGTATGGACGTCGCGCTCGCCAATCCCGATTTGATCATCGTGACGCGCGACGGCGACCGCTTCGCATCGTCCGGCTGGCGCATCGCGTCCGGTCGGGCCGTGGTCACCCGTTCGGCCGTCGAAGAGGCCCAGAGCGCCGCGCGAGAGGCGACCAATGCGGTCGCACCGGTTCGCGAGCGACGAAAGGGCGCCGACGCCGCGGCGATCGACGCGCGCCAATTGCTGAACCGTGCGACGTCACGCGAAGCCCAGACCCTGGCCGAGGCCGAGCGACTCGAAGGCGAAGAACGACGTCTCGCAGCGCTGATCGATCAACTCACGAGCGCCGAGGAGACGCTGAGCGATGACCTCGCAGAACTCACCGAGCAGATCGTCACGAACGACGGCGAGTTGTTCAACTTGCGCGAGCAACTCCCGCTCCTCGAAGAGGCCGTCGCGCTTGCCGCGGAACGTGAAGTCCGCGTCAGCGAGGCGCGTCAGGGACTCGAGGCGTTGCGAACCCGAGTGAATGAGGAGGCGACCGCGCTCTCGCGGCGCGAGGCCGAGTTCTCGGAGCGACGACGTCTGTTCGAGCAGCGCCGCAGCGAGATCGAACAGCGCCTCGAGGGTCGTTCCAGCGAGCGCGCCGAAGCGGCCGGACGACGCGAATCGTTGGAGTTCGACCTTCAGGTGCTGGACCGTCTATCGCGGCTCGTCGAGCGCAGCGGCGACGAGATCCGTGTCGCTCAAGAGGCGATGGACTCGACCTATCGAGAGCAACTGGAAGCGACGCGCGCCGGTGCCGAACGACTCGAAGAGGTCCGGCGCGAACGAAAAGAGGCCGAAGCCAAACTCGCGGAGCTGAGCGACGCCGTCCGTCGCGGCGAGATCGAACAGGCCGAACTCGTCGTGAAGATCGCGAACCTGAACGAGCTGATCCGCCACGACCTCGGGATCGAACCGGGCGACCTCGGTGAGGTCGTTCACCCCGAACTGCCTGAGGGCGTCACGCTCGAAGTGCGCGTCGCCGAACTCGAAGCGCGCATCACCTCACTGGGTCCGATCAATCCGCTGGCCCTCGACGAACTCTCCTCGCTCGAGGAGCGCTACAAGGACCTCGACGCACAGGTGAGCGACGTGCGTCACGCCCGCCGCGAGATCCAAGAGGTCATCCGGGCGCTGGACCAGGAGATCATGGAGACGTTCTCGAGCGCGGTCGCTGACGTCAACGAACACTTCTCGGCGCTCATCGCGATGCTCTTCCCCGGCGGACAGGGCCGACTCATCCTGACCGAACCGGACGACCCGCTCAACACCGGTGTCGAGATCGAAGTACGGCCCTTGGGTCGAAACGTTCGACGCCTCTCACTCCTGTCCGGTGGCGAACGGTCGATGGCGGCGCTGGCCTTCCTCTTCGCGGTGTTCCGATCGCGACCCTCGCCGTTCTACATGATGGACGAGGTCGAGGCGGCCCTCGACGACGTGAACCTGCAACGGTTCCTCAGCCTCGTCGATGAGTTCCGTGATGAGGCGCAACTCTTGATCGTGACGCACCAGAAGCGAACCATGGAAGCGGCCGACGCCCTCTACGGCGTCACCATGGGGCCGGGCGCGTCCTCCAAGGTGATCAGCCAACGCGCACAGCGCACGCGGGAAGTCGAATCGGCGTGATCATCGTCATCATCATCGTGGCGGTCGTCCTCGTCTTGGGCATCGGCGTCGTCGTGGTGCGCCGTCGTCGACGCGGTCGCGTCGCGATCCCCGCGCCACCGCGAGCGGCCATGCCGACGGTACTGGTCACCGAGTTGACCGAGCGTCCGTCGCTCGAGGCCCCGACGCTCGCGCAACGACTGGGTTCGTCGCGCAGTGTCTTCGACCGGGTGCGATCACTCTCGAGCGTCGGCGCGCTGAGCGACGATCAGCTGGAAGTCGTGGAAGAGGTGTTACTCCGCAGCGACGTGGGCGTCGCGACGACGACGATGATCCTCGACAATCTCCGAACCAACGGGGCCCCCGACGGCGTCGCCAGTGCCGTGCGCGCGTCGCTCCTTGATTCACTGACCGCCGAACGAACGGTCACCACGAAGGCGCAGAGCGGTCGCGTGCCGGTGTGGCTCTTCGTGGGCGTGAACGGCGTGGGCAAGACGACCACCATCGGCAAACTGGCGAAGCGACAGATCGACGAAGGTCGCAGCGTCGTGCTCGCCGCCGGCGACACCTTTCGAGCGGCCGCGGCCGACCAACTCGAACAGTGGGCCACGAGGACCGGCGCCGACATCGTTCGTTCGGCCGAAGGCGCCGATCCCGGTTCGGTCGTGCACGACGCACTGGGGCGAGCGGCCGCGAGGGGAGCGGACATGGTGCTCGCCGATACCGCCGGACGGCGCTCGAACAGCACGAACCTGTTGGACGAACTGAGCAAGGTCCGACGCGTCGCCGACCGAGAGCCCGGCCAGGTCGTCGAGACCTTCATGGTGCTCGACGCGACGACGGGTCAGAACGCGCTCAGTCAGGCCCGTGAGTTCCTCGCCGCGGCCGACGTGACCGGCATCGTGCTCACCAAACTCGACGGCACGGCACGCGGCGGGATCGTCGTCGCCATCGAACGTGACCTGGGTATCCCCGTCAAGTACGTCGGCGTCGGCGAGGGCGTCGAGGACCTGATCGCGTTCGACCCGGAAGCCTTCGTCGATTCACTGCTCGATACCTGACAGTAGCGTTGAAGACATGTTTGAAGCCCTGAGCGAACGATTCGAACGACTCGGCACGTCGCTGCGCTCGCGCGGGCGTCTCAGTGACGCCGACCTCGACGAGGCCCTCGGCGAGGTCCGCGCCGCGCTGCTCGAAGCCGACGTCGAACTCGGGGTCGTTCGCGCGTTCCTCGACGCCGTTCGCGAACGGCTGAGCGGCGAGGCGTTAAGCCAGAGCCTCTCGCCGGGCCAACAGGTCATCAAGGCCGTCCACGAGCAACTGATCGAAGTACTCGGCGGCTCGGCGCTCAAGGTCACCTACGCCTCGAAGCCCCCCACGGTCGTCCTCCTGGCCGGTCTCCAGGGCGCCGGCAAGACGACGACCGCCGCGAAGTTGGCCGCGTGGTTCAAGCAGCAGGGTCGCCAGCCGTATCTGATCGCGGCCGACCTCCAGCGACCGGCGGCCGTGGAACAGCTCCGCGTCCTGGGCGCGCAGGTCGGTGTCGACGTCTTCTCCGAATCCTCGAGCCCGATCGACGTCGCGAAGAAGGGACTCAAGGAGGCGACGCGCCTGGGACGCGACGTCGTGATCATCGACACCGCCGGTCGTCTCTCGATCGACGAAGCGTTGATGGACGAGGTGCGCGCCATCAGCAAGGCCACCGATCCGCACTACACGTTCTTGGTGATTGACGCGGTCACCGGCCAGGACGCCGTCGTCACGGCGCGCGCCTTCCACGAGACGCTGGCGCTCTCGGGCATCATCGTCACCAAGTTGGACTACGACGCGCGTGGCGGGGCCGTGCTCTCGGCGCGCGGCGTCGTCGGCCGACCGGTCGTCTTCGCCTCGACCGGCGAGAAGATGGACGACTTCGAACTCTTCCACCCCGACCGCATGGCCTCGCGGATCTTGGGGATGGGCGACGTGCTCTCGCTGATCGAACAGGCCGAGCAGCGCATGGACTCCGACGTCCTCGCCGAGGGTGCCGGACGGATGATGAGCGGGACGTTCACGCTCGACGACTTCCTCACCCAGATGAATCAGGTACGCAAGATGGGTTCGCTCGGCGGGATCATGAAGATGATGCCGGGCGTGACCAAAGAGATGCGTTCGGCCGCCAGCAACGTCGACGAGGGCGAGCTGAACAAGATCGAGGCGATCATCCGCTCGATGACCAAGCGCGAGCGACGCGAGCCGGTCATCATCGACGGATCGCGACGCACCCGTATCGCACGCGGTTCGGGCACGACGGTGAGCGCCGTCAACCAACTCCTGAAGCAGTTCAACGAGATGCGAAAGATGATGCGTCAGATGAGCGGTGGCGCGATGCCGGCCATGCCCGGCGGCATGGGCCGCATGGCGAACATGGCCGCCAAGGCGCAACGCGGCGAAGCGTTGCCGCCGGGATTCGAGGCGCTGGGCGCGGGAATGAAGAGCGCGCAACCGGTTCGTAGCGGCGGCGGCAAAAACAAGAAGAAGAAAGGCGGGAGGGTTACACCCCCCAAACAACGCTAAACTTTGACGCTCGGGTATCTCGCCCAGTTCCGGTGGACCGGGACAAAAGGTTTGAAGGGAATTTCGTCGTGGCTGTGAAACTTCGTTTGGTTCGCATGGGTAAGAAGAAGCAACCGACCTATCGCGTCGTCGCGGCCGAGAGCCGCCGAGCCCGCTCCGGCGCCTTCTTGGAGATCGTCGGCACCTACCAGCCCCGGGGCCTCTCGGCCGCCGAGCCCGAGACCGTCACGTTGATCGACAACGATAAGGTCCTGCGCTGGCTCGAGCAGGGTGCCCAGCCGACCGAGCGGGTCGCCAAGTTGCTCAAGACCAGTGGTGCCCTCGACATGTTCGAGGCCGCCAAGGCCGAGAAGGCCGCGGCAAAGGCCGCCCAGTGAGCGACGTCAACGACTACGTCGCTGGCGACGTCAACACGATCGATGACGGATACGAGGACGACGACCAGAACGGCAACGAGATCGTCGACGAGGGCGGGGACGCGGTCGACAACGCCGCCACGGCGACCGCGGTCTTGCACTTCATCGCCACCTCGCTCGCCGAAGACGCCAGCGCCGTCTCGGTCGACGTCAGCGAACGCCAGGGCAAGGTCGTCCTGTCGCTGAGCGTTGGCGCCAACGACATGGGCCGCATCATCGGCCGTCGTGGTCGCACG
>Ga0302283_1001760_pt1 | contig 17868 bp, 14 predicted proteins | sample III_Fen_E1_4_FD_198770 | JGI IMG/M metagenome (GOLD analysis project Ga0302283, IMG submission 198770) | Peat permafrost microbial communities from Stordalen Mire near Abisko, Sweden - III_Fen_E1_4 | ecosystem: Environmental > Terrestrial > Soil > Wetlands > Permafrost | place: Sweden: Abisko... | reverse complement strand
CCCCTTGGCCTGGGCGGAGAGCGGCGAGAGTCCGCCCACGTCCGCCAGCGCCTGCACCAGGGAAAGCCGCCCGTTCTCCATTTGCAGTGCGCTGGGATTGGTCACCTCTCCCAGCACGTAGACCTTGGCCTGCTCGCGGCTGGCCACCCGCACCACGTCGCTGTCCTGGAGCAGGATCTGGCTGGGCCCGGGACCCTCGCCGTAATCGCCCACCAGATCGATCACGTAGGAGCGGCCCCTGCGCAAAAGCCCCACGTGGCTTTCGTCGCCACCTTCGCCGGTGGTGCTCATGCTGGGCATCACGCCTCCGGCCTGGTTGATGGCGTCCATCAGGGTCAGGGGAACGTCGGTGATGGCGATCGCGCTGGGCTTGGCCACGGCGCCCTGCACGAAAACCTTCTGGCTGCGGAAGGCGGTCACCTTGACATCCAGTTGGGGGTTGTTGAGGATCTTCGAGAGGCCCGCCACCAACTTGTCGCGCAGTTGGGGCGGAGTGAGTCCCGCGGCGGGAACCATGCCCAGGTAGGGGTAGAAGAGTTGTCCGGAGGGGTCGATCATCTGCCCGCTGGCGAGGTCGGCGCGGTATTCGCCCAACGGCAGGGTGAGCTCGGGATGCTCCCACACGGCCACGGTGACCACGTCGTACAGCCCCAGCTTGTAGGGGACGGGCCGGTGGTCGCGAAGCTCGGCGGGGAGCACCAGGGGCCGCGCGTTCGCCTGGGCCAATCGGGCCACCACGCGGGGGGTGAGGGATCGCAGGTGCACGCTCATTCCGCGGAAGGTGCCGGACGTGTCCGTGTTGCCGTCGGCGGGGGCGTTCTCGCCGTAGTGCATGCCCGGGGTCAGGGCGCATCCGGACAGGGAAAGGGCTAGAGCCGAAAGGAAGAGCACCCCCCCGGGAAGGAAGAGCGCCCATGCCGGCAGGGCCGCCCGCGCCATGAACCCGATGGGGGACAACTGCTTGGATAGGAAATCTCGCAACGAATACCCTTCCGGAAGGAGCTCGTTCCCCTCCACGTCTGCCTTCAGGCGGCGTTCAAATATGGCTTCGGACGCGTTCGCGGTCATGGGCGCGTCGTCCATTGCGCCAGGTCGTCGGGAGGGATGGTCCAACCAGCGCGAGCCTGGACCGGCTTCGCGGGGTTCCCCATGGCCACCACGCCGGCGGGAAGATCGCGGAAAACGGAGCTTCGCGCCCCCACCACGGTCCCGTCCCCGATGCTGCGGCCCGGACCCACGAAAACGTCGCAGGCCAGCCAGCACTGGTCTCCCACGCGGATGGCGGGTCCGGAGATGGGGAAGGAAACGTCCCCGCTGTCGTGGGTGCCCGCGCACAGGTAGCACCGCTGGGAAACCACGCTGTTGTTCCCGATCCGGATTTCCCCCAGGGAGTAGAGCACGGCATGGTCGCCGATCCAGCTCCAGTCGCCGATGGAAATCTTCCACGGGTAGGTGAACGTGGCGGTGGGCCGAATGATCACCCCCTGGCCCACCTTGGCCCCGAAGCGCCGCAGCAGCCAGCGCCTCCAGCCGTACAGGAACTGGGGAGAGCCCCGGAACAGGGTGGCCTGCACCATCCACCAGAGCTGCACCTGCCATCCGGAACGTCCGCGGAACCCCGGCGGCATCCGGAAGCGCGACAGATCCTGCACAACGGGTGCGGGGGGGGTCACGCGGCCTTCCTCTCCAGGCCCGCCACGGCCCACAGGTGCGCCTCCATGCGGGGCAATATGACCTGCGATGACAAATTTTGTTCCGCATATTCCCGGCCCATGGCGCCCAGCGCCCTCCTGCGCAGGGGCGAGTCCACCAGATCCTCCACGGCGCGCGCGAACGCCTCGTCGTCTCCCGGCGCGACCACCAGTCCGCAACGGCGCACCACGCTCGCGAGCTCGTCGTCGGAATCGCAGGTGGCCACCACCGGGCGGCCCGCGGACAGGATCGCGGTCATCTTCGAGGGCATCACCAGGTTGCCGACCCCCGCGGACTGGGGCACCAGGTGGATGTCTCCCAGGGCCAGGAATTCCTGCATGCGGTGGGAGGGCTGCAAGGGGAGGAACCGCAGGTTCGGGATGTCGTTCGCCGCCAATTCCAGGCGCGGGCGGGCGTTCCCTCCCCCGGCGAGGATGAAGAGGATGTCGGATCGGTGCGCCAGGCGCCGCGCGGCCTGCAGGATGATGTCCATGCCCTGCTTCTCTCCCATGTTGCCGGAATAGAGGACCACGGTCATGGAGTCATCCAATTCCAGTTGGGCGCGGTAGGGAGAAGCGCCTCTCAACGGCTGGATGGCGTCCACGTCCACCCAGTTCGGGAACACGGGGATGTTTTCGGGCGAACCCCGCTGGCGCAACTGCGCCGCCATGCTGGGGGAGATGGTGCTCACGGTGTGGCAGCGGCTGTAGAGGTTCCGCTCCAGCACCGCGATCAGGGGCTTGGTGATGCCCGGCAGGACCTTCAGGTGCTGGGCAGCCGCCACCTCCAGGTCCTGCACGTGCATCCATGCGTTGGACTTGGTGCGCCATGCGGCCATCAACGCGGCGGGAGCCAGCGAAAGGCTCGGCTGGGCCAGCCAGACCACGTCTGCCTTCCCGGGCAGGAGCACGGAGGGAATCACCACCGATGCCCCGATGGTGGACAGGTGCAACGCCCTCTTCATGCCTGTTGGTTGGCGAGGGACCCAGATGGGACAGCGCTGGATCTCCATGGTCCCGATGGTCTCGCGCATGCCCTTCCAGCTCTTGTAGGGGGCCTGGACCCTCCACCACGGATAGTAGGGCGGTGCGCAGATGACCTTCACGGAGTGTCCCTGTTCCGAAAAGAACTTGGCCATCTCGAAGGTGTACTTCCCGACGCCCGTCTCCTCCTGGGAAAAATTCAGCACCGGCAGGATCACGTCCAGGAACTCGCGGGATTCAGACACGGGCGGTGTCGGGGCAGACCGCAACCCCGAGCGACTCGCTGCGGTCGCCGGGGGGGTCATTCGGTGTTCCTTGCCAACAGGAATGCCATCATCCGTGCTCTAGGGAGTCCGCACGAAGATCGGGATACCGGGATCTTGGTGCGGGGTTCAAGCTGGCAACCTCCAGGGTGGCTTTGGAATGCTGTGGGACATTCCGGAATTGATGGCAGGACTCGTTGCGAAGCTATGAAACCCCGCAAGAGGTTCCAAGGGTCGTGAGCCGCGTTCCGATGCGGTTCACGAGCGGGTTCAGCGCGAGCCGGAGCCGTGGAAACCGCCCGGATTCCCGGCGTTCCCGCTTTTGCTTGCACGTCGCCGCCTTCGCCCTCAGGCCGGCGCCAACTCCTCGCGGGCGCAGTCGCACAGGGCCAGGATCCCGTTCTGCTCGGCCAGGAGCTTGTCGATGGGGGTGGCCGCGTACACCTCCTCCATCCGGAGAAGGGCGCTTTCCAGGGTCGTGTGCAGCATGCAGAGGTCGGTGTGGCCGGGAATCCGCAGGGGGCACGACCGGATGTGGTGGAGCGGCTCCACGGCCGCGATCACGTCCAGGACGGAAAATGTCGAAGCCTTGCGCACCAGCGCGAATCCGCCGTGCAGTCCCCGCTGGCTGGAAACCAGGCCCACCCGCGCCAGGGATTGCATCACCTTGGAGAGATAGGGAACCGGGACGTGGGTGCGCTCCGCGATGCTGGCCGCCGTCTGCGGGACAGGATGTGTTTGGGCCAGATGGACGATGGCACGCAAGGCGTACTCGGCGGTCTGGGAAATCATGTTACCTCCCCTGGGCGGCTCTTCAACATGATAGATAAACAGATGCACAGATCTGTAAAGGGGGTAATTTGATTTCTGGAGGGGTGGGGGGCCTACACCCGTGCCAGGAATCCCCGCAACAGAGGCGCGAAGGCCTTGTCGTGCTTCAGCAGGCTGGCGTGGGGGATGGATTCGCCCTTTTTCCCGTACACCCATTGCACCTGGACGTCCGGGAAGTGCTTTTCGGCGAGATCCGGTCGGCACAGGACCCGGGTTCCGGGGCCATCGATGTCCAGCGTATGCCGTTCCCGGGAACCCCATAGGACCAGGGTGGGGGACGTGCACAGCGGGGCGCAAGTGGGGTCCAGGCCGCGCAGGTCGCTCAAGGCCAGGCACCTTGCGATGGCGCCTTCCGCAGGGATGGACTCCAAGGTCTTTTCGATGCGGGCGCGGACGGTCGCATCCAGGATCTCTCCCAGTCCCTGGGGGGTGAACGCCAGCAGGAGCTTGCGCCACCCCACCACCTTGGACCCCGAGCGCGCCGATTTGGACGCGAGCTGCCGGAAGAAGCTGCGCCCCTTCTCCAAGGCCGTGGTGGAATCGCCTTCCGTGGCCACGATGGGGTTCCACAGCCGGCGCAGGATGGGCGCCAGGTCCTGCGGGCACGAGAGGGGGCTGATCAGGACGACCCCGGAGAGGTCCGGCGTCTCGCCCCGCTCCGCGGCCCTGCGGAGGTACTCCAGGACGAACCCTCCGCCCACGCTCACACCCACCAGCAGGGGGCGTTTCCGCGCGCGTCGGCAGTCGGCCAGGAACTTGTGGATCCGTTCCAGGAGCGGATCGATCTCGAAGGTCTGGTACGGATAGGTGAGGATGGAGACGTCGCCCTTGAGCAGGAAATGTCCGCGCACGCGCAGGAAGGTCTCTTCGCCGTCCGGGACCAGTCCCGGCACCATCAGGGTGTGGAAGGGTCCGATCCCCTTGCGCGTGGTGAGACGCGGGAGGCGGCCCGCGTCCTGCTGGACCTGGGGGCGGGAACGGACGGGTGCCGGACGGCGGGCGGGGGCTGTTGGGAGGATCATTCCTGTTCTCCGATGCATTGTTCGAGGAGCTCGGCCCAGCTGCGGTCGTTCCACGCCGCGGGCACCTTGTTCTGGCCTCCCAGCTTGCCCCTCCTGGCCAGGGCGCGCAGGAAGGTCCCTTCCGGCAGCGAAACCAGCCGAGGGGGGAGGAGTTGGACATTTCCCGTCCTGTGCGCCTCGTAGTCCAGGACGGAGCGGCGGAGGACGTCGTCCAGGACCCGTTCGAAGCGGTCGATGTCGGCGGGAGGGCGCTGGAACTCCACCCACCACTCGTGGCGCCCCTGCGGATTCCCGCGGGAGGGAAGCACGGGAGCCACGTGCCATTCCCTCGGGACGGATTCCGTCGCCCTGGACGCCTCCACCAGGGCTTCGGCGAGCCGCGTGGCCTCCACGTGCTCCCCGAAGACGGAGATCCGGGTGCGCACGCGTCCCGCGAAGCGGACCAGCCCCGGGCCGCGCCCCTCCACCAGGTCGCCCAGCTCGTAGCGGACCAGTCCGCCCGGGGTGGTGGCCAGCACCCGGTACAGGCCGCCCGGCTCGAGGTCCTGCGCGCCCACCGCGCGTTCGGGGCGGTGCACATCCTCCTCGGGAAGGAACTCCAGGTAGGCTCCGTGGTCGGTGAGCAGCTCCAGGTCCGGTGCCCGGCCTTCCCGCAGGTGCCACGGACGCGTGCCCACCGCCAGGAAGACCTCGGAGGCGGGGTACACCTCCATCATCCAGGTGTCCGGGGGGAGCTGCTCGGCGAGCAGGGGGATGTAGGGATCGATGGCCACGCCGCCGTGCACGAAGGCCCGCAGTCCCGGCCAGGCAAGGGAGACGCGGGAGACTTCGCGCTGCCGGCAGACCTCCTCGAACAGGACCTGGCACCACGACGGAATGCCGGTCACCAGCCGGACGTCGGCGCGGCAGAGGCGCCGGGCGATCCCGCGGACCTTGGTGTTCCAGTCGGATTCCAGGGCCAGGGCCGGTCCCGGCTCGTAGAGGGGTTGCAGGAACCAGGGGATGCGCGACACCGCGATGCCCGAAAGGTCCCCGAAGGGAATGCCATGCGCGTTGCGGGATAGGCGGGTGGATCCGCCAAGCATCAGCATCCGGCCCCCCACCGATTCGCTTCCGGCCGTCGCGATCAGGCGCGCCAGAGCCGCCGCTCCGCCCAGGGAGTGGTGCGCCAGCAGCGCGTGGTTCTGCGGGATGTACCGCTCTCCCGCGCCTTCGGAGGAGGTGGTGCCGCTGGTCTGGGCCAGGGCCGCGGTGCGCCCGGGGAACAGGATGTCGCGTTCGCCGTCCGCGCAGCGCTCCACCCATCGGGCGATGTCCGCGTAGCGGGAGAGGGGAAGCTCGCGGAAGGCTCCTGCCAATTCCTGGTCGGGCAGGCGCGCCAGCGACCCCAGGCCCTTCGCGCGCCCGGATTCGGTGGGCGCGAGGTCGTGCAGGAGCTGGCGCAGGATCCCGGTCTGCGCGGCGTGGATCTCCGACGGGCCCGAAGGCCTGCGGTCCCGCCAGCGCAGCAGCGGAGGTGCCGCCCAACGCAGGAACCGTCCCGTGGTGGACTCTCCGCGCGGCGTGGTTTGCCCTGGAGCCTGGAGCATCCGTGCAAAGGTCGGCGAGGCCGGTGTCCGAAGCGTTGCAGGGAGGTTGCGCGGGCGTTTCCCGGAAGCTGTTCGCCGGTCGCGACCGGTCGGAAACGACCCGGCCATGCCTCTTCGCGGACGTTCCCGTTCGCGTCCGGATGAGGGAAGCCGGGAATCGCGGGCGAGGGGCGAACGTCGGACCTTTGTATTCGGAAGTCAGGACGATGGGGTCCCGGAACGCGCAGGCTTCGCCTCTGCTCCGTGGATCCCGGTTCATCGGGAGTGCGGAAAACATGGACAAGCGATCACCCTCTCTGGAAGCCGTCCCCTCCGCCCGCCGCGTGTCCGCGAACGCCCACCCCTTCCGCACGGGCCTCGCCCACGAGTTGGAGAACCTGCTGGTCCGGACCCAGAGCCTGATCCCCAGCGACGAGAGGTTGCGCGTGGATCTGCACTGCCACGACCTCAACTCCGACGAGCCCGACGAACTGCTGGGGCGCATCCTGGGCCTGCGCGAAACCTGGCTGCCCACGGCGGACCTCCTGGAGACGCTCCGGCAGAACGGCACCGACGTCCCCACGGTGACCAACCACAACAACGCACGCTCCTGCTGGGAACTGCGCGAGAAGGGCGTGGACGTGCTGTCGGCGGCCGAGTGGACCTGCCGCATGCCCGACCTGGGCACCAGCTTCCACGTCCTGGCCTACGGCTTCACGCCCGCCCAGGAGCAGAAGCTGAACCACCTGCGCCGCGACATCTACCGGTTCGCGGAGTACTGCTCGGCCGAGGACATCCCCACCGCCCTGGCGCATCCCCTCCATTTCCATTCCACGCGGGGAATCCCTCCGCAGGGGATGATGGACCGGCTGGCGATCCTGTTCGAGCGCTTCGAGGGGATGAACGGCCAGCGGGACACCTGGCAGAACCTGCTCACCTCCGCCTGGGTGGAGGGGATGGACGAGCAGTCCATCCGCGCCATGGCGAGGAGGTCGGGCCTCCCGTATGACGGATATTGTCGCAACCCGTTCTCCAAGCGCCTCGTGGGCGGCTCGGACGACCATTTCGGGATCTTCGCCGGATCGTCGGGGACGTTCCTCCACGTGCCCGGCCTGAAACGGCGGCTGGAGGAAGGGGAATCCCGGTCGGATCTCGCCCTGAAGGCTCTGCGCGGCAACGCCACGGCCCCCTACGGCCTCCCCGGCGAGGAGGAACGGCTGTCGGCGGCGCTCCTCGAATTCGTCTGCCAGCTCGTGGAGCACATGGAGGACCCCGGACTGCTCCGGGTCTTCCTGCACCGCGGCGAGGCTTCCGACAAGGTCCTGGCCCTGGCCGTCGCCAACGGCGTCTTCGAGCTGCGGCGCCACAAGTCCACGGTGGACCTCCTGCGGACCATCCACGGATGCCTCCACGGACGGGATCCGTCCATCTGGTCCCGCCTGTTCGCCTCCAAGCCGTTCCGGCCGCTGGTGGCGCACCTGTGCACCCTGGCGCGCGCGCGCCGGGAAGGTCCCGTGCAGCTCCAGGAGGCGGTGCGCGGCACCCTGCCCCTGATGTTCCGCGACCTGGGCCGCGTGGTCACCGAGCGCGTGCGCACCAAGCTCGACGGGATGCCGGAAAACGGCGGCCCCGCCGGGTGCGGCGCGGGGTTCCTGGTGCCCACCCACTTCCGCAAGCTCTTCGCGGCGGAACCGGCCCCGAAGGGCAAGCGGGCGAACCTGCCCCTGGGCCGGATCGTGGACGGCCTTCCCCTTCCGCTCCTGTCGGCCGGCGTGGTGGGCAGCGCGGTGTTCGCCGCGCACCGGGTGCTCAACGACGCGCGGCCCTTCATCGAGGGGTTCGCGAGGAACCTGGGCCGGTTCGAGCATCCGCGACGGATCCTGTGGACCACCGACACCTGGGGCGACCGCAACGGAGTCTCCAGGGCGCTGGAGGCGGTGCTCGACGAAATCCGTCGACGCGACCTTCCCATCGACATCCTGGCCTGTTCCGCCACCCTGGAGGAGGGGCCCCACCTGAGGATCGTCCGTCCGGTCGCGGAATACGCACCTTCCTTCTACCAGGAACAGGGATTCCGGGTTCCCGACGTGGTGGAGCTGCACCGCCTTTTCCTGGACGGCGGCTACGACCGGATCCTGTCATCCACGGAAGGCCCCATGGGCTGGAGCGCCCTGCTGCTCAAGGAGGCCTTCCAGGTTCCGGCGCACTTCTTCCTGCACACCGACTGGCTCGCCTTCGGCCGGAGCCGGCTCGGCCTGGAGGAGCAGACCCTGGATCGGTTGCGCCGGCTCATGCGGGCCTGGTACAAGGCGCACGACGGCGTGTTCGTGCTCAACGCGGAGCAGTCCGAATGGCTGGGCTCTCCCGAGATGGGGCTGCCCGCGGACCGGATCCACCCCACGGCCCACTGGGCCGACGCGATCTTCGCTCCCCAACCGGTGCGCAAGGCGGAAGTCTTCGACGGAATCCGGCAATCCGACCCCGTGCTCCTCTACGTGGGGCGGCTCTCCGAGGAGAAGGGCGTGATGGATCTCGCCCGGATCCTCTCCGGCGTCCGCAGGCGGCAACCCCGCGCCAGGATGGTGGTCTGCGGCACGGGACCCGCCGAGGGCGCCCTGCGCGAAGCGCTGCCGGACTCGCTTTTCCCGGGATGGCTGCCGCCCCAGGCGCTGGTTCGGCGCTACTGCGCCGCGGATTTCCTGGTGCTTCCGTCCCGCTTCGACACCTTCGGCTGCGCGGTCCTGGAGGCCATGGCCTGCGGGCTTCCCGTGCTGGCCTACGACTGCAAGGGCCCGAAGGATCTGGTGGAAGACGGCGAGAGCGGGTTCCTCCGCGGCAATCCCCTGGAACTGGCCGCGTGCGCCGCTGGAGCCCTGGGCGATCCCGCCCGTCTGGAGGCCATGCGCAGGGCGGCTCTCCGCCGCTCCGGCGATTACCGGGCCCCCGAGATCCTCGACCGGCTCCTGGCCGACATGGGGATGGGGGAGGGTGCCGCAACCGGTTTGCGCGAGCCCAAGCAGGAAGGCTCCGTCTGGGGGGAACTCCTGGAGATCGCGATGGGTTGAGGGGGCCGGAAGCGGCGAGGAGGACCTCAGGCGGTTTCGGCCACCGCCGTGACCAGCATCCGGTGCGACATCAGGCCCAGGTCCTGGTTCCTGGTGGAGCCCGACGACACGGATCGCGAATGGACCGGCACGCGGAATCCGAGTCCGCGCAGGATTTCGCCGATTTCGGCCTCCTCGTAGAGCCGTTCCGCGTAGAAGTTCTCCGCGATCACCCCGCGCTGGATGTCGACCACGATCTCGCGGCAGACCAGGCGTCCGCCGTTCGCCGACAGTTCCCGCTCGCGGCAGGCGAAGCGGGTCCGATCGATCCACTCCCAGGAACGGCGCTCGAAGTTCTTCCGGATCCATCCTCCGTCGGTGAGGTCCAGGACCAGGAGGCCGGAGGGCTTCAGGATCCTGTGGATCTCTTCCAGGAAGTCCCGGTTTCCCGCGTCGTCTTCGATGTACCCGAAGGAGTTGCCCATCACGAGCACGGCGTCGCAGCTGGAGGAGGCCAAGGGCAGGTCCCGGGCGTCGCCTTCGTGGAACGGGACGTCCAGACCCTCCGACCGCGCCCGGTTCCGGGCGATCTGGATCAGGTAGGAGGACTGGTCGAATCCCGTCACGTCCGCGAAACCGCGACGGCACAGCTCCAGGGAGTGGCGTCCCTGGCCGCAGCACAGGTCCAGGATGCGGTGGGACGGAACCAGGGGAGCGGCGGAAAGGACCAGGTCGATGTCCTGGCGCGTGTTGTCGTCGTTTTCGACCACGTCTCCGTCGGTCTGGAGGTAGACCTCGTTGAAGAGCCCCTTCCACCATTCGCGCGGGACATGGGGCTCCAGGCGATCCACGGGACCGATCGAGGGCAGGACCGATCTCGGGCTGGGCTCGTGGTCCGATTCGCGGGGCGACGAGGTGGTCGGGGATTCCGTTTCGCAGGTTCCAATGCCGGGAACATGGTGCATGGCCGCGAAAATCTATTCCATGCATCCATGCGCAGCAAGGATCGGCCGCGCGAATCCGATCCCATGGCCGGCGGAGGAATCCTGGACGGGCGAAGCCCGGGGCGATACAATGGAGGGATGGATGGTTCCCGGCGCCTGCCCGTTCTGGTCGTGGACGATGATCGCACGGTGCTGGCGATGCTTCGTTCCTGGCTCGGGGACCAGGGGTGGGAACCGGAGTGCCACCAGGATCCGATGGCCGCTTTGGACGCCTACGCGTCGCGTCGCCACCTGGCGGTCGTGGTGGACTGGAACATGCCCAGGCTGGACGGACTGGAGCTGGTGCGTCGACTGCGTTCCGAAAACCAGTCCCGTACGGCCTATGTCCTTTTGGTGACTTCCTCCGACCGCTCGGACCTTCTCGCCGAGGCCTTCGAGCAGGGGGTGGACGACTTCCTGCGCAAGCCCATGGACAAGCTGGAATTCACGGCGCGCATGAAGGCGGCCCGTCGCGTCTGCCTCATGGACGAGGAAATCCGCGACAGGTCCCGGCGGGATCTCGATCGCCGCATGCACGCCACGGCCTTGCAGCGCGTCTCTTCGGTCGTGGGGGCCGTGGTGCACGAGCTGCGCACTCCGCTGGCAGCGGTGCGGCTCTGTGCGGAGCGCCTGCGGAGCCGTCCGGACCGCGTTTCCCCGGAAGCCCTGCCCATACTGGACCGGATCGACCAGGGTGTCGGCCAGCTCGCGGACACCCTCGACGACGTCCTGGAGACATTCGGGATGTCCCTCCGCTCGTCCAGGTGGGAAAGCTTCTCCCCGACAATATCCGTCAAAGAGGCGGTGGAGGCCGCGCGCGAGCGCGTCCGGGAAGGCGTGGAGCTGCGTTTGGACCTGGGGCCCGGAGCCGAGGACATCCAAGGTGTGGGCGACGGCATGTCCGTGCGCCGGCTCGCCCAGAACCTCCTGGCCAACGCCCTGTGGCACACCGGAGAGGGCGAGGTCCGCTTGAGCCTGGACGGGTTCCCGGGCGGATTCCGGCTCGAGGTCGTGGATTCCGGCGAGGGGATCCCGGAGCAGCTTCTGCCGTGGTTGGGAGAACCTCTCCTCCTGAACTCGGAAAGCGCGGGGGTCGGACGATTCGTCCACGGAAACGGAATGGGACTGTCGCAATGCCGTCGCATCGTCCAGAGGCACGGAGGCACCCTCACGATCCGGTCCACGCCGGGAACGGGGACCCACGTGTGCGCCACCCTCCGTCTGGATCTGGCCGCACCCCTGACCACGGAAGAGGCCGACAACTTCTACGTCCAAATCGGCCCGCTTCCGCAATAGGGGCTGGTGGATCCGGGGACGCAGGAACGAGGCTGCCCGGGAGCGCAGGAAAGTCGCATCGGAACAACCCAATTTCCCGCGGACGGAGATTGGCACGGAAATCCCAATGAACGCACCTCACCGGACCCGGTGGTCCCGGTGCTGGATGGCGTTCCTCGGGCCGTTCCACTCGCACGCCACCGGGTCCGGCACTTAGGTTTGCCCGGGTGGTGGATCTCGCCGTTCGTCGCGGCGGGAATCTGCGAGGACTTCAGTCCGAAGCCGACCGGAGCGGCTACCGAAACCGGTGCAGAACCCCACACGGCTCGGGCTGAAGCCCTCGCAGAATCCTTGAGCAGCCAAACTCGGGTTGGCAATGCCGCTCCTTGCCGCAACCACGGCGAAAATGGCAGGCGGCGGGAATCTGCGAGGACTTCAGTCCGAGCCCACGGAGCGGTGCCGCAGAATTGCCCTGCTTCAACCCGAGCCCAGGGAGCGGCTACGGAAAACGATCGGCGCAGCCCTCGCCGGGCGGAGCGGGGATGGCTAGGATTCGGACATGTCGAGTGATGTGCGCATTTTGGTCCATGCTTGGTTTCACACCAAAGACAATGTCGGATGGATCACGGAGAATGTCGAGACCCGGTTGGTGCCTTATATGGGCGGAATCATCAAGGTCAAGGGGTGTGTCTTGATCCAAGGCGGATGTTCCGACGACCACGTCCATCTGCTGATCCAACTCCATCCCCGGAATTCCTTGGAGGACCTGATGCGTTCCATCAAAGGCTCATCCTCCAGATGGGTTGGACAGATGTGGCCGGAATTGACGGGTCACTCTTGGCAGCACGGTTATGGAGCCATCAGCATCCCCGGCGCTTCCGTCGAAACCATCGCCAGATATATTCGCGGACAAAGAGGCCACCACGGTAAACATGCGGATTGAACTCCGTATACTTCGCTCGGGCCCTGTGGTCCGTGTGCCTATGCAATCCTCCCGCAGCTCGGGCTGAAGCCCTGTCCGCCTGCGCGGACCCGCCACGGGTGTCGGCGTGCAGCGGTCGCAGAATCCTCTGGCAGCCAAACTCACGTGGGCAATGCCGCTCTTGCCGCCACCACGGCGCAGAGGGTAGGCGGCGGGACCATGCGAGGACTTCAGTCCGAGCCCACGGAGCGGTCGGACGCTCCTCCGATGCGATCCTCCACGGCTCGGGCTGAAGCCCTGTCCGCCTGTGCGGACCCGCCACCGGCGTCGGCGTGCAGCGGTCGCAGAATCCTTGAGCAGCCAAACTCGGGTTGGCAATGCCGCTCCTTGCCGCCACCACGGCGCAGAGGGTAGGCGGCGGGACCATGCGAGGACTTCAGTCCGAGCCCACGGAGCGGTGCCGCAGAATTGCCGTGCTTCAGTCCGAGCCCACGGAGCGGTGCCGCAGAATTGCCGTGCTTCAGTCCGAGCCCACACGGAGCGGTGCTGCAGAATTGCCGTGCGTCAGCCCGAGCCCACGGAGCGGCAACCGAATCCGGCGCGGCACACTTCCTAAGTTTGCCCAGGTGGTGGATCTCGCCGTTCGTCCCATCGGGGTCCTCCGGACCTGTTTTCCGGAGAAGCTCGGGATTCCCCGGCAGAGCGGGCTCGCGGGGGCGGCCCTCGGGGTCCTGCGCTTCTCCGATGATCGGCCCGCCCAGGTGTGGAGACACGCTCTGTCCGGTCTGGACGGGTTCGGACACGTCTGGATCACCTTCCTTTTCGATCGCGCCGCGGCCCAAGGGTGGAAGAGCCGCGTCCGTCCACCCCGCCTGGACGGGAAGGAGAAGGTGGGCGTCTTCGCCACGCGATCGCCGCACAGGCCCAACTTCCTGGGAATGTCGCTCTGCCGCCTGGAGGCGTTGGACCTGGAGGGGCCGTCCGTCGTTTTCTCCGGAGTGGACATCCTGGACAACACGCCGGTGCTGGACATCCGGCCCTACCACCCGGAAAACGACAGACCCGTCGGCGAGGTTCGGGGGGGCTGGTTGGATCGCGCCGCCGAACCCGTCCTCCGCGTCCGATGGTTGGAGGGCGCTCGGGAGGCGATGGAGAGGTTCCTCCCCGCCGCGGCCGAATCGGGGATGCCGGAATATTCCACGGAGCAGGCCGGGTTGCTCGTGGACCAGCTCGTCGGGTTGGATCCGCGGCCGGCCCACCGGCGCGGCCGCGACGGGGACTGGTACCTGCGGGTCCTGTCGTTCGACGTCCGGGTCCGCGTGGAACAGGGGCTAGCGCAAATCCGCGAGATCCGCGGCTGACTCCTGTCGCCCTTCCCGCCACCCTTCCCCACATCCACGCATGTTGATACGTTTATGCTTCCACTCAAGGAGAATCCCAGCATGCGTCAAACATTCGCGATCCTGGCACTGGCCTCGACCCTGACCCTGGCCGGAGGCACGCAGAAGACCTACACGGAATCCTTCAAGGGAATCGATTCCATCCGGGCCACCATCTACACCTCGTACGGCCCCATGGTTTTTCTTCTGCACCAGGACAAGGCCCCGCAGACGGTGGCCAATTTCATCGAACTGGCCGACAAGAAGTTCTACGATGGTCTGAAGTTCCATCGCGTCATTCCCGGATTCATGGCCCAAGGCGGGGACCCTGCCGGGAACGGCACGGGCGGTCCGGGCTGGACCATCAAGGACGAGTTCAGCCCCTCCCTCAAGAACATTCCGGGCGCCCTCTCCATGGCCAACGCGGGCCCCAACACCGGAGGCAGCCAGTTCTTCATCGTGCAGACGGCCCAGGCGCAGTTGGACGGCGTGCACACGGTTTTCGGGATGATCCGCTCCGGCTGGGACATCTCCTGCATGCTGGAAGTGGGGGATCGGATCGATTCCATCCGCATCCAGAAGTTCGCTTCCTCAGCCAAGTAACGGCGCGACCGCGGTCGATGATGTCGCAGCGGACGTGGACGATGGTCGCGACCCTCGCGATTCGCTAGTTTCGGATCCATGGGTCGGTTCCGAAACTGGAAGACGTGGGCGCTGGGTGGCCTGTGTGCCCTTTTGGTGGCGCAGTTCATCCGCCCGAGCTTGGTGAACCCGACCCTGGACGCCGAGCCCAAGTGGGACTCGCCGCGCACGCGCGAGTTGGTGCAACGCGCGTGCTTCGACTGCCACAGCAACCAAACCCGCTACCCGTGGTACTCCCAGATGGAGCCGGCGCGCTGGCTGTTGTGGGACCACATCCGCGGTGCCCGGAGACACCTGAATTTCTCCGATCCGGATTCCGACTTGGACGTGGACGACCTAGTCGACGCCATCCGTTCCGGGGACATGCCCCTGTGGAGCTACCGACTGCTCCATCCGGCCGCGCGCTTGACCGGTCCGGAAAAGGATTCCCTGGTGGTGGGGCTGTTGCGCACCTTCGAGAACGACTCGGATTCCGCAACCGACCAAGCCTCCCGGCCGGCATCCCCGGGCACGGACACCACCAAGGCGGGAAGCCTGGTCGAGGATCGCGACTGACCGCTGCGCGCCGGGAATTGGTAAATTTCCGCGCCTCCTCATGCCAGCCGACCCATTGGACCTCAGAATACGCGTGGACGCCCTCCACGGCTACCTCGACCTCGACGCCAAGGCGAGGGAGCGCGAGGAGTTGGAGGCGTTGTCGAGCCAGCCCGGATTCTGGGACAAGGCCGACGCCGCCCAGGCCACGCTCAAGAAGATGGCCGCCCTGAAGGGTTGGATCGACCAGTGGCAGTCCCTGGACACCAAGCTGCGCGACCTCGTGGAGCTGCGCGAATTGGCCCAGGCCGAAGGCGACGAGGCTCTCCTCGCCTCGCTGGAGAAGGACGGCGACGCGCTGGAAAAGGACCTGCGCGGCTTCGAGCTCAAGAAGATGCTGGACGGCGAGGACGACTTCCGCGACGCGATCCTCTCGGTCACTCCCGGAGCCGGCGGCACGGAGGCCCAGGACTGGGCCCTCATGCTGATGCGCCAATACAGCCGCTGGATCGAGCGGCACGGATTCCAGGGATCCGTGCTCGATCTCCAGGACGGGGAGGAGGCCGGAATCAAGGGCGTGACCTTCGAGGTCAAGGGCGAATACGCCTACGGGTTCCTGCGCGCGGAGATCGGGGTGCACCGGCTGGTCCGGATCAGCCCCTTCGACGCCAACGCCCGCCGCCACACGAGCTTCGCGAGCGTCTACGCCTACCCGGTGGTCGAGGACGCCGAGATCCCGGAGCTGAAGATGGAAGACATGCGGGTGGACACCTACAGGGCCCAGGGCGCGGGCGGCCAGCACGTCAACAAGACGGAATCCGCCGTGCGCATGACCCACCTGGTGACGGGAATCGTCGTGAGCTGCCAGACCGAGCGCTCCCAGGTGCAGAACCGCGAGAACTGCCTCAAGATGATGCGGGCCAAGCTCTACCAGCACTACCGCGACGAGGAAGCCAAGAAGCGCGACGACAAGAAGGCCAAGAAGCTCAAGATCGAGTGGGGGAGCCAGATCCGCTCCTACGTGCTGGACGACCGCCGGGTCAAGGACCTCCGGACGGGGGTGGAGACCTCCGACACCGATCGCGTCCTGGACGGGGACATCGACGAGTTCATCAACGCGTACCTGCTGATGGAGGCGGAGAAGGCCCGCGAGAACTGAGCCGCTATTCCTTGTGCTCCGTTCCCCCGAAGAAGTGGAAGTGGTACTTGATGTCCGTCTTCCCCACCACGAAGGATTCGATCTGGTCGATGGTGCCGAGCGCGGAGCGGATCCGCACCAGCAGGCTGTCGTCGCGGGCCAGGGGATCGACCGCATCGGACACCTTCCGCGCGGCCGAGTCCGAGCCGCGGGCCACCTTGTCCAGGGCCGCGATCAGACCCTGGGCCTGGACCAGCAAGCTGTCCGTGGTGCGCAATCCCGCCAGCGCGGACGGTTCCAGGGAATCGAGCGAGCGGGTCGCTTCGAGTCCGGTGCGGGCGAGGCTGCGCACTCCGGGAGCCACGGCGCGCATCCGCCGTTCGAACCGGTCGGTGCGGTCCAGCAACCTGTCCACGGTCCTCAGCCTGTCCATCACCTCCGAGGGCAGCGGAGCGGAGGTGGAATCCCCTTCCACCAAGATCGTGGTTCGGGTCCGGATGGTCTGGACCCGGGCCACCACGTCCTCGATCCCGCTCATCACCTCGGCGATGCCGGGTTGGAAGATTCCGGGAATGTCGGCGTGCCTGTCCAGGGAATGGGTGGAATCCACGCCGCGTTCCAGGAGAACGAACCGCATGCCCATCAAGCCGTTGCCCACGTTGGTGGCCTGCGCGTCCCGGAACAGCCGCTGGTGCTTCCAGAAACGCAGGCCCACGCGGACCCCGTCCCGGAGGGATTGGATCTCCTCCACCTGGCCCACGTCCACGCCCTGGATGGCCACCGGGTCGTCTTCCTGGAGGCTTCCGATCAGGTCGCCGGACCCCGTGAAGTGCACCCAGACGAAATCCCGTTCCAGTTGCGTGTTCACGTAGATGCGCCAACTGCACACGAGCCCGAACAAACCCACCGCGAGGGCGGCGAGGTAGCCCACGATCCGTGAATTCGGGCGCAAGTGGGTCTGACTGGCCAAAAGAGCCACCTGGCGGACTTGAACCGCCGACCCACGCATTACGAATGCGTTGCTCTACCAACTGAGCTAAGGTGGCCGGGAGAGTGGGGAAGGATAATCAACCGACGGCCGCTTGGCATCGGAGAACCGCCATCAGCGGGGGGTGGAGGCCACCCGATCCGGACATCGGGACAAGGTGTCGGTGCGCAACCCGAAGATGCCGGAGGGAAAGACGCCTTCGAAGCGGCAGATCCGGAGGCCGTCCGCGGTCCCGCGGGAATGGACCCGCACCCGGAACAGGGAATCCCGCAGCGACATCCGGAAGCTCCAGCGGAGATCCCGATCGAACCCGAACCGCATGGACCACATCGGGACGGTCCAGTTGGAATCGGGAGTGGAGGGCGCGCAGTCGGGGAGGGGAACCACCATCGCGTCGGGGATTCCGGGCCCGGATCCCACCGCCTGCTGGTACGGGCTCCAAACCCCCTGCTGCAGCACATGGCCCTCCATGCCGGGTCCGACGCACGACAGGATCCGGCAGCGGATGGCGGAATCCACCTCGCGCTTCCACCGCTGGTTTTCGCGCGAGACCGCCTGGGGACTCGCATCCTCGCTGCAGGCCGGGGGCGGGTCGGGCTGTCCG
>Ga0302283_1001748_pt1 | contig 17931 bp, 12 predicted proteins | sample III_Fen_E1_4_FD_198770 | JGI IMG/M metagenome (GOLD analysis project Ga0302283, IMG submission 198770) | Peat permafrost microbial communities from Stordalen Mire near Abisko, Sweden - III_Fen_E1_4 | ecosystem: Environmental > Terrestrial > Soil > Wetlands > Permafrost | place: Sweden: Abisko... | reverse complement strand
GCGCCTCGCGCTCGAGCAGCGGCTCAAGGGGGGAGAGATGCGCGCCATCGTGGCGACGGCCTCGCTCGAGCTCGGCATCGACGTCGGCTCGGTCGACCTCGTCTGCCAGGTCGGCTCACCGCGCGCGGTGACGACGTTCCTCCAGCGCATCGGTCGCTCGGGCCACGCCCTCGGCCGCACGTCGCGCGGCCGCCTGTTCGCGACGTCGCGCGACGAGCTCGTCGAGTGCGCCGCGCTCATCCGCGCGGTGGCGGCCGGCCAGCTCGACCGGGTAGAGCCTCCCGTCGCCCCGCTCGACGTCCTCGCGCAGCAGCTCGCCGCCGAGTGCGCCGCGCGCGACTGGACGGAGGACGCCCTCTACGCGCTCGTCCGCGAGGCGACCCCGTACGCGACGCTCGCGCGCGCCGAGTTCGACGAGGTGGTCCTGAACCTCTCGGAGGGCGTCGCCCCGCGCCTCGGGCGCACGGGCGCGCTCCTCCACCGCGACCGCGTGAACGGCGTCCTCAAGGGCCGCCGCGCCGCGCGCATCGTCGCGCTCACCAACGGCGGCGCCATCCCCGACGTGGCCGACTACCGCGTCGTGCTCGATCCCGACGAGACGCTCGTGGGAACGGTGAACGAGGACTGGGCCATCGAGAGCATGGCGGGCGACGTGTTCGTCCTCGGCTCCCACTCCTGGCGCATCCGGCGCGTCGAGTCGCGCCGCAGCATCGTGCGCGTGGAGGACGCGCACGGCCAGGCCCCGTCCGTTCCGTTCTGGCTCGGGGAGGCGCCGGGTCGAACGTGGGAGCTCTCGCTCCAGGTGAGCCGGCTCCGCGCCGACGTCGTCGCCGCGCTGGACGCTGGGCGCGACGTCGTGGCCTGGCTCGGGAGCGAGTGCGCGCTCGGCAAGGAGGGCGCGGCGCAGATCGCCGACTACATCCGCGCCCAGCGCGACGCGCTCGGCCGCGTGCCGACGGTGGAGGACGTGGTCTTCGAGCGTTTCTTCGACGAGGCGGGCGGCATGCAGCTCGTCGTGCACGCGCCCTTCGGGGCCCGCGTGAACCGCGCGTTCGGGCTCGCCCTCCGCAAGCGCTTCTGCGTGAGCTTCGACTTCGAGCTCCAGGCCGCGGCGACCGACGACGCCATCGTCCTCTCCCTCGGCGCCGCGCACAGCTTCCCCCTCGCGGACGCCTTCCACTTCGTGCGTAGCGATCAGCTCGAGGCCACCCTCAAGCAGGCGATCCTCGTCGCGCCCATGTTCGGAGCGCGCTGGCGGTGGAACGCGACGCGAGCGCTCGCCGTCCTCCGCCACGAGCGAGGCAAGAAGGTCCCGCCGTTCATCCAGCGGATGCGGAGCGAGGATCTGCTCGCGGCCGTGTTCCCCGCGCAGGTCGCGTGCCAGGAGAACGCGACGGGGCCCATCGAGATCCCCGATCATCCGCTCGTGCGGCAGACCGTGGGCGACTGCCTCTTCGAGGCGATGGACACGGCGCGCCTGCACGCCATCCTCGGGCGCATCGAGTCCGGCGCGATCCGCATGCACGCGCGCGACACCACGGAGCCTTCGCCCTTCGCGCACGAGATCCTGAACGCCAAGCCGTACGCCTTCCTGGACGACGCGCCGCTCGAGGAACGCCGCACGCGCGCCCTGTCCTTGCGCCGCACGCTCCCCGAGAACCAGCGGGAGCTCGGCGCGCTCGACGCCGACGCGATCCTGCGCGTGGTCGCCGAGGCGGAGCCCGTGCCGCGCGACGCGGACGAGCTGCACGACGCCCTCCTCGGCCTCGTCGCGACGCCATTGGTGCCGGCGTGGTCTTCGTGGCTGGGCGAGCTTTCGCGCATGGGGCGCGCGGCCGTCGTCTCCACGGCGGCGGGTCCCGTTGCCTTTGCGGCCGAGAACGCCGCGGCGATCGAGACCCTCTACCCTGGTGCCGTCGTCACCCCGAGGGTCGTGCTCCCGCCGCGCCTCGCGGGTGCGCCGCTGTCCCGCGAGGACGCCGTCCTCGCGATCGTCCGGGGCCACGCCGAGGTCCTCGGCCCCTTCGCGCCGCCTCGCCTCGCCGAGCGGCTCGCGCTCGAGGCGTGGGAGGTGCTCGCGGCGAGCGCGAAGCTCGAGTCCGAGGGGTTGGTCCTCCGCGGCCGCTTCTCCCCCGGCGCCATCGAGGAAGAGATGTGCGACCGCCGTCTGCTCGCGCGCATCCACCGCTACACGCTCGATCGGCTGAGGGCGCAGATCGAGCCCGTGAGCGCGCAGGACTTCCTCCGCTACCTCTTCCAGCACCACCACCTGACGCCGCGTACGCGCGCGGGCGGGCGCGCGGGCCTCATCGACGCCATCGGCAGGCTCCAGGGGTTCGAGATCGCCACGGCCGCCTGGGAGACCGACGTGCTCGCGCCGCGCGTGGCCGGCTACAAGGCCGCGTGGCTCGACGAGCTGTGCATGGCCGGCGAGGTCGCCTGGGGCAGGCTCTCCCCACGCCGGCCCTCCCCCACGACAGCCGCGCCCGCGGGAGCGCTCGGCTCCACGTCGCGCGCCACGCCGATCACGATCGCGCGGAGGACGGACCTCGGCTGGCTGCTCGACGCCGTGCGCGGTCCCGACGAGCCCGAGGCTCCCACGAGCGACGGCACGGTGGCGACCCTCGACGCGCTGCGGCGGCGGGGCGCGCTCTTCTTCGACGACCTCGCGACGGCCACGCGGCTGCCTCGATCCGAGCTGACGGCCGCGCTCTGGGATCTCGTGGGCCGCGGGCTCGTCACGGCGGACGGCTTCCAGCCGCTGCGCGAGCTCATGACCGGGGGCAAGGTCGCCCGCGCGCGCCAGCCACGCCGCGGCGCGCAGGGACGCTGGGCGCTCGTCGAGCGGCTCGCGCCGGATTCGGCCGCGTCCCTCGACCTCGCCGACCGCGTCGCCGGGCAGCTGCTCGCGCGCTACGGGGTCGTCTTCCGCGAGCTCGCCACGCGCGAGGGCTTCACGGTCCCCTGGCGCGACGTGACGCGCGCCCTCCGCCGTCGCGAGGCGCGCGGCCTCGTGCGCGGCGGGCGCTTCGTGGCGGGTTTCAACGGCGAGCAGTACGCGGAGGAAGCGGCGGTCGACGCCATGCGCCGCGTACGGCGCGAGGAGCGCGCCGGCGAGACCGTGCGTATCCGCGCGGGGGACCCGTTGAACCTGGTCGGCATCCTGACCTCCGGCCCCCGCGTCGCCTCGCACCAGGGCTGCTGGCTCGTGTTTCGCGACGGCGCGTTCGTAGGCGCGGAGGTGAAGCGCGGCGCAACGCGAGCGGCGGTCCCGGGTGGCTCAAGCGCACCTTTGCTGGGGCGCGAACAGCACCAGGCGGTGTAGGCTCGCGCCATGGCAAACCCGACCGCGCTCCTCGAGACCTCGCTCGGCAATTTCGAGGTCGAGCTCTACACCGACAAGATGCCCCTCACCGCGGGCAACTTCATCAAGCTCGCCAAGGCGGGCTTCTACGATGGTCTGCACTTCCATCGCGTCATCAACGGCTTCATGCTCCAGTTCGGCTGTCCCCACAGCAAGGATCCGAAGAGCCGCCGCGCCGGCACGGGAGACGGACCGGACGGCACCATCAAGGACGAGCACCCCGCCAACGCGAAGCTGTCGAACGAGCCGGGTACGCTCTCGATGGCGAACACGGGCGCGCCGAACACCGGCAGCTGCCAGTTCTTCGTCAACACCGTCCACAACTCCTACCTCGACTGGTTCAGCCCCGGCGCGAGCAAGCACCCCGTCTTCGGCAAGGTCATCAAGGGCATGGACGTCGTCCACGCCATCGAGAAGGTGAAGACCGACCCTGACGATCGCCCCGTCACCCCCGTCCAGATGAAGAAAGTCACGGTCACGGAGGCCTGAGCCGCGTCCTGCCCGGGCTCACCCGCCCGGGCAGCAGATGCCGGTGGTCTCGTTTCCGACGTCGAGGCACTCGCAGCCGCCCGCGCAGCTCTCCCCGAGCGGGCAGAGCACGTGGCACTCGCCGTTGTAGCACTGCAGCGTGTCGTCGCAGTCCGAGTCGACCTCGCAGGGGAAGGTCCCCTCGTGGCCCTGGGTGAACGTGTCGCACCGGCCCTCCGTGGCGCTCGAGATGCGGCACGTCTCCCCCTCGGACGTGCACACGGAGTCCCCCTCGGAGACCTCGCACACGTCTCCGGACGAAGGCGGCAAGACCAGACCAGCGGCGAGCGCCGGCCCGGTGTCGGGCGCCGGAGGAGGCGCTGTGTCGGGAGGGATGCTCGAGTCGACCGGCGGCGGCGGGGACGAGGAGTCCGGCAATGCCCCCGTGTCGGGAACCGAGGGCGACCCGGTGTCGACGGCTTCCCGCGCATCGTCCGTCTGGCCGGCATCGAGCGGGCTGGCGTCGGGCGCGAGCGTCCAGGCGTCGTTCCCGAGGAGCCCGTTGCAGCCGCCGAGCAACGCTGCAGCGCCGCCCGATACCCACAGCCCCACGGCGACGAATGCCCAAGCTGGGCCGCGGGACGGAGGCTTCATCGCGTCCAATCATACGCGACCGCGCGCCCAAGTCCCCCCGCCGAACGCCGGAACGAGTGTCCGCCTCGGCCAGCGCGCGCCGGGAGCGATACCGTGACGTAGAGTAAGAGCGGATGGCTCCTCCGGCGCTCGAGGCGAGTTTCACGGTGAACGTCGGCGTCGCGCCCGCGTCGTTCTCGGTCGAGGTCGCGCTCTCGCTCGGGGCTCCCGCCGGCGTGCTCGTGCTCTTCGGCCCTTCCGGAGCCGGCAAGTCTCTGACCCTCCAGGCGCTCGCCGGCCTGCTTCGCCCGTCGCAGGGCTTCGTCCGCGTCGGCGGAGAGCCCCTGTTCGACCAGGAGAAGCGGGTCGACGTGCCCGCCGAAGAGCGCCGCATCGGCTACGTGCCGCAACACCAGGCGCTCTTTCCCTTCCTCGACGTCGCCGGCAACGCCGCGTTCGGGCTTCCCCGCCGGGAGCGAGACCCGAAGAGCGCGCGCATCAAGGCCCTCCTCGCGGAGCTGGGCATCGCCCACCTGGCGAAGGCTCGCCCCGGTGACCTGTCCGGCGGCGAGAGGCAGCGGGTCGCGCTCGCGCGGGCGCTCGCGGTGGAGCCGCGACTGCTCCTCCTCGACGAGCCCTTCGCGGCCGTCGATCAGGATGGAAGGGCGTCCCTCCGCGACGTGCTGCGAGCGACGCTCCAGCGACGGCAGGTGCCCGCGGTCTTCGTCACCCACGACGCCGACGAGGCGGTGGAGATCGGCGACACGCTCGTCCGCTTCGAGCGCGGCCGGACGACGGCCTCGGGGACGCCCCGCGCGCTCCTGGGACGCGGCGAGCCGGTCGTCGTCACGGGGCACGCGGTCGGTCCGGCCAGCGCGACGGCGGGCGAAGGACGCGGCGAGATGGGGCTGCGCGACGTGAAGGTAGAGGGCCCGCTGGACGTGCTCACGCAGGGAGAGAACGCGGAGGTGCGGCTCGTCCTGAGGACGCGCGGGTAGCCCGCCTCGTCGCGCCTACGGGTCGCCGGGCGGAGCGTCCATCGCTTCGGCGGCATCGACAGGCCCGCCGTCGGCGAGCCCGCCATCGTTCAGGAGGGTCACGCAAGTGCCTTCGTCGCACGTCTGGGTACCGGAGCACGTCACTCCCTCGCACAGCGTCGACATCAGGATGGTCTCTTCCTGGGTCACGTGGCGGGCGAAGGTGTAGTCCCGCTTCGCGAAGACACACTGCTTCGAGGCGCCCGCGTCGACGCACTGGCCCGGGTCCATGCCCAGCCCCATCACGACGTAGACGGAGATGGGCGGCACCGACGCGGCGTTGCTCGAGTCGTCACCTGGAGGGAGGATGACGAACTTGCCGAGGTAGCCCCCGTCGCAGGAGGACGATTGCGAGATCGGGTTGCCGGGGCTCGAGAAGACGCTCGCGTCACCTCCCAGGTAGAGGTTGGCGCTCTGGAAGTTGGCGCAGGAGACGTCGTCGGTGGTCACCGTGACGTCGATCTCGGTGGGCGGGAGGCAGGCAACGACTCCCAGCAGACCGACTGCGATGGGTCCATGCGCTCGATGTCGTTTCGTCATGGCCAGGTCCTCTGCTCTACCTACCGTACACGAGCACGGCAGAAACCCGCGCGCCGCCACGCCGGGGTTGAATGCGAGGCGAGCGTGCCCCACATTGGGCGCGTGCGAGGAACCCGCGAGTCATCGACAACGACGGCGTCGTGGCGAAAGCCGGCGAGCCCCACCGCGTGACCCGCAAACCTTCGGACGCGAGCCGCGAGGCGTCCCGCATGGCGTGGGCCATCGCGCCCGGCGTGATGTTCGCGGGGATCGCCGGCGGAATCGCCTTCCCGATCCTCCCTGCGGTGGGCAGGCAGGCAGGGCTTCCCCTCGCGTTCATCGGACTCATCCTCGCGGCGAACCGCGCTGCCCGCATCATCGCGAACCCGCTCGTGGGCTACCTCGCCGACAGGATCGGCGGACGGCGAACGCTGCTCCTCGGATCGCTCGTGCAGATCGTCGTCATGGCGCTCTACTGGGTCGGCGTCCGGACGGGACGGCCCGGCACGTTCTTTCTCCTGGGCAGGCTCCTTCACGGGCCGGGATCCTCCTGCGTGTTCGTCGCGGGGCAGGCGCTCGCGCTCCAGGCAGGAGGCAAGGCCCACGGCGGCCGCGCGGGCGGCAGCGTGCGCGCGGCGATGGCGGTCGGCGTGCCGATCGGGCTCGTCGCGGGCGGTCTTCTCTCCGAGAAGTGGGGAGATCTCCACACCTTCGAGATCGCGGCGGTCGCGCTCGTGATCGCGACCGCCAGCGCCTTCTGGCTCGTGCCGGATCTGAAGGTCGTGGTCGGCCCGCGCATGAGCCTCGCGGCCTCCGCCGCCGGTCTGCTCGACCGGCGGCTCGCCGCGCTCGGCGGCCTGAACTTCGCCGCGACGTTCGCCGGGTCCGGCATGGTCCTTACCACCATGGTGCTGCTCGTCAGGGCGCGCGGCCTCTACGTGTTCGACCTGACCGAGCGCGGCACCTCCAGCGTCTTCATGGGCTGGCTGGTCATCAGCGAGGCGATGAGCATGCCCCTGTTCGGCAGGCTGGGCGACAGACGGCGGAGCCACGCACGCATCGGCGCCCTCGGCCTCGCCCTCCTCGTGCCGAGCCTGCTCATCATCGCCGTCGCCACCACGACGACCACCCTCGCGGTGGGCGTCGGCCTCCTCGGTATCGGCACGGGAGCGCTCGGCCCCTCGGTTCTCGCGCTCGTGGGCGAGATCGTCACGCCCGACCGACGGGGGATCGCGGTCGGAGTGCTCCAGGTCTGGGGCGACATCGGCGGCGCCGCAGGACCGCTCGTCGGGACGGCGCTCTTCGCCGGGAGCATCGCGCTGCCCTACTACGTGAGCGCCGGCGTCGTCGCGGCGCTCCTGCCGGCGGCCATCTGGCTCACGCGCGCGCCCAGACGCTAGCGCTCCGACGGTCGGGTTTCCCGGCACGAGAGAGACCGTTACACTCGCCGGGCCACCTGTAAGGCGAAGGTCGTGCGGACCGTTCGTACCGAGAGGGAGACGTTCATGAGGAAGCGCGTGTGGGGGATGGCGTTGGTTGCGGTGGCGGCGTGCGCCGCGATCGGTGAGACGCGCGAGGCCCGCGCGTTCTGCGGCTTCTACGTGAGCGGCGCGGACACGAAGCTCACGAACAACGCCACGCAGGTCGTGCTGATGCGCGACGGCACGCGCACCGTCCTCTCGATGCAGAACAACTACCAGGGTCCCCCGCAGGACTTCGCGATGGTCGTTCCCGTCCCGGTCGTGCTGCAGAAGGAGAACGTGAAGACGCTCGCGCGCGACGTCTTCGATCGCGTCGACAAGCTCTCCGCGCCCCGCCTCGTCGAGTACTGGGAGCAAGACCCCTGTCCGAAGCCATCCATGGGCCCTTACCCGCTGGCGGACGCGGCGATGGGCTCCGGTGGTGGCGGTGGACCGGTCTACAGGTCGGCGGGCCACGCGGCCGTCCGCATCGAGGCAGAGTTCAGCGTGGGTGAGTACGACATCGTCGTCCTCAGCGCGACGGACGCCGCCTCGCTCGACACCTGGCTCCACCAGAACAACTACAAGATCCCGGACGGCGCGGAGCCGTACCTGCGGCCGTACGTCGAGATGGGGATGAAGTTCTTCGTCGCCAAGGTCGACGTCTCGAAGGTTCGTTTCGAGCGCGTGGGCAACGGCCCCGAGCAGGCGATGCTCTCGCCGCTGCGCTTTCACTACGACTCCGACTCGTTCAACCTCCCCATCCGTCTCGGGCTCATCAACTCCGGCGGAACGCAGGACCTCATCGTCACCATCCTCGCGCGCGGCCAGCGCTACGAGGTCGCCAACTACGACAACGTGGCCATCCCCACGAACATCGACGTCTCGGACGCGACCCGCAAGGCGTTCGCGCCCTTCTACGCCACCCTGTTCGACGACACGCTGAAGAAGCACCCGCACTCGGTCGTCACCGAGTACTCGTGGGCGTCGAGCTCGTGCGACCCGTGCCCCACGCCGCCGCTCGGCCCCGGGGACCTCGTGACGCTCGGCGCCGACGCGCTGCCCTCCACCGCCATGCCGGCGCCCGAGGGCGGAGGAGCTCCCATCGTCCGCCGCATGCCGTCGCCGGGGAGCTTGAACGGCTTCGTCATCACCCGCCTGCACGCCCGCTACTCGAAGGACGCGCTGGGTGACGACCTCTTCTTCCGCGCGGCTCCGCCCATCGTCGGCGGACGGGAGTTCATGCAGGACAACGGCAAGCTCGAACGCGGCGCGCGCCCCGACTCGTCGAACAACTTCCAGGCCCGCTACATCATCCGCCACCCGTGGACGGGCGCCATCGCCTGCAAGAACCCGCAGCGCGGAGTGTGGGGTGGTCCGCCCGGCGGCGGCGAGCCCGACGTGAAGCCGGCCGCGAAGCTCGGGCTCCTCCCGCACACGGGAACGCTCTCGCTCGCCACGTTCGTCCGCGGCGCGCTGCCGCCCGAGAGCATGCTCTCCACGGGTGGTGCCACTCCCCTGCTCGCGATTGCGCCCTCGCCTCCTCCCCCGCCCGACGCGGTGCCGGACGCCGGCGGCCAGGCGACGGACGCAGCCATCGCCGATGCCTCGGCCACCGCGGATGCCGGCGCCGCGCCGCCCCTGCCGCCGACGGCCCCCCCGCAGGGCGGCTGCGCCGGCTGCACGACGAGCGGCAGCGACGCGGGCAACGCCGCCGCGTTCTTCGGGCTCGTGGGTCTCGTCCTCGTGAGCGCGCGCCGGCTCCGCCGTTCGAAGGTCTGAGACGTGCGCCCTCGGATCCTCGTCCTCGTCGTCGTCATCGCGGTGGCCCTCGGCTGCTCGATCGCGACGCCCACGACGAGCTCCGTGGCGCCCATGCCCTCGAGCACCGCTGCGGCGGTGGCCCCGGCCGCGAGCCCGACCGCGATCCTTCCCGGTCGCGCGTCGCCGCTCGCGCCCGCAGAGGCGGAGCTCGCCGGCAGCGTCACCGGCGACGTCGTCGGCGAGACGGAGAGCTGCGCCGGCTGCCACGCGGACGCCGCGGCCGAGTGGCGCTCGAGCGCCCACGCCTTCGGCTCGTTCAACAACCCGGTCTACCGCGTCGCCGTGGATCGCTTCCGGTCGACGGTCGGCAAGGACCCGAGCCGCTTCTGCGCCGGCTGCCACGACGTCGCGCTCCTCGCCGACGGCGCCATGAGCGGCGAGGTGGCGCCGTCGGACCCTCGCGCTCACTCGGGGATCACCTGCCGCGTCTGCCACGGGATCGAGAAGGCCCGCGCCGATGGCAACGGCAGCTACGTGCTCTCGTCGGCCCCCGTGCCGACCCCGCGCGACGGTGACCCGGAGAGCCTCCGCGCGCACAAGGAGCGGATGGCGCTCGCGCCGCTCCGTACCGCAGCGCTCTGCGGGACGTGCCACCGGTCGTTCCTGACGCTGGAGACGGGCAACCCCTCGCACCTCGTCGGGCAGGACGAGCTCGGCGCATGGCAGCGCTCGGTCTACGCGGGCAGCCTCGCCGAGCGCGTCGACGAGCCGGTCGACCCTGCCGAGTGCCGCACCTGCCACATGCCGCTCGAGGACGCGCCCCTCGGCGACGCCGCCGCGAAGGGCGGCAAGATTCGCTCGCACCGCTTCGCCGGGGCCAACTCGTGGCTCGCCGCGATGCGGGGCGACGCCGCGCAGGTCGACGCGGTGCGCTCGATGCTCCACGGGGCGGCCAGCATCGACGTCGCAGCCGCGGTCGCGGCCGACGGTACGCGCACGCTGCCCGCGGACGGCGCGCCGGTGACGCCCGGACAGCCGCTGACCCTCGACGTCGTCGTGCGCAACGAGCACGTGGGGCATCGCTTCCCGGGAGGCGTGCTCGACGCCCAGGACACCTGGGTGGAGGTCGCCGTGCGAGACGCGCGCGGCAAGCTGCTCGCCGAGGCCGGCGCCGCCGAGGAGGCGACGGGGGCGGACGCCTCCGCCCACGTCCTTCGCTCCCTCCAGGTGGACGACGACGGCACGCCGCTCCTCCAGCGCGAGACCGACCGGTTTCGCACGCCCGTCTTCAACCACACGATCGCCCCGCGCGACGCAGCGGTCGTCCGCTACCGCTTCGTCGTCCCCGCGCGGCTCGACCTCGGGGCGCTTCCGCTGGAGGTCACTGCCCGCCTGCGTCACCGGAGCAGGAACCTTTCGCTTGCCCGCGCCGTCTGCGCCGACGGAGCGACGCCTCGTGGGGCGGCGTTCGAGCGGGAGGTCCGCAAGCGATCCGGGGCGCCGCTCGACCCGTGCGTGGCCGAGCCCGTCACGCTCGTCTCGGAGAGCCACGTCTGGCTGGGGGACGGCTGGCAGGCGCGCGCACCGGCGCCGGCGATGCCCGCGTGGCGCCGGCTGTACGATCACGGGCTCGGCATGCTCCACGCCCTCCAGGAGGACGTGGACTCCGCCCGCCCGAGCCTCGAGCAGGCGCTCGGCATGCTCGCGCCCGACCAGTCGCGTGAGCGGGCGATGGTGCTCTACGCGATGGCCCAGGTGGCGATACGCGAAGGGCGGACCGACGAAGCCGCGCAGCGGCTCGACGAGGCGGCGGACGCGGCCGCGGATCATCCCGCCATCGCGCGGGCTCGCGGCGACGCGCTCGCCAGCGTGTGGCGCTGGAAGGAGGCCACCGGTCCGCTCGCCCGCGCCGCGCTCGCGACGCCGAAGGACGACGCCCTCCTCTCCCGCCTGTCCGTGGCGTACGGCAGCGCGGACGAGCCCCGGAACGCCCTCGACGCCACCGCCCGAGGCCTCGCGCTGGCTCCGCGCGACGCCGACATGCTGCGCGTGCAGGCGCTCGCCCTCGAACGCCTGGGCGCTCCTGCGGAGGACGTCGCCCGCGCGCGGGAGGCCCTCGCGCGGTGGCGCTCGCCGGACGACGCGCCTCGCCTGAAGAACGCGTGCGGGACGAGGTTCGCGTGGTGCGCGCTCGAGCGCGTCCCCGTCCACGTTCACGCGCTCCGGCCCGCACGCTAGTGTGGCCGCCCTGAGACGGGGCGCGACAATCTTGATAGGACTGTTCTGATGGCGCAGATCGTCGGAATCGACCTCGGCACGTCGAACACCGTGGTCGCGCACGTGCCAGGCCAGGGGGCGGGGCCTCCCCGCGTCCTCGCGGACGCGGACGGGGCCGCGCTCATCCCGTCGGTCGTGTCGTTCCACCCGAACGGCAAGGTCCTCGTCGGCAACGCCGCGAAGGCCCGACGCTTCATCGACTCGCCCAACACGATCTTCGCCGCCAAGCGCCTGATGGGCCGCACCTGGACCGACCCGGCCCTCCAGGACGCCCGCAAGCGCCTGCCCTACCAGCTCCGCCGCGGCGCCAACGAGGCGGTACGCGTCATGCTGCGCGGCGAGCTCTACACGATGCCGGAGGTGAGCGCGTTCGTGCTCCGCAAGGCGAAGGCGATCGCCGAGGCCGCGCTCGGGGAGACCGTCGATCGCGCCGTCGTCACGGTGCCCGCCAACTTCAACGAGCTCCAGCGCAACGCCACGAAGCTCGCCGGCACGCTCGCGAACCTGGACGTCGTGCGCGTCCTGAACGAGCCCACCGCCGCCGCGCTCGCGTACGGGTACGGCACGGGGGCCAGCGAGCGCATCGTCGTCTACGACTTCGGAGGCGGCACGTTCGACCTCTCCTTGCTCTCGATGTTCGAGGACGTCTTCCGGGTCCGCGCGACCGCCGGCGACATGTTCCTCGGGGGCGACGACATCGACTTCGCCCTCGCCAACGCCATGGCCGACGACTTCCTGAAGAAGCACTACTACGACGCGCGCACGCACCCAGAGATCTTCGATCAGCTCCGCGACGGCGCCGAGCGGCTCAAGGTGCTCCTCTCCGTCCAGAACGAAGCGAGCCTCACCATCCCCGCCCTCATCCAGGGGACCTTCGGGAGGGACATCGACTTCACCTTCCACATGACCCGGAAGGAGTTCGACGTGGTCGTGGCTCCGTTCGTGGAGCGCACCATCAAGGTGTGCGCCGACACGTTCGCGAAGGCGAAGGTGCCGCCCAGCGCGTTCGATCAGGTCGTCCTCGTCGGCGGGAGCACGCGCATCCCGCTCGTGCGCGAGCGGGTGGCCGAGTTCTTCGGGCGCGTGCCGGAGACCAACATCGACCCGGACCAGGCTGTCGCCCTCGGCGCCGCGCTCCAGGCGATGGCGATGAAGGACGTGCCGGCCACCGTGCGCGCGCGCGCCGCCGCCTCCGAGCCCATCGAGATCACCGACTTCGAGCTGGTCGCGCCGTCGCTGCCGCCGCCGCGCATGCGCGGGGCGCCGCCCGTTCCCCCGCCGCGCGCCGCGCCTCGTGCCCCGGAGGCCCCCGCCACGTCTGCGCTCGCCGCGCCCGCGCCGGCCAGGGCGCCCCGGCGGTGGCCGTGGATAGCGAGCGCCGCGGCGGCGATGCTCGTCCTCCTCAGCGCGACGGTGTGGTTCGCGATGACGCACCACTAGCCAGAGGCATCCCACGTGGGGCCGAGCCCAGGGTCGTCTTCCCGCGACACTGCCGCCCGTGAACGAGCGACCACGGCGGGAGGGTCGGGGCGCTATTTGTCGCACGCGGGAGCGGGCCCCCAGGGCAGGCTGCCGTGGCGGCGGGCCTGGTTTCGCGGGTTTTCCGCGAGAATGCGCTGGACGCGTTCTTGCTCTGCTCGTTGGACGCGTTCTTGCTCTCCGGGTCCTACCGTGAGCGCGAGACACCCGGAGACGCCCATGATCACCCGCACCACGACGACCTTGCTCGCGGTCCCGTTCCTCACGGCCTGCGCCGGCGTAACGCGCGCAGCTCCTCCGCCACTGCCGCCCTCGGCCGCCCCCCGGGGGTGGGACGAGATGGCTCAACCGGTGCAGACCGTGACGCCGGGGATCGACGAGGTGGCCAGCAAGTGGCGCCTCCCCGAGAGCAGCCCCTGGGCGGCCTACCAGAAGGACACCCTCTTCGCCGCCCTCGGCTCGACCGAGCGCGTCATCGAGCTACCCCACGTCCAGGAGCTCGACGCCGTGATGGACGCCGAGCGCGCCGCCGAGATCGTGGGGCGCGTCGGCCTCCCCGACAACACGATGTGGGTCGTCGATCTCCGCGGCGCCGCGTCGGTCGCGTTCGGCGCCACGCTCTCGCAGAGGAGCGCCCGGGCCGTCGCGCCGGTGCTCACCTTCAACAACTGGCCGGCCCAGAACGAGCTCGTCCCCGCCGAGGAGACGCTCGCCGCGCTCGTCACCATGCGGCCCACGCTCCCGCCGGAGGACAGGTCCACGCCGTGGTCCACGGACGGCGGCACGCCCGTCTTTTTGCTCGACGCGTGGCGGCTCGCCTACAAGGACCAGTGGCCGGACGACGAGGTGACCGACAACCGGTACATGCTGACGCCCTCCGATCTCCCCTCCCCCGAGGTGCTCCAGGCGCGCGGCATCCACCAGGTGCTCTACGTCGTCGAGAACCTGGCCGTCACCAAGGTCGAGGAGGACGATCTGCACGAGACGTTCGCCGCGTACCAGGAGGCCGGCATCACCATCGCGATCGTCGACCTCGCGTGGCTCTTCGCGCTCGACGCGCCCGCGCGGTGGGACCAGGCGCTCTACATCCGCAGGCTCCCCATCGAGCCGCGCAAGACCGTCACGCACGACGAGTGGTTCTTCCGACGCGCGCACAGCGGCTTCGGGGGCATCCACGTGTACGCGGGAGGCAACCACGGCTTCGGGATGGGGATCGGCATCGGCGGTGGCCACGGCGGCCATGGTGGAGGCTGACGTGAAGCCCGTCCCTCACCCGTGGCGCACGACGTCGTGCAGGATGGCGTCCGACTCCTTCTTGGCCCACGCCGCGAACTCCTTCAGGTAGCTCGCCACCTCGCGGAAGCGCCCGAGGATCCACGCGCGCTCCCCGTTCTGGACGGCGAGCGCGAAGCGGCGCGCCTCCTCGGCGAAGAGGGCGGAGACCCGCGTGCCGTCGGGGTTGTTCGTGAGGATGTCGGCGTAGAGGTCGGCCTCCTGCGAGTAGAGCCGTCCGACCATGGCGAGCTCCGCGCGGTAGACGGGGCTGGCGAACTCGAGCGAGCGGCCGAGGGGAGCCTGCAGGCGCTCTAGCACCGAGCCGAGCACCATCGTCTTCTCGTGGACGAGCACCTGGATGAGCGCCATCTGCGCGTCGTGCTCGGCCGCGTCGGCGGTGATGACGTCCGCGCCGAAGAGCTCGAAGAGCCTGCGGACGCGCGCGAACCCCGCGTCCCCGCGGCCGCGGCAGAGGACGACGCGCTGCCGGTCCATGTCGTCTCCAGCGTGCGGGCCGAACATCGGGTGCGTGCCGACGACGTCGACCTCCGGCGCGGTCGCGGCGAGCATGGCGGCGAGCGGGGCCTTCTTCACCGACGTCACGTCGACGAGGCAGGCGCCCCTCCGCACGAACGGGCCGACCTCGCGGATGACGCGCTCGGTCTGCGCGATGGGCACGGCGACGAGCACGAGATCGTGGCTCGCGGCGACCTCCGCGGCGGGAGGGCCGCTGTCGAGCCCCATCGCCGTCACCGGGTAGCCGGCGCCGCGGAAGAGGCGCGCGAGGAACTCCCCCATGCCGTGCGTGCCGCCGATGACGCCGATCGAGAAGCGCGGCTCGGCCTCGAGCAGGAGCGTGCGCTGCCTGGCGCGTGAGCTCGCGAGGAGCACGCCGAAGACGTCGCTCACGAGCTCGCGCGGCACCGCGAGGTCGTCGGCGCGGGCCCGGAGCTCCTGCATCTTCTCGGCCTCGCGCGCGCGGTCGAACGGGGCCTTGCCGTCGCGCGCCTTCCGGGCGGCGACCTCGCCGACGACGCGCATGCGCGCCGCGAGGAGCTGGACGAGCTCGTCGTCGATCCGCGAGAGCTCGTCACGCAGGGTGCCGAGGCGCCTGGCGCCGTCCGCCTCTGTGGCGGAGCCTTCGGGTGCGTCGGGGGGGTTCTGGGAAGATTGGTCGGCCACGGGCTTTCACTTTACAGCTTCCCGACGGAACGCGAGTATCCCGAGCGCCGACGTGGCAAGAGCCGACCCATGATCATCATCCTGCAACCCGACGTAGCGTCCGACGGACCCGAGGTGGCCGAGATCCTCGCCGCTGCATCGCACTACCCGAGCGTCACGGGCAAGGTCTACTCCTTCAAGGGGCAGACGCACACGCTCGTCGAGGTCCACCTCGTCGGGGAGACCAAGCTCGTCCCCGCGGACGCCTTCTCCGAGCGGCGCGGCGTCGTCCGCGTCGTGCGCGTGAGCGAGCGCTACCGCGTCATCGGCCGGCACGCGGGCCAGGTCGACGCGCACGGGTTCGACTACAAGGGCGAGCACTTCGGGCAGGACAGCTTCCACCTCTTCCCGGGCCTCTGCGCGGTCGACGAGGTCGGCTACGTCGAGTCGACCTTCAAGGCGCTGCAAACCGCCGGCATCACCACGGCCCGCATGGGCGCCTACAAGCCGCGGACGAGCCCGTACGACTTCCAGGGCCTCGGCAAGCAGTGCCTGCCGTGGGTGTTCGAGCTCGCCGGCAAGTACGGCGTGAAGGTCGTCTCGATGGAGATCCTCCGCGAGAGCCACCTGGACGAGATCCGCGCCGCCCTCCGCGCGTCGGGCGAGCCCACCGGCGTCATGCTCCAGATCGGCACGCGCAACGCGCAGAACTTCGAGCTGCTGAAGGCCGTCGGCCAGCAGACCGAGTTCCCCGTCCTCTTCAAGCGAGGCATGGGCATCACGCTCGAGGAGGCGCTCAACGCCTGCGAGTACATCGCGAGCGAGGGCAACCGGAACATCGTGTTCTGCCTCCGCGGCGTCAAATCGCACCTGGGCGACCCGCACCGGAACCTCATCGACTTCGCGCACGTGCCCGTCATCAAGCGCCTGACGCGCCTGCCCGTCTGCATCGACCCTTCGCACTCCGCGGGGCGGCGCGTGCTCGCGCCCGACGGGCTGACCGAGATCCACCACGCCGCGGCCGACGGCGTCGTCGTCGGCGCCAACATGATCCTGGTCGACTTCCACCCCGCGCCCCGGAGCGCGCTGTGCGATGGGCCGCAGGCGCTCACGCTGGAGGAGCTGCCGGGCTTCGTCGACGACGTGAACATCGTCCGGGAGGCGTACCTGAAGCGGGTCCTTCGGGCGAAGGGGTAGATCGGTGCGAACGGGGATCCTCTCGCCTTGGGTGCTGGCGCCGCTTGCGCTGGCGGCGTGCTCCACCTTCGTCCCCGGCACGACGCCGCCCGAGGACGCGAGCGCCGAGCTGCCGGACACTGACCTCGGCTTCTACGACGCGGCGGTGCCCGAGCCGATACGGCCGTGCATCACGGAGGACGGCGGCGTGCTGACGCCGGGGACCTTCCCCGATCCGACGTGCGACGACTCCACCGGGCAGTGCCCGGCCGCCGGAGGGTGCGCCATCGACACCGCCCAGTGCGGCTCGCCGGAGACGTGCCTCCCGCTGACGACGTACGCGAGCGCGCCAGAGACGCTGCGCATCCGGGATCTCCACGTCGTCGCGCCGCCGACGCTCGCCGGCGTCCTCATCGCCGACGAGATCCTCGACTCGGCCATCGATCTCGACGCCGCGCAGTGCGGCGAGACCGGCAACGGGACCTTCAACTGGCTCCTCACCGTCGACGAGCAGACGGCGAGCCTCACCACCGGCGCCGCGCCCGTCCCGAGCGACGCGTTCGGCGTCGGCTACTGCTTCTACGAGAAGCCTGCGATCGATGGCTTCTCCGTCACCCCCGAAAAGACGGCCCTCACGGTCTCCGGGTCGACGTTCACGTCCGCGCCGATCCCCTCGCTCAACCTCCCCATCTTCGGAGGCACGGGGGGCGCTGCCGCCTACCTCTTCCCGCTCTCGAACGTGGTCTTCCAGGACGTGGCGCTCTCGGCCGGCGGCGACTGCATCGGCTCGTTCAACCCCGACGCGCTCGACGTCTCCTGCAACTACAACCCCGGCGCGTGCTCGAAGTGGAACACGGGCGGCGTCGTGGGCGGCTTCATCAAGCTGAGCGACGCCGACCAGTCCCTCATCCCGGAGATCGGGGAGAGCCTCTGCGTGTTCTTGACCGGCTCCGCTGCAGACAGCACCGGGCACTGCTACCCCGAGTCGCTCTCCCTCGGTGACTACTGCTCGACGACGCTGACGGCCGGCGGCTGCCAGGACAGCCTGTGGTTCGCCGCCACGTTCGCCGCCAGCGCCGTCAAGGTCGACGCCAGCGGAACGAACGCGAGCTGCGCGCCCTGACCGTGTCGTCCTGCGCCCCCTGACCGTGTCGTCCTGCGCCCCCTGACCGTGTCGTCCTGCGCCCCCCGACCGTGTCGTCCTGCGCCCCCTGACCGTGTCGTCCTGCGCCCCCTGACCGTGTCGTCCTGCGCCCCCTGACCGTGTCGTCCTGCGCCCCCTGACCGTGTCGTCCTGCGCCCCCCTCGTGTCATCCTG
>Ga0302283_1001744_pt1 | contig 17940 bp, 11 predicted proteins | sample III_Fen_E1_4_FD_198770 | JGI IMG/M metagenome (GOLD analysis project Ga0302283, IMG submission 198770) | Peat permafrost microbial communities from Stordalen Mire near Abisko, Sweden - III_Fen_E1_4 | ecosystem: Environmental > Terrestrial > Soil > Wetlands > Permafrost | place: Sweden: Abisko... | reverse complement strand
CGTGCCGGCTACGTCCAGAACGCGGGCCGCGGAGCGGCTACGTGCGCAGGATCGCCCGAAGCGGGCGCCCCGGCGGACGGGTGGGATCGGGTGAGGGGAGCCGCGCCAGGGGAACGCCGCCCAGAGCAAGCTCCTCGCCCTGTTCCGCACCGCGCTCGAGGCGCAGGACGAGCGCGACATCGCCCCCCTGCGCGATCGGCTCCTCGCCATGATCGCCGCGTTCAAGCGGCGGTGAGGGCGCCGCCTGGGGACGCAGCGGGGTGGCTGCGCACCAGGGTGTGCCCGTGAGGCTCACTCCTCCGGGATGACCTCGGCCAGATGGCTCGGGTTCGCCCGCACGCGCGCCTCCCCGCCGAGAAGCATGGCCACCTGGTGCTCCGGGACCAGCTTCTCGAAGGTCGCCGCGTACGGTCCCTGGGGCCCCGCCACCTGCAGCGTGAACCGGTACACGGGCACGCCGTTGATGCGCGTGCCGGTGGGCTGGGCGTTCACGATGCGGGCCGTGAGCGGGACGCCGTTCGTTCGCAGCCAGGCGGCGTGCTTCCCCTTGGCGCGGGCGCGGACGACGACGGTGACGCCGGCGACGGCAAAGGCCGCGCCGATCACCAGGTTCGCCCCTCCACCGTGCATCAGGCCGAAGGGGATCTGCACGAGCCCCGTGAAGGCGAGGATGCCGCCGGTCAGGGTGCCGATGCTCCCCGCGCTGGAGGCCGCGCGCTTGGCCGCCTCCGCGGTGGTGGCAGCGGCGTACGCCGGCCCCGACTGCGCGCAGAGCGCGAGCGCCGGGAACTGCCCCATCACGCGCCCGAGCAGCTGCGGGTCGGGGAGCTCGCGGAGGGTGTGCGCCGCGGTCCCCGGCTCGCCGAGCATCTCGTATGCGTTGGCGCGGAACACCGACGCGAGAGCGTCCATCGAGTCGTCGATGGGGATCGTGTCCTTCCGCGGGCCGAGCAGGGCGAGCGCTCGTCCCCCGTCGCGATCGAACGTGGCGACGATGGCCGCCGACACGCGCGCCTCGCTGTCCATCTCCAGATCGGGGGCCCCCGCCACCATCCACGCCAGGTATTGCCCGGCGCGCGCGCGATCGCCGCGTCCGATCGCCCGGCGCGCGAGGCGGCCGAGCTGCTCCTGCCGGTGGCGCGGCAGCACCGCCGCGTCGACCGCGCTCTCGCCCAGGGCTTCTTCGAGCGCCGGGTGCTGTTGCGTCGCCGGCAGCTGCCCGAGGAGCAGCGTCAGCATCGTCAGGTCCTCGCTGGCGGCGACGTCCCCCTGCTGCGCACGCGCGCGCAGGGATTGCCAGATGGCAATCGCCTCCTGCTCGCGCCCTGGCTGGACGTTCATCCCGCCCAGCACCGACTGGAGCGTGGGCGGCACCTGCCGGGGGCGCCCATCCTGGCTCCGCAGGTACTGGAGTCGCGCCGGGTCGTGGGGAAGCACCTCCAGGGCGCGGGGATTGACCGGGAGCGCGCGCCGGTCGGGCAGTGCGTGCGGGGTGCGGCAACGAGAACAGGTGACGTTTCCACCCTGGAGCGGCGCGCGCTCGGGAGAGCTGCAACCCGGGCAGAGGTAGAGGCGATCGAGCGGAGGGGTTCGGTAGGTCATGGCTCACCCTTCACGTGGATATTCTCACCGGCAGGGATCTACGGAGGAATGGAGGCGCCACCGCACCCATCACCCTCGATGTACCACTCGGTCCACGCGCTGGCCCTCGCCTCCCTCACCGGGGTCGCGGGACGCTCTCGCGCAGCCCACGGCGTGCCCCGGGATGACCAGGGTCCTAGTCGATCCCCAGCACCGTCACCGCCCCACCCTCCCGCAACCCCAGCAGCTCCCAGGCGGCGGCTCCCACCGAGACGCCGCCGCCCTCGCTCCGGACCGGCGCCATCACCGCGCGGAAGTAGGGCGCCTCGCTCATCTCGACCGCGCAGAGCGCGCGCTTGTCGCCGCCGCCCGGCGCCAGGGGCCGCGTCGCGACGGTCCGCCGCGTCTCCCGCACCAGCGAGATCTCGTCCATCGGCGCCGTGAAGTGCGGCCCTCCGTCGAACGGGTCCACGCGGTGCGCGTAGCGGAAGCCGATGCGCCGCAGCAGCTTCTCCACGCCGCGGGTCGAGGTCCCCACCTTGCCGATCACCGCCTGGGCGTCCTGCGGCAGCACGCTCGCGTAGATGATGCCCTCGGGGAAGAGCGCCTTGATGAACTCCTTGTTCTTCTTGGAGAGCTTGTCCGCCTCGGCGTAGCTCATCCCGGTGAAGTGCCGGCCCACGGCCTCCCACAGGTGGCTGGTCCCGTCGGGCTGGAGCGGGGGCATCAGCTCCGCGAGGACCTCGTCCTGGAAGGCGGTGGGGTGCGCGGCCAGGTAGAGGAAGCGCACGTAGGAGATCATCGTCCCGAGGCGCTCGGTGGCGAGGCGGTACTCGGGCATCAGCACCAGGCCGCCGATCTCGGTGGGGCCGTCGTACGAGTAGCCGATGCGCAGCACGGTGTGGTGGAAGTGGCGCTCGATGGTGGCCGAGTACTTCTCCTCGTCGAGGACGTCGAAGAAGATGTAGGGCGCGCCGCGCCGGCCGAGCTGGGCGAAGATCATCGACGTGCCCACGATCAGCTCCCGGGCGCGGTCGATGAGGACGAAGACGTACTGCCGCAGGCGCGGGTCGGTGATGTCGCCGTTGAAGCTCTTGTGGCTGGCCTCGACGATCTCGTGGATGGCGGTGCGGTCGTCGGGGAGGTTGACCGAGTCGAGGTGCCGCGCGCAGCGGAGGAGCTGCGGTTCATCCCCGGGCAGGGCGGCGCGGATCTCGTAAGGAACCATTCGCCGCGCACCATACGCGCGCGGGCACCGGTGCGCCAGGGATCCACCCTGGGCGTCCGCCCCCGTATTGTCCGGACTTCGTTCTGCTGTTACAGAACGTCCAGTACCGCCGGCCCCCCCGGGAGCGCCCTCGATGAACCTGTCCGTCGCCCTCGATCCCCCGCCCCGCCCCGCCCCGAGCATGCCCCAGGAAGGCCCGCTTTCGGCCCTGGAACGGCGGATCCTGCTCGCCCTGGTGGAAGCGACCTTGCCCTCGGGGGGCTCGCTCGAGGGTGGGGGGCCACGTACCGTGGCGCAGTTCGAGAGGTGGCTGGGCGGGGTCCCGACGGCGACTGCGCGCGGGCTACGGGCGGCGTACCTGACGCTGGAGGCCTCCACGCTGCCCACCCGGGGGCGGCGCTTCTCCAGGCTCTCCCTGGAGGCGCGGATGGAGGTGCTCGTCTCCTGGGAGCACAGCCGCCTGGCCGCGGTGCGCACGGTCCTCCGCGCGCTGCTCACGCCGCTCAAGCAGGCGCACTTCGATCGGCCCGAGATGTTCGCCCACGTCGGCTGCCGCTACGAGCTCCCCCGCGTCCGCGAGGAGGCGCCGCGGTGGCTCTCGCAGGTGACCGACGGCCGGCAGGTGACAGAGGACCTCGACCTCGCCTGCGAGGTCGTGGTGATCGGCTCCGGCGCCGGCGGCGCAGCGGTGGCGTACGAGCTGGCCTCCCGGGGACGCGCCGTGCTCCTCCTCGAGGACGGCGACTACCACCGGCGCGGCAGCTTCCGCGGGGTGGCGTCGCAGGCCAACGAGGCCATGTACCGCGACCAGGGGATGACGTTCGCCCTCGGCAACGTGGGCATCCCGCTCTTCTCCGGGCGCGCGGTGGGCGGGAGCACCGTGATCAACTCGGGCACCTGCTACCGCACGCCGGCGCGCACGTTCGCGCAGTGGGGGGCGCGGTTCGGCCTCGGCGCGGACTTCACGCCGGCGGGGCTCGACCCCTACTACCGGCGCGTCGAGGCCATGCTCCAGGTCGCGCCGGCGAGCCCGCTCCACCTCGGCGCCATCGGCCCGATCATCGCGCGCGGCGCCGAGCGGCTCGGGCTCCGGCACGGGGCGCTGATGCGCAACGCGCCCGACTGCGACGGGCAGGGCGTCTGCTGCTTCGGCTGTCCCACCGGCGCCAAGCGATCGACCGACGTCAGCTACGTGCCGGAGGCGCTCCTCCGCGGCGCCCAGCTGGTGACGGCGGCCCACGTGGACACGGTCGACATGGTCGCCGGCCGCGCCCGCGGGGTGACCGCACGGCTCGGGCCCCGCGTCGCGGGCCGCACGGCGCCCCGGCTCCGCGTCGAGGCGGAGGCCGTGGTGGTGGCCGGCGGCGCGCTGATGACGCCGCTGCTCCTCGGCCGCAGCGGGCTCGGCAAGCTCCCTTCGCTGGGGAAGAACCTCTCGATCCACCCCGCCTCCAAGGTCTTCGCGCTCTTCGACGAGCGCGTCGAGCAGTGGAACGGCATCCCGCAGGGGGTGACCATCGACCAGTTCGCCGAGGAGGGGCTGATGTTCGAGGGCGCCTCGGTGCCCTTCTCCATCGCCTGCCTGGGGGTCCCGTGGACGGGGCGGCGGTACATGGATCTGATGGCCGAGTACCCTCACCTCGCCACCTTCGGCTTCATGATCCAGGACGAGAGCCGCGGCGAGGTGCGCGCCGGCCCCGGCGGCGCCCCGCTGGTGCGCTACAGCCTCGACGAGCGCGACGTGCGCCTCATGCAGCGCGGGGTGGAGACGCTGTGCGAGGTCTTCCAGGCCGCCGGCGCCCGGCGGGTGCTGCCGCTCCTCCCCGGCCACGACGAGGTGACCACCGCGCACCAGCTCGCCCGCCTGCGCGGGAGCCGCGTCACCGCCGGCGACCTGGAGGTGACCGCGTACCACCCCCTCGGCACCTGCCGCATCGGTGAAGACGAGGGCGCGTGCCTCGGCCCCGATCACCAGCTCCGCGGCGCGCCGGGCGTCTACGTGTGCGACGGCAGCGCGGTGCCCTCTTCGCTGGGGGTGAACCCGCAGATGACCATCATGGCGATGGCGCTGCGGGCCGCAGAGATCCTCGACAGCCGCCTCTCCTGAGCGATAAATCCCTTGCGGATGCGGCCCGCTTGAGGGCCAATTCGCGCCATGTCCGAGCCGGTTCAGGTCGACGAGGGGAACGAGAGCGCCTCGCCCGCGGTCGAGATCGAAGCGGCGGCGCTCCCAGCCGCCACGCCCGCAGCGCCCGTCACTCCCCCGAGCACCGTCGGGAGGCCGCTGCCGGCCCGCGTCGCGTACCCGCTCGCGGTGCTCTGCGGCTTCCTCTACTTCCTCGCGTTCCCCGGCATCGATGTGTGGCCGCTCGCCTTCGTCGCGCTGGTCCCGCTCATCGTCGCGCTGCGCGGGCAGACGCCGCGGCGGGCGCTCGGCCTGGGGTGGGCCGCCGGCTTCACCATGACGATGTGCGGCTTCTACTGGCTGATGGAGATGCTCCGCGCCTTCAGCGGCTTCGGCGACGTGCTCTGCGTGCTCTTCATGGCCATCCTCTGCGCCTACCAGGCCGGACGCATCGGGCTCGCCGGCTGGCTCTACGCCCGCGCCGAGCAGCGGGGCTGGCCGGCCGCGCCCACCTTCGCGCTGGCCTTCGTGGCGAGCGAGCTGGTCTTCCCGCTGCTCTTTCCCTGGTACTACGGCGCCACGGTGCACAACGCCGTGGTCTTCCTCCAGACCGCGGATCTGGGCGGACCGTACCTCGTCGGCCTGGTGCTGGTGGCCGCCAACCTCGGCGTCGCCGAGCTGATCCTGGCCCGGCGCGAGGGCCGCAAGCACGACGCGGGCTCCCGCCGCGTTCTCACGGTCGCCGTCGCGGTCCCGGCGCTGGCGGCGCTGTACGGCTACGTCCGGCTGCGCATGGTCGACGCGGCGGCGGCGGCGGCGGAGCCGGTCAAGATCGGCATCGTCCAGGGCAACCAGCCGCTCCTCGGCAAGCGCAACGCGCTCGCGGTCCACGTGGCCCGCACCGCGGAGCTCAAGAAGGCCGGCGTCGACCTGGTGGTCTGGAGCGAGGGCGGCTCGGGCGTCGGGACCTACGAGACGGCCGACTATGCCGACATGCGCCGCATCGTCACCAACCGGCTCGGCATCCCCACCATCGTCGGCGGAGAGCTGCGGCGGGAGGACGGCAAGCAGCACCACGACTTCAACACGGCGCTCCTCACCGACAAGACCGGCGCCATCCGCGGCCGCTACGACAAGCAGTTCCTGCTCGCGTTCGGCGAGTACCTGCCCTTCGGCGAGACCTTCCCCATCCTCTACAGCTGGTCGCCCAACTCGTCGCGCTTCAGCTCGGGCACCTCGCTGGAGCCGCTGCCCTTCGGCGATCACAAGATCTCCGCGCTCATCTGCTACGAGGACATCCTCCCCGGCTTCGTCAACAGCATGGTCCAGCACGCCGACCCCGACCTGCTGGTGAACCTCACCAACGACACCTGGTTCGGCGACACCACCGAGCCCTGGATCCACCTCGCGCTCGCCAAGCTGCGCGCCGTGGAGCACCGCCGCTACCTGGTGCGAGCGACCAACACCGGGGTGTCCGCGCTCATCGACCCGGTGGGGCGCGTGGCGATGCACGGCAGCACGTTCAAGGAGGAGGCGCTCATCGGCGTCGCCAAGTTCATGCGGGGGAAGACGGGGTACGAGATCCTCGCCGACTGGCCCTGGCGGCTGGCCGCGGCGGCGATCTTCCTGATGGCGTTCGTGCGGAAGGAGAGGGTGCTGAAGGCGATGGGGCGGTAGCGAGCTCAGCCGGAGTGCGCCGCTCGCCACCGCTCGAGCAGCGGTAGCCAGCGCGGAGCGAGCCCCGGAGGGAGCAGCGAGGCGATGGCGAGGCCGAGCTGGACGTCGCGCAGCTCGGCGCGGGGCGACCAGCGCAGCGGCGGGCCGAAGGCCACCGTCCAGCCGTCGTCCGATCGGAAGACGCCGACCGGCACGACCGGGACCGCGAGGCTCCCCAGCCAGCGCCCCGCGCCGGGCCTGACGTCCGCGAAGAGCGCCGAGGCGCGGCCCTCGGGAAACACCAGCACGGGGCGCTCGCGCGCGGCCTCGCGAAAGGCGCGCAGCGCCGAGAGCGTGGGGCCGTTGCCGGCCATCGGTACCCGGAGCACGGCCCGGGACCAGCGGGCCCAGAACGCGCTCATCAGTCGGCGAACGACGCGCACGAGGCGCCCGGTCGGCGGACGAGGCGGCCCTCCGACGATGAGCAGGGTGTCGCGCGCGACGTCGGGGCGCGCGCACGCAGCCGCCGAGATCACCGCGCTCACGGTCCCCATCGTCAGACCGGCGCGGAAGTGGTTCACCGCGAAGACGAAGGGGCCGTCGGGCGGCAAGTCGCCGGCGCCGGTCGCCGTGATGGGAGCGGCACCGAGCCGGGCCGCGACCACGCGGTCGAGGCGGCGGCCGCCGAGGGTCTCGACGGTGAGGCGGCCCCAGAAGCGGAGCGCCGCCGCGAGCCCGCGGTCACTTGGGCGGGATGTCACCGAGATCCTGATCCGAGACCTCGCCCGTGCGCTTGGAGCGGCGTCGCTTGGGTGGGGCGTCGGGCCCGCCGTTCGAGCCGCTCGAGGTCGAGCTCGATTCCGACGATGCGTCCACCGAGGACTCGGTGAGTGAATCGCAGCCCGTCTCGCTCGCGGACTCGATGCTGGAACCGAAGATTTCGCTGAACTCGTCGCCCATCTCGGACTCCTCACGTGTGCCGGCGACCGCGCGCGCCGGGACCGCCGTCAGCGACCGAGCGCGCTCCCTTCACGCTACCAGCAAGTGGTACGCCGCCGACAGCTCGGCGAAGCGCGCCGCCTGCCGCCGCTGCTCTTCCAGCGCGGCCGACGCGAGCCTGTCGGGGTGGACGCTCCCGGCGATCTTGCGGAACGCCCGCCGCACCTCGCCGAGGCCCGCGCCGCGCGGGATCCCCAGCAGGCGCCGCGCCCGCTCGCAGGGGTCCTCGACGACCACCGGCCGCACGCGCGAGGGCGGTGGCTCGTCGCGCTCGGGGCGGCTCTGCGTCCTGACGCGCGGGCGCCCGTGGAGGAAGTCCCTGGGCCCCAGGGGGGTCACCTGCAGCGCGTGCGGGAGCGGGCGCGCCGTCCGGAAGCCGATGGTCGCATCCTCGAGGCCGAAGAGCGCTTCCACCCGCTCGCAGAGCTGGGTCCGCAGCCCCATGCGGACCGCCGCCGCCGAGGCCAGCCCGGAGCTCTGGAGGATCTCGCCCGCAGCGCGCCGGTCCCCCGCCTCGATCCGCGTCATCAGGAGGCGCACCGCCTCGCCGGGGGCGAGCCCCTCGCGGCAGAGGATCTCCCCGAGAGGGGGCACGCGGAAGGCCGTGTCGACGGCGACGACCAGCCCGCCGCGCAGGTGCACCCGGTGCAACCGCCCTGGCACGCCGCGTCCCCCGCGGCCGACGATCTCGCGGAGCTCGATGACCCCGGTGATGCTCTCGCGGTGGAGGGATCCGAGCAGGTCACCGAGCGTGGAGGTGGACAGGCGCCCCGGGAGGTGCATGTGCCGGCGGTATCACGCCCCGACGGGGAGGGGCAAAATCCAGGCGAGAGCCCTCAGCCCGGGGGTTTGGGGGCGGAGCCCCCATCGAGAGCCGTCACTGGTCGGGGATGGTGACCCCGGTGGCGGCCGGATCGAGGAGGCTGCCGATGTTGTTGACCGTGGCGTCGCGGGCGCCGAGCTGCCCGGTCTTGCCGTCGAGGTAGTTGAACTCGAGGAACTTGACGATCGACGAGTGCTCCATGGTCACGTGCGACACCTCGCCCTGCTTGGCGTAGCGGCCGACGGCCAGGAGCGGCACCCGGGTGCCGTACGGCTGGCTGTCGACCGCGCTCTGCGCGGGCGGCTTGACGTGGTCGAAGAAGCCGCCGCCCTCGTCCCAGGTCACCAGCACCAGGGTGTCGTTCTTGTAACAGCTGGCGTCGATGGCCTGGATGACCCCGGTGGCGAAGGCGACGCCCGCGGTGATGGTGGTCCCGTAGCCGGGGTGCTCGCTGTGGAAGCCGATGCCCTTCACGTAGGAGACGTCGGGCAGCGTGCCCGCCGCGATGTCCGTGGCGAGCTCGCCGTAGTCGCGGATGAAGGTGGGGTCGGAGGTGAGCTGCGCGTAGTAGGCGAAGGGGACGTCCGAGGGATCGTAGACGCAGGGGTAGGTGGGCAGGCTGACGCCGCACGCCGACGGGACCGAGGGGCAGCCGGTGCCCGCGGCGGCCATCGCCGCGTAGCCCTCGCTGTACCAGGCCACGGTCTTCCCGGCGGCCTTGAGCAGATCGGCGATCGTCTGCTGGCCGGTGTAGCTCTTGGTGTTGGTGTTGAAGCTGCACTGATCGCCCGTGGCGGCCGGCTCGACGGTGTTGTCGATGAACACCTCCTTGGCCACGGCGAGGTACATGTCGTTGGACGACGACTCCCCCGCGATCGGCTGGAAGTAGCGGTCGGCGAGGGCGTACTGGGTGGCCAGGTCGTGGTAGGGCTTCACCACCGCGTCGGTGGCGAGCGCGAAGTTGCGAGCGTCGCCGCAGGCTGGGCTGGTGACGAAGCCGTCCATCTTGCCGTCGTCGATCTCGGTGAGCTCGCACGCTTGCAGGTGGCTGGGGTCGTAGGCGGCGTTCTCGGCGTCGTCGAGGGTGGTCGGCGAGGCGCCCGTGGGGTCCATCGCCGGCGCGGCCTCGCAGCAGGACGGGCCGGCCGTGCAGGTCGGGTTGGAGCCCGGCGCCGCCGTGCACCAGCGGCCGAAGTAGGTGTCGAAGGTGTGGTTCTCCTGCACCACGACGATCACGTGGGCGATGCCGGTGCTCGCGCCGGCGTCCGGGCACATCGGGCTGGCGCCGCCCCCGCCGCCGGAGCCGCCACCGCCGCTGCCCGAGCTCGCCTTCGGCCCGCAGGCCGTCAGGATCGAGACCAGCGCGAGCGCCCCCGTGCCGTAACGCGTCTGTCGCATGATCGCAATCGTATCCGAGTGCGACGAAGTAGCGATGCTTTAGTGGGCGAGCCTCCGGCCGCGGCCGCCGCGGCTGCCCCGCCCGGGCCGCGCCTTGCCGGGGCGCCGCACGCGACGGTTGTCGCGTGATCGCCCTCCATGGCGTAGATTGCCCGGCCCCACAGGAGACCGAGCATGGCGAGCGACAAGGGCCCGAGCGAGAGGCCGACCGCGACGGAGGCGACCAATTTCATCCGTGACATCGTGGACCGGGACCTCGCGTCCGGGCGGTGCGCTCGCGTCGTCACCCGCTTCCCCCCCGAGCCCAACGGCTACCTGCACCTCGGCCACGCCAAGTCGATCTGCCTGAACTTCGGCCTCGCCCGCGACTACCGGGGCGCCTGCCACCTGCGCTTCGACGACACCAACCCCACGACCGAGGACCTCGAGTACGTGCAGTCGATCCAGCGCGACGTGCGCTGGCTCGGCTTCGACTGGGCGGACAAGCTCTTCTTCGCCTCCGACTACTACGAGCGGCTCTACGCGTACGCCGTCAGCCTCATCCGCGCCGGGAAAGCCTACGTCTGCAGCCTCAGCGAGGACGACATCCGCAAGTACCGCGGCACCGCCTTCGAGCCGGGCGTCCCCAGCCCCTACCGGGACCGGACCGTGGCGGAGAACCTCGACCTCTTCGCCCGCATGCGCAAGGGCGAGTTCGCCGACGGCGCCCACGTGCTGCGCGCCAAGATCGACATGGCGAGCCCCAACCTCAAGATGCGCGACTGGCCGCTCTACCGCATCCGCCACGCCCACCACTACCGCACCGGCGACGCCTGGTGCATCTATCCCCTCTACGACTTCGCCCACTGCCTCTCCGACCTGATCGAGGGCATCACCCACTCCATCTGCACGCTCGAGTTCGAGAACAACCGCGAGCTCTACGACTGGATCGTCGAGGCGGTCGGGGTGGCGGAGCTGCTCGCCGCCAACGCGACGGTGGACCCCGACGCGCAGGAGGCCTGGCTGCGCCTGCGACGGCGGCCCCACCAGTACGAGTTCGCCCGGCTCGAGGTGACCACGGTGCTGACCAGCAAGCGCAAGCTGCTGGAGCTCGTGGAGGGAAAGCACGTCACCGGCTGGGACGACCCGCGCCTCGCCACCCTCGCGGGGCTGCGCCGCCGCGGCTACACCGCCGACGCCATCCGCGATTTCTGCGAGCGCGTCGGCGTCGCCAAGAACAACAGCACCGTCGAGTTCGCCCTGCTCGAGCACGTGCTGCGGGAGGATCTCAACCTGCGCTCTCCGCGGGTGCTGGCCGTGCTCCGGCCGCTGCGCGTGGTCATCGAGACCTGGCCCGAGGGCAAGGTCGACGAGATCGACGCGCCCTCGTGGCCGGTCGACGTCGCCAAGGAGGGCTCGCGGGTCGTGCCCATGGGGCGCGTCGTCTACATCGATCGCGACGACTTCATGGAGGACCCGCCGCGCGACTACCACCGCTTCGCCCCCGGGCGCGAGGTGCGCCTGCGCCACTCCTGCGTGATCCGCTGCGAGCAGGTGATCAAGGACCCGGAGACCGGCGAGATCGTCGAGCTGCGCGCCTCCCACGGTCCAGCCCTCGACGGCCTCAAGGTGAAGGGCACCATCCAGTGGGTGAGCGCGGCCCACGCGCTCCAGGCCGAGGTGCGCCTCTACGACCGGCTCTTCGTCACCGACACGCCGGGGAGCACGGGCGACGTGCTCAAGGAGCTGAACCCGAGCTCGCTGGTCACCGTGCGCGCCCTGGTGGAGCCCAGCCTCGCCGACGCGAAGGGCGGCGACCGCTTTCAGTTCGAGCGGCTCGGGTTCTTCTTCGTGGACCCCATCGACTCGAAGGAGGGCGCGCCGGTCTTCAACCGCACCGTCGCCCTCAAGGACACCTGGGCCAAGCTCACCCGCGCCGACGGCGACCGGTCCGGCCGCTCGGTCCCGCCGGAGAAGTTCCGGTCGGTGCCGCCCCGCACCGTCGAGGCGCGCGCCCCCCTCGGCGCCGAGGCGCTGGCCCTCCGCGACGCGCACGGGCTCCCCGACGAGGACGCCCGCATCCTCGGGGCGGACCCGGCGGTCCGCGCCTTCTTCGAGGCCGCGGCGGCGCAGCACGACGGGAAGAGCGTGGCCCGGTGGATCGTCAACGAGGTGCTGCGCGAGGCCAAGAGCGGCGTCGCGGCCCTCCCCTTCGGCGGCGCCGCCGTGGGCGAGCTCTGCGCCCTCGTCGACGCCGGCACCGTCTCGGGGACGATGGCCAAGGAGGTCTTCGCCGAGATGCTCCGGGGCGGTGGAAGCCCGCGGGCCATCATCGAAGCGCGGGGTCTGCGGCAGATCTCCGACACGGGAGCGATCGAGGCCGCCGTCGACGGGGTCCTCGCCGCCAACGCCGACGCCGTGGCGCGCTTTCGCGCCGGCAACGCCAACCTCCTGGGCGCCTTCGTCGGGATGGTGATGAAGAAGACGGGGGGCAAGGCCAACCCCAAGCTGGTCAACGAACTGCTCCGCGCTCGCCTCGGCGCCGCGGGCTGAATCCCTCCCGGAGGACGCGCTCGACGAGCGGCGTCGGGCTCACAGGAGCCGCAGCTCGACCACGCCGGTCCCCAGATCCTCGAGGGCGATGCGGATGCGCCCCCGCTCGCCGCAGTAGCGGAGCACGCCTTCGAGGACGCCGATCTGGAAGGTCTCCAGGAAGGCCGGGAAACCCTTCGCGTGGAACGTGAAGGTGCGGAACGAGGTCTTCTCGGCGGTGACCTTCCCGAGATTGAGCATCACCTTGAACGCCTTGGGCCCGGTGAGCAGGATGGGCTCCACGTCGCGCCCGAGGATGCCGAAGAGAGCGCGCCCGATGTGCGTGGCCAGGACGGCGTCGAACATCGTCTGGCCGACCCGCCGCAACCCCTCGCCGAGCGGATAGCGCGGGTAGAGCGCGCGGGCGGCGGCCACCGTGAGCCTCATGTTCTCCGCCAGCGGATAGTCGCGGAACGCGACGTAGCGCCGCTCCGGGAGCTGCGCGAGGCGGAAGACCTCGCCCTCGGTGGTGACCCGCGAGGCCTGCTGGAGAATGTCGAGGCAGAACATGCCCTTGCACGTCGCATCGGACGGTAGCAGAGCGACCTGGGCCTCCAGATCGACCTCACCCTCGAAGTCCGGTTCGTGGAACCCGGGCCCGAAAGGACGTCGCGGCCGTGACGGCGGCGGGCGTGGGCGCGCATCGGGGAATGGAACGCGGCCCGACGACGAAGGCTGACCCTCTCTCGGTGCCTCCCTGGGTGATCGCGGAGGCGTCAGCGGCGGGCGGCGAGAGGAGGGCTGCGAAAGATCCGGCAGCGACCAGGACCCCGAAGGCCTCGTGAAGGGCGCGAGCCCGCCCTCGGTCGTCGCAACCCTCGAGGGCGGCCTGGGGGCCCGGTCCTCCCCTCCCGGGAGGCTCGGTGGCGGTGCGGCGACCACGGTTGCGGGGGGAGCCAGGTCGAGCGCACGGGCAGAAGCCTGCTCTGTATCCGTGAGGGGCACTGGCGCGACGGCGGCCACGCTGAGCGACGTGCCGGTGCTGGGGGCGAGCTCCGCGGCGGCGGCGGCCATGGTGGGGAAGCGGTGGGCCGGGTTCTTCGCGAGGGCGCGCACGATTGCGGCGTCGACGGCCGGTGGGATGCCGGAGACGACAGTGCCGGGCGCGGCGGGCTCCTCGGAGACGACAGCAGCGATGAAGCCGACGACATCCCGGGCCGTCTTCCACGGGAGGCGACCGGTGAGGAGCTCGTAGCCGAGCACGCCCCAGGCGAACTGATCGGCGCGACCATCGATGTCCTCGCCGCGGACCTGCTCGGGCGCCATGTATGCGGGAGTCCCCGCGATGCGCGCCCCGCTCGGGTGACCGGACGGGCTCGGCCTCGGGCCGGGCGCGCTTCCCTCGGTGTCCGCAGCGTCGATGACGGTGCGCCGGGCCACGCCGAAGTCGAGCACCTTGACGAGGCCGTCGTGCCGGACCATCACGTTCTCGGGCTTGACATCGCGGTGCACGACGCCCATCCGGTGCGCGGCGCCCAGCGCGGCGGCCACGTCGACGAGCCAGCGCAGGCGCGTCGAGAGGGGCACCGGCGGGCCACCGATGAGCGCGCGCAGCGATGTGCCCGCGACCAGCTCCATGGCGATGAATGCCGTGCCGTCGATCTCGCTGGCGTCGTACACGGCGGTGGCGTTCGGGTGCGCTATCGCCGCCGCCGCGCGCGCCTCACGGAGCGCGGTCGCCACCGACTCGCCCTCGTCGCCGCCGATGGGGTGGAGCACCTTCAGGGCGACCGGTCGTTGCAGCCGCGTGTCGAAGGCGCGGTAGACACGGCCCATCCCCCCCTCGCCGATGAGCTCCTCGACGGAGTAACGATCGAATCTCTGACCGGGGGAGACTGCCATCGGACGCGCGACCGATCCAGGACCTTATCATGAGGCCATTGCCGCACGATATCAGGCGACCCCTCGAAATGCGCCGCCACGGGGGCGGTCACCCGCGCGACCAGGGTGCGACCAGGCTCGACGTTGGCCTCGCGCGTCAGGAAAGGTGGCCGGCGATGACCGCGCCCGCCCGCAACGTGCAGCGGGCGCGGCTCAGTCCCCACGGCTGGAGCACCGCCCTCTCGTGCGGCAGGTCCCAGAGCACCAGATCGGCGGCGAGCCCCTCGCGTAGCACGCCGGTGGTGGCTGCCAGGCCGAGCGACGCGGCGGCCTCGCGCGTGGCGCCGAGGAGCGCCTCGGCGACGCTGAGGCCGTAGCTGCGCACGGCGAGCGCGAGGGCCAGGGGGAGGCTCTCGGTGGGCGCCGTGCCGGGGTTGGCGTCGCTGGCCACGACGAGCGGGACGCCGGCCGCCCGGAGGGCCGCCACGGGCGGAGGGTCCTGGCGGAGCGTGAAGCTCGCCACCGGCAGCAGCACGGCGCGCACGCCGGCGCGGGCCATGGCTTCGATCCCGGGGAGGCCGATCTGCTCCAGGTGATCCGCTGACGCCGCGCCCAGCTCGGCCGCCAGCTCGGCGGCGCCGACGTCGGCGAACTGGCCGGCGTGGAGCCGCACGCCGAGGCCCAGCTCGCGCGCCCGCCGGAGCACGGGGCGCGCATCGGCGACGGAGAAGGCGCTCCGGTCCACGTACGCGTCGACGAATACCGCCAGGCCAGCCGCGGCGATCCCGGGCAGCCATTCCGCGGCAACCCTGGCTGCATAGGCCGCGCGGTCGCCGCCCGCTTCGGGCGGGAGGGCGTGGAGGGCCAGATAGGTGGCCACCACCCGGGGCAGATCGTCCGCGCGGGAGGCCTCGGCGACGGCCTCGAGCTGCTTGCGCTCCGAGGCCTCATCGAGGCCATAGCCGCTCTTCGCCTCCACCGTGGTGACGCCGAGCGACGCCATGCGCAGGAGACGGGCCCTCAGCGCGTCGGCCATGGCGGCGGGAGTCGAGGCGCGGACCGCGCGCATGCTGGCGACGATTCCCCCCCCTGCCGCGGCGATGGCCTCGTAGCCGGCGCCGCTCATGCGCAGCGCGTACTCGGCGTCGCGGGAGCCCATCCAGGGGGCGTGAGTGTGGGCATCGACGAGGCCGGGCGTGATCACGCCGGGGGCGACGATCGATCGAGCCTCGGGGTAGCGACCGCGAAGCTCGGCGGCGGGGCCCACGGCGGTGATGAGCGGGCCGTCGAGGAGGATGGCGGCGTCCTCGATCGTGCCGAGAGGATCGGCGAGCGTGGCGCGGGCCGCGTCGCAGGTGACGAGGCGGGCACAGGCGATGATCGTGCGCGGCATTGGCGCAGGGTAGCGGAAAGAGAGCGGCGCGGCGGAGGGGACGACCGGGGGACGCGGGCCGGGCCTCGCTCTTTCCGGTCGCCCGGTGGTAGCGTGAAGGCCAATGGAGATCCTCTCCGTATCGCCTCTCCCGGTCTCTTCGGTCCTCTGGCAGAAGAGCCCGGCCTCCTGGGTCCTCACGGTCGTCTGCAAGGCCACCTTCGACCTGGCTCCCGGCGAGTGCAGCCTCGCCGCGGATCAGCTCACGCCGAACGACGCCGACGATCACTGGAACGACGACGTCACGCGCAGCCTCCGCGCTCCCGCCGATCTCGTGCCGCTCAAGGTGCGCGCCGACGTGCTGCTGGTCGGCTCGGCGTTCGCTCCCGGCGGCGCCCCGGTGCGCAGCCTGGTCGCCCGCCTGACGGTGGGCAGCATCGACAAGGCGATCGAGGCCGTCACCGATCGGGCGCTCGCGCGCGACGGGTCCATCCAGGAGGGCGCCGGCTTCGCGCGGATGCCGCTGGTGTACGAGCGCGCCGCCGGCGGACCGGGCACCTCCAACCCGGTGGGCGTGCGCCGCGACGGGCGCGACGCGTACGGCCGGACCCCGCTCCCCAACCTCCAGCCGCCGGGGCTCCGGATCACGGGCGAGGTCGTGATCGAGCCGGTGGGCTTCGGCCCCATCGCGCCGCGCTGGCCGTCGCGCCAGGAGAAGCTCGGGCGCCACGGGGCCTCGTGGCCGAGCGACTGGAGCAGCCGGCCGCTGCCCGCCGACATCGATCTCACCCACTTCAACGTCGCCCCCGCCGATCAGCAGCTCGCCGCGCTCCGCGAGAACGAGCACCTCGTGCTCGAGAACCTCCACTGGGAGCACGCGCGGCTGGTCACCGCCCTGCCCGGCCTCCGCCCCTGCGCGTTCGTCGAAGGTCGCAGCGGCGCGCCCTTCCGGCTGCCGATGCACGCCGACACCCTGTGGCTCGACACCGACCGCGGGATCGGCACGGTCGTCTGGCGCCGGCAGTTCCCGCTGGAGAGACCCGACGAGCAGGGGCGCATCGTGGTGGCGATGGAGCAGCCCGGCCAGACGCTGAGCTGGGCCGACGTCGCCGCCCTCGTGCCCGCCCCCAAGGCCGTCGAGGTCAACAGCTCGGGGGCGACGCGGGCGACACCGCCGGCGGCGGCGCCGTTCCTCGCGTTCGAGGCTCGCCCCAGCGCCCAGACGGTGGCGTTCGTCGGCGACTCGCCGGTGAGCGGCGTCGCGCTCCCGTTCGTCTCTGCGCCTCTCCCGTCGTCAGGCGGGCCCAAGTGGCCCACCGCTTCACGACCCGTCGCGCCGCCCCGCCCCGCCGGCGACGCGGAGCCGGTTTCGTACCCGATCGCCGTCCCGCCCGCAGCGGCATCCCGGCCCGTCGCTCCGGGGCCCGTCGCCCTGCCCATCGAGAGCCCCTGGACGGCGGGCGCCGCGGCCTCGTCCGTCGCCCCGCGGCCCACCCTCGGAGCCGTGATCGCGGGCTCGGGCGCCACCACGCCGGTCGCTCGCCCGGAGCCCCTCGCTGCCGCGCCGTCCCCCGTCCTCGAAGTCAACGACGTCCTCGAGCTGCTCTGGTTCGAGAGCGACAGCGTGCCGCGCATGCGCCGCAACCCGGCGTGGAAGCCGATCCTCAGCGCTCTGGAGCAGCGGCCCGTCGATCGCGACCTGGACGATCCCGCGCTGGCCGACGACGCGATGGAGATGGAGGACCGCCGAGAGGTCTTCGAGATCCTCGCCCGAGCCGCCGCCGCCGGCGCCGGCGGGATCGGGCGTGCGCTCGACGACGCTGTCCGCGAGGATGGCAAATTCGTGCCTCAGCTCGCGCTCTTCGCCGGGCAGCTCGAGTTTCTCTTCGACGAGCTGGAGACGGTCAAGGCCACCGTGGCCACCGTGGCGCCGCTGGTGACCCCCGCCGACGAGGCGCTCAAGTCGGCGGTCGAGGCCGCCAAGGAGCTCCTCAAGACGGCGGACGTTCTCACCCCTCCCTCGGTGGCCACGGGCATGACGACGCGCCTCCGCGAGGCCTTCGCTCAGGGCAAGCGGGCCGTGCCGGAGACCCACCTCGTGGAGCAGACCGACCGCGTCCTCTTGGCGCAGCGCCGCTACCAGACGCGCATCGTCTTCGGCGCGCCGCACCTGCGTTGCCTGGTCCAGCTCGAGGGTGTCGCGGTGCCCGCCTACCTCCCCGAGAGCCTGGCGAAGAAGCTGCCCATGTTCCAGCGCTTCAAGGGACGCCTCATCGCCGAGGTGCAGCAGCAGGCCGACCAGTACGAGATGTACGACGCCTCGCTCCGGGTCGTGGGGGGGGGGGGGGGCCCCCCCCCCGGCCCCC